>Ga0136633_1003627_pt1 | contig 10078 bp, 6 predicted proteins | sample AntDrymeUQ832206_2_FD_105494 | JGI IMG/M metagenome (GOLD analysis project Ga0136633, IMG submission 105494) | Polar desert sand microbial communities from Dry Valleys, Antarctica - metaG UQ83 (22.06) | ecosystem: Environmental > Terrestrial > Soil > Desert | place: Antarctica: Dry Valley...
CCAGGGGGCTCCGGCGGGCGTCGTGGTCGACCACGACTAGCTCGGCGCCGGTCGAGTCGACGACCGGCGCCCCGGCCTCCCGGCACACCAGCAGGCCGCCGAGGTAGTCCCAGGGCCCGTGGGCAGCGGGACGGGTGGTGTCGTAGTAGCCGTCGAGGCGACCGGCGGCCACCGCGCACAGGTCGAGAGCGCAGGCCCCGAACGCGCGGGTCTGAGCCCAGCCGAGGGCGACGGGGGGCAGGCCGCTGAGGGCGATGATCGAGTCGCCGAGCGTGGTGCAGCCGCTGGGGGCGAGGGGGCCGTCGTCGCTGAACGCCCCGCCGCCACGGGTGGCCCAGAAGCGGGCGCCGGTGGCCAGGTTCACCACGGCGGCGGCCAACGGGCCGTCCCCATCGAGGACGCAGACCGAGGTGGCGTACCAGGGCAGGCCCCGATCCGCGTTGGTGGAGCCGTCCACCGGGTCGACCACCGCCACCAGCGACCGTTCGGGGTGGTGGCGCCCCGACTCCTCGCTGAGCGAGCCGAGGCCGGCGGCGTGGAGGACGGCCAGGGCAGCCTCGTCGGCGGCCAGGTCGAGCTTGTACTGGCCCGGGCGCCGGTGGCTGAGGCCAGGGTCGTCGAAGCCGGTGAGGGCGGCGGCCACCGCCGCGGCAGCCTCGAAGCCGACCTCCACCAGCGCAAGGGGATCCATGGAGACCAGCACGGTAGGGCCACTGGGCCGACGACTCCGCCCGGTACGCTCATTGGAGATGGCCGTGATCGACGTGCCCGGCTATGTCGCCGAGCTCAAGGAGCACGTGGTCGACCACGGCTTCCACGTGCACGACGAGCGCCACTTCCTCGAGACGTACTCGCTGCGCCAGGCGTGGGAGGTCGACCTGCACCCCGAGGAGGCCTGCGACGGACCACTCGACCTGCACCTGAACCTCGAGGTCGAGCCCCGCACCCTGCTGGCCTTCGAGGACGCCGTCGCCGGCATCGAGCCCGACGCCGAGCCGCCTGACTCGTGGACGTTCCCGATGACCTTCACGTGGGCGCTGCCCCCGCTCCCCCACGGGCCCGACCTGCTCCGCCTCGCCCTCGACATGTCGGCCCTGGCCGGCAGCGACCTGCCCCTTGAGGTGTCCGCCGTCGATTCCATCCCCTCGGCCACCGACGCGCCCGAGCGCAGCCTCACCGTGGTAGGCCGGGTGAAGGTCAGCCTGGCCAAGATCTTCAACGGCGACGAGCAGCTCTGCGAGGTGCTCGACCGCGCCCTGGTGGTCAGCGAGCACCTGCTCGAACACGCCCCGAGGTGGCTCGACAGCTGAGGCGGAGCGGGATCAGCCGTCCGTGGGCCCGGAGGCGGCGGCGTTCAGCAGCCCGTTGATAGCGTCGCGCACGGCCAGCGCCTGGGGCTGGTACATCCGGAACACGATCGGGCCGGTGGCCGTGCGCAGCAGGACCTTGGCGAACATCGGGCCGTCCTTCTTGGCCTTCACCGAGGCCACCGACTGCAGCGGTATCACCGGGGGGTCGCTCCGGCCCCGAGGCATCGACGAGATCGACACCTGTTTGATCCACTCGATGCGGTCCCGGTAGACCCGGACGGTCGAGTTCTTCCCGTCCTCCCGGCTGAGGGCCTCGATCACCAGCTCCGAGGAGGCCCCTGTCGTCATCCCGTTACCCTCTTCGTCGGCCATGCCGCCAGCCTGCCACCTCTGCGTCACCTGATTGGTGGTCACCGACTGAGGTCATCATCGCGATGCTGTGGACTGGGGCTCGCCGAAGGGTGTGGACAGGGATGGAGACACGATGAGCAAGACCAAGCGGACGGACACCAAGTCGCCGGCGCGGGACGGTCCTGACAGCCACGATCTGATCCGCGTGTACGGGGCGCGGGTGAACAACCTCAGGGACATCAGCATCGAGATCCCGAAGCGTCGGCTGACGGTGTTCACCGGCGTCTCCGGCTCGGGGAAGAGCTCGCTGGTGTTCGGCACGATTGCCGCGGAGTCGCAACGGCTGATCAACGAGACCTACAGCGCCTTCGTGCAGGGCTTCATGCCGACACTGGCCCGGCCGGACGTCGACGTGCTCGAGGGGCTGACCACCGCCATCATCGTCGGCCAGGATCGGATGGGTGGCGACGCCCGCTCGACGGTCGGCACCGCCACCGACGCCAACGCCATGCTCCGCATCCTGTTCAGCCGGCTCGGCCAGCCCCATATCGGTTCGCCCCAGGCGTTCTCGTTCAACGTCGCCTCGATCAGCGGTGCCGGCGCCGTCACCATGGAGCGCGGCGGCCGCACCACCAAAGAGCGGCGCAGCTTCAGCATCACCGGCGGGATGTGCCCACGTTGCGAGGGCCGCGGCGTCGTCAACGACATCGACCTGACGCAGCTCTATGACGACAGCCGGTCGCTCAACGAGGGGGCGCTCACGATCCCCGGCTACAGCATGGACGGCTGGTTCGGCCGGATCTTCAACGGCTGCGGCTTCTTCGACCCCGACAAACCGATCAGGAAGTTCACCAAGAGGGAGCGCAACGACCTCCTCTACAAGGAGCCGACCAAGATCAAGGTCGACGGCATCAACCTCACCTACGAGGGGCTGGTCCCGAAGATCCAGAAGTCGTTCCTGTCCAAGGACGTCGATTCGCTGCAGTCCCACATCCGCGCCTTTGTCGAGCGGGCGGTCACCTTCACCACCTGCCCTGACTGCCACGGCACCCGGCTGAGCGAGGCGGCCCGGTCGTCGAAGATCGAGGGCAAGAACATCGCCGAGGTCGGCGCCCTCCAGATCAGCGACCTGGCCGGGTGGGTAAGGGGACTGGACGAGCCGTCGGTGGCGCCGCTGCTGGTGTCGCTCGGGGAGACCCTCGACTCGTTCGTGGAGATCGGGCTCGGCTACCTCAGCCTCGACCGCCCGTCGGGCACGCTCTCGGGGGGCGAGGCGCAACGCACCAAGATGGTCCGACACCTGGGGTCGTCGCTGACCGACGTCACCTACGTCTTCGACGAGCCGACGATCGGGCTGCACCCCCACGACATCCAGCGGATGAACGAGCTGCTGCTGCGGCTGCGGGACAAGGGCAACACCGTGCTGGTCGTGGAGCACAAGCCGGAGGCCATCGCCATCGCCGACCACGTCGTCGACCTCGGCCCGCTAGCCGGCACTGAAGGCGGCGAGGTCGTGTTCGAGGGCACCGTCGAGGGGCTGCGGGCAGGTGGCACGCTGACCGGGCGGCACCTGGACGACCGCGCCCGCCTGAAGTCCTCGGTGCGGAATCCGTCGGGGATGCTGGAGGTGCGCGGCGCCAGCACCAACAACCTGCAGGACCTCGACGTCGACATCCCGCTCGGTGTTCTCGTCGTCGTCACCGGCGTGGCCGGCTCGGGCAAGAGCTCCCTGATTCGCGGCTCGGTGGCCGGCCGCGACGGGGTGGTGTCGGTCGACCAGGGCGCAATCCGCGGCTCGCGGCGGAGCAACCCGGCGACCTACACCGGGCTCCTCGACCCGATCCGCAAGGCGTTCGCCAAGGCCAACAGCGTGAAGCCGGCCCTGTTCAGCGCCAACTCCGAGGGCGCCTGCCCCATCTGCAACGGGGCTGGCGTCATCTACACCGACCTGGCGATCATGGCCGGTGTCGCCACCACCTGCGAGGTGTGCGAGGGGAAGCGGTTCCACGCATCGGTGCTGGACCACCACCTCGGCGGCCGCGACATCGCCGAGGTGCTCGCCATGTCGGTGATCGAGGCGACGAAGTTCTTCGGCTCCGGCGAGGCCCGCACGCCCGCCGCCCACGCCATCCTCGACCGGCTCGGCGACGTCGGCCTCGGCTACCTCAGGCTCGGCCAACCGCTCCCCACGCTGTCCGGCGGTGAGCGCCAGCGCCTCAAGCTGGCCACCCACATGGGCGACAAGGGCGACGTCTACGTCCTGGACGAGCCGACCAGCGGCCTCCACCTTGCCGACGTCGAGCGGCTCCTCGGCCTGCTCGACCGGCTCGTCGACGCCGGCAGATCGATCATCGTCATCGAGCACCACCAGGCGGTGATGGCCAACGCCGACTGGATCATCGACCTCGGCCCCGGCGCCGGTCACGACGGCGGCCGCCTCGTCTTCCAGGGCCCACCCACCGACCTCGTCGCCGCCCCCTCCACCCTCACCGGCGAGCACCTGGCGGCCTACGTCGCCACCTAAAGATGCGGGGGGCTTCCCGTCGAGCAGGATCCACATGCCACCCTCCGGCCAGGAGACACGTGTGTGGTGGAGCGCAGCCCGGCCGGCCGCGAGGGCCTTGACCGCTGCCATCAGCCGCTCATCGATCTCCAGGAGGGTGGGCGGCGAGGCACAGGACGAGGATCGTGGGGCCGGCGGGGATCGAACCCGCAACCTAGGGATTATGAGTCCCCTGCTCTAACCATTGAGCTACGGCCCCGCCAGCTGGTGGCGTTCGCCACGACCTGAGAGCTCCGGGGCTGGGATTCGAACCCAGAACCTAACGGTTAACAGCCGTTTGCTCTGCCGTTGAGCTACCCCGGAACGGGCCCCGGGAGCGTAGCAGGGGACCCCGCGACCCGGCCCCGTCACTCCTCCTCGAGGAACTCCTTCAGGCGCTGGCTGCGGATCGGGTGGCGCAGCTTGGCCAGGGTCTTCGCTTCGATCTGGCGCACCCGCTCCCGGGTGACCCCGAACTCCCGGCCGACCTCCTCGAGTGTGCGGGCTTGGCCGTCGTCCAGGCCGAAGCGCAGCCGCACCACGGCCTGCTCACGCTCGTTGAGCTCCGACAGGGCCTGGCTCACCGCCTCGTTCAGCAGCGTCCGCGTGGCGGCGTCAGCCGGCACCTCGGCCGAGTCGTCCTCGATGGTGTCGCCCAGGGAGAAGTCGCTCTCCTCGCCCATCGGGGTCTCGAGGCTGACCGTGTCCTGGTTCAGCTTCAGGAGCTCCCGCACCTTGGCCCCGGACAGGTCGACGGCTCGGGACAGCTCCAAGGTGGTGGGCTCGTGGCCCGTCTCCTGGTGCATCTGGCGTTGTACCCGGACCACCTTGTTGATCGTCTCGACCATGTGGACGGGGATGCGGATGGTGCGGGCCTGGTCAGCGATGGCCCGGGTGATGGCCTGGCGGATCCACCAGGTGGCGTAGGTCGAGAACTTGAAGCCCCGGGTGTAGTCGAACTTGTCGACGGCCCGGATGAGGCCGAGGTTGCCCTCCTGGACCAGGTCGAGGATGGACAGGCTGTGGCTGCGGTAGCGCTTGGCGATCGACACCACCAGCCGAAGGTTGGCCCGGATGAGGTGCTCCTTGGCCTTGAGCCCGTCGACCACGGCCCGCTCCTCGATGCGGCGCAGCGGGATCGGAACCTCCTCCTCGCCGTGCAGCAACTCCAGCTCGGCCAGCCGGCCGGCGGCCTGGGTACCCTTTTCGATCCGTTGGGCCAGCTCCACCTCCTCTCCCGAGCTCAGCAGCGGCACCTTGCCGATCTCACCCAGGTACATGCGCACCAGGTCGGCCTGCGGACCACCCGGATCGTCGCGTTCAGGGCTCCGTCGGGGTCGGCGGGCCCGGGAGGATCGGGGCTGGACGAGGGGCGGGTCGTCAAGGTGGGCCACCGCCGGCGTCACAGGCGCCGCCACTGCCTCCTCCTCGGCGACCGCGGCCGCCACCACCTCGATCAGCTCGGCCACGTCGACGACGTGGTCGTGCTCCTCGACCCAGCGGATCCCCTCGGCCTGCACGCTGGCCCGTAGGGCGTCGATGTAGTCGACGGTGAGGTCGGCTTCGCGGATGAGCTCGTCGAGGTCGTCCTGGGACAGCCAGCCCTTGGCCCGGCCCCGCTCGAGCACCCGACCCAGGCCGTCGCCCGGGCCCAGGGTGCCGTTCGGCTCCGCTGGTTCGGGCGCCCCGACTCTCACGTGACCTCTACTCCCGCTGGTGCGTGACGAGCCACGGTACCAACTGGTCCAGCGCCACGGCCCGCCGATGCCGGTCGGACAGCAGCGGGAGGTTGGCCTGCAGGAAGGTGATGGCCACGGTGTGGGCGGCCCCCTCGGCGGCGGAGAGGTCGGGCCGCTGCCCCAGCAGGCGGGCGGTTGCGAAGATCTCGGTGGCCCGGGACCGCACCAGCTCGGCGATCACGTCGAGGGCCCGCTCGCTCACCGCGGCGGCGGTGGCCTCGTCATCCTGCGCCAGCGGGTTTCCAAGCTCGTCGAAAGCACGGCCCAGGCTGGCCGCCCGGGACCGTCCGGTGTCGGGCTCGTTGGCCAGGCTGGCCAGCAGGGTGGCGACGTCCTCGTCGGCGCCGGCGTGGGCCTCGGCAAAGGTTGCGCTCGAAGCCAAAGCCCGGTAGGCGCCGATGGCCACGTCGTGGGAGAACAGCTCCTCCTCGAGATGGTCGGTGACGGCCTCTGGATGGTTCACCGCGAACCACAGGGCGGCCCGCTCGGCCCTGGGCAGCTCCAACGTGCGGCGCCGGACGGTGCCCTGCCGCGGAGCCCCCGAGGCCCGCTCGGGCCGGCCCTCCCGGCTGAGGTTGCGCAGGCGGGCCGGGTCGAGGCGGGTGCGGGCCGCTACCTCCATCAGATAGGGGTCGCGCACGAGCGGGTTGGGGTGCTGGTCGATCATGGCCATGGCCAGCTGGGCGGCCCGGGCCCGGCCTTCGTTGGTGCCCAGGTCGGCGCCGGCCCAGACCCGTTGCAGGCGGAACGACAAGAAGGGCACCGCCTCCTCGACGGCCCGCTGCAGGGCGGCCGGATCCCGGCGGCCCACGTCGGCCGGGTCAGCCCCCGGCGGCAAGGCCACCACCCGGATGTCGAGGTCGTGGGAGCGCTCCCAGGCGTGGAAGCGCTCGGCCGCCCCCTGTCCGGCGACGTCGGCGTCATAGCCGAGGACCAGCCGGGTGGCTCCGAACGCCTTGAGGCGGCGCACGTGGTCTTCGGTGGCAGCAGTGCCGCAGGTGGCGACGGCCGAGAGCACCTCGGCCTGGTGGAAGGCGATGACGTCGGTGTAGCCCTCACACAGCACGGCGGTGGCTTGGCGCATCACGTGCTCCTTGGCCCAGTTGAGGCCGTAGAGCACCTCCTTCTTGCGGTAGAGCGGGGTCTCGGGGCTGTTCTTGTACTTGGGGTCCCGGCCACCCGGCAGCTGCCGACCGCCGAAGCCGATGGGGGCGCCCTGGTGGTCGAGGATCGGGAACAGCACCCGCTCGCGGAAGACGTCGCTGCGCCGGCGCTTGTCGTCGACGTAGCCGAGGCCCGTTCCCTGCAGGACGTCGTCGGGGAGGCGCAGGGCCTGGCCCAGCTGGTCCCACCCGGCGGGGGCCCAGCCCAGGCGGTAGCGGCGGACGACCTCTCCGTCGTAGCCCCGGCTGCGCAGGTAGGACCGGGCCGTGCTGGCGTCCGGAGCGGTGAGGAGGCGGTCGTGGTACCAGGCCACCGCCCGCTCCATGGCCTCGAGTAGGGCGGCGCGACGCTGGCGGGCCTTGGCCTGCTCGGGGTCCTCGGCCGAAAGCTCGACGCCGGCCCTGGGAGCAAGCCGCTCGACCGCCTCGACGAAGGTAAGCCCCTGGGTCTCGCGCAGGAACGAGATGGCGTCGCCGCTGGCCCCGCAGCCGAAGCAGTGGTACACCCCGAGCGCCGGGTTCACCGAGAACGAGGGGGTCTTCTCGGCGTGGAACGGGCACAGGCCGACCCACCGCGACGACGACCGCTTGAGGCCGACCTTCTCGTTGATGACGGCCACGATGTCGGTGGCCTCCTTGACCCGGCGGAGGTCCTCCTCGGCGATCATCATGGGATTGGCAAGGCTACCGACATCCCGGCGGCAGTTATCGCCGATGAACAGGGCTAAGTTCGGGGTGCGTGGAGCTCCAGGCGGCCGCCGACCGCCTCGGCGTCCACTACCAGACGGCCTACCGCTGGGTCCGCAACGGGACGCTGCCGGCCGTGAAGGTCGGGGCGTCCTACGCCATCACCGAGGTTGAGCTGGCCCGCTTCATGGCGGAACGGGCCCGGCCGGCCCCACCCCCCCGCACCACCGCCGTGCGCAGCTGGCCCGCCCAGCGGGAGCGGCTGCACGCCCTGTTGGTGCAGGGCGACGAGCTCGGGGTGCGCCTGGTGGTGGACCGGCTGCACGACGGCGGGGTCAAGCCGCTGGTGCTCTGCGAGGAGCTGCTTGCGCCGGTGCTGGCCCGGGTGGGCCAAGACTGGTCGGAGGGGCGCATCAGCGTCGCCGTCGAGCACCGCCTGTCAGCCATCTGCGAACGGGCCCTGGCCCGGATCGCCGTCCACCCACGGGGCCGGCCCCGGGGCGTGGCCGTCGTCTGCACCCCGCCGGGCGAGGAGCACTCGCTACCCGCGGCCATGGCGGCGGTCTGCCTGCGCAGCGATCGCTGGCAGGTGCACCACCTGGGCACCCAGGTGCCGGCGGCCGATGTCGGCAACCTCCTTCGGGCCGTGAAGGCCGACCTGCTCGTGCTCTCGCTGTCGTGGGACGTGGGCGCCGTCGATGCCACCGTCGGGGAGGCGGTGGCGGCCGGCGTGCGGGTTCTCGTCGGCGGCCCGGGCCAAACGCTGCGCCAGCTCCTCCAACAAGCGAGAGCCTGAGCCGAGCCGCTACACCGCCCCGCCTACCGAATCCCGCTCTTGATGACGGCCTGGGCAGCCGCCAGGCGGGCGATCGGCACCCGGAAGGGGGAGCACGACACGTAGTCGAGGCCGGCGTCGTAGAACAGCTGGATCGACTCCGGGTCGCCGCCATGCTCGCCACACACCCCGAGCTTGAGGTCGGGCTTCACCGACCGGCCTCGCTCGGCGCCCATGCGCACCAGCTCGCCCACACCCTCCTGGTCGATGGTGTCGAAGGGGTCACGCTGCAGCAGGCCCTGCTCGAGGTAGGCCGGCATCGTCTTGGCCGACACGTCGTCACGGCTGAAGCCGAAGGTCATCTGGGTCAGGTCGTTGGTGCCGAAGGAGAAGAAGTCGGCCACCTCGGCCATGTCGGCCGCCCGCAGGGCGGCCCGGGGGGTCTCGATCATGGTGCCGATGGTGACGTCGCCCACGTGGCCGGCCTCGGCGATGGCCAGCTCCACCCAGTACCGGGCGGCGGCCAGCTCCTCGCGGTTGACGGTGAGCGGGATCATGACCTCGACCACCGGGGTGCCTCCGGCCGCCACCCGCTCGGCGCAGGCCTCGAGCAGCGCCCGCACCTGCATCCCGTACAGGCCCGGCTTGACCACGCCGAGGCGCACGCCCCGGGTACCCAGCATGGGGTTGACCTCGTCCCATTCGCGAGCGGCGTCGAGGAGGCGCTGCTCCTCCTCGGACAGCCCCGAGGTGGCCTCCTTCACTACCAGCTCCTCGGTGGAGGGGAGGAACTCGTGCAGGGGCGGGTCGAGCAGGCGGACGCAGACCGGCAGTCCGTCCATCGCCTTCAGGATCTCGACGAAGTCGTCCTTCTGGGCACCCCGCAGGGCCTCGAGGGCGGCGATCTCCTCCTCGGGGGTGGCGGCCAGGATCATCTGGCGCACGATGGGCAGTCGGCCCTCGCCGAGGAACATGTGCTCGGTGCGGCACAGCCCGATGCCCTCGGCCCCGAAGCCGCGGGCGTTGGTGGCGTCGGGGCCGTTGTCGGCGTTAGCACGGACCTTCAGGTTGCCGGAGCGCACGTCGTCGGCCCAACCGAGGAGGGTGTGGAACTCCTCGGAGGCGACGCCGGCCGCCACCTTGACCGCACCGAGGACGACCTGGCCGGTGGCCCCGTCGAGCGAGATCACGTCGCCCTCCTCTACCACGGCGGAACCCGCCGTGAAGCGCCTGCCGCTGATCTTCAGCGACTCGGCCCCCACGATGGCGGGCTTGCCCCAGCCCCGGGCCACCACCGCGGCGTGCGACACCAGGCCGCCCCGGGTGGTGAGGATGCCCTCGGCCACGATCATCCCGTGCACGTCCTCGGGCGAGGTCTCGTTGCGGACCAGGATCACCTTCTCGCCCCGCTTGGACGCCTCCTCGGCGTCGTCGGCGGTGAAGTACACCTGGCCCACCGCGGCGCCCGGCGAGGCGCCCAGGCCCTTGGCCACGGCGGTAACCGGCTCGGC
>Ga0136633_1003628_pt1 | contig 10076 bp, 7 predicted proteins | sample AntDrymeUQ832206_2_FD_105494 | JGI IMG/M metagenome (GOLD analysis project Ga0136633, IMG submission 105494) | Polar desert sand microbial communities from Dry Valleys, Antarctica - metaG UQ83 (22.06) | ecosystem: Environmental > Terrestrial > Soil > Desert | place: Antarctica: Dry Valley...
CAGACGACGAGCTCGCGGGCGAGCTCCATCACGCGGCGCAGCTCGGGACCGTCGGCATCCAGCGCGGGCGGCGGATCGACGCCCTCCTCGTGCAGCGACGCGACGTAGCCGCCGAGCGCGGCCTCGGGCAGGATCACGAGGCCGGCACCGGCGGCCCGCGCATCGTTCAGCAGCTTCTCGATCGTGGCGAAGCACGCCTCCATGTCACGGCTGAACGGCGCGGCCGCCGCGGCGATCGTCAACTCGAACATCAGGTCTCCTTCGGTCGCGCAGGGCCGAGGCCGGTGACACCCGGCTCGGCGAGGATCGAGGTCACGCGGCCGTCGGGCCAGCACAGGCGCACGCCCGGCTCGGTGGTGAGCCGGCCGCACTGCGCGCCGGTCGCGTCGCCGGCCGGCAGCGGCGCCGCGGACGGGTCGTCGGCGGTCACCATGGCGAAGCCGGGGAAGCACGTCAGCCAGTCGCCGGAGGCGATGGCGTGCGGGCGCGGGATCGCGGCGACCTCGAGCTCGGCGCCGCAGCCGGACGCCTCGGCGAGCATCCCCGTGGTGCCGATCACGCCGGCCATCGAGACGTCCTTGGCGGCATGCGGCCGTGCGACGCGCACAGCGCCGAGCATCGCGGCGAGCTCGTCGCGCGAGCGCCACGAGCTCGAGTCCCACTGCGACCGCCCGTAGCCGGGGCGCCAGCCCCCGTGCAGGTCGGCGGTGATCGACACAGCGTCGCCCGGGCGACCGCCGGCTGCCGGCACGGGGTCGTTCGCGAGACCGACGCCGGTGACGCTCAACGCGCCCTCGACACCGAGCTGCGTGTGCCCGCCTAGCACCGGAAGGTCGAACGCCTGCGCACCCGCTCGCAGGCCGCTGACGATGCGCGCCGCGTGCTCGGCGTCGCGCGCGCCGAGCGCGTCGAGTGCGCCGATCGGGGTGGCGCCCATCGCGCTGAGGTCGTGCGCGGTGACGAGCATGCCGCACCAGCCGGCCCACTCCGGGTCGGCCCTGACCATCGCCGGCAGGATCGCGTCGGTCGCCGCGACGACGTCGGTGCCGGGGACCGGCGCGCCGTCGTCGCCGAGAAAGCCGTTGGGCGCCGCGCCGCCGCTGAGCAGCGCGCCGACGAGCTCGCCGATCGGCAGCTTCGTGCGCGCGACGAGCTCCGCGACGCGCGGCACGGGCCAGCACATCAGGCGGTGCGGGACGCCGGCGCAGTCAATTTCGGCGGCCGGCTCCCAGCCCAGGTGCGAGAAGAACGCGACCTTGTCGGGCTGCACGTGCGCGTCGAAGCGCAGCGCGCCGGCCTCGGCCGCGCCGACGCACGCGGCGCGCACGAGCGCGGCGCCGACGCGACCGCGCGAGCGGCCGGAGCTGCGGTCGCAGACGAGGCGGCTGCCGCGCCACCAGCCCAGCCTCGGGTCGTCGCCCTCGGGGTGCAGGCGCACGCCGCCGACGACCTCGCCGTCGAGGCCGACCGCGACCAGCACGCGCGTGTGCGGGTCGCCGTCGCGGCCGTCGCGGTCGTGGCCGGCGAACAGCCCCTGCTGCTCGACGAACGCCTCGTGACGCAGGCGCAGGTAGGCGCGGTGCAGGACGTCGTCGCGTTCCGCGCGCACGATCATCAGCGCACCGCTGCTCTCGCGGCGCGCCGTCGAGGGCGAGCCGAACAGCTCGCTGAGCGCGTCCGCGTGTGAAGTGACCGCGGGCGTCATCTCCTGCACCGCGGCGACGCAACGGCGAGCATGCGGCGAGCCGGCGTCATCCGCCACACCCGCCCAGCGCCGAGCACGCTCCGCACGCCGCGCAGCCCGCGACCTGGTCGGCGCCGCGCATCCCGGCATCGCGCAGCGCGCGCGCCACCCGCCGCGTGACGCGGGTGAGCGTCAGCGGGTCGGGGGCCGGCACGCCGTCGGCGTGCGCAAGCGAGCCCTGCAGCGGCCGATACGGGACGACGAACGGATAGACGCCCATGGCGATCAGCCGTTGCGCGGCCGCGACGAGCTCGTCCGGATCCTCGCCGAGGCCGACGAGCAGGTACGTCGAGACCCGGTTGTGGCCGAAGACGCGCACGGCCTCGGTCCACGCCTCGTCGTAGCGCTCGAGCGGAACGGTCGCCTTGCCGGGCGTCCAGCGGTCGCGCACGTCCTGGTCCATCGACTCGACATGGATGCCGATCGCGGTGACGCCTGCGTCGTGGAGCCGAGCGATCCACGAGAGGTCCAGCGGCGGCTCGATCTGGACCTGGATCGGCAGGCCGGGCACTGCCTCGCGCACCGCGGCAACGCAGCGCGCGAGGTGCCTGGCGCCGCGGTCGGGGCCGTTCGACGTGCCAGTCGTCATCACCATCTGGCGCACGCCATCCAGGTCGACTGCGGCACGCGCGACCTCGGCGAGCAGCTCGGGGTGCTTGACCTGCACCGTCGCGCCGGAGCGCAGCGACTCCTCGATCGTGCAGAAGCGACAGCGTGTGCTCTCGCTCGTGTAGCGGATGCACGTCTGCACGACGGTCGTCGCCAGCACCTCCGTGCCGTGCAACCGCGCGAGCGCCTCGTACAGCGTGCCGTCGCGGGTCCGCAGGTCGTAGAAGCGCGGTCGCACGATCGGCTCGAGCATCGCGTCCTCGACGAGGATGCCGTCGCGCGTCAGCGTGCCCCCGGCGTGCAGCTCGAACGGCGAGCTGTCGACGACGGGCAGCGTCGTCGCGATGCCGTCGAGCAGCCAGTGCCCGTCGTCGCTCGGGCCGGCTCCCGCCGGGCGGCTGACCGCCGGGCGGGAGCGGACACCGGCGACCGCGAGCTCTGAGCGCAGCTGCGCGTCCATGTCCTCGAGCCCCTCTAGAACATCCAGGTCGTGTTGATGATCGCGCCCTTGCGGGAGTACTCGATCATCGCGTCCTGCATGTCGAGCGGGTGACACGGGATGACGCCCTCCATCAGGTCCTCTTCGCGGGCGCCGTGCAGCGCCAGGCCGAGCCGGCAGGCGAAGACCTTGCCTCCGCCCTCGATGAAGCGGGCGAGCTGCGCGTTCTCGTTGCGCATGCCGGGGAACAGCTCGTTGCCGACGGTCGGGAAGCCGCGCGTGGCGAGGCAGTTCAGCGACCCGATCCCGAAGAAGTACAGGGCGGACTCGAAGCCCTTCTTCTGCGCACGCAGCGCGAGCAGGACGGCGACGAAGCTCACCGACGACTCGTGGACGATGCCGTGGACCATCCCGAGGTACGTCTCGCCCGCCTCGGCCTGGTAATCCGGGAAGACCTTCGTGGCGCCGTAGATCGACTCACCCATCCCCTTCGACGGGTGCGGGATCTCCATCAGGCTCGCGATCTCCTGGTCGTTCAGCTTCGGCTCGACAGTGGCCATGCGCTCTCCTCGACGTGCTGGGACTGTGGATAACTGCAGGCAGGTTCGCGCGGGTCGCCGCGGGCTCGTACGGACCAGGAGCCAGAGTCAGGCGGGGTGATCTGGACCAGTTGGCGGGTCCCCCCGGCCGACCTGCGCCCGCACCCCACAAACGGGAGGGGGCAAAGGCGAAGTTCTGATTCGAGCGCGCCAGGAATGGCGACCGCTCGACGCGCGCCGGCCGCAAGGCGCTGGCCGAGGAGATCGCCGTGCTCGAGGCGATCGTCGCGCGCGTCAACGGCACGCCCCGCGCGGGAGCACCGATCCACCGAGGTGAGACGCCCGCCGCGGCGTGGACCTGCCGTCCGCTCTCAGCAGCGCATGACGTTCCTGGCCTGCCAGTCCGTGCCCGTCTATCGGCTGCAGAGCAGCTGGCAAACTCCCCGGGCCGGTCAGCCGGCGAACAGGCCGCCCTGCGTGTCGCCGTCGGCGGCCTCACGTTTGGCCCAGGGCGCAAAGATCGGCCCCGGATCCCCGCACCGCTCGCGGGTGTTCCCGAACGCTGGCCGGATGCGGACATCCCGTAGCCCGCGCCGCCGCTTGCGCTCCCTGTCCCTCGCTCGCATCTCAACGCCGTTGAGCGTCGACGCGAACAGCGGAGCGGCGATCCCGGCACGCGCGACGCAGCGCGGACAAGTGGTCGGAGTGACGCAGTTGAGGCCACTCTGGATCGCGAGCTTGCAGCGCGCGCAGTGCAGATAGGTCATTGACGCCTTTCTATCGTTCTGGTGGGAACTGTCTCATCCTGATTCCCGAAGTGAAGGGTCGCAGCAGCCGCCTGGACGAATGTCCGGTCGGGCCTGCCCACCTCCAGATCACGCTGCGGCCCGTGCCGCGGAGACTGCGACGCGGGTGAGCGCGGGCCCGACGAACGGCTGGGCCGCAGCGCCCAGCCAGGGCAAGGTCCGTCAGGACCACGGCCACGATGGCCAGCCGAGGGGCATGCGCGGCGCTGGTCAGGCGACGTGCAGGTGCGACGCGGCGGCGCGCGCGATCTCGCGCGCGGCGGCCGCGTCCTCGCCGCGGGCGAGCGCCACGGCCATGCGGCGGTTGGGCCGGGCGTCGGGCTTGGCGAAGAGGCGAACCTCGACGCTCGGATCGACCGCCATCGCCTCGGCCACCCCGGTGATCGACGGCGCATCGCCGTGCGCGGTCGCCAGGCAGACGGCCGACGCGCCGGGTGAGAGCAGCGGCACCTCGCCGGCCGGGATCGGCAGGCCGAGGATCGCGCGGACGTGCAGCGCGAACTCGCTCAGCGCCTGCGTCGCCATCGTCGTCATCCCGGTGTCGTGCGGGCGCGGGGAGACCTCGCTGAAGATGATCTCGTCGCCGCGCACGAACAGCTCGACGCCGAAGATCCCGGTGCCGCCGAGCGCGTCGGTCACCTTCTGTGCGAGCTCGCGGGCGCCGGTCAGCGCCGCGGGCGCCATCGGGTGCGGCTGCCAACTCTCGCGGTAGTCGCCGTCCTGCTGCACGTGCCCGATCGGCGCGCAGAACGACGTCCCGCCGGCATGGCGGATCGTCAGCAGCGTGATCTCGTAATCGAAGTCGACGAACGCCTCGGCGATCACGCGTCCCGCGCCCGTGCGTCCCGCCTGCTGAGCGACCGTCCACGCTCCGGCGACCTCGCCGGCGCCGTGCACGACCGACTGCCCCTTGCCCGACGACGACATCACCGGCTTGACCACGCACGGCGTGCCGAGCAGCTTCACAGCGTCGAGCAGCTCGTCCCGGGTGTCGCAGAAGCGATATCCGGACGTCGCCAGGCCGAGCTCCTCGGCGGCCAGGCGCCGGATGCCCTCGCGGTCCATCGTCAGTCGCGCGGCGCGCGCGGTCGGCACCACGTGCAGCCCCTCCCGCTCGAGCGCCAGCAGCTCCTGCGTCGCGATCGCCTCGAGCTCCGGGACGACCAGGAGCCGCGCGCACGGACGCGCGCGCTCCGCGTCGAGCAACGCTCGCAGCGCGCCGCGATCGGCCATGTCGATCACGGCGTGGCGCTGGGCGACCTGCATCGCCGGCGCGCCCGAATAGCGGTCGACCGCGAGAACCTCGCAGCCGAGCCGCAGCGCCTCGATCGCCACCTCGCGACCCAGCTCGCCGCTGCCCAGCAACACGATCCGAACGGCGGTGTCGGTCAGCGGCGGTCCGGGGGCAAAGGTCACGATCGCGCAGCGTACGCGGACCCGCGGTCCGAGCGCCCGATCAGTGCAGTGAGGAGCACGAGCCAGACGAGCCCAATCGCCACAGCCCAGGAACAGCGAGCAGACCTAGCTGCGGTTAATGTCCGTCCGGTGAACCGCCGTCCACAGCTGCGGATCGCCGCTGCGGCCGCGTCGCCCGAGGAGGCGGCGGCGATCGTCGCGGCGCTCGAGCGCCACATGCGCGACACCGCGCCGGTGCCCGCTCCCGCGACCGAGCCGCATGCACCGCCGTGGGCGCGGGCCGCGCTGCTCGAAGGCACCGGTCACGCGCCCGGCGACGTGCCCGGCTGGGGCAATCGCTCCCGCTGGACCTGACGGCACCCCGGTCGCGCGATACGGCACGGTGGTGCATTCGCCGCCCGCGGCGTAGTCCGCTCGACGGATGGTCGCTAAGTGTTTCGCCGCAGCGGCCGATAGTCCACTGTGATGGACAACTCGCCCAAGCGACGCGGGGCCGCCGTCGATACGCGATTGGCGCCGGCGGGGCTTACGCGACTGCTCGGAAGCTATGGCGCCGGGCGTGCCTCGATCCTGATCGTCTCCGGCGCGCTGATCGCCGGCGCGTGCGCGCTGCGGATCTTCACCGACGCGCCGGCGGTGACCACCGGCCTGTCCTTCATCATGGCCGTCACGCTCGTCGCGGCGGAGTTCGGCACGCGCGCAGGGCTGCGCTGCGCGGGCGTCTCGATCGCCGCGATGATCTTCATCGCGCTGATGGGCTGGACGGGCGAGGGCTGGGGCACGATCGTCGGACGGTCGGCCGTGCTGCTGTTCCTCGCCCCCGTCGTCGGGCGCGCCGGCGAGCATGCCGCCAACAGCCGTCGCCTGCTCGAGCAGGTGCTCGAGGCGACGACCGACTCGATCTACGTCAAGGACCTCCAGGGGCGCTACCTGCTCGTCAACAGTGCCGCGGCGCAGCTGATCGGCCGCCCGGGGCAGGAGATCATCGGGCGCGCGAACAGCGAGCTGCTGCCCGACGTCGCCGACCAGGTCGCGGAGCGCGACGACGCCGTGCTGGACTCGCAGCGCACGGCCAGCTACGAGATCACGGGTCGCTTCGACGACCGCCGCCGCGTCCTGTCGGTGACCAAGAGTCCGTTTCACGACGTCACAGGAATCTCGATCGGCTCACTCGGCATCGCGCGCGACATCACCGAGCAGCGCCGCCTGCAGGAAGAGAGCACGCGCTTCTTCGACCTCTCCGGCGACATGCTCTGCACCGTCGGCTTCGACGGCCGCCTGCACCGCGTCAACGGGGCGTGGGAAAAGTACCTCGGCTGGAGCAAGCGCGAGCTGCTCGGCAGCCTGATCTTCGACTACGTCCCCGAGGAGCACCATGCGGCGATGGAGGAGGCGACGCGCGCCGCGCGCGCCGCCGGCGCACCCGGCGCGCGCATGACGAACCAATGGCGCGCGAAGGACGGCTCGTGTCACTGGATCAACTGGAGCCTGCGCACCGTCGACGAAGAGCGCATGGTCTACGCCTCGGGCCGCGACATCACCCAGGAGTGGCTCGCCGAGCGTGCGCTCGCCAGCTCCGAGCGCCGCTACCGCGCGCTGGTCGACGGTCTGCCCGGCACGGCCGTGTTCCTCGCGAAGGGTGACCTGCGGCTGGAGTTCGCCGCAGGCCGGCCCCTGCACGACGGCTCGACGCCGCCGTGCGATCTGCTCGGCACTCACGTCGGCGAGTTGCTGCCCGCGCCGGAGTCCGACCAGCTCGTCGAGGCCTGCACGGCTGCGCTTGACGGCGAGGAGCACAGCTTCGACATCGTCTCGGCCGAGCACGGCTACGCGCTTTGGCTGCACACGAGCCCGCTGCGCAGCGAGGACGGCCGCATCGGAGCGATGCTGATCGCGCAGGACATCAGCGCGCGCGTCGCGACGACCCGCGAGATCGGCGAGGCGCAGGAGCGCTTCCGGCGCGCGTTCGACGACGCGCCGATCGGCATGGCCGTCGCCGGCCTGGACGGGCGATTCCTCGAGGTCAACCAGGCGCTGTGCACGATCACCGGCTATCGCGCCTGCGAGCTCGCGGGAACGACCTTCACCGCGATCACCCATCCCGATGACCTCGACGCCGACTTCGAGGTCATGCGTGCGCTGGTCGACGGGTCCACGACGTCGTCGGTCGACGAGAAGCGCTACCTGCGTCCCGACGGCTCGATCGTCTGGGTCGCGCGCAGCGTCACGCTCGTGCGCGACGCCGACGGCCAGCCGCTGCACTTCCTCGATCAGATCCAGGACATCACCGAGCGCCGGCGCTTCGAGCGCGAGTTGCGCCACCTCGCCGATCACGACCCGCTGACGGGCCTGCTGAACCGGCGGCGCTTCGAGCAGGAGCTCGACCGCCACGTCGCCGACGTCGCGCGCTACGGGCCGCGCGGCGCGCTGCTCGTGCTCGACCTCGACCACTTCAAGTACGTCAACGATGCGCTCGGCCATCACGCCGGCGACAAGCTGATCCTGTCGGTCGCCACGATCCTGCAGGACCGCCTGCGCGAGACCGACACGCTCGCACGGCTCGGCGGCGACGAGTTCGCGGTGCTGCTGCCGCACGCCACCCGCGCCGACGCCGAGCACGTTGCCGAGGAGCTCGTGCGCGCCGTGCGCCAGGATGCGGAGGTCATCACCGGCGACCGCCCGCGGCGCGTGACGACGAGCGTCGGCGTGGCCCCATTCGGCCGCGCGGGCCTCAGCGGCGAGGAGCTGCTGATCGAGGCCGACCTGGCGATGTACGAGGCGAAGGAGGCAGGCCGCGACCGCTACTGCGTCGTGTCGGACAACGCCTCGCGACCCCAGCGCATGCGCGGCGCCGCAAGCTGGCTCGACCGCGTCCGCGCGGCGCTCGACGACGACCGCTTCGTGCTGCACGCGCAGCCGATCCGCGACCTGCGCACAGGCGAGGTCGCCCAACACGAGCTGTTGCTGCGGATGGTCGGCGACGACGGCGAGCTGATCTCGCCCGGGTCGTTCCTGCCGCTCGCCGAGCGCGTCGGGCTCGCGCCGGAGATCGACCGCTGGGTCGCCTCGCGGGCGATCGAGCTGCTCGCCTCCGATCCCGGCGGGCACGTCGCGCTGGAGGTCAACCTGTTCGCCCCGTCGCTGAACGACGCGTCGCTGCTGCACCTGATCGAGAACGATCTGAAGGCGTCGAGCGTTGACCCGCGGCGGCTGATCTTCGAGATCACCGAGACCGCCGCGGTCGCCAACATCCCGCTCGCGAGGCGTTTCGCCGAGCGCCTGACGCAGCTCGGCTGCCGCTTCGCGCTCGACGACTTCGGCTCGGGCTTCGGCTCGTTCTACTACCTCAAGCACCTGCCGTTCGACTATCTGAAGATCGACGGTGAGTTCGTCACGGGCTGCCTGACCAACCGCACCGACCAGCTCGTCATCGAGGCCGTGGTGCGGATCGCTCGCGGGCTGGGCAAGGAAACGGTCGCGGAGTTCGTCGCCGACGAGCAGCTCGAGAGCTTCGTGCGCTCACAGGGCGTCGACCATGCGCAGGGCTTCCACGTCGGCCGGCCGGTGCCGGTCACCGCGCTCGGCCTCGGCAAGCCCGCCGTGCGCGTGGGTTGAAGCGGGCGGCGGCCGCGCGGCGCGGTGTTTAGTGTGCGCCTTCGCAATGTTCGCGAAGGTCCTCATCGCCAACCGCGGCGAGATCGCCGTCAGGATCATCCGGGCGCTGGACGAGCTCGGGATCGCGTCGGTGGCGGTCTACTCCGAGCTCGATCGCGACGCGCCGCACGTCGCGCGCGCCGGCGAGGCCTACCTGCTGGGCGGTCCCGCGCCATCCGAGAGCTATCTGAACGTCGAGCGGATCCTCGAGGTCGCACGCGAGTCGGGCGCCGAGGCGGTCCACCCCGGATACGGCTTCCTCGCCGAGAACGCCGCGTTCGCACGCGCCTGCGAGCAGGCGCAGATCGTCTTCATCGGCCCGCCGGCAAGCGCGATCGACGCGATGGGATCCAAGACGCGCGCCCGCGATCTGATGCAGGCCGCTGGAGTCCCGATCGTGCCTGGCACCGTCGAGCCGGTCGCCGACATCGCGGCCGCGCGCAGGATCATCGACGCCGACATCGGCTATCCGGTCGCCGTCAAGGCCGCGGGCGGCGGCGGCGGCAAGGGCTTTCGCGTCGCGCTGAAGGCCTCGGAGCTCGAGGCGGCGTTCGAGGGCGCGGCGCGCGAGGGCGAGAAGTTCTTCTCCGACGCGACCGTCTACCTCGAGCGCTACCTGCCCGACCCGCGCCACGTCGAGGTCCAGGTGCTGGCCGACAAGCACGGCACGGTGGTGCACCTCGGCGAGCGCGACTGCTCGATCCAGCGCCGTCACCAGAAGCTGATCGAGGAGTCGCCGGCGCCGATGGTCGACGACGGGCTGCGGGAGAGGATCGGGAAGATCGCCACCGACGCCGCCGAGGCCGTCGGCTACCACGGCGCCGGGACGATCGAGGGCCTGCTCCAGGACGGCGAGTACTTCTTCCTGG
>Ga0136633_1003629_pt1 | contig 10075 bp, 13 predicted proteins | sample AntDrymeUQ832206_2_FD_105494 | JGI IMG/M metagenome (GOLD analysis project Ga0136633, IMG submission 105494) | Polar desert sand microbial communities from Dry Valleys, Antarctica - metaG UQ83 (22.06) | ecosystem: Environmental > Terrestrial > Soil > Desert | place: Antarctica: Dry Valley...
ACGACGACGGCGAGCAGCAGGACCAGCAGCAAGGGGTCGAGCAGGCGGCGCACCCATCGGGGCGGCAGCCTCATCCCAGCTCATCCAGATAGGCAAGGGACGCCGCGTAGGCGCCGTCCACCCTCGCCCCCACCAAAGTGGTGCTTCGGTACTTCAACGCGGCGCGGGAGTCGTAGCGCGGCGGCTCCACGCCGACCGGCAGCACGTGGACGGTCACGTGCTCGGGGATCGCCGCCATGTCCGCGGCGTAGCGGTGCCGGCGCGCGATCTCGAAGGCCACCAGCGCTACCTCCCAGGGCCGGCGGGGGGCGACGAGAGCCTGTTCGACCCGCCCGACCTGCAGGACGTAGATCGTCTTCGCTCCGAGCGCCACCGCCCTCCCCACCGGGATGCTGTGGACCAGCCCGCCGTCGAGGAAGTGCTCGTCGCCGATGCGCACGGGAGGCATCAGTCCCGGTACGGCGCACGAGGCCAGGACGGCGTCGGCGAGCGGTCCCTCGTCGAACCAGTGCTCGGCCGCCCGTTCGATGCTCGCGGCCACGCACTGGAACGGCAGGGCGAGGTCCTCGATCCGACGCACCGGCAGTTGTTCGCGCAGCATCTCCCGCAGGGGTCCGAAAGGCTGGAGGTGTGTGCCGGTCCGCGCGAAGGTGCCGGCCCGTCGCAGCAAGGACCCACCGAAGGCGTCGCCGGCCGTCAGATCGCGCCACAGCTGCTCCAGCCGCACCGCAGTCTCGGGGGTCGGGTCGGCAGCGATGAACGCACCGTTCAGTGCGCCGATCGACGTGCCCAGGACGACGTCCGGTCGCACGCCTCGCTCGAGCAGGGCCTTCAGCATCCCGACCTCGCAGGCACCCAGGACGCCGCCACCGCCCAGGACGAACGCCGTCTCGTAGGTCACCGGTCAATCCTCATGCAGCCCGGGCGGCGCGGGTGCGCGCCGACAGCTCGTCCAGCAGGGCACGCGCCTCCGCACCGTCCCGGTGTCGCGCCACACCGCCCGTGAGTCGGCGCCCGGCCGAGTCCGCATGAAGGCTGGCCAACCCGAGCCTGCGCTGCCAGGGGCCGCTGGTGAGCCGCAGACTCTGCACCTTCGCCAACGGCACGACATCGGTGGTCGTCGCGAGGACGCCGTACGTCGTGACGAGGTGCCGGTCGTCGAGTCCGATGCGCAGCCGGCGATGTGACAGCGGCGCCCGCCAGCGAGCTCGGGCAGGGACAGCGGCTGTCGGCACTGGCAGCCCGCCACCCAGGACGCGACCGATGAGTGCCTCGGCGAGGGAACGCGGAGCCACCGGGAGAAGAGCGGACGACGTTGACTGCTGGCCGCCCTCCGCGTAGCCGGCGACGTCGACCTCGACGCGTACCCAGTCACGCGAGCGCCACAGGATGGGCTCGATCAGCCGGACCGCCTGGACGCGTCCGTCCGGGATGCTCGAGGCGCGGGTGTCCAGCAGACCGCGACTGAGCCGTAGGCCACCGTCCGACTCGGAAACGGTGAAGCCGTACTCGGTGAGGAACCGCTTGATGATCGCCGACGCGAACGGCAACGCCAGCGGTACGGCGCCCAGCGCGGCCGGCAGCGCGGCGGACGGCTCAATGACGGCGACGAGGAGCAGACCCACCAGCAGGACCGCGAGCAGCACGGTGGGGGTGGCCAGCAGCGTGCTGGCCACCAGAACGCCCGAGGGAACAGCGACGAGTACGTGGTTGTCCGCTGCCGGCTCCGGGGCCTCGGCGCCCGTGGAGAAGGCGAGCATGCGGGTGCGCAGCGCCTGCGCGTCCTCCTCGGACAGGTACGCGAGCGGCGCCTCCGACTTGCCGCCCCCGACCACTTCGAGTCGCAGCTCTGCCATGCCCAGCACCCGGGCGATGATCGGGCGCACGACCTCGACCGACTGCAGGCGGGCCAGGGGAACCCGTCTGCTGCGGCGGGTGAGCACGCCGCTGTCCACCTGCAGCTCGGTCTCGGTCAACCGGTAACCGGTCCGGCGCCACCCGACGTAGCCGAACGTCACCGCGACGCCGGTGGCCGCCAGGACGATCAGCCCGATGACGCCCGGCTCGAAGCCGCTGTCCTGACGCAGCCCCTGCTGACCGACGAGGCCGGCCATGATCAGCAGGAACTTGCCACCGCCGAGGACCGGAGTCAGCGGGTGGAGCCGCTGCCAGTCCGTCACAGGCCGGCCGCGCGCGCTTCGCCCAGAGCGGCGAGCCGATCTCGCAGGCGCGTCGCCTCGGCGGCCGGCAGACCGGGGATGGACGCATCGGTGGCCGCGGCCGCGGTGTGCAGCGTGACGGTGGCCAGCCCCATCCGTCGATCGAGCGGGCCGGCGGTGACGTCAACGAACTGCATGCGGCCGTACGGCACGACAGACAGGCGGCGCACCAGCGCGCCGCGCCGTACGAGCAGGTCGTCCTCCCGCTCGGCGTAGCCCCAGGCCCGCCAGCGTTGTTCGACGCCAGCCAAGGCGAGCCCGGTGAGGACGACGGTCGCGGCGACGGTTGCGGCCGCCTCGGGCAGACCGCTCACCAAGCCGACGACGGCTGCCGCGACCACACCGGGGAAGGCAACGAGGAGCAGGCACTGCACGCGACGGACGGTGAGCAGTCCACGTGCGGGGTGCAGCCAGAGCAGGTCAGTCACCCGACAAGTGTCGGGCCTGCCCGCGATCAGGGACACTGATGGCGTGGCGAGCCGTCGTACCAACACTGTGCTGATCGTCTGCTTCGCGGCTCTCGCGCTGGGCGCAATGCTGGTCACCGGTGTCTTCAACTACCTGCTCGCGGGGGACCCGAGGGTGCTCGTGGTCACGATGAAGCAGGGCTCCGGCCAGGAGGCGCGCGACCAGCTCAAGCGCGACTGCGGCGGGCTCCCAGGCATCTCGGTCGTCCCGGATCGAGGCAACCCCGACCCGTCGATCCAGGGGCGGTTCCCGGTCCGCTTCAACATCGCCGACACGACTCCGTCCCAGGAGGCGGTGCTGGAGACGTGCATCAACGAGCACAGCTCCACCGTCCGAGGACTGCTCTCCGAGGGTGATCGCTAGGTGCTGATCCTGCGTGCCCGGGTAGAGGTCTAGCGGACCTCGACGACCGCTTCTCGCCGTACGACGACCTCGCCCACGATCGGCGACCCAGGAACTTCGCCGATGACCAGCAGCCCGCCACTGGTCTGGGCATCGGCCAGCAGGAGCAGCTCATCCTCGGTGACCGCGCTGCTCATGTGCGGTCGGACCCAGTCCAGGTTGCGCTTCGTCCCGCCGCTGACGAACCCGGCGCCGAGCGCGTCGCGAGCACCGTCCAGGTAGGGCACGGCTCCGCTGTCGATGACGGCCGTCGTGCCACTCGCCCGCATCATCTTGTAGAGGTGACCGAGCAGGCCGAAGCCCGTAACGTCCGTTGCCGCCTTCGCTCCGGCCTGTACCGCGGCCTGACCGGCGTCGCGGTTCAGCGCGGTCATGCTCGCGATCGCGTGTGCGAACACCTCGCCGGTCGACTTGTGCCGGTTGTTGAGCATGCCGACGCCGAGCGGCTTTGTGAGGGTGATCGGGAGGCCGGCCTCGGCGGCGTCGTTGCGCAACAGGCGGTCGGGGTCGACCACCCCCGTAACGGCCATCCCGTACTTCGGCTCCGGGTCGTCGATGCTGTGTCCACCGGCAACGTGACAACCAGCCTCCCGGCCGATGTCGAGGCCGCCGCGCAGGACTTCGGTGAGCAGCTCGATCGGCAGCACGTCACGCGGCCAGCCCAGCAGGTTGACGGCCACGATCGGCCGTCCGCCCATGGCGTACACGTCGGACAACGCGTTTGCCGCCGCGATCCGGCCCCAGTCGTAGGGGTCGTCGACGACGGGCGTGAAGAAGTCGGCCGTGACGACCACAGCGGTGCGGTCGTCGATGCGGACCACCGCCGCGTCGTCGCCGTCGTCCAGGCCGACCAGGAGATCCGGGGACGACGTGGCCTGCAGACCCCGAACAACCTCCTCGAGCTCACCGGGCGGGATCTTGCAGGCGCAGCCGCCGCCTTTCGCGTACTGGGTCAGGCGGTACGTCGTACCCAGGGCGGTCATGTGCTGACGCTAGCCTCGCGAGTGGAGGCGTACGCGTTCCTGGTGGGCGTCCCGGTCTTCAACACCGGTGAGCGGCGGTATCCGTCGCTGGCGGGTTCGATTCCCGTCCGCCTCCGCCAGCGCTCCCTGTGCATGATGGCGGCGCACTCTGTCGCAACAGACGTCTACCCCGAGGACCCCGATGATGCGCCGTCGCCTCCTTCCGCTCTGCGCGTTCGCTCTTGCGACTGCGGTGATCGCCAGTGGTGGGGCTGGCGCGACCGGGGAGCGGCCACCGATCCAGGGTCAGCCCGGGCCGCACGGCTTCATCGACGACGAGAGCGTCATGCGGGACGTGGACTGCGACACGGCCCAGCTGGCCGGGCCGGCAGCCACCAGCGAAGCGCACCTGATCGGCGCGCCCAAGCTCAATCTCGATGTGCTCGTCATGGTCGACAGCGCCCAAGGCGCGGCGATTGCTGCTATCCGGAACCCCAAGTCGCGCGCTGCCGCGCAGCGGAGGCTGTTCGAGGCGACACGCAAGAGCCTCGCCGTGAGCGTGCAGTCCTATGAGCCGCTTGACATCGCGTTGAGGTACGACGACTTCCTACTTCTTCAGCCGCTGGTCGAGGGCAAGCCGCGCGAGCGCACGGACAACGCGGAGGAGATCATCGCACTGGCCAAGGAGCAGCTGGGCGGTGAGCGGCGTAAGGACGTCGACGTGGTTTACGTGGTCACGGACGTCGACATCCAAGTGCCGGGAATCGGCAAGGGTGTCGCCGGACTGGCCGATTGCATCGGCGGCGTTGCTCTGGCCGATCGCGCCTTCGCCGTCGGGGAGACCGGTGTGATCGTGAAGGACAGCGGGATCCCCATCGGTCCGGTCACCTTCTACAAGGACCTGACCGCCAAGATCGCGGCACACGAGATCGGGCACCTGATGGGTGGGCACCACCACTACCAGGAGTGCGGCACACCAGCAGTGACCGCCGCGGGTCGGGGCGAACCTGGCCCCTGTTCGATCATGAGCAACTTCGTTGACTTTCAGACGATCCCGTTCAGCACCGTGAACGGCATCGTCGTCCGCGGGCACGCCGAGGAGTGGGCTTCGCGGAACGACCGCTGAGAACTCACCCGGCTTTGCGTAGGGCGACCGTGATGGCCTGGCGGATCCACCACGTCGCGTACGTCGGAAAGCGGTAGCCCTTGGCCGGGTCAAAGGCGTCCAGCGCCTTGATCAGCCCGAGGTTGCCCTCCTGGATCAGCTCGAGCAGGCTCAGCGTTCCGCCCTCGTACTTCCGGGCCAGCGTGACGACGAGCTGCAGATGAGCTTCCAGGAGCCTGCGCCGGGCCGCGACTCCCTCCGCCGCCTGGTCCTGCAGTGCCTGCCGCTGTTCGTCGGCGAGCAGACTCGGCTGGTCCAGGGACGACTGCGCCGCGCGACCTTCCCCGATCTCCGCCACCAGCACCCGCTCCTGCTCGGCGTCCAGCGGCGCGACCTGGTCGAGCTCGGCGAGGTACTGGGCCAGCAGGCGGTCGGACTCAGCGGACATGGGGGCACTCCTTCGTCGGCACATCGCCAACGCCTCTGGTCACGCTCCGGTTCCCGCGTGCAGCCACCCGGTCACCCTCACACCGCGGACGGTCCGGCGGTCGTAGGGTCTGCTCGTGGACACCGTTCTCTCGCTCCTGCTGGTGCTCGTGCTGCTCGTGGCGGTCGGGCTGGCCATCGCACTGCTGGTCGGCGTGCTGCGCCGCCGCAAGACCGAGCAGGGCCTGCGCGAGCGGTCCACCACGGTCGACCCGATGGCAGCGGGGCCGTTGGTCTCCGACCCGCGCCGCATCAAGGCGGGCGACGTCGTCGTCATCGAGGAGACCGAGTACATCGTGCGCGGGACCCTCGCCATGGACGAGGACGGCTACACGTGGAAGGAGCACCTGCTCGACGCCAGCGGGGTCGAGGGCGACCTCCGTCGCTGGTTGTCGGTCGAGGAGGGCGAGAGCGGCATCGAGGTCGTGCTGTGGGACCGGGTGCCCGGTGCGGATCTCACACCGGACACCGAGGTGACCCTGAACGGCGTGTCCTACCGCCGTGACGAGAAGGGCGAGGCCCGATTTGCTTCCACCGGTACGACGGGCGCTGCGACGGACGGGACGATGTCGTACGCCGACTACCTCCAGCCGGGCGGCACCGGCCTGCTGTCGTTGGAGCGGTTCGGCGCCGGCGCCTCCTGGGAGACCAGCACCGGCCGCACGCTCAATCTCGAAGCACTCAACGTCCTGCACTCCTGACGTGCTCGCCGAACTCGCGGTCCCGTTCCTGGACAGCCGCGCCGATGCGCTCGGGTGGTGGATCGGCGATGGTCCCGAGCCCCTCGCGACCCTGACCCTGAGCGGTCCACGGGGTTCGCTCGAGCTGGAGCTGCTGGGCGCCAGCCATCGCGCGGTCGCCACCGTCGACGGCATCGACGTACCCGAGGTCGTCGCCTGCGGTCGCGCGGGGACCGCCTTGCCGAGGCGGCACGAGGCCGGCCGCGGCGGTGGCCGTTACCGGTTCGCCAGCACGACGACGTCGTACGACGCAGCGGGCATCAGCCGCGTCGCTGCTGATCTTCGCCGTCGCTGGACGCGTGACTCCGCTGCGCTGGTCGGCGTCTTCCCCGGCTCCCCACACGCCCTGACGGTGCTCACCGGTCGCGTCGTCGCGGCCGGCTGGTCCTGGGCCAGCTGGCACGTCTACCCCTCGAGCGGCGAGGTCGTGCGCACCCGCAGCAGCTTGGCGGCGCCGTGACCGAGCCGGCACAGCCCCCTCAGCCAGGTCGCCCCCCGCGGCGACTGCTCCAGCTCGGCATCGCCCTCGCTCTGGTCGTCGCGCTCGTCGTCCTGCTCGTCTCCCTGCTCTCCAAGGGCGGGCCGCGTGAGTACGTGATGGACAACTACGAGGTGGAATCCAAGGACGGCAGCTCCGCGGTGCTGGTGAGCAAGGACTCGGTGTCGCAGACCGCGTCGGACATCCGCAAGGCGTGGAAGCCGGCCCAGGAGGTCACCGACCCGGCCGGCATCTTCCTGCGCTACTCCGACCTGGTGGTCGCCGTCACGCCGCGCGTCGAAGGGGGCTCGACGGTGTACGTCGACGACGAGAAGCGGGGCTACGCGCACTGGTTCCCCTTCGTCGGCGGGTTCTGGGGTGTGGGCGGCGGCGGTCCGATCGGCGGCACCCGTGGCGGCGGTCCCGGAGCGGGCAAGTGATCGGCCGCGCCCTGGCCGTCGCCACCGGAGTCGTAGCGCTCTCGCTGGCCTTCGCGGCGCCGGCGTACGCCGAGGACCCGATCACTGACGCTGCCACGAAGACCGAGATCGTCGACTCGCTGTCCGAGGCCACCGAGGTGCAGGGCGTCTGCTACGGCTGGCAGCTGCAGGTCGAGGACTACGACACCGGACAGTTCGCCGGCGACTTCGACCTGTCCAACGCCGGGATAGACACCCGTCCCGACCCGGCGAGCTGCCCCAAGTCCGTCGTTCTGGAGGCCTTCATCACCTACACGTCGGCCGCTGGGGAGGCGGAAGACTTCGCTCAGTGGGCGGTCGTCTCCTCCGGCGTCACCGGTCCGACGTCGGAGGACCTGGAACGGCTCGGACTCAAGGCTTCAGCGCTGCTCAAAGACAGCCAGTCAGAGCTCACCTTCACCAACGCGGTCCTGGCCCTGCCGGGCCTGACCTCCGAGCTCGGTGGCGTCCCGCCTCTGATCCTGCCGACAGAACGCGCGACGCCTCCCGCTGACGCGCGTGCCACCGACCGGCCGGGCAGCGACCGATTCCGCGAACGCGGCGGCATGGTGGCCGTCCTGGTCCTGCTGATCCTCGCCGCCCTGGCGTGGGCAGCGATCTCCTTCCGCCCACCCAGCGTGAGGGGCCCGGCATCCCTGCAGCGCTACCCGGTCGGCCCCTACGCACCGCCCCGCCAACAGCGTCCCGCTCATCCGCGACCGCCTCACCCCCCGGAGTTCTGATGGCTGCCGAGACATTCGAGGACCTGGCACAAGGCGTCCTCGCCACCCTGGCGTACGCCGGCATCGGGTCCGTCGTCCTTGGCCTGGGCTACGCCGTCCTCGACAAGTTGACGCCGGGGGACCTGCGGCACCTCATCTACACCCACCGCAACCGCAATGCCGCGCTGCTGGCTGCCGGCCACCTGCTGTCCTTGGCCATCATCGTCACCACGGCCATCGTGACCTCGGCGGACGGACTTTCCCGCGGTGCTCTCGACGCCACCGTGTACGGCCTGCTCGGCGTGGCGTTGCTTGCCGGCAGCTTCAAGGTCGTCGACTGGGTCACGCCGGGCGACCTCGGCGCGATCGTGACCGACGAGGTGGTCCATCCGGCCACCTGGGTCACGGCTGCCTTCCAGCTCGCTCTTGGCGCGGTACTGGCCGCAGCCATCTCGTGAGTCCCACGGAGGCGCCGCCGCTGCCGGTGAGCACCCGGACAGCGCGCGTCGTCCTCCTGCTGGCGGTCTTCCTCTGCGCAGCATGCGGACTGGTCTACGAGCTGGCGCTGATCACCCTCGGCCAGTACCTGCTCGGCGGCACGATCTACGCCACGTCGTTGATCCTCGGGGTCTTCGTCTGCTCGATGGGGCTGGGCTCGATCGCGGCCAAGCCACTGCTGCCCAAGGCCCTGGTCGGCTTCGCCGTCGTTGAGCTGTGCCTCGCCGCCGTCGGCGGTTTGTCCGTCATCGCGTTGTACGCCGCCTACGCCTGGCTCGATCTCGGGCTGCCCGCTGTGGTCGCGGCGTCCGTCCTCGTCGGTGGGCTCATCGGCGCGGAGGTCCCGCTGCTGATGACGCTGCTGCAGCGGATCCGCCAGCAGGACGCGGGGGAGGCGGTGGCCGACCTCGTCGCCGTCGACTACGTGGGCGCGCTGGCCGGCGGGCTGGCCTTCCCGTTCCTGCTGCTGCCCGTCTTCGGCCAGGTGCGCGGCGCGATCGTGGTGGCCGCGGTCAACCTCGTGGCGGCAGCCGTCGTCGCCGTCCTGCTCGTCGGTGATCTCGGCCGGCGCAGCCGCAGATCGCTGGGCGCAGCGGCTCTGGGAGTCAGCCTCGTGCTGGCGGCGGCGGCCTGGCTGACCGGGCAGTTCCTCGTCGAGGCACGGCAGGCGCTATACGCCGACCCGGTCGTGGTCGCGTCGCGCTCGGCGTACCAGGAGATCGTCCTCACGCAGAGCCTGCCAGACGGCAAGGGGCCCCGCGACGTACGGCTCTTCCTGGACGGCGACCTGCAGTTCTCCAGCGCTGACGAGTACCGGTATCACGAGCTGCTGGTCCACCCGGCTATCACTCCAGGGGCGCGCAGCGTGCTCATCCTGGGCGGCGGCGACGGCCTGGCGGCTCGCGAGGTGCTGCGTCACCAAGGGGTGCAGCGGGTCGTCGAGGTCGAGCTGGATCCCAACGTTCTTGCGCTGGCCCGCAATGACGAGCGGGTACGGAGTCTGAACGCCGGCTCGCTGACCGATCCGCGGGTGGAGGTCGTTGTCGACGACGCGATGCGCTGGCTCCGCACCGCCACCGAGCAGTTCGACGCCGTCATCGTGGACATGCCCGACCCGGACTCCCCACCCACGGCCAAGCTGTACTCGCTCGAGTTCTACGGCCTGGCCGCTGCGCGGCTCGCACCCGAGGGGCGGATCGTGGTCCAGGCCGGTTCGCCGTACTTCGCACCTGAGGCGTTCTGGTGCATCGAGCGCACCATCGCGGCGGCCGGCCTGCAGACGACGCCCTACCACGCAGACGTGCCCAGCTTCGGTGACTGGGGCTTCGTGTTGGCGGCTCGTGGTGGAGCGCCCCGACCCACGGTGGACCCGGACGTGGCCAGGCAGCTGCGGTTCGTCGACGAGTCAGTGCTGAGCGCGTCGATGGTGTTCCCGCCGGACCGAGCGCGGGCCCGGAGCAGCGTCGAGGTGTCGACCCTGGACCGTCCCAGGATCGTCGAGTACGAGGCGCGCGGCTGGCGCGAGTACTGACACCGC
>Ga0136633_1003630_pt1 | contig 10075 bp, 9 predicted proteins | sample AntDrymeUQ832206_2_FD_105494 | JGI IMG/M metagenome (GOLD analysis project Ga0136633, IMG submission 105494) | Polar desert sand microbial communities from Dry Valleys, Antarctica - metaG UQ83 (22.06) | ecosystem: Environmental > Terrestrial > Soil > Desert | place: Antarctica: Dry Valley...
CCGAGAAGATCCGCACCTACAACTTCCCGGAGCGCCGCGTGACCGACCACCGGATCAAGTTCACCGCGCACAATCTCGACGAGATTCTGCAGGGCGCGCTAGACGACTTCACGGCTGCGCTGCAGGCCGACGACAAGCGCCGCCGCCTCGCCGAGGCCGCGCTGGCTTGACCTCGCGCGACGCGCTGGCGCTCGCCGCGCGCGAGCTCGGGCGGACGGCCGGCGAGACGCCCGGTCTCGACGCCGAGGTGTTGCTGGCTGCCGCCCTGCTGACCGACCGCACCGCGCTGTTCCTCGACCCGCAGCGGATGCTTTCCGAGGCTGAGGTCGACCGCTTCCGCGCGCTCGTGGCGCGGAGAGCGGAGCACGAGCCCGTCGCCTACCTGACGGGCCGGCGCGGCTTCCGCCATCTCGAGCTGACGGTAGACCGCCGCGTGCTGATCCCGCGGCCGGAGACCGAGCACGTCGTGGAGGCGGCGCTCGGCCTGCCGCAGGGCGCGCGCGTGGTGGACGTCGGCACCGGTTCCGGCGCCATCGCCCTCGCGCTCAAGCACGAGCGGCCCGACCTCGAGGTCATGGGAACCGACGTGAGCGCGGAGGCGCTCGAGGTGGCGCGCGGGAACGCGGAGCGGCTCGGACTCCAGGTGCGCTGGCTGTGCGGCGACCTGCTCGTGCCCCCGGACGTCGACGCCGTGCTCGCCAACCCGCCGTACGTGGCCGACGACGCGCCGCTGCCGCCCGACGTGGCCCGCTACGAGCCGGCGGGCGCCCTGTTCGGTGGACGGGACGGGCTGGAGGTCTACCGCCGCCTGGTGCCACGCCTGGTCGCTCCGTTCACGGCGCTCGAGGTGGGGGAGGGGCAGGCCGGTGCCGTCCGGGCGATGCTCGAGGGGGCCGGCATGCGCACGGAGGTCGTCGACGACCTCGCCGGAATCCCGCGCGTGGTCGTGGGGCGGCGCGATGGATGACGTCCTGCAGGCCGGGGGTGTCGTCGTCTTCCCGGCCGACACGGTCTACGGGCTCGGCTGCCATCCGGACGAACGCGACGCGGTGGAGCGCATCTACACGCTCAAGGGACGCCCGGCGGACAAACCCGCGGCCGTCATGTTCTTCGGCTGGGAGGCGGTCGACCTCGAGATCGCGCCACGTACGCGCGCGCTGCTCGAGCGACTGCTGCCGGGGCCGCTGACCGCCCTGTTGCCCAATCCGCACGCTCGCTACCCGCTCGCCTGCGGGCCCGACCCGGAGACGATCGGATTGCGGGTGCCCGATGTGCCGATGCTCGCGCACGTGCGCTCGCCGCTGCTGCAGACGTCCGCCAACCTCGCCGGCGAGCCCGACGCGCGCCGGCTCGCCGACGTCCCGCGGACCATCCGCGACGGTGCGGACGCGGTCGTCGACGGCGGGGAGCTGCCCGGGACGCCCTCGACGGTGATCGACCTGCGGCGCTTCGAAGCGGCCGGGGCCTGGGTGGTCGTGCGGCAGGGGGCGCTCGAGCGCGCCGCGATCGAGCGAGCCGTCGCACGCAATAGCTAGCTTTCAGCGCCATGCGGCGCGTCCTGATCGTCACGGCCCTCTGCGCGCTCGCGCCCGGCACCGCCACCGGAGCCGCGCGGCTCGCCGATGATTCACGCGTGCATGCGCTCGCCGCCGTTCCCAGCGGGGCGCTCGCCGTGGTGGACTCGGGAAACCCGGCGGCGCCCTACGCCCTCATCCGCTCCTCCGGGCGGACCGTCACCCGGCTCGGGAGCTTCGGCGGCCGCAAGGCCGAGTTCCCCGACGTCGCCGCGTCCGGCGGCTCCGCCTCCGTCACCTGGGGCGTGCCCGTCTCGGGCGGCGCGATCGTCCGCGTCGCCGCCGCGCCGGGAAGGACGGGCGAGGGCTTCGGCCCCACCTCGGACCCGCTCTTCGGCACCGGGCCGGGGCGCCTCGCGTTCGGCCCGGACGCCGCCGCGCTGCTCGCCTACCCGGACCGCAGCGGCGACGTGACCATCGCCGAGGTCGCCCCTCCGGGCCGCTCGCCGGCCGCGCCGCCGCAGGCCGTGACGAGCTCGGCGCCCGAGCTGCGCCACCTGCCGCTCGACTTCGCCACGGACTTTGAGGACACGCGCGTGCTCGATCTCGTGCAGTCGCGCACCCGCTCCGAGCTGCGGGTGATCGGCACCGGCGCGCCCCGCGCGCCGCTTCTGTCGCTGCGCGGCGTCCAACACCCGCAGGCCCAGATGGCCGCCGCGGACGGCGTGATCGCCGTCGCCTATCACTCCAGCGGCCGCGTGACCCTCGCCCTCCCGCGCGGCGGGGGCTGGTCGCACCGCCGCCTGCCGGGCGCGGGCGGCGGCGTCGGCGCGCCCGCTCCCGTCATCTCCGGCGGCAAGGTCTACGTTGTCTACACCCAGACGGTCCGTGAGCGTGGCCGCCGGCCCCAGCGCGAGGTGTTCCTGCACGGGCCGGGCGGCTTGAAGCGGCTCACCCGCACGGCCGGGACGGAGAGCTACCCCTTCGCGGCGGCCGGGCCCGGCGGCCGCGTGTACGCGGGCTGGACGCACCGCGGCGGTCGCCCGTCCACCGAGTCCGCCCGGCTCGCCCGGATCGGCTGAAGGCCAGACCTGGTCCCGCCCGCCCGGGTGGACCGGCCCCGCTGGTACGGTCAGTGGGCCCACCCGACGAGGATCCAGCCGCCATGACCGACCTTCCCGCCGACTTCTTCGACCGCCCGCTCGCCGACGTCGATCCTGAGGTCGCCGATGCCCTGCAGGACGAGCTCGTCCGCCAGCAGCGGACGCTCGAGATGATCGCCTCGGAGAACTTCGTGCCGCGCGCGATCCTCGAGACGCAGGGCTCCGTGCTGACCAACAAGTACGCCGAGGGCTACCCGGGCAAGCGCTACTACGGCGGCTGTGAGCACGTCGACGTGGTGGAGACGCTGGCCATCGAGCGAGCGAAGGCGCTGTTCGGCGGCGACCACGTCAACGTCCAGCCGCACGCGGGCGCCCAGGCCAACGCCTGCGTCTATCACGCGCTGCTCAAGCCGGGCGACTCGATCATGGGCCTCTCGCTTCCGCACGGCGGGCACCTCAGCCACGGCATGAAGGCCAACGTCTCCGGCCGCCTGTACGAGATCATTCCCTACGAGGTCTCCCCCTCGGACTACCGGATCGACATGGACGAGGTCGAGCGCTTGGCCACCGAGCACCGGCCGACGCTCCTGCTGGCCGGCTGGTCGGCCTACCCGCGCACGCTGGACTTCGCTCGCTTCCGCGCGATCGCCGACAAGGTCGGCGCGATCCTGATGGTCGACATGGCGCACTTCGCCGGGCTCGTCGCAGGCGGCGTGCACCCCAATCCCGTGCCGTTCGCCGACGTCGTCACGACCACCATCCACAAGACCCTCGGCGGCGCCCGCGGCGGAATGATCATCTGCCGCTCCGAGCACGCCAAGAAGATCAACTCGGCGGTCTTCCCGGGCCAACAGGGCGGTCCGCTCATGCACGTCATCGCCGGCAAGGCCGTCGCCCTGCGCATCGCGGCCACCGACGCATTCCGCGAGCGGCAGGAACGGACCGTCGCCGGCGCCCAGGCGGTGGCCGCCGAGCTGCTGCAGGCCGGTCACGGCGTCGACGTCCTGACGGGCGGCACCGACGTGCACCTCGTCCTCTGCGACCTGCGCGACTCCGAGCTCGACGGGCAGATGGCCGAGGACCGCCTGCACGAGGTCGGCATCACCGTCAACCGCAACGCCGTCCCGTTCGACCCGCGGCCGCCCATGGTGTCCTCCGGGTTGCGCATCGGTGCCTCCGCGCTGGCCACCCGCGGCATGCAGGTGGACGACTTCTCCGACATCGGGCGCATCATCGCGACGGCGCTGACACCCGCCTTCGACGCCCAGCGCGCCGAGCTCGCCGAGCGGGTCGCGGCCATCGCCGACCGCTACCCGCTGTACGCGGACCTGGGGACGCCCGCGGCGGTCTGACCGCCGCAGCCGGGCGCACGCGCCGATGGAGGACGCCCTCTTCGCCTTCGTCGTCGCGTTCGCCCTCGCGGCGGTGCTGACGCCGCTGGTCGGCCGCCTCGCCCGCCGGATCGGGGCCGTCGACGAGCCGCGCGAGCGCGGGCTGGCATTCGCGTCGACGCCGCTGCTCGGCGGACTGGCGATCTTCGCCGGCGCGGCCGTGGCGGGGATCCTGTTCCTCCCCGACCGGACGGTCACCCGCGCGATTCTCGCCGCCGCGCTGTTGATCACGATCGTCGGCGCCGTCGACGACTGGCGCGAGCTCTCCCCGGCCGCCAAGCTCGCCGGCCAGCTGTGCGCGGCGCTCATCCTCGTCCTCTCCGGGGTCGTGGTGGAGACGGCGACGATCCCGTTCCTGGGGCGCCTGGAGTTCGGCGAGCTCAGCGAGGTCCTGACGCTCCTCGGCCTCGTCGGGGTGATGAACGCCGTCAACTTCTCCGACGGGGTGGACGGGCTCGCCGCGGGGGTCTGCGCAATCAGCGCGGCAGCGTTCGCGGTCATCGCCTTCGACCTCGGCCGCGACACCGCGGGCGTGCTGGCGGCGCTGACGGCCGGTGCGGCACTGGGTTTTCTCCTGCACAACTTCCACCCGGCCTCGGTCTTCATGGGCGACTGCGGCTCGAACCTGCTCGGGCTGCTGCTCGGCGCGGTGATAGTCGAGGGGACGCTGAAGACGAACGCGTTGATCGCGCTCATCGGGCCGCTCGTCATCCTCGCCGTACCGTTTCTCGACACGACGTTCGTCGTGCTCAAGCGCCTGAAGTACCGGCGGCCGATTCATCGCGCGGACGCCAACCACTTCCACCACCGCTTCGCGCGAATCGGCTTCTCCCAGCGGCGCACGGTCGCGTATCTATACGCCTGGACGGTCACCATGGCGGGCCTCGCGGTTGCCCTGCGCTTCATCCCGTACTCCGACCGGGGGGACTGGCACCTCGGATGGTCGATCGTCATGGCCGGCCTGTTCGCGGTCGCTCTGGCGGCATCGATCTACCTCGTTTACGTGCTCGAGATCCTCAAGCGCAAGCGCGTCCTGCTGCGCTCGGCGCCCGCCGACACGAGCGAGTTCGAGATCGACGCGCTGATCGAGCAGGACCTCGAGACGGGGGAGTTCCCGGCGCTCGGGAGATAGTGGACCGAGGGCGGCTTCGCACCTGGGATTGACACGGCGTCAAAAGTGGGGTTGACTTCGCGCATGGCCCACCTGCTCGACCTGACCCAGCAGGGCGATGTCGGCACGATCACGGACGAGTCCAAGCTCTCCTCGGTCAAGCTGATGGCGCCGCAGCAGCTCTACGAGCTCTGGGAGCGCCAGCACTGGCAGGCGCACGCCATCGACCTCTCGCGCGACGCTGCGGATTGGAACGGGCTCGGCGACGAGGAGCGCGACCAGATCGCGTGGGCCCTGTCCTCGTTCTTCGTCGGCGAGGAGCGTGTGACGACGCAGTTCTCCGGCCTCGTACAGGCCTACGAGAGCCAGAGCGAGGAGGCCTACCTCACCACCCAGCAGGTCGACGAAGCGCGTCACACGCAGCACTTCAACCGCTTCTACGAGCAGGTGCTCGGCCTCGACGGCGCCTTCGAGGACCGTCTGGCGCGCGCCCGGCTGGACCTCAACGACGACTTCCTCAAGCTCTTCGACGGCTACCTCGTCGACGCCGGTGCGCGGCTGATCGCCGATCCGTCGGACGTCGAGGCGAAGGTCGACTTCGTCGTGACCTACCACATGGTGATCGAGGGCACGCTCGCGCTCACGGGCCAGCGCTTCATCACGGACTACCTCGAGGGCCGCGGCATCCTGCCGGGCTTCACCGAGGGTTTCCGGCTGATCTCCCAGGACGAGCACCGGCACGTCGCCTACGGGACCTGGTTTCTGCAGACGAAGGCGACCGACCCCGGCCTGCGGCGGCGGATGGCCTCCCGGCTGATGGAGCTGCTGCCGACGACGGCAGGTGTCCTGGTTCCGGCGGGAGCCGATCCGGACGACTGGCGACTGCTCGGCTACGAATCGTCCGAGATCAACGAGTTCGCCTTCAAGGCGCTCAACCGCCGGCTCAAGGTGATCGGCGTCGACCTGGCCGGCGCGGCCGTGTAGGCGCGCGGTGGCATGGCGGCTCAAGGCGCCCGTCCGTCCGGCCGAACCAGGACGCAAGGGCGCTCCGCCGCAACGCTACGATCCATCGACCTGCCGCGGGGACCCGGCAGGAATGCGGCGGTCGCCCGCAGAACCCCCTGCACGACCTGCTGACCCGCACCGACTCACACATGCGCCGGCTCTCCATTCTCGCCGCCCTGCTCGGGGCCGCCCTCTGTCTTGCGGCGCCCGCCGGCGCCGCAAGCAGCTCCTTCCGCATTGGCTTCGGCGAGCAGCGCGCGGGCATGTTCACCAACTCGCACTGGACGAAGCTGAACCTGCCGGACGCGCGTCTGCTGATCGGCTGGGACGCGCTGCGCTACCGCTGGCAGCGTCGGGAGATCGACCACTGGATGGCGGCCGCGGAGGCCGCGGGCGCCCGGCCGCTCGTGTCGTTCTCGCGCTCGCGCGCTCCGTGGCGGCACCGGAAGCTGCCGTCGGCGGCCGAGTACGAGCGTCAGTTCCTGAGGTTCCGGGAGCGCTACCCGTCCGTGACGAGCTTCCTCGCCTGGAACGAGGCCAACCACTGTTCCCAGCCGACGTGCCGCCGGCCGGAGATGGCCGCGCGCTACTTCGACGTCATGCAGGGCGCGTGTCCCGAGTGCCGCGTTGTCGCCGCCGATGTCCTCGACACGGACGACATGGTGCCGTGGCTGCTCGCGTTCCGTCGCGCGGCGAAGCACACGCCGCGCATCTGGGGCCTGCACAACTACCTCGACGCGAACCGGTTCCGGACCTCTGGCACGCTGCGCATGCTCCGCGCCGTCAAGGGCGAGATCTGGTTCACCGAGACCGGCGGGCTGGTCAAGCGGAAATCGACCTCGCCCATCAAGTTCCCGGACTCGCCCTCGCACGCCGCCAAGGCCACCCGGTGGGTGCTCACGCGGCTGGCCCCCCTGAGCCCGCGCATCAAACGAATCTACCTCTACCACTTCCAGAACCAGGGCCCGGACGCCAACTGGGACTCCGGGTTGCTCGACCCCCACGGCCGCCCCCGGCCGGCGTACGGGGTGCTCCAGCGCTACGTCTCCCGCTTGCAGCGGCCGCGCCGGTCTCCCGCGGACCGGTGAGGCGCCTCCTCGCGGCGCTCGCCGCGACGCTGACGCTGTCCGCTTGCGGCGCGGATGCGGCCGAGCAGGTGCGTGGCGGCGGGCGAGTCTTTGGTGAGGCCTTGACGATCTCCTCGCTGCTGCCGGCGACCCGGGTCGCGCAGGACATCGTCGACGGCCAGAAGCTCGCCCTCGCCCGTGCGGGTGGGACGGCCGGTCCCTACCGGATCAACTTCGCCGCGAAAGTGCTGCGAGCGAGCGGACGCACCGCGATCGCGAACGCGGCGCGCGAGGTGCTGCGCGACCCGCAGATCGTCGCCGCGATCGCCGACCTGGACTCGGGCAGCGCACGGGTGTCGATCCCCCTGTTCAACGAGTCGGGCATCCTGCACCTCTCGCCGGGCGCCACCTACCCGGGGTTCGTCGCCGCCTTCCCTGGCGCCCCCGAAGGGGAGCCCGAGCGCTGGCAGCCGGGCCAGGCCCGGACCTTTGCGTCCTTGGCGCCGAACGACCTTGCCCAGGTCGAGGCGATCGCGCGCCTCGCGCGGCCGCCCGTGCTCGTGGAGGCCGAGGCCGATGACGTCCTCGCGACGCGACTGCGCGCACGCCTGCGCGGCCGTCTCACCACCGACCCGGCGCGGGCGCGGACCGTCGTCTACGCGGGCGGCGATCCCGAGAGCGCACGCGGCGTGGTCGAGGCGCTCGCACGCGAGGCGCCGCGTGCGCGCATCCTGCTTCCCGAGGGGCTGCTCCGGTCCGGACTGGAGATCCCCGACGGCGTGCGGGCGCGCTTTCTCACCTCGGCACCCGCGCCCGACGCGGCGTTCGCCGAGGAGTTCCGGGCGCGCTTCGGCCGCTGCGCCTCGCGCTTCGCCAGGCTCGGCCACGACGCGATGAGCGGCGTGCTCGCGGCCATCCGGACGAGCGGCGCGCGGGCCGCCGAGCGGGCGCGCGTGGCCGAGGCGTGGTTTGCCTCCGAGGCGCCCGCCCGCGCCGCGCGGGCGCCGTTCGAGCTCGTCAGCTCTTCGGGGTGCTGACGGAGCCGGAGCCGACGTCGCGGCGGTCGAGCGGCTTGACCGCCGGCCCCTGGATGACCTCGCCCGTCGTCCCGAACCGCGATCCGTGGCACGGGCAGTCCCAGGTGCGCTCGGCGTCGTTGAAGTTCAGGTGGCAGTGCAGGTGCGTGCAGACCGGGTCGACCGCGTCGATCGTCCCGTCCTCGCGGCGGAACGCGCCGATCTTCTCCCCGTCGACGTTGACGAGGCCGCCCTCGCCGGGCGCGAGCGAGTCCAGCCCGCCCTTGTCGCCGCGGTTGAGGCGGTCGCCGAAGAAGTGCAGGCCGGTCTTGACGTTCTCTTTCACGAGTGCCTTCGCGGCGGCGAGCGGCTTGACGCGGTTCGGGTCGAAGGTGGACATCCAGGGGTTCTCACGCCCGAGGATCGCGTCCGTGAGGATGACCGCCGCCACCGTCCCGTTCGTCATGCCCCACTTGCGGTAGCCCGTGCCGGTCCACAGCCGTTTCGAGCGCGGGGTGTAGGCGCCGATGTAGGGCATCCCGTCGGCGGGCATGTTGTCCTGAGCCGACCAGTGGAAGGGGATCGCGCGGACGCTGAAGTGCTCGCGCGCCCACTTCTCGAGGTTCGCGTAGCGGCGCTCGGTGTCGGGCTCCTCGCCGGTCGGGTGGCTCTCGCCGCCGATGATCAGCAGCTCACCCAGCGGGGTGGGATGCGAGCGGATCGACCTCGTCGGCTGATCCGTGGAGATGTACATGCCCTCTACGGAAGAGTCGGCGTACACGCCGATGGCGTAGGAGCGCTTCGGCTCCAGCCGCGCGAAGAAGAGGCTGCGGTCGAGGAAGGGGTAGTGCGTGGCGACGACCACGTGCCGGCTTCTGACGCGGCCGCCCTCGACGGACACGGTGCAGGCGTCGTCGTCCTCGCGCACCGCGGTCGCCATCGTCTTCTCGAAGAGCTGGACGCCGCGCGATTCGAGCGTCGCGGCGATGCCGAGCAGGTACTTGCGGGGATGGAACTCGGCCTGGTCGTCGAGCCGGATCGCCGCTTCCACCGGAAACGGGAGCTCGGTCTCACGCACCAGCTGGACGTCGAGGCCGGCCTGCCGCGCCGCGGCGACCTCCTTCTCGAGCTGCGGGACCTGCTGCGCGTCGCGCGTGTAGGTGTAGGCCGGCTTGCGGCGGAAGTCGCAGTCGGCGGCGTGCTCGGCCGCGATCTTCTCGACCAGGCCGACCGCGGCGGAGTTGGCTTCCGCGTAGATGCGGGCGCCTTCGGCGCCGAACTTCGACTGCAGCTCGTCGTAGACCGTGCTCTGCAGGGCACTGACCTTCGCGGTCGTGTAGCCCGTCACCCCGGCGCCCAGCCTGTCCATCTCGAGCACCGCCACGGACTGGCCCGCCTCGCTCAGCAACAGGGCCGACGTGAGTCCCGTGATGCCCCCGCCGATGACGCACACGTCCACGTCGAGGTCGCGGTTGAGGGCCGGCCGGGTGGGACCGGCGGGCGTGTCGTCGAGCCAGGGCGAGAGGATGTCCATGCCGATGCCCTACCCCGAGCACCACGGACATCACCATCACCACCATCATTCGGCGCACGCGGACGCCGATCGTGGCGCGCTTCGCCTCGCCCTCGCGCTGATCGGCGCCTTCATGCTCGTCGAGGTGGTGGCGGGAATCCTGGCCGGCTCGCTCGCGCTGCTCTCCGACGCCGCGCACATGCTCACCGACGCGGCCGCCCTCGGGCTCGCGCTCGTGGCTGCCTCGCTCGCCGCTCGCCCACCGAAGGGTGCCTTCACCTTCGGGCTGCACCGGGCGGAGATCCTCTCCGCGCAGGTCAACGGCGGGGCGTTGCTCGCGCTCGGCGCGGTCATC
>Ga0136633_1003631_pt1 | contig 10074 bp, 9 predicted proteins | sample AntDrymeUQ832206_2_FD_105494 | JGI IMG/M metagenome (GOLD analysis project Ga0136633, IMG submission 105494) | Polar desert sand microbial communities from Dry Valleys, Antarctica - metaG UQ83 (22.06) | ecosystem: Environmental > Terrestrial > Soil > Desert | place: Antarctica: Dry Valley...
CGTTCAGCCGGAGCGGCAGCGTAGGAGGGTCCGGCTTCGCCGGTCCCTCCGGTTGGCCGTCCGCGAAGGCGCCGTTCAGCCGGAGCGGCAGCGTAGGAGGGTCCGGCTTCGCCGGGCCCTTCGGTTGGCCGTCCGCGGCGTGTGCTTATCCGCCCTTCGGACTGCGTGACGCCGGGGATCAGTCGTCGGGCCCTGGGCGTCGTCGTTGGCGCTTCAGCTGTCCCGTGTGCCGCTTGCGCTGCAGCCGCCTCTCCCGTGCTCCCCGGCCAGGCTTCGTCTCGCGGCGACGTTTCTGCCGGCTGAGCCCTTCGCGGATCCGCCCTTCGAGGCGCTTCAGGGCCAGTTCACGGTTGCGGGTCTGGCTGCGACTGTCTTGTGCGACCGCGACCACCCGGGGACCGAACCTGGCGGTCAGCTGCCGGCGGGCGGTGGCGTCAAGCGTCGAGGACGCCTCGATCTCGAAGACTGCCTCGATCCGTGTCTCGGTCTTGTTCGCATGCTGGCCGCCGGGGCCACCAGAGCGGCTGGCGCGCAGCTCGACCTCGCCGAGTGGGATCTCGATTCCCCGCCCAATCCTGAGCCGGTCGATCACGCCGGCGCCTACTTCGCCGGGGCCGGGTCGCTCCGCCCACGCAGCCCCCGACGAATCAGCTGCGAGGCAACGAACAGAAGCAACGCCGCGAAGCCGAGCTCGAGCGCCCGCTGCGGTACGGCATTGGCGAGGACGACCCCGAGCGCGACTCCGGGAACCGAGAGAACCCCGAGCAGCGCCGCGACCTTGAAGTCGACGTTCCCGTAGCTGTGCTGTCGCCACGTCCCGATGATCGCCATCGGCACGATCGCGAGCAGCGAGGTCGCCTCGGCCCGCAGCTGCGGCTCGTCCATGAAGATCGCGATTCCGGGGACGAAGAGGATCCCGCCCCCGATCCCGAGCAGGCCACCGACGAGTCCGCCCGCGAGCCCGAACAGCGCGACCCAGAGCTCATCCATCTGCGCGCTCCGCTCTCAAGGGATGATCAGCTCCACGGCGACGGCCGTCAGCAGGACGCCGAACAGGAGCGAAACCGCCTGCTCGGAGATTCGCTGCTGCAGCGCGGTTCCCAGAACCACTCCGACGATCGCGGGGCCGGCGACGAGCGCGGCGATCGCAGCGTCGACGTTCCCGTAGAGGCCATGGGTCGCCGCTGCCAGCGCGGCGATGATCACGATCGCCGCCAGCGACGTGCCGGTCGCGAGCCGCTCACCGAAGGCGAACCAGAGGATGAGCAGTGGGACGATCACGGTGCCGCCTCCGACCCCGAACAGGCCGCTGAAGGTGCCCGCCGCGATCCCGATGGCGGCCGTCTTGAGAAGGCGGTCGGTCGGCACGCCGCGATACTAGTCTGGCGTGAGTGCACCACTCAGCGCCGCCGCTCAGCGCCCGCGGCGGGCGGGAAGCGCTGAGAATGGCGCTAGAGACTTATGACCCAACCGACCGATGCCGAAATAGCGGACGCGATCGCTCCCCTGCTGGCGGATCCTGGCCGGACCGCGATCTTCAGCGACCTCGACGGCACGCTCGCCCCGATCGTCGACAACCCCCGGGACTCGCAGGTCAGCGATCGAACCCGGCAGATCTTCGCGGCTCTGTCCACCCGCTATGGCGCCGCCGGGATCGTCTCCGGCCGGCCCTGCCTCGATGCGCGTCGCGTCCTCGATCTCGACTCGCTGATCTACTTCGGAAACCACGGCTTCGAGGCACTGCGGCCCGGGGTCGGCAGCACGCCGGAGATCGCCCGGGTGATCGGCGAGCACCGCGACGACGTGCACGCCTTCACTGATCCGAACCTCGACGAGGATCTGACCGGCGCGGTCGGGCTACGGATCGAGGACAAGCGCACGATCGTCGCCCTCCATTGGCGCGGGGTCGAGGACGAGGCCGCGGCCGAGGCCGAGGCCGAGCGGCTCGCGGCAGAAGCCGAGAAGGCGGGGCTTTGGATCCATCGCGGCCGCAAGGTGCTCGAGCTCCGGCCGCCGGTTGAAGTCAGCAAGGGGACGGCGATGAAGTCCTTGCTCGAGGGGGGTCGCTACGGCGCCGCCTTCTACGCAGGTGACGACAGCACCGACGTCGACGCCTTCAAGATGCTCGAGGAGATGCGCGCCGGCGGCGCCGTGACGAGCTGCGTTCGCGTCGCGGTGCTCTCCGACGAAAGCCCACCCGAGCTGGTCGCCAACGCCGACCTCGCGGTCGAGGGGATCGAAGGGCTGGAACCGGTTCTCGAGATGATCGTCGCCTGATGCAGTTCACGGATCTCCTCCGCGCGACCGTCCTGATCGCAGCCTCGCTTGCCACCGGCCTGATCGTGATCTCGATGCTCTTGATCAACCAGGACGCGAACACGACCCTGGCGGCCATGGCTCTGGGCTGGTGGGCAATCGCGATCGCGATCGGGGTCTACCTGGGCCGGGCCGAGCGGGCTCGAAGCGCGCTCGCCGATCCCCTCGCGAAGGCGAAGACGACGACCAGCCTGCCGTCGGAGTCGCCCGCCTCGATCGCCTTCGCGCGGCTTTGGCCTGTCGGCCTGTTTACGATTGTGGTCGGTGCCGCCGGCGCCTTTGCCCCCCAGGTGCCCGCGATCGCGGCCGGCGCCACGCTGATGGTCGCCGCCGCTTGGCGGAATCGCGAAGCCGCCGTCGAGGCGATCGAGGAACGCGACGGCGTCTGCTTCTACGTCGAGCCCGGAAACGCGTTCGAGCCGATCAAGCTTGTTCGGACGCCTGGGTTGAAGCGGGGGGGCGCGGCGACTTAGGCAGTTGGCCCGCGGGTCCTGTCGACTCGCGGGAGATCTGTGACTGGCGAGCGTTACTGCTTCGCGCGTTTTCTCAGCGGGGCGAAGGTGCGCCAGGGGCGGGAGTTGGCGACCTGGTCGGGGCCGAGGCCGGCGCGGCGGGCGGTCGCGACCGAGTAGGCGATGTTCGCGAGCGTCTCGGCGCCGTGGGCGTCGGTAGTGACGACGATCCTCACGCCCGCCTCCGCAGCGATTCGCGCGTAGCCCTCCTTGATGTCTCGGCGGCGGGGGCTGCCGTTGATCTCGAGCATCGTCCCCGTCTCGGCCGCTGCCTCGATGACCCGCTCGACGTCGATGTCGTAGGGCTCGCGCTTGAGCAGCAACCGCCCGGTCAGGTGCCCGATGCAATCGACCAGCGGGTGCTCGATCGCGCTGATGATTCGATCCGTGAGCTTCTTTTCGCCCTGCCGGAAAGACGTGTGAACGCTGGCGACGACCCAGTCCAGCTCGCCGAGCAGCTCGTCGCCGTAGTCGACGCCGCCGTCGGGAAGGATGTTGGTCTCGGTTCCCGCCAAGAGCCTGAAGCCCTTCGGGGCAGAGGCGTTGTAGGTGGCGATCTCCTCGATCCGGCGGCGAAGCTGGTCAGGCTGCACGTCGTTGCCGAAGCCGTGGGTTGCCGAGTGGTCGGTGATCGCGAGATAGCCGTAACCGCGTCCTCTTGCCGCCGCGGCCATCTCCTCGAGGCTGTTGCGCCCGTCCGAGAGCGTCGTGTGCGAGTGCAGGTCGCCGCGAATCTGGCCGACCTCGATCAGCTCGGGCAACTCCTTCGCCGCGGCCTGGGCGATCTCCCGCCCGCCGTGTCGGAGCTCGGGCTCGATGTAGGCGAGTCCGAGCCGCCCGTAGACGGCGATCTCGTCATCGCAGCGTGTCACCTCGCCGCTTTCGACGTCGGTGATCCCGTGCTCGGAGACCGACAAGCCCATCTTCTGGGCCCGCTCACGTAGGGCGACGTTGTGCTCCTTCGAGCCGGTGAAGTGCTGCAGCAGGTTGCCGAACTCCTCGGGGGGAACGATCCGCAGATCCACCGAGATGCCGTTGTGGGTGACGATTCGAGCCCCTCCCGACCCAGCCGCTCCGCGCTCATCCGCGAGCGGATGCCTGAGCAGGACCTCGGCGAGCGCTTTCGCGTCGGCAGCGGTGGCGACGATGTCAATGTCCTTGCAGGTCTCCGCCCTGCGCCGAGCCGAGCCCGCCAGCTCGACCCGATCGGAGGCGGGCGAGTCCCGCAGGGCCGCGACGAGCTCGCCGCCGACCTCGAGGATCTCCGAGAGCAGGCGGCGCTCCTTGGGCCCGCCGGCGCCGAGCTTGCCGAGCTCCGCCAGCACGTTCTCCTCGACCTTTGCTCCGAGGCCCCTGACGACTCTGATCCGCTGCTCGACCGCCGCCGCCTCAAGTTCCTCGAGCGAAGAGATCCCGAGCTCGTCGTAGAGGCGGCGGACGGTCTTGGCGCCGAGCCCGGGGATCTTCGTCACCTCGACCAGCGTTGCCGGGTACTTGGCTTTGAGCTTGCGGGCCGCGGGAATCTCGCCCTCCTCGAGCAGGGCCAGCACTTTCTCCTGGATCGTCTCCCCGATCCCCTGTAATGAGGTCGCGGTGCCGGCTTTGGCCATCTCGGCAATCGAGCCCGGGGCGTCGCGGATTACCTGCGCGGCCTCCTTATAGGCGATCACGCGGAAGCGATTGGCGCCGTCGATCTCGTAGAGGGTGCCCAGCTCGGCTATGTGGTTTGCGATCTCCGCGTTGCGCATGCCGCGTCCAAATTACTGCGGCTCCGGCTGAACGGCGCCTCCGCGACCCAGCCGAGCGGGCGAGCGGAATACGATGCGCCGCCAATGAGCGCCGCCGCTCCCGTCACTTGGGTCGTTCTGCCGACTTACAACGAGGCCGACAACATCGAGCGGCTCGTCGAGGAGCTGCGCAGCGTGCTTGGCGAGCGACGCCGGATCCTGATCGTCGACGACTCCTCACCGGACGGCACGGGAGAGCTTGCCGACCGGCTCGCCGCCGCCTACGAGGACGTCGGCGTCCTGCACCGCCCGGCCAAGCAGGGACTCGGGCCGGCCTACATTGCGGGATTCCGCAGGGCGCTCGACGGCGGCGCGGACCTGATCGTCCAGATGGACGCCGACTTCTCCCACGACCCTGCTGATCTCCCGCGTCTGATCGCGGCCGCCCGCGAGGCCGACCTCGTTCTCGGCTCTCGTTATGTCCCCGGCGGCGGCGTCGGAGATTGGGGTGCCATCCGCCGGGCGATCTCCCGTGGCGGCGGCGCCTATGCCCGGCGCTGGCTCGGCGTCCCGGTCCGTGACCTGACCGGCGGCTTCAAGTGCTTCCGGCGCGATGTGCTCGAGGTCGTTCGCCCCGAGACGGTGCGGGCGATCGGCTACGCCTTCCAGGTCGAGACCACCTATCAGGCGATCCGGGCCGGCTTTCGGGTCGTCGAGGTGCCGATCGTCTTCAACGATCGCCGCGTCGGGGAGTCGAAGATGAGCCGCGCGATCGTCGCCGAGGCGATCTGGCGGGTGCCCCTGATGCGATTGCGAAGCCGGCTCTCGCGACGGCCCCGGCCCCCCAGGCGCTGATTCCGAGTGGCCTGTTATCCAATACTTCACTTTGTGTAGTATTGGATGGCGACGCTGGAGATCAGCCGATCCGGCGGTAGGACCCGATATAAACCGTGAAACGACGATCAGGAGAATAAGGTGGCCAACCTTCGCCAAATCACCGACGACAGCTTTCAAGCCGAGGTGCTCGATGCTGCCGAGCCCGTCCTAGTCGACTTCTGGGCGCCCTGGTGTGGTCCCTGCCGCGTCGTTCATCCGATCCTCGAAGAGATCGATCGTGAGCGCGACGACGTCCAGATCGTCAGCATCAACATCGACGACAATCCCGGCACCGCCTCCAACTACGGAGTTCTCTCGATTCCGACGATGATCCTTTTCAAGGGTGGCCAAGAAGCCCAGAGGATTACCGGCGCGCAGCCGAAGCGCAAGATCGAAGCCCAGCTCGACCCGGTTCTGGCCCACTAGGCGAGCGCGCCGCCTAGAGGATCTGGGCTTCGATGAAGCCCGCCAGCAGGACGGCGAAGGCGCCGACCTCGCCGAGGATCAGCGCATACATGAAGGTGTGGACTTCGCGCCCGGCGCCGCGCATCTGGTTGTCGGTGTCGCGCTTGGCTCCGTGCCAGCAATAGCCGGCGATTGCAGCCACGAAGAAGAAGATCAGCGTCAGCGCCGCGATCAGGTCGACCGTTTCGCTCCAGCCGCTGAACTCGACGAAGGCGGCGATCAGGAGCGTCGCGAAGCTATAGAGCAGCGCCGCCCGGTGGGCCGTGTCGACATAGGGATGGGCGAGCCCGTCGGGGGAGCTTGTCATCTGACGGTACTTCCAGATGCCGAGAAGCAGCGCCGAGATGAAGATCAATCCCGCTGCCAGCAGGACGACGCTGGTGTCGCCGGCGAGCTCTGCGCTCATCGGGGCCGGCCCTTGCTGCGAGCCCTGACGAGCTCGCAGCAGCGAACGTCGCCGCCCATTTCCAGCTCCCCGAGGCGCCGCATCAAGGCAACGATACGGATTCGGACGATGGTCGACACCCGCTTGCAGCCCGCCGAGTGCACGGTTGAACACCCCTAGCGGTATTCAGAGGTGCACTCGGCGTCAAAGATCTAGGCGCGGGCGATCGAGACGAGCAGGCGCCGTCCGTCGAGCTCGATCTCGACTCCGTCGGCGGCCTCGTAGGCGACCTCCTCCGCCAGCACCTCGCCGGCGATGTAGCCCTCATGCGTCCGGGCGGCCGCCAGGACAGCCGCGTCGCCGCCGAGTCCGAGCAGGATCCGGTCGCTGATCTCGAGCCCGCTCTCCTTGCGCGCATTCTGAACCGCCCGGATCACCTCGCGCGCGAGCCCCTCGGCAACCAGCGCCTCGTCGAGCTCCAGCGAGAGCGCCACCGCCCGGCCCGCTCCGGTCTCCACCCGATAGCCGTCGAGGGGCTGCATGACCAGGCTGACGTCCTCCTCGCCCAGAGGATGATCACGCCCATCGATCGTGACGCCGATCTCGCGGCCTGCCGCAAAGGCCTCGCGGACGCGCTCGGCGTCGAGCGCCTCGACGGCCGCCGCGGCCTGTGGCATCGCTTTGCCGAAGCGCGGACCGAGCGTGCGGAAGTTCGGCTTGGTCGAATAGCTCGCCAGCTCCGCCTCCTCGGTGACGAACTCGAGCCCCTTGACGTTCAGCTCCGCCTCGACTACGTCGGCGAAGCGCCGGATCGTCTCGCGCTCGTCCTCGGTCGCGACGATCACGGCCTTGGCGAGCGGCTGGCGCATCTTCACCTTCGCGGCTCCACGTGCGGCGCGGCCCAGCTCGACGGCCCGCCGGGCAGCATCCATCCCGGCCTCGAGCTCAGGATCGGCGAGCCTCGCGTCAGGCTCGGGGAAGTCGGCGAGATGGACGGATTCGGGATCACCCGAGCCGGCGACCAGGTTGCGGAAGATCGCATCGGCGGTGAACGGGATGAACGGGGCCAACAGCTTCGCGACCTCGATCAGGCAGTGGCGCAGGGTCCCGAAGGCCGCCGCGTCGCCCTCCCAGAACCGCCGTCTCCCGACCCGCACATACCAGTTGGAGAGCTCGTCGACGAAGGCGGCGAGCGCGGCGCCGGCGCTGGTCGAGTCGAAATCATCGAGCCGCTCTCGAACCTCGGCGACGGTGGCCTGCAGCCGCGCCAGCGCCCAGCGGTCGAGCTGCTCGGCGGAGCCTCCCGGCGCTGCGTAGCCGCTGCTGCCCGCCGGCGGCGGCGGCGCAGCGGCGTCGATCCCCTCGGCGTTGGCGTAGAGGACGTAAAAGGAATAGGTGTTCCAGAGTGTCAGCAGGAACTGCCGGACCGACTCGCCGACGGTCTCGCTCGAGAAGCGATATCCCGCCCACGGCTGCTGAGCGGTCAGGTAGTACCAGCGGAACGCGTCGGCGCCGTGCTCGTCGATCACCGTGAAGGGCTCGACGACGTTGCCGCGGCTCTTCGACATCTTCTGGCCCTCGGGATCGAGAATCAGGCCGAGGCAGAGGCAGTTCTTGTAGCTGGGTCCATCGAAGAGCAGCACGGACTCCGCCAGCAGCGAGTAGAACCAGCCGCGGGTCTGGTCGATCGCCTCGCAGATGAAGTCGGCCGGAAAGCGCTCGGCGAACAGCTCCTCGTTCTCGAACGGGTAGTGGTGCTGCGCGAAGGGCATCGCGCCGCTGTCGTACCAGGTGTCGATCACCTCTGGGACGCGCCGCATCGCGCCGCCGCAGCTCGTGCATTCGAGGACCACCTCGTCGATGTAGGGACGGTGCAGGTCTTCGGGTACCTCGCCGCCGCGCTCGCGCAGATCGGCGATCGAGCCGGCGCAGAAGCGCTCCGGGCAGTCCTCGCTCCCGCATTCCCAGATCGGCAGTGGCGTCCCCCAGTAGCGCTCGCGCGAGAGCGCCCAATCGACGTTGCCCTCGAGCCACTTGCCGAAGCGGCCGTGCTTGATGTGATCGGGGTGCCAGCCGATCTTCTCGTTGACGGCGAGCATCCGATCGCGCACCTCCGACGTGCGCAGATACCAGCTCGACTTCGCGTAGTAGATCAGCGCCGTGTCGCAGCGCCAGCAGTGCGGGTAGGCATGCTCGTAGTCGCTGGACTTGAAGAGGCGACCGGAAGCCCGCAGCGCCTCGACGATCTCCGGATTATGGTTGTAGACCAGCTTCCCTTGGAAGTCGGCGACCCGCTCGTCGAAGGTCCCGTCGAGGCGGACCGGGTTCTGCAGGGTCATCCCGTAGCTCTGGCCGAGGCGGTAGTCGTCCTCGCCGAAGGCGAGCGCTGTGTGGACGAGGCCTGTCCCGTCCTCGGTGGTGACGAAGTCACCGAGCAGAACGCTGTGCCCATGCGGCCCGAACTCCTCGCCCGCGATGTAGGCGAAAGGGGCCTCGTAACGGGCACCCTCGATCTCGGCGCCCTCGAAGGTCGCGAGCGTCTCGGCGTCCTCGCCGGCGACCCGGTCGACCAAGCCCGAGGCGATCACGAGGATCTCGTCGGAGCCCGCGGCGCGGACCCGGGAGTACTCGATCTCCGCTCCGGCGGCGACGGCCGCGTGGGAGATCAGCGTCCACGGCGTCGTCGTCCAGACGAGCAGGTTGTCGCCGGCCAGCAGCGGGCCGATCGGCTCGGTGACGGGCAGCCGCACATAGGCGCTGGGATCGACGACGTCCTTGTATCCGAGCGCGACCTCGTGGGAGGAAAGTGCGGTCCCGCAGCGCGGGCAATAGGGGACGACTTTGTGCCCTAGATAGAGCCGGCCGGCATCCCAATGCTTGCGAAGCGACCACCAGACCGACTCCATGTAGTCATCGGTCATCGTCACGTACGGGTTCTCGAGATCGACCCAGAAGCCGATCCGCTCGGTCATCCGATTCCACTCCTCGACGTAGCGGAAGACCGACTCGCGGCAGCGCCGGTTGAACTCGTCGATCCCGAGCTCCTCGATCTCCGCCTTGGAGGAGATCCCGAGCTCCTTCTCGACTTCGAGCTCGACCGGCAGGCCATGGCAGTCCCAGCCGGCCTTGCGAGGGACGTAGTGACCGGACATCGCCTTGTAGCGGGGGAAGATGTCCTTGAAGACGCGGGAGAGGACGTGATGGGAGCCCGGCATTCCGTTCGCGGTCGGCGGCCCCTCGTAGAAGTTCCAGATCGGCGAGCCTTCGCGGCGGCGAAGCTGCTCGGCGAAGACACCCTCGACCCGCCAGCGCGCGAGGATCTGCTCCTCGAGCGCGGGAAAAGACTGCTTGGGATCTACGGGCTCGTAGGCGGGCGCCATCGGGCGGAGGATTGTACGGCCGCCTGAGACCGCCGCTGCCTGCGTCCTCGTCGGCTCACGGGCGATTGGCCCGCTTCGCCTCCTGCGTCCTTGGCAGCGACGCTCTCAGTCTCGCCGTGGCGGCTTGATAGCGCCGCCAGATAGCCTCCCGCCTCGATTCTTTCGAGCGAAAGGAGAACTTGGATGACTGACGACAAGCTGTGGGGAGGGGAGACCGACAAGGCGGTAGCAAACTTCCCGGTCTCGGGGATTCCTGTGCCGGTGCCGGTGATTCGATGGCTCGGCCGGATCAAGTCCGCCGCGGCGACGACCAACGCCGAGCTCGGTCTCCTCGACGAGGACCTCGCCAAGCGGATCACCGCGGCCGCCGACGCCGTCGCCGACGGCGAGCACGACGAGCAGTTCCCGATCGA
>Ga0136633_1003632_pt1 | contig 10072 bp, 9 predicted proteins | sample AntDrymeUQ832206_2_FD_105494 | JGI IMG/M metagenome (GOLD analysis project Ga0136633, IMG submission 105494) | Polar desert sand microbial communities from Dry Valleys, Antarctica - metaG UQ83 (22.06) | ecosystem: Environmental > Terrestrial > Soil > Desert | place: Antarctica: Dry Valley...
GCCGAGTCCCGATCGCTGCATCAGCTCGTCGAACCTGATGGCGCGAAGAAGTCCTCCGACGGCGCGCGCGAGCAGCGAGGAAACGAACCAGCCGATCGCGACGATGACGATGAAGCCGAGGATCCGCGGGATCGCTCCAAGAATCATCTCCAGGGACTCACGCAAAGAATCCCCGATGGTGTCGGCGAGCGATTCCTCCTCTGCCTGTTGCACCGGGACTGTCTGAACCGGCTGACTCTGGACTGGAACCGTCTGGTACGTCGTCTGAAGCAGCATGATCATCCTCCGTTGGAGGTAATGGAGCCGGGCGCCGCGACAGGAGCGTGAGGCAGCGCGTGGCGCCGAGCCGTTACTCGGTGACTCCGAGCTGGCTTTTCAATGACACGAGACCCTCCCGGGCACGTGTTGCTACGTCGGTGTTGGGATATGTATCGATCAATCGCCTGAGCTCGCGCAAGCCCTTCGTCTCATTGCCGGGCCACGTCCGGTAGAGGTCGACGAGACGGTGCGACGCGTAAACGTCGTCCTTCGCCGACACGCGCGGTAACCGCTGCACACCGCGAAACAGCGATTCCGCTTTCTCGTTCAGCTTGGAGCCGAGACACACTTCGGCGGCACGCAGGCGCGGCTGCGCTTCATCCGGCGACTCGGCGATTATCCTGTCGTAGGATGCGAGCGCGCCGGCGACGTCTCCGCGCATCACCAGGGAATCTTCATAGGAGAACTGCCGCTCGTACGGCGTCCGGTTCCCGCTCGGCTGGATGAATGATCCGAATGCAGCGCCCGCGCCGCGCGAGACAGAAAGCACAAAGAGCGCAGTCCCCGCGGCTCCGAGAATCGCTCCAACCAGTACCGCGAGCACTATCCCGGCGCCGGCAACGCCGGCCCTCGCCGCCAATGCGGCGCCGATGGACGCGCCACTCAACACCGGAATGATTATCCAGCTGCCGAGACGGTAGAGATCGGCGGCCTCCGGACCGAGCTTGTCGAAGAGACTTCGCTTGTACTCGCTCAAATAAAGATCAGGTGTCCTTTACCGCCCGGTAGTGCTGCCGGGGATCGAGCGCATCACGCAGGGCATCGCCGAGCAGATTGAAGCCGAGCACCGCGGCGCCGATCGCGACTCCGGGGAAAACCGAAGTCCACGGCGCGCGTCGAAGTTGGTCGAGATCGCGTCCGTCTGCAATCATGGATCCCCAGCTCGGCGCCGGCGGGGGAACTCCGAGACCGAGAAATGACAGCGCCGCCTCCGCCATGATCGCGCCGGCGACTCCGAGAGTGGCGGCGATCACTACGGGAGCAATGACGTTCGGAAGCACATGCTGAAGCATGATCCGCAGGTCCCCCGCTCCCAGCGCGCGGATGGCCTGGATGTATTCCAGCTGACGCACCACCAGCACTTGTCCGCGCACCAGTCGCGCCATTCCCGCCCAGCCGACGATTCCTATCGTCGCATACACGACCCCCATCGATGGCTCGAGCGCGGCAACCATCGCGATCAGGAGGAGAAGCGTTGGGAACGCGAGCGTGACATCCGCGAGCCTCATCACGAGCTCGTCGACCCACCTTCCGTAGAATCCCGCCAGCAGGCCGAGAGAGACGCCAAGCAGGAGAGCGATGCCCTGTGAGATCAACCCGACCGTGAGCGAGACCCGGGCGCCATAGACCAGACGGGACCAGACATCGCGGCCCTGGATGTCGGTTCCGAGCCAGTGATCGGCCGATGGCTTCTCGAGCAGGTGCACGAGGTCGATCCCGATGGGGCTCTGGCGCGCGATAACCGGCGCCAGCAGAGCGGCCAGACTCATGATCACGACGATGACGATCCCGATTCGAGCGCGGTTGTCGCGCAGAAACCTCTTTCGCTGTGCGGGATCGAGCATCATCTGTCTCCGTCTGGACTTCTCAGGCTGATGGATCTCGCAGCTCGGGTGGCGTGTCCCTGGGCTGACGCTTCCAGCGGCGGTGCTGCCAGAAGTACTGCTCCGGCGCTACGCGGACCCACTTTTCCAGAATCTGCGTGTAGCAAGCGACGATCGCATCCACATCCCTGTCCTTGTTGCCCGTCCCGGTAATCTCGACGCGCTCGATCACAAGTCTATAGCGTCCATTCGGTTTTCGTAGCGCGACCACGAACAAAACGGGCACCTCGAAACGCAAGGCGAATACCGCCGCACCCCGCGGGGTCTTGGCCGGCCTGCCGAAGAACGGAACGAAGGTGGACGCGAGACCCAGCACTCCCTGGTCGGCGACGAACCCGACGGCGCGTCCCGCGCGCAGCGACCGCGGAGTGCGCCGCACGGCCTCCGAATCGTGCACGATCGTCATGCCCAGGTCCTCACGCGCGCGGGTGAGGTACGCGTCGAAGAGCGGGTTGGCCATCCTCCGTCCGATCGCGTCGAGCGGAACGCCCCGCGCCGCGATGTAGGCTCCACCGAGCTCCCAGTTGCCCATGTGGCCAGCGACGAGGATGAGTCCTTTCCCCCGCACCATAGCCTCCTCGATCAGGTCCCAGCCTTCGACCGTTTCGACCAGGTTTATGAGACCCTCTTTGCCGATCGATCCGAGCAGCGCCGTCTCGATCGACGACCGTCCGAGGTGGCGGTAGGACTCCCTCGCCAGATCGATGACCTGCTTGTGCGACAGCTCGGGGAATGCCGCCGCGATCTGGCGCTCCACCACTCGCTTGCGAATGCCGAGCGGGCGGTAGCCGAGCTCACCGAGCTTTGCGCCGATGGCGGCGGCACGGTCCCAGCTCAGCGCGCGGAGAGCCTCGATCGTCCCGCGCATGGCGTAGAACTCCGCCCGGTGCGCCAGCGTCGCCCTCGGCTCTTTCTTCATTTTTCTTGCGCCTGCACCAGCGAGCGGAGTCATCGAGCGCCCCGCGCCTCGAGCTTTGCAACTACCTCGTAGGTGAACTCGCGGGTATCCCGCGCGACGCGATCCCAGTTGTAGTGAGTCTCGACTGCGTGGCGCGCTGCCCGTCCCATCTGTGCGCGCCGTTCCCGATTCAGAAGGAGCGAATGGATCGCTCCGGTCACCGCGTCGGCGTCCGTGGGTGGAACGACAATCCCGGTCTCTCCATCGCGAACCGCCGAGCGAACTCCGCCCGAGTCGCCTGCCACGGAAGGCACTCCGGAAGCGCCCGCCTCGAGGAACGAGATCCCGAATCCTTCGACGTTGATTTCCTTGTCCACTCTGGAAGCCCCGAGGTAAAGCGTGGAAGTCGCGTAGGCTTCCGGGAGCTCGTCGTCGCGCATCGGTCCGACGAATCCGACGCGCGAGACAACTCCCATCGCTTCTGCGAGTGCGCGCAAACGCGGCTCGTCGTGGCCTTCGCCGACGAGAATGTATCGCAGGTCCGGAAAGTCGCGGCTCAACATCGAGAGCGCCCTGATGCCCATGTCCTGACCCTTGTGGGGGACGAGGCGCGCGACGGTGAGCATTATCGGCCCATCTCCAACTCCCCAGCGGCGGCGCAGCGCACCGGTGTCACGCGAAGGGTGGAAGCGCACCGGGTCCGTTCCGAGGTCGAGCGCCGCGACCGGCGGGGGAGCCGCGACGCCGACTTCCCGCATCACGTCGGACGTGAGCTGTGCCACCCATTTCGAGGTGGCGACTATGCCCGCGGCGCGGCCGAGAATGGAGCGCGCGGTGCGGCGCTTGAGCTCACTCCGCTCCGATTTCTTGCGCTCCCGGAGAAGGTCGCCGCCATTCACGTAGATGAGGTAGGGAACGCCAAGCTTCTGGTGGGTCCAGCGCACGGCATATCCGACCGGACGAATGTTGCCGCAGTGGAGCACGTCGAATGGAGGTGCGCTACGCGAGATCAGCCACCGCGCCCAGCGAACCTGATTCGAGAACCGGTTGGCGCGCTCGAACGGAAACCGTTGGCGATGGATGCGGTAACGCTCGTGCGAATCGAACTCCCGCGCGTCGCGGGCTGCGACCGTCGAGACGCTCATCGTAGTCTCGTTCTCGACGCCGTCGGCGAACCGCCGGCACAGCTCGACGTGCCGCCTCGCCATCCCGCCCAGGTCGGGCGCGTAATCCTGCGTGACGAAAAGGTGGTTCAAGCCTGATTCGGTCCTGAAGTCAGGCGCGGCAGATCTGCGACCAGAGTTTTTGCGGTGTCATCGCTCCGTGAGGAGCCAGAGGCCTCCAGATCTTGTAGCGAAGCTTGTTCCAGCCGGCGAGTCCGCGTGGTGATTTGGCAACCGGAAGGATCTGTTGCGCTGGAATCGCAAGCAGCCGCCGCTTGATCCGGTAGCCCGGCCGGGAACCGTCGAGGGGCCTGTACTGCGCCCATCCAATAGAGCCTGAATAGCCCGCTGGTCCGAAATCGTCGGAGCCGAGCACGTTTTCGATGAACACCCTGAGCGAGCCGTAGTGGGTCCCCAACACGTCGTGCATCAGCAGCAGCGCATCGGGAACGAGGTAAGGCTTGAACAGCTCCACGTCTGCCTTCGCTCCTTCATAGGTATGATCACCGTCGATCCAGAGAAATCGAATCGGCTCGTCCCATTTGGCGGCGAGGGCGCCCGAGTACATCACGCGCTCGTCAACGGCGCCAGCCATTCCGGCTCGCTTGATGTTCGTCCGGAATTCGTTCAGCGTCGACGCGCCGCCCTTGAGGTCGGGGTCCGTTACGGACGGAGCAGTATGTGGGTCGACCGCGACGATGACACCGAGGCGGTAGTGGCTGGAGACATGCGCAAGGCCGATGGTGGAACGGCCCTTGAAGCTGCCGATTTCCACATTCGCGCCCTCTGCCGGCGAGAGGGCGGCCGCCATCATCAGACAACGCGCCTCACGTTCCGACAGGTATCCCTCTGCGTCGCGCATGAGCGCCCAGCCTCTGTCACATACCGTGTCGAGGTCGCGAAAGCGCTTTGGCAGTGAGGTCATGTTCTCTTCTATCCGAGCGGATTCACATATGACTCGCCGGAAAGCAGGTTCTCGATTCGCTGGTCGTAGGTGTGGTGCTGCCGGACGAATACCTGTCCTTCGCGCCTGATCCGTTCCCGGGAGGCGGAATTCTCCAGGTAGTAGCCGATCTTTTTCAGGCAGGAATCAACATCGGTGTACCAGGCGCAGTGATCTCCCTCGCGCAGCATCTCCGTCAGTCCCGGCGTTCCCTGCCCCAGGTAGAAACCGCCGCCCAGGATCACCATCCAGGTACGGTCCGAGGTGTAGGTGCTTCCTCCCTTCGCGCGGTCGGGGTTGATGCCGAGGGAGATCTTGGAGCTGGAGCAGACCGCCGCGAAATCCTCTCCCTCGACCGAGCGCGCCTGCCAGTTGATGTCCTTGCGCCACTTGTCCCAGCCGGGGCCCCACACCTTTAGGTCGTATTTTTTCGCGACCTTGAGCAGGAACTGGGCACGGGACGGATCGTAACCGCTGCCGATGAAGCTGACATCGGAACGGAAAAGCGGCTGTGTGTCGGGAACGGGCCGAATGTCGCGGTCGCCCGCGGCAGGGAGAAACTTCGCGTTGAGACCCAGCGTCTGCCACTCCTTCTCGAATCCCGACACGAAGAACGTCTGACTGAGCTTGCCGACCTGCATGATGTGCTTGATGTCAGGGCGATAGGTCGCCCGATGCCATTGCGGATCATGGTACCACATCGCATTCGGTGTATTACCGAGAATCGTGTGGACGGTCTCGAGACTGAGCCCATGGCACTTGGACAGGAAGATGAAGTCGGGCTTGAACAGACGTGCCTTGGCCAGCGCCCAGCGCTGAGTGAGCGTCATCCCTATCAACCGCTTGGCGCGGCGGTCATCGATCAGGCGCGTCTGGTGGCCGGCGCGGCGCAAGGCCCGCTCCACGCCCTTTTCCATGCGCCATTTATTCGAGCTGCCGATGATCAGAACTTTCACGTTTTCTTTGGTCGCTCATTGTTGTCGCGAATCGATCGCTCCCAGAGCCGCGCATACTTCGCCATGACACTGGCCGCGGCGAGGCAGGCGAGAATCAATCCGTGCGCGCCATCCCGAAACCCGCCCTTCAGCAAATACATCCTGAAAAAACGCGCCGGGGGCCTGATGAACACGGCAGCCGCCGTGCCCCGGCGCCCTCTTCCATAATTCTGGTCGGCCCACCACCGGCTGTACCTGTCGAACTTCTCAAAGTACTGATCGAGCGAAGTGTAAGTGTAGTGCAGAAGCGCTCCGCGCAATTGCCCGGTGTCGCCGGAAACATCCACGTGCTCGTGCACCCGGCTGGCGTTGTAGCGGTGCTCCCGCCTGAACAGGCGGACCGGGTGGTCGCTTTCGCCTCCCCATCCGCCGTGTCTGATCTCGCGGCCCAGAAAAAAGTTGCGCCGCCTTACCCGGTATGCAGTCAGCCGGCCGCGACCGGCGACGACATCCCGGACTTCGGCGGCAAGCTCCGGCGTGCATCGCTCGTCCGCATCCAGCACCAGCACCCACGACGTGCTCACCTGTTCAATCGCGTTGTTCCGCGCCGCGCCAATGGTGGTGAAGGGCGGGCTGATCACCGTCGCCCCGGCCCTTCTGGCGAGTGTGACGGTATCGTCCGACGAATCGTTCTCGACGACGACGACCTCGCGCGCCCACCTCACCGACTCGATGCACTCCCTGATGTTTGCGGATTCGTCGTGCGCCGCGATCACCGCCGTAACGTCGGGGGCGGGGGAGCCGCGGTCGGAAGCGGTCACCGGGTCCGGCGAGTACCGTTGCGCGCTTTTTCCACCGCGCCGGAGAAGCCTTCGATCGTGCGCTCCTCGGGGAATTCCCTCGCCACGCGCACCCGGGCGGCGCTTCCCATCGCCTCGCGCTGTTCCTCGCTGACAAGGAGCCCAGCTACCGCCGCGGCTGTACCCGCCGAGTCGTCGCGGGGATGCAGCGCGCCACTGATCCCGTGGGCGATGTAGCGCTCCCCGATTCCGCCCTCGCTGGCGATCGTCGGGACACCGAGCGCCATGAGATCGAGCAGACCATATGCTCCGGTGTCTCCATCGGCGACGACCCACCCCAGATGCGCATCCTGCATGATCTGGATCTCATCGCCGCGCTCGCCCAGGAAGCTGACGAGGTGCAGGACACGGAGGGCAGCGGCCTGCATGCGCAGGTCTTCGTCGTCCGACCCCGCGCCGACGATGAGCAGGCGCAGGTTCGGGTGACGTGGCGTCAGCATTGAGATGGTGCGTATCGCCATTGCGGCGCGCCCGCGCGATGACGGGTCGTATACACAGACGATGTATCGCGGCGCGGGCGCCTCGGTCTCGTCTCCTTCGTGCTCCGCTGCATCTTCCGGCGGCGCATGCACGTCATACAGCGACGCATCGATGCCGATTTCGGCGACGCCCGGCTCGAGCGCATTCCTGGGAAGCGATGCCGCGTGGCGGTCGGTTTCGCTGGCAAAGAGAAAGCAGGTCCTGGTGAGCCGGGACGCCCAGCGTCCGGACAGTCCCATCTCGAGCTGTTTGCCCGCGGGCGTCCATCGAACTACTGCGCCGCCTCTGCTCATCCAGCACGCGGTCGCGGCGACGAGGTGCTCGCGATCGGTAGAAACGAAAACCGCGTCGACGTCCCACCGCCGGAAGATCCTCTTCAGGCGCCGCGCAGCCGCCAGGAAGAACCCATCGGACGAGAATGGTATGATCTCGAAGGGCTCGGGGATCGGTGTGTGCCGTGCCTGTCCGGCTTCGCGCCGGGGAGATATCGCGAGATGGACGTTGCTGTCAGGAGTGACGAGCAGGGACGCCTTTGCGCCCTGCTCCGATAATCCGCGCGCGGCTCTGGCGAACAGCCTGGCGGTGCCGGACCATTCCCGCGCCGAATGAATGAAGAGAGCGTGCAATTTGTGCTTTACCTCTACCCTGCTGAAGGAGCCATCCGGGCCGAAGGCGTCGCGCTGGCGACGCCATCCTCCCCGAACTGCATCGAATACAGACGATAGTACGCTCCACGCTTCGCCAGTAGCTCGACGTGCGTGCCGCGCTCGACGATCTCGCCGCGGTCGAGAAAAACGATCTGGTCAGCGTGCACGATCGTAGACAGCCTGTGCGCGATGACAAAAACGGTTCTTCCTTGCAAGAGTCGGTCAACCGCCTCCTGCACCAGCCGCTCCGACTCGGTATCGAGCGCCGAGGTCGCCTCATCGAGAATGAGGATTGGCGGGTCACTGAGCAAGGCCCGTGCGATGGCGAGCCGCTGCCGCTGGCCGCCCGAAAGCCGCGTCCCGCGCTCGCCGAGCACAGTGTCGTAGCCCTGCGGAAGCTCGGTGATGAAGTCGTGCGCGTTGCCGGCTTTCGCCGCCTCCTCGATCTGCTCCCGGGTGTACCTGTCGGGCGCCCCGTAGGCGATGTTGTTGCGGGCGGTGTCGTTGAAGAGCACTGTCTCCTGGCTGACGATTCCGGTCAATGCGCGCAGCGCCGGAAGCCTGATCTCACGGGTGTCCACGCCGTCGAGCAGTATCCGGCCGCTCGCCGGCTCGTAGAACCGCGGAATCAGGTCCACCAGGGTGCTTTTCCCGGCTCCGCTGGGGCCGACCAGCGCGACCACCTCACCCCTCCGTACCGTCAGGTCGATGTTGGAGAGCACCGGGTTTCCGTCATACGAGAAGCTGACTCCCTCGAAGCGGATGTCGCGCCCGAAGCTCGCGCGCTCCCGGGTGCCGGTGTCGCGCTGGAACTCGGCGGGCGAATCGAGGATCTCGAACAGCCTCTCGGCCGATGCCAGAGATGATTGAGCGGTGGCGCGCATGGCGGACAGCTGCTTGAGCGGCTGGAGGAGCCGGAGAACCAGTGTCAGGAACGCGAGGAGCGTTGCTCCGGTCATGCTGCCCGCGATCAGCACTTCCCTCGCGCCGAGCCAGAGGACGAGCACGGCGATGATGGTGCCGACGATCTCGGTGATCGGCGGCGCGAGCAGCGCCAGCCGGGTCAGCCTGACGCTGCTGCGCGCGTACTTGTTGCTTCCCTCCCCGAACCGCCTCTCCTCATATCCTTCTGTGCCGAAGGATTTGACGATCCTGATGCCGGCGATCGTCTCCTGTAGAACGCTGGTCATCTCTCCGTGCACGTTGCCGCGGCGGAGATTGCCCTTCCTCAGTTTTTTGAGCATCGGCTGGAGCGCGACCGCGAGGATGGGAAGAATCACCAGAGCGAGCAGCGTCAGCTTCCACGAGATGCTGAACAGGATGGCGATGTAAACCACGACCAGCGAGACGTTCTGAAGCGACTGGGTCACGATCTGGGTCAGGATCAGCCGCGTCTCGAAGGTGTCGTTGATCACGCGCGACAGGATCTGCCCGGCCTTCATCTGGGTGAAGTATCCGAGCGGCAGATGGGCGAGGTGCCGGTAGACGGCATTGCGCAGATCGCGCGTCACGTATTCCTGAAGCGAGGCGCCGAACTGCCCGGCGATCCACACCAGGATGTTCTTCGCGATCACCGCCGCCAGCACGATCATGATCACGTTGCGCAGCGACATCATCTCGTCGCCCGGGACGATCGTCGTTCCGACAGTGGCGTCGAGGAGGCTCGCGACCCACCCCTTCTCCATTCCGGTCGGCGGCTGGTGGAACAGGATGTTCAGGAACGGGATGAGCAGCGCGATCGCGAAGCCGTCGAGAAGCGCCGCGCCGAGATTTCCCACGATTGTGATCGTCATGCGCCACCCGTGGGGGCGCAGAAACGGGAGGAGCTTGCTGTAGACGCCTGTCGCCACTACCGGCGGGGAGTGAGCAGCGCCAGCGGCAGGATCACTTCTTCAGGGGTCACGCCACCGTGGAGAAACGATCCCCGGTAGCGGCTCTGATACTCGCGCAGCTTCGTCGGGTAGACGAAGAAGCAGTCGTTGGTGGCGAGAAGAGTGTTCCCCCCCGCGCCGCGCCGCGGCAGCCGCAGCATGTCCTCATTCGTGAACAGCAACGCCTGATCCGGCCGCTCGGCGCGCAGGTCCTCGCCGAACTTGTAGCGCAGGTTGGCGCTGGCGTCGCGCTTGGCGTAAACCGTCGCCGGGGTGTTGCAGTGGATGGAGCCGTGGTCGGTGGTGAGCAGGACTGATATCCGCCGCCGCGATGCTTCCTTGAGCACGCTGAA
>Ga0136633_1003633_pt1 | contig 10069 bp, 7 predicted proteins | sample AntDrymeUQ832206_2_FD_105494 | JGI IMG/M metagenome (GOLD analysis project Ga0136633, IMG submission 105494) | Polar desert sand microbial communities from Dry Valleys, Antarctica - metaG UQ83 (22.06) | ecosystem: Environmental > Terrestrial > Soil > Desert | place: Antarctica: Dry Valley...
CGAACCGGCGCATCCTCTACAACCGCGCCTCCGCGGATCCCGCCGGAAGGCCGTGGTCCGAGCGCAAGAAGCACGTCTGGTGGGACGAGGACGCGGGTCGCTGGACCGGCTATGACGTGCCGGATTTCCCCGTCGACAAGCCGCCCGGCTATCGCGCGCCCGACGACGCCTCGGGGATGGACGCCATCTCCGGCGATGACCCATTCATCATGATGGGCGACGGACGGGCCTGGCTGTATTCACCGAGCGGGCTGCTCGACGGACCGCTCCCCACCCACTACGAGCCGGCGGAGTCGCCCGTCGAGAACGCGCTGTATCCGGAGCGCTCGAGCAACCCGGCCGGATTGACGTTCCCGCACGCCGGCAACGAGCTGGCCGCGGCCGGCGACGAGCGCTTCCCGCTGGTCGCCTCCACGTTCCGGCTGACCGAACACCACACGGCGGGGCCGATGAGCCGCAATCTGCCGTGGCTGGCCGAGCTGCAGCCCGAGATGTTCGCCGAGATCGACCCCGTGCTGGCGGCTGCGCGCGGGATCGTCGACGGCGACTGGATGGTCGTCTCCTCGCCGCGCGGGGAGATCGAGGCGCGCGCCAGCGTGACCGCGAGGGTGGTGCCGCTGCAGGTCGGCGGGCGCACGCTGCACCAGGTGATGCTGCCGTGGCACTGGGGGTCATACACGTCGAGCGAGCAGGGGGTGACCGGCGACGCGGTCAACGACCTGATCGCCATGACGGGCGACCCGAACGTGTCGATCCAGGAGTCCAAGGCGTTCCGCTGCGACGTGCGCGCCGGCCGGCGCGAGCGTGGGGGAGGCGGCGCGTGAAGCTCGACATCGCGATTCGCGACGGCAGCCCGGAGGCCCGGCGCATGGGCTTCTTCACCGACACGACCGTGTGCATCGGCTGCAAGGCCTGCGAGGTCGCCTGCAAGCAGTGGAACGACCTGCCGGCCGACGGGTCCTCGTTTCGGAGCGGCGGCTCCTATGACCACACCGGGGAGCTCTCGGCGTCGACGTGGCGCCATGTGCGCTTCGTGGAGACGCTCTCGCCCCCGGAGGCCCCCTTACCGACCCCGTTGGCGGGCGTCGCGCGCGAGGACGGCAGCGGCTTCGACCTGCCGTTGATCGAGATCGCCGCCGGCGAGGTTTCGCTGGACCGCTGGGTCTTCATGTCCGACGTGTGCAAGCACTGCACGGACGCCGGCTGTCTCGACGCGTGCCCGACCGGCGCGCTGATCAAGACGGAGTTCGAGACGATCATCGTCCAGCCCGACGTCTGCAACGGCTGCGGGTACTGCATCCCGTCGTGCCCGTTCGGGGTCATCGACCGCGATCCTTACGACGGTCGCGCGGCCAAGTGCACCCTGTGTTACGACCGCCTCCAGGACGGGATGGAACCGGCGTGCGCGAAGTCGTGCCCGACGGATTCGATCCAGTTCGGGCCGCTCGACGAGCTCGTGCCGCGGGCTCAGGCGCGGGTGCGCGAGCTGCACGCGCGCGGTCTGGACGGCGCCTACCTCTACGGCGCCGGCGACGCCGAGCAGGACGCGATCGCCGGCGGGCTGGGGGCGTTCTTCCTGCTCACCGAGCCGCCGGAGCGCTTCGGCTTGCCGGCGCGCGCGTCGTCGCCAGCCCGCGAGCACGGCGCCGTGGCGACGGCGGCCGGTCTGGCCGCCGCGGCCGCGGGGCTCGCGGGCGTCGTGGCGAGCGTCCTGTGGTCGCACCGGCGGGCCGCGCGATGAGTCGGGGCCGCGGCGCGCCGGCGGAGCAGCGCATCCGCGACGCGGCGCCGGCGTCGCCGCCCGGGCGCGACACGGCGCCGGCAGTCGGCACGCGCGGGGAGGCGGCGCCGTGGCGGCGCGCCGTCGAGGGAGCGCGGGTGGCGCTGGTGAGGGAGGCGTTCGAGGACGCGTCTTGGTCGTTCCTGTTCCGCGGGGAGTCGCGATACGCCGCCACCACCAAACCGGGCCGAAAATCGTCTCACTATGAGACGCCTGTCGGCCCAGTCGGCGGTGGGGCAGGGCACGCCGACGAACCGGGCCGAAAATCGTCTCACTATGAGACGCCTGTCGGCCCGGTTGTGGTGGCGGGGCCTGTCATCAAGGCTCCTGTCTGGACCTGGGAGGTGCCGCTGTACTTCTGGTTCGGCGGGATCGCTGCCGGGTCGTCCTTCGTGGCGGTGGCCTGCGAGGTCGCCGGCGACCAGCGCTCGGCGCGGGTGGCTCGGTTGGTGGCGCTGGGGGCGATCGCGCCCGGGGCGCCGCTGCTGATCGCCGACCTCGGCCGTCCCGGGCGCTTCCTGAACATGCTGCGGATCTTCAAGCCACGCTCGCCGATGTCGATGGGCGCGTGGTGTCTGGCCGCGTTCTCGACGACGCTCTCGGGTGCGGTCGGCGCGGACCTGCTCGGCCGGGCGCGCGAGCGCCGGGCGCTCACCGGCGCGACGGCTCTGCTCGGCACCTACCTCGGGTCCTACACGGGCGCGCTGCTCGCGTCGACCGCCGTCCCATTGTGGAGCCGCAGCCGGAGCTTCCTCGGCCCGGTCTTCGTGTGCACGGCCGTGGCGACGGGCGCATCGGCGACGCGGCTCGCGCTCGCCGCCACCGGCACCCGGCGCGATCATCCGACGCGCACGGCGCTCGGCGCGGTCGAGACCGGGGCGATGGCGGCTGAGCTCATCCTCTCGCTGGTCAACGAACGGCGACTCGGCCCGCTCGGCGACGCGATGGCGGTCGGACGCCCGGGCCGGCAGTTCCGCTTCGCCAAGTCCGCGACGACTGCAGGCCTCGCCCTGCGCCTCGCCCGGCGAGCCGGCCACGCATCCAGCGTCGCCTTCCTCGTCTCCGGCCTGGTTTTCCGTTACGCCTGGGTCGGGGCCGGCAAGGCCTCCGCACGCGACGACGAGGCGGTCGCGCGCACGGCTCGCCCGGCCTGACAAGGCTTCGCGGTGCGCACGAACAACAGCCGCTTGGCGACTCCGCCTCACGTGGCAGTCCGAACAACTTCGGCATTGATGGAGCGGGCTTTCCGCCGGGTCGGTCGCCCCGGTCGCCGGGGAGGGGCGGTAACGCAGCAATCAGCCGGCGATCTCCGGGCGTTGCTGCGAAACCTGCCCTCCAGGGGCGGTAACGCAGCAGTCATCCCGTGAACGCGCACGAGTGCTGCGTTACCGCCCCAACAACGCAGCAATCGCGAGGCCCGGCCGGGAAGTTGCTGCGTTGGTGGGGCTATGAGCGGCCTAACGCAGCACGCAACTCGGATCCCGCCGGAATTGCTGCGTTGTTGGGGTTGGCAACCTTCCACCCGCCCCAAATCTGCCCTCACCCCACCCGGCCGCAGTTGTTGGTCCGAGGCCGGCGTCACCGATAGCGCCGCACCCCCGCCCGCTGCACGGCCATCTCGTGCGCGTGGCGGTGGACGGCCTCGCGGCGGCCCGCATCCGTGCCGGCGACCACGATCGCGACGTGCCCGCCCGCGAGGGGCGTCGTCGTGACGAGCGTGGCGTCTGATGAACGCGCGCCGAGATGGGCGTCCGAGGCGGCCTCCAGCGAGGCCTCGCGGACGTGGACGGCGGGGCGGCCGCGGGCGCGCAGCTCGGCCGCGAGGGAGAGCGGGAAGGCGTCGTCGAGCAGGAGCGCCCGCGCGATCATCGCTCGTAGCTCCTCGCGAGCGCCCACCAGCGCCGCGCGCCGTCGGCGGTCACCGCGTCGAGGCCGTAGTCGTCCCACTCCCCGGGCTCGAGGCCGGCCGCGATCTCCACGGGTAGCCGGCGACCGGCCACCAGGGGTACGCCACCGGCCCGCAGCGGATCCACCTCGACGACGCCCGGATGGACCAACCCCGGCCAGCCCCCGGCCAGCAGCAGCTCGGCAGGGCGCAGGCGGCCGTCCCACTCGAGGACGCCCTGGTCGGTGAAGACGTCCACCAGCATGTCCCCCCGCTCGACCGCCAGCCGCCCGTCGACGTCGTGGACGCCGGCCGTCGACAGCGGGTGACCGGCCGGCCCGCCCAGGCGGTCGACGGCGGCGCGGATCAGCGGCAACTCGAACCCCGCCTCGAGCAGCGTGTGCACGGCGAGCGCCTCGGCGACGTCGGCCCACGAATAGACGTGCGGGTCGTCCGCGGACACCGACGCCTGGATGTGCCCCCAGCGGGCCCATTGACCGACGCGGTCGCCCGGAACGCCGGCGAGCCGCGCGACGTCGACCGCGAGGTAGCGCCCGGAGGGCGTCACGCAGAACCCCGTCTCAGGACGTCGCTCGAACGGGGCGACGTCCTAAGCTGGCCGGTTCTATGGCGACAGACGGTCAATACATCTTCTCGATGTACAAGGTCTCGCGGACGCATCCGCCGGCCAAGGAAGTGCTCAAGGACATCTCCCTGAGCTTCTACCCGGGGGCGAAGATCGGCGTCCTGGGCCTCAACGGCTCGGGCAAGTCCACCTTGCTGCGCATCATGGCGGGCACGGACACCGAGTATCGCGGTGAGGCCACACTCGCGCCCGGTGCCACCGTCGGCATGCTCACCCAGGAGCCCGAACTCGACGCCACCAAGGACGTGCGCGGCAACGTCGAGGAGGGCGTTGCGGAGCTGCGCGGCCTGCTCGACCGTTTCAACGAGCTCGCGGCCAACTACACCGACGAGACCGCCGACGAGTTCGGCCGTCTGCAGGAGCGCATCGACGCTGCCGACGCCTGGAGCCTGGATACGACGATCGACACGGCGATGGACGCCCTGCGCCTCCCGCCCGCGGACGCCGAGGTCTCCAAGCTCTCCGGTGGCGAGCGCCGCCGCGTCGCCCTGTGCAAGCTGCTGCTCAGCGCCCCCGACCTGCTGCTGCTCGACGAGCCGACCAACCACCTCGACGCCGAGTCGGTCACCTGGCTCGAGCGCCACCTCGAGGACTACAAGGGCACGATCGTCGCCGTCACCCACGATCGCTACTTCCTCGACAACGTCGCCGGCTGGATCCTCGAACTCGACCGCGGCATGGGCATCCCGTTCAAGGGCAACTACTCCGGCTGGCTCGAGCAGAAGCAGGAGCGCCTCGCGATGGAGGACAAGCGCGACACGTCGCGCAAGAAGACGATCGCCGCCGAGCTCGAATGGGTGCGCGAGAACGCGAAGGGCCGGCGCAAGAAGGCCAAGGCCCGTCTCAACCGCTACGAGGCGCTGCTCGCCGAGGACCGCAACGTCAAGCTCGACGAGGTCCAGATCCACATCCCGGCCGGGCCACGCCTGGGCGAGACCGTGATCCAGGCCAAGAGCCTGAAGAAGGGCTTCGGAGAGAAGCTGCTGATCGAGGATCTGACCTTCGACCTGCCGCGTGCCGGCATCGTCGGCATCATCGGCCCCAACGGCGCCGGCAAGACGACCCTGTTCCGGATGATCGTGGGCGACGAGTCGCCCGACGACGGCGCGATCAGCGTCGGGGACACTGTCCAGCTGGCCTATGTCGACCAGTCGCGCGACGCGCTCGATCCCGAGAAGTCGGTGTGGGAGGAGATCTCCGGCGGCTACGAGCAGATCAAGGTCGGCGAGCGCGAGATGAGCTCGCGCGCCTACGTCGGCGGCTTCAACTTCAAGGGCTCCGACCAGCAGCGCAAGGTCGGCGTGCTCTCCGGCGGAGAACGCAACCGCGTGCATCTGGCCAAGGTGCTCAAGTCCGGTGGCAACGTCCTCCTGCTCGATGAGCCGACCAACGACCTCGACGTGGACACGTTGCGCGCGCTCGAAGAGGCGCTCCTGGCCTTCGCCGGCTGCGCCGTGATCATCTCCCACGATCGCTGGTTCCTGGACCGGGTCGCCACGCACGTGCTTGCCTTCGAGGGCGACTCGCAGGCGGTCTGGTTCGAGGGGAACTTCGAGGCCTACGAGGAGCACCGGCGCGCGAAGCTCGGCGCCGAGGCCGACCGCCCGCACCGCATCACCTACAAGCGCCTGACGCGCGCGTAGACCCGTCAGCGCTTGACGGCCGGCGCACGGAAGCTGACCGTGCGTCTGACCGGCTGCGCGGAGTTCCCTTCGTTGTCGCGCCCGGTCACGCGCAGGACGACGGGCAGCCGGCGGACGCGCTTGAGGTAGCGCAGCGCGGGCTTGGAAAGGGTGATCCGTACGGTCCGGGCGCCCGCCGCGGGGCAGCCGAAGGCCGTGCGCCCGAGCTCCAGCACGCGCAGCTTCGCGCGGCGCGAGATCCGCAGCCGCCGCGCGGTCGCAGCGGTCAGGCTGCCGGTCGTGGCCTCGCTGCAGGTCAGCCGAATCCCCACGCGGCCCCTGGCATCGACGGCGAGCGGGCCCTTCGGGAGGCCGAACACGGGAGCGGTCGTATCGGGCAGTGGCTCGGCGGGAGGCGCGGTGACCTCGACGGCCTGGGCCCGCGCCGCCGTCAACCCGGCCGGGTCGGTCGCCGTGACCGTCGCCGAATGCGTGCCCGTGTTCGCGAACACCTTCTCGACGGTCGCGCCCTGGGCGGTGGCGGCGTCGTCAAAGGTCCAGGACAGGCTGACGGCCTCGCCATCGGGATCCGAAGCGACCGCGTTGAAGCGCATCAGCGTGCCGAGCGGGGCCGCTCCCGGGGTGGCCGACGTCTCGACGACCGGCGGGCGGCGCTGGTACTCGAACGCGCCGCGGTCGCGCTGCAGCGAGCCGCTGCCGTCGCCGTCGACCAGGCGGGGCTTGCCGGCGGCGTCCACTTCGGACTCGTCGCCGACCAGGGGGCCGGGAGCGCCCGTGTCCACCAGCGGCGATCCGGCCTGCGGGCGCGGATCGACGGTCGAGACGACGCCGGGCGTCCCGAAGGTCGAGAAGGTCTCCCGGAAGCATCCGCCACCCGAGGCGCCGATGGCCGGATTGGTGAAGTGCGAGCGGTCGAAGACCACGTTGGCCGACCGCGTGGCCGGGACGTCGCACGAAGCCGGCACATCCTCCGCGCAGCCCTGCCGGAACAGGCGCACCTGGTAGTCGATGGTCGCCGAGTTGCGCAGGCGCACGGTCATCGACCCGGCGCCGGTGTCGCACGCTCCGGCATAGATCGCCCGCACGGCCTGTGCCGCGTCGACTCCCTCGTTGAGGAGCGTGACGTGGCTCGCGTCGAGGGTGTTCTCCCCCGCTCCCTGCACCGCGTAGACGCCCGCCGAGGGGACGGGACCGCCCGTGACGGTACGGGCGAGGACGCTCTGGAGGCGCGCCGCGCCGGCGACGAACCAGATCGCCCGGGTCCCGGTCACCTCGCTCGTCCGAAGCAGCGAGTTGTCGGTCGTGTAGAAGCCGGTGCCGCCACGCAGTCGCAGCCGCTCACCGCGGCTCGCCGCGCCGCCGGCCGTCGCGGACCCCATGATCGCTCCGATCGTCTGCGCCGCCACCGGGAGCAGCGCGCTCGAGTCGCGGACGACGCCGCCGTCGGAGAGCAGTTGCAGCCCGACCGCGTTGGTCTCCCCGGCTTCCGCGGACGTCACGTCGACGCGCTCGATCGTGGACTCGGTTCCCGTGAGGTAGAGACCGACGTCCGTGGCTCCTGGGATCCGGACCGCGAGATCGCGAATCGTCACCCTCGCCACGTTCGATCCCAGCACCTGAGAGGCCCCGGAAGCCTGGCCGGTGAGGACCGTCTGGTCGCGGCCGGCGCCGACCAGCTCCACTTCGGAGCCGATCATCTGGTTGATGGTGCCGGGGAATTCCCCCGCCCCGAGCAGGACCCGGTCGCGGCTCGGAGCGCCGGTGGCGGCGTCCGCGAGTCCTGCAGCGAGGGTGGTGTGGGTGTGCGCGGGCGTGCACCCCTCGCGCTTGACGCAGATGTCGACCGCCCCCGCCGTGGCGGGGGCCGCGAGCATCGCAAGGACACCCACACAGATCGCGACAGGGCGGAAGCGCACCGGTGAAGTATCCGCTCTCGCCGCCGAAGGTGCGCCGGTGACTATCTCCGCTTCCTGGGTGCCTTGAAGGTGGCCTTCCCGGTCGCCGTGCCGGCGTTACCGGCGGCGTCCTTGCCGGTGGCCGCCAGCGCCACCTTCAGGCGCTTGACCTTCTTGAGGTACTTGAACGCGGCCGCCGAGAGCTTGAGGCTCACGGTCACCGGGGCGCCGGGGGCACAGCTGTAGGCCTTCGAGCCCAGGCTCAGGATCTTCGCCTTCGCCCGCCGCTTGAGCTTGACCTTCCTGGCCGACTTCGCCGACAGGACGCCGGTCGCCGTCTCGTTGCAGCTGAGCTTCAGTTTGACCACGCGCTTCGCGCTGACCGTGAAGGTGCCACCGGTGAGCGTGATGACCGGAGCCGTCGTATCGGGAACGGGCGTCGGGACGACGGTGACGACCGGCTTCGGCGGGTCGACGACCGTGACGTCCGCGGTTCTCGTCGTCACCACGCCGCCGTCGTCCTTGACCTGGACGGTCGCCGAATGGGCGCCGAGCGAGGACCAGGACTTCTCGACGTTCTGGCCCTGGACCGCGACGCCGTCGTCGAAGGTCCAGACAAAGCTGACGTCCTCACCGTCGGCGTCGCTCCCCGTAGAGGTGAACCTGAACGTCGTGCCGGGAGGCCCGGATGCCGGCGTGACCGCGGCCGTGACCGTGGGCGCCTGGCGCTGGTACTCGTAGGCACCAAGGTCGCGGACCGCGGAGCCGTTGCCGTCGCCGTCGACGATCCGCGGCTTGCCGAGCAGATCCTTGTCGCCCTCGCCGGGAGCGAGCACTCCGGGCTTGCCCGAGTCCACTGCCCCGGAGCTCCCGCGCAGGCGCTGGTCGGCGTCAGAGATGAAGCCGGGAGCCCCGAAGCTGCCGTTCAAGAACTGGTTGCAGCCGCCGGAGTTGGAACGTGCGCCGAACGCCTGATAGCGCACGGTGTCCATGCGGATGTTCGCCGAGCGGACTCCGGGCGAGACGGCCGGGTCCGGGCTGCAGTCCGGGGGGGCCTGGCAGCCCTGCATGTGGAACCGGTTCGGGATGTCGTCGATGATCGAATTGGTCAGCCGGACTGTCGCCGAGCCGGTCTGGTTGTCGCTGGCGAGGCAGCTACCGGTGTACTGCGCGTGAGCAGCGGCGCCCACGTTGCCCGCGACCTGGGGGGCCCCGACGATCGTGACGTGGTCGGCGTCGACCAGCGCCTTATCGCCGTCGCCGGCGAGGGCAAACAGCGCCGCCTCGTCGGTCACCGGCGTCTCGTCGATGCGGATCCTCGTGTTGGAGACCTTGAGCGTCCCGTTGTCCGAGCGCGCGCCGTACGGGCCTCGCAGGTCGGACTGCCGCACCGTCGTGAACCCGGAGACATTGTAGACGGCGATCTGGGCCGTGGAACGGACGTTCTCGATCGTCGTAGTCGCCCCCAAGTTGTAGATTCCGACGCTTGTTCCCTGGTTGGGCAGCGTGATCGTCACATCCTTGATGACGGAATCGGTGCCGGCCACGATGAAGGCGTAGTGTGGATTGGTGGAGGCTGGCATTTTGCTCGTGACGTCCGAGCGCTCAACCGACGAACCGGTCATCAAGACGCCGAAGGACCCTCCGGTGCCGACCAGCTTGAGCGATGTATCGGTCATAGTGGAACCGGCAGCGTTGAAGTTGAACGTGTAGTTGCCATTCGGCCCCGTGACGAATGTCTTGGTGCGTCCGGCACCCACGACGTCGACCGTCCGGGTGAAGGTGACAATTGAAGGCACGACGTAATCCCCCTCGCCGATCAGCAGACGCGGCCGCGCGGTCTCGTCGTTGACATCGGAGACGGCGGACTGAATGTCGGGGTATCGGTCCTCCTGAGCACAGCTTGCGTCTGTCCTGTTGACGCAGATGTCCACCGCCTGCGCCGATGCCGGCACGGCGAGCAGGGAGATCATCCCCAGCAGGGTTGCCATCGATCGGTTCAGCACGTTCCCTCGTTTCCTACTTGGCTTCTGATCTGTGTCAGCACTTGCGGGGCTTGCCGTCCGTGGGACCCATGCACATCGTCTTGCGGGTGTTGGACCCGCCCTTGCCGATCTTGAACTGCTCGACGCGGCCGATCGAGTCGGATCGCAGCACGCGCACCTCGATGCTCACGCCCCTGGCGAGGCGCTTGCCCCGGAGCTTCTTGTCGAGCTTGAG
>Ga0136633_1003634_pt1 | contig 10064 bp, 9 predicted proteins | sample AntDrymeUQ832206_2_FD_105494 | JGI IMG/M metagenome (GOLD analysis project Ga0136633, IMG submission 105494) | Polar desert sand microbial communities from Dry Valleys, Antarctica - metaG UQ83 (22.06) | ecosystem: Environmental > Terrestrial > Soil > Desert | place: Antarctica: Dry Valley...
CAGCCTGACCTCGTCCTTGGGTGTTGGAAGCCTGGGACGCAGCCGGACGTAGAACGTCCAAGACCGGGGTCAGGCTGAAGCCTGACCTCTACCGCTGCGTGGTGCTCTTCACTCGAAGCGCCAGCCGTCACCTGCGGCGAACGACTTCAGGATCCGGCGGGCGACGACCATGCGGTGCACCTCGTCCGGGCCGTCGTAGATCCGCGCCCCGCGCGCTTGCGACAGCATCCCCGCGAGCGGCGTCTCGTCGGTCAGCCCGCGCGCGCCGTGTACCTGCACCGCCCGGTCAACGACGTCGTTCAGCGCCTTCGCCGCGTAGAACTTGATCAGCGACACCTCGACCCGCGCCTCGTCGCCCTGGTCGATCTTGTGCGCGGCGTCGAGCGTCAACAAGCGGCACGCCTGGATCTCGGCCGCGGAGTCCGCGATCCAGTTCTGGACTGTTTGCTTCTCGGCGAGCGGCCCGCCGAACGTCTCCCGCTCGAGCGCGTAGGAGCACATGAGCTCGAACGCGCGCTGCATCTGCCCGAGCCACCGCATGACGTGGTGGATGCGGCCAGGTCCGAGCCGCTTCTGCGCGATCCGGAACCCCTCGCCCTCCTCGCCGAGCGTGTTGTCGACCGGAACGCGGACACCCGTGTAGCGCACCTCGCAGTGCGTCGTCCATCCGCGGCCGCGGTGGCCCATCGTGGGAATCGCGCGGACGACCTCGACCCCGGGCGTGTCGGCAGGGACCACGATCTGCGTCGCGCGGCGATGCGGCTCGGCGTTGGGATCCGTGACCGCCATCACGATCCCGAAGGACGCTCCCTCGGCGCCCGACGAGAACCACTTGTGACCGTCGATCACCCACTCGTCGCCGTCGCGTACCGCACGCGTCTTCAGACCCGTCGGGTCGGATCCCGACACGTCCGGCTCGGTCATGGAGAAGAACGAGCGCACCTCGCCCGCGACGAGCGGCCTGAGCCAGCGCTCCTTCTGCTCGTCGGTCCCAAACTGCCACAGGATCTCCCCATTGCCCGCGTCCGGCGCCTGGCAGCCGAGGATCAGCTGCCCCCAGAGCGAGCGCCCGATCTCCTCATTCAGGAACGCATAGGTGAGGAAGCTCCCGTTCGAGCCGCCTGCTTCAGGCGGCAGGTGCGGAGCCCAGAGGCCTCCTTCCTTGGCGACCGTTCGTAGTCGCGAAACGAGCGCGTCCGCCTCCTCGTCCTCGCGGTCGAGCGCCTGCTCGTTCGGGTACACGTGCTCCTCCATGAAGGCTCGCACGCGCGCCTTCAGCTCCTGCACCTCGTCAGTCGGACGGAGATCCGTGATCGTCACGGCGTTAGCATCGCACCGATGCGCCTCGGGTTCTACATGGGATACGCGCCGCCGGGCACGAGCCCGCTCGAGCCGATCGCCCTCGCGCAGGAGGCGGAGCGGCTTGGCTACGACTCCGCGTGGGCCGCCGAGGCGTGGGGGACCGACTGCGTGAGCGTCCTCGCATGGCTCGGTGCGACGACGACCCGGATCAAGATCGGGAGCGCGATCATGCAGATTCCCGGCCGCACGCCGTCGAACACCGCGATGACGGCAGCGACGCTCGACCTCCTCTCCGAGGGCCGCTTCCTGCTCGGGCTCGGCACCTCGGGACCGCAGGTCGTCGAGGGCTGGCACGGCGAGCCCTGGGGAAAGCCGCTCACGAAGACGCGCGAATACGTCGAGATCGTGCGCACGGCGCTCCGCCGCGAGCTGGTGGAGCACCACGGCGAGCACTACGACATCCCGTTCTCGAACGGGACCGGCCTCGGCAAGCCCCTCAAGCTGATGGCGCGGCCGCTGCGCGCCGACATTCCCATCTACCTGGCGGCGATGCGGCCCAAGGCTGTCGCGCAGGCGTTCGAGATCGCCGATGGCTGGCTGCCGATCTTCTGGTCGCCGGAGCAGGCGCCGAAGGTCTTCGCGTCCGCGCTCGCCAACAGGCACGAGAACTTCGACGTCGCGCCCACCGCGCCCGCGATCCTGATCGACGACGTCGAGGCCGGACGCGAGTTTCTCAAGCCCTACTACGCGCTCTACGTGGGTGGCATGGGCGCGCGCGGCCAGAACTTCTACAACGACTTGTTCGCGCGCTATGGCTACGAGGACGAAGCGCGGAAGATCCAGGATCTCTATCTCGATGGGAACAAGCGCGACGCCGCTGCTGCCATTCCGGACTCGTTCATCGACGAAGTCGCGCTGGTAGGGCCGAAGGAGCGGCTCGCAGAGCGCGTAGACGCGTGGCGCGAATCGGGCGCGACCTCGCTGCTCGTCTCCACGCAGCAGCCCGAAGCGCTGCGAGCACTCGCCGAAATCGCGCTCTAGCGGAAGATTGTGGCGGCCGCGGCTTCGGCGAGATACGGAACACCCTCCTCGAACCTCGCGGCACGCTCGTCTTCGGAGCCGAGCTCACCCCGGACGTACCGGCCGTAGATCGCCTCACAGAAGACGGCCGCTTTCCAGAGGGCGAGCCCCTCGAACCACGACAGCGAGTCGACGGCGCGACCGCTCCGCGCTAGGTAGAGGTCGGCCAGCTCGGACTTGGAAGGGAAGCCGGGAAGCGCCGTCACCGGCGACGTGCCGAGCGGATTAGGAGGGCCCTCGGGCTCGCTGTACGTTGCGAGCAGGTAACCGAGGTCGGCTCGCGGGTCCCCGATCGCGCCCATCTCCCAGTCGAGCACGGCGACGATCCGCGACGGATCTCCTCGAGCGACCATCGTGTTCCCGAGGCGAAAGTCGCCGTGCACGACGGTCTCCGGCAACGGTGCCGGCACGTTGTCCCCGAGCCACTCACCGACCCGCTCGACGGTCGGGATCTCGCGTGTCTTGTTGATGCCCCAGAGCTGCGTGAAGCGCCGGACTTGGCGCTCGTTGTAGCTTCCGGGCCGAGCGAACGCGGCGAGCCCGGGAGTCGTGACGTCCGCTCGGTGGATCTCGACCAGCGACTCGACGAGATCGGTCGCAAGGCTCCTTCGCGTCGACTCGTCTTCGAGCCCCGGTACGAGCTCGTCCGTCACGACGTCTCCGTCGATGTACGTCATGACGTAGAAGGGGACGCCGAGAATGGTCTCGTCCTCGGCGACGGCGACGATCGTCGGAAGGCGTGCGAACCCGGCATCGCGTAGAGCCAGCTGGAGCGTTGCCTCGCGAACCACGTCGTGCGCCGAAGGTGGAAGCGGCGGACGGGGAGGACGCCGCAGCACGTAGCGGTCCGCGCCGCGCTCCAGCAGGAAGGTGAAGTTCGAGCCGCCCCCTTCGCCGATCCGTCGCGCCCGCACGTCCCCGGAGCCGAGGCAATGCTCGTCGAGGAACGCGCGTACCCGATCGAGGACGAGCAACGGTGGCTTCGACGCGAGAGCGGCAACCGTCTCGACGATGTCGCCCGACGGCCCGGAGGCAGCTGGCCCGGTAAACGAAGACATCGTGCGATCCTATGGCGCGATGCGACGCCGGCTCTATCTCATGCGGCACGGGGCGGTCTCGTACTTCGCACCGGACGGACGGCCGGTCGTGGAAGATGAGGTCAGCCTGAACGAAACGGGTCGCGCGCAGGCGGAGGCGACACGTGACCTTCTCGCCGGCGTCACGTTCGACCGTGTGCTCACGAGCAGCCTGCCACGAACCCTCGAAACCGCGCAGATCGTCGCGCCCGAGGCGACGATCGAAGAATGGCCGGACCTGCGGGAGCTGCGAGGGGCGCGTCTGTCGGAGATCCCTTTCGAACGGCTCGAGGAGGAGTTCGTGCACGCGTTTCGCGGCGTCGTCCCGCTCGACAAGCGCTTCCTCGGAGGAGAGGCGATCGGCGAGCTCTTCGATCGCGTTCTTCCGGCCCTCCAGCGTCTGCTCGCCGACGAGACCTGGGACACGACGCTCGCGGTCCTCCACGGTGGCGTGAACCGCGCGATCCTCTCCTACGCGCTGACCGGCGAGCGCATGTTTCTCGGACACTTCGAGCAGGCGCCGGGCTGCGTGAACGTGCTCGACGTCGGCGGCGAATGGCCCGCCGATGCGATCGTCCGCGCGGTCAACGTCGCGCCTCACGACCTGCTGCACTCCTCGTCGCGGCTGACGACGATGGAGGGCTACTGGGAGGAGTTCCTTGCCGGACCGCAGTAGGGGACCGGTGCCCGGTCCCCTACGAGACAAAGCGGCCTGGGCAAAGCCGGTGACTGTCACCCGCGAGGGTGACAGTCACCATGCCTGTCCCGCTAGCGCGGCCGGCCGTCGATCAGCTTGCCGACCGGCACCCAGACCTTCTCGTTCGCGTTGTAGCGCTGGAGCTGCATCTGGCTGATTATCCAACGATCCGACTTCGTCGTCTTCTGCGTGACGCCTGGAAGTGCGAACTTGTTCGTCGAGTTCAGGCTCAGAAGCGCGTTCATGAAGCTCGCGCGGGTCGGATTCTTCCCGGCCTTGTACAACGCCTGCACGAACGTCTCGCCCTTTGCGAAGCCGTAGTAGATCTGGCCGTCTCGGAAGTTCCGTCCCGGCAGGTACTTCTCGACGATCTGGCGATACAGCTTCATCGCCGGGTCGTCGTCCCACCGCGGGCTGTCGGCGTCCTTGAGGTACGTGACCGAGAGGAGCCCGTTTACGTAGGCCGCACCAGCCGACGCGACCGCGCCGTCCATCGGTGTCCGGAAGGCGGAGACCGAGTTCATGTAGATCTGATCGGGGTTGTACCCGAGCGCCTTGCCGGTCGCGATCGACCTGACCGTTGGCGTCGGTGTCTGGAAGATGACCAGCACCGCTGCTCCCGATGACCTGATCTTCGCCATCTGAGACGCCGAGCTGGTTGAAGTGACCTCGACCGCCTCAGTGGCGACGATGTTCTGATCCGCGTAGTTCTTCCCCAGTCCGACCCGGAGGCCGAAGAGGTAGTCCTTGCCGTAGTCGTCGTTCTGGTAGATCACGGCGATCTTCTTGCCCGAGTGGTTGGCCTTGATGTGCAGGCCATAGACGCGGCCTTCGGCGATGTAGTCCGGCTGCCAGCCGGTCGTCCAGGGGTACTCCTTGAACTGCGTGCCGAAGTATGACGCCCCGCTCGAAACGAGCGCTTGCGGCACCTTCGCCTGGTTGAGGTACGGGCGCACCGCGAGGTTGTGCTCCGTCCCCAACTGGCCAACCGTGGCGAAGACCTTGTCCTCCTCCACGAGCTTCCGTGTCAACTGGACGGTGTTCGCGGGGTTATAGCCGTCGTCGTAGTACTTCCAGATGATCTGGCGACCCATGACGCCGCGCTTTCCGTCCGGCCCTCTGCGCGCGTTGATGTAGCTGAAGTAGGCCTTCATCCCGAGCGGGATCGGGGCGTACGCCGCCGCCGGCCCCGTGAGTGGAAACGTCCCGCCGATCTTGACGGTCTTAGCCGTTATCCCCGGTGTCTGCTCCGCCCCGCCGAGCGCACCGGGCACCGTGAGCGCGAGGGCTCCGACGAGGGCTACCCCACACGCGATGAGCTTTCGCACACTTCCCTCCTATGTCTCCACGCCGATACCTGCCTGTCAAGGGCGAGGGTAGCTCCGAAACGCTTGCTCTGCTATGAAATGTGAACAGCTGGCGCAAGATTGGAGAGTCGGCTATATCACCCGAGCCCGATCTCCGTAGCGAGCGCCTCGGCCTCGTCGAGCTCGGTCGAAAGCGCCTCGATGCCGCTCGCCCAGATCCCGGGGTCGGTGAGATCGAGCCCGACGATCTCGGCAAGCTCCTCGGGCGGCTTCGAGCCTCCCGCGCGGAGTACGTCGAGATACGGCTCCACCATCGAGTCTCCCTCCTGCTCGTAGCGCCGGAAGATCGAAAGCGCGAACAGGAACCCGTAGGCATACGCATAGACGTATCCGGGCGTGGACAGGAAGTGCGGGATGTAGCTCCACCAGGTCCCGTACCCGTCGACGTCGACCGAGTCTTCGAACATCTGCTTCTGCGACTCGAGCCAGAGCTCCTCGAAGCGATCGGTCGCGACCTCGCCCTGCTCTCGCCGCTCCGTGTGTACCGCGTGCTCGAAGCGATTCATCGCGATCTGGCGAAACACCGTCGCGATCGAGTCCTCGATCCGCCCCGCGAGCAGGTTGAGTCGGCGACGCGGATCTTCCTCGAGGGCGAGCAAACGCTTGAAGGTAAGGGCCTCGCCGAAGACCGATGCCGTCTCCGCGGTCGTCAGCGGGGTGTCGGCGTTGAAGAGCCCGAGCGGCTGGGCGAGTGAGCCGTGCAGGCCGTGCCCGAGCTCGTGAGCCAGCGTCAGGATCGAGCGGCGGTCGCCGGTGAAGTTCATGAGGATGTAGGGGTGCACGCCTGGGACGCTGGTCGCGCAGAACGCCCCGGTCCGCTTGTTCTCGCGGGTGGGAGCGTCGATCCAGCTCTCCTCGAAGAAGCGCTCGACGACATCGCCGGCCTCGGCAGTGAAGTCGTGATACGCAGCGAGGACGATGTCCTGCGCCTCGTCCCAGGACACCTTGGTCTGATCGTCGGCGATCGGCGCGAAACGGTCGTAGAAGGTCAGCCGGTCGAGACCGACGAGCTTCGCCTTCAAGCGGTAGTAGCGCTGCGGGACGTCGTACCGGGACACGGCCGCGTCGACGAGCGCCTGGACGGCCTCGTCGGTCGTGTCGTTTCGCAGGTTGCGAGACGAGATCCACGTGTCGTAACCACGCAGGCGGTCGTCGATCGACTTGTCGACGAGGATCGTGTTGAACACGAAAGTGCGCGTACGCAAGCCGGGGGCCAATGCCTCGGTGACCGCCTCGGCGGCAGAGCGCCGCTCGTCGCGGTCGCCGGAGTAGAGCTTTGCCATCGCTTGCTCGAAGCTGGTCTCCTCGCCGTCGATATCGACCTTGATCGCGCTCAAAAGCTCCTCGTGCAGTCGCGACCAGGCGCTGACGCCGGACACGGATTTCTCCGTGAAGATCTTCTCCTCCGGCTCCGAGAGCAGGTGCGGACGGAACTTTCGCAGCGAGCGAAGCCAGTGCTGCCAGTGCTCGAGCTCGGGGTCGGCAACGAGCGCCTCAGCCTGGTCGTCGTCGAGATCGGCGATCTCCAGCCCGAAGAAGAGGAGCTGCGTGTCGAGCGCGGCGCCCTTCTCCGTCAGGCGCGCGACGAGCGCGCCACGGGCCGGATCGGCCGTGTCCGTCGAGAACCAGAGGTGGGCGTAATAGATGGCACGGGTGAAGATCGACTCGATACGCTCTCGCTCGGAGATCGCTGCCGCGAGATCGGCGGCGCTGAGATCGGCGATTTTGCCGTAGTACGTGTCGCGAAAGGCCTCGGAAGCCTCCTCGGCCTCCTGCACGTCCTGCTCGAGGCGGGCGTCGTCACCGCTTTCGTAGAGGTCGGAGAGGTCCCACGCGACGTCTTCCGCCCCTGTCAGCTCTGTAGTCGTCATGTGTGAGACTTTACTCATGCGAGAGCGGGCATCAGCCGCTCGCCGATCAATGCGACCATGTCGTCGTCTGCGTGGTTCAGGTGCTGGAGCATGACGCGGCTGACACCCAGCGCCTCGAGCCCGCGGATTCGCTCGGCGACCTCCGCGACCGTTCCGGCGAGCCAGGTTTCGCGACGCTCCTCGAGCAGGTGCTCCGCGTCGGCGTCTCCGCCCCGCACGGCGAGGAAGGTTCGGATCCGGTCCAGCACCTCTCCGCCGTCGGAGCCGAGATAGCACGGGGTCATCACCGAAAAGCCGAGCGTGGCAGGATCGCGCCCCGCGTCGGCGCAGGCGCGGTTCAGGCGCTCCTTCCGCTCCCGGAGCTCGTCGTTCGGGGCGCCGAGGGTGTTGACCTCATCGGCGAAGCGGGCTGCGAGCGTCGCAAAGCGGGGCTTGACGGTGCCGCCGAGGACGAGCGGCGGGTGAGGCTCCTGAACAGGACGCGGTAGCGCCGTCTGTCCCCAGAGCTGGTAGCTCGGGCCGCTGTGGTCGAACGTATCGTCGGTCCACGACCTGACGACGATCTCGACCTGCTCGGCGAAGAGTTCGAACCGCTGCTTCGCGTCGAGGAACGAGAACCCGTGCTCGAGGTGCTCGCGCTCGTACCAGCCGGCTCCCATACCCAGGTCGACGCGTCCTCCGGAGATGTGGTCGACGGTGACGGCCATCCGGGCGAGCACGCTCGGATGGCGGAACGTCGCCGGCGAGACGAGCGTGCCGAGCCGGATCCGCTCCGTGACCGCAGCCAACCCGGCGAGCGTCGCCCACGCGTCGAGCGCCGCAGCCTGCGGACGGATGATCGCCGTGTAGTGATCCGAGCGAAAGAGCCCCTCGAGACCGTGGTCCTCGACGAGACGGCCCAGGCGCACCCAGTCCTCCCAGGTGACCCCTTCCTGCCCCTCGATCATCAGGCAGACGCGCACCAGCGGCTATGCAGGCATAGTCGGGATCGGGTACTGCGCGACTTGTCCGTCCCGCGTGAGGAGCACCAAGTCTTCCGCGACCGCTTGTGCCACCAGCATGCGATCGAACGGATCAGCGTGCAGCATCGGTAGAGCCGCCGCCGCTCGCCCATGTGCCCACGTCACGGGAAGCTCCTCGAAGCCCGCTCGATCCGCGCCGACATCCAACGTGATGGGCATGGAGATCTTTCCGAGCGCATTCTTGATCGCCCATTCCCAGACGCTGGCTGCGGACAAGAACGACGCGTTGCCGGGGTCCTCGATGGCAGCACGTGCCTCCCCCGTAAGAAGCGCGGGGTCCTCGAAGAACCAAATCGCGACGTGCGTGTCGAGGAGGAGCCTCACTCCCCGTAGACGAGCTTCTCGAACTCCGGCATCGGCTCGTCGAAGTCCGGGGAGACCCAGATCTGACCCTTCAGGAAACCACCCTCGCGCTTCTTTGGCTGGGTCGCAGGAACCAGCTCTACGACAGGCGTGCCGTTCCGCGCGACCACGACCTTCTCCCCCAACTCGACCAGGCGAACGAGCTCCGAGAGGCGCGACTTTGCCTCGTGCATGTTTACGACAACCACGCTAGCTAGGTTAGCTAACCTGCCGCTGCCGTCAAGGTGGCGAGCGCCGCCGCGTCCGTAACGGGCGCTTGGCAGACGAAACGCTCGCAGGCGTACACCGCCGGCTTGCCGTCCACGAGCCGTTTCCCCTCGAGCAGCGGCACTCCCTCGGCGGGCCCGACCGCGACGACCGTGCGCGGCTCGAATGAGGCGAGCGCGGCTCGGGCAACCGGCGAGTCGACCGACCCAACGATCGCGATCTCTCGTGTCGGGCTGAACCAGAGGTCGAGGCCGCAGAGCATCCAGGCGAAGCCTCCCGGCGCGCGACGCAGCGCAGGCTCCACCAGGCGGAAGACCGAGACCGCTCGCCGCTCGAGCTCCTCATCGCCCCAGATCCGGCCGAGTCGGAGCAGCACCCACGCGAGCATCGAGTTGCCGGACGGAATGGGCGTGTCCTGGAGATCCTTCGTCCGGTGCACGCGCTCGTCCGCGTCCACCGCGGCCAGGTAGAACCCGCCGCGTTCCTCGTCTCCGAAGAGCTCGATGGCAAGCAGCGCAAGCCGGTGAGCTTCGGTCAGCCAGCGGAGCTCACCGGTCGCGAGGTGCAGCTCCATGAGCCCGTAGGCGACGTTCGCGTAGTCGTCGAGGAACCCCGGGCCGCTCGCCCGCCCGTCGCGCCGCGAGCGAAGCAGTCGACCGTCGGGGTCGGAAAGCGGCCCGAGCAGGAATTCCCCCACGCCCCGGGCGACATCGAGCCAGTCGTCGCGCTCGAGCCGATAGCCCGCCTCGGCGAGCGCTGCGAGGGCGAGCCCGTTCCACGAAGCGAGCACCTTGTCATCCCGGAAGGGCTGCTCCCTGGTCGCGCGCTCGGCCAGCAGTCGAGCTTTGAGCTCCGAATCGAGCTGTCCGCGCACGATCAGGCGCCCGTGCTCGAACGGCTCCAGAAGGTCCCCAGGAATCCCTGACGCTTCCGCCTCTTCGCCGGTCCATGTGTAGGTCAACCCTTCAACCCCATCGGTGTCCGCGTCCTGGGCTGACGCAAGTCCACCCTCGGGAAGCAGCATCTCGCGGACGACATAGTCGACCGTCTCCTCCACGATCTCCCGATAGCGCGGGCGG
>Ga0136633_1003635_pt1 | contig 10064 bp, 11 predicted proteins | sample AntDrymeUQ832206_2_FD_105494 | JGI IMG/M metagenome (GOLD analysis project Ga0136633, IMG submission 105494) | Polar desert sand microbial communities from Dry Valleys, Antarctica - metaG UQ83 (22.06) | ecosystem: Environmental > Terrestrial > Soil > Desert | place: Antarctica: Dry Valley...
CCGCGCCGAGTTCGAGAAACCCGATCCACCGTCCAAACTCCCCGCTCAAGCACCCAAACGGCCCGAACCACGACCCACATCGAGGGCTCAAGCCCCAAAAAATGGCCTGCTCACCGGGCTCTCGAAGATGCCTTCCGCGACTACGAGCACAACCGCGTCTGGCTCCAGCTCGTGCTCCTCGCCCACGACCTGATCGCCTGGACCAAACGTCCCAGCCCCACCGGGCTGACCAGCCGCCGCGCCCTTCGCCAGCAGCACCCGATCGAGCCCCGGCGCCACCCGCCGCGAGAATCCCCGCGCTCTCGGCCGATCTTCGCCTCCGGCCACAACGACCGGCCGACGGCCGCGCCTCAGCGGCCCGCGACGGCCTCAACAGGCCCCACCAGCCACCGAAAACCCGATCACACGCCGCCCACCACGAAGCGTTCCTTCACCACAACGCCTAACGAACGATCCGGGCTAGGCGCTGGGCGCGGGTTCTCGCCCCCTTCAGGGGGTTGTGGCGCGTAGGGAGAGCCCAGATCACCAGACCCAAGATGACGGTTTGGTAGGCGACGCCGTCCAGTCGCCACCGACGATCTCTCCCACGCCGGTCGCAACTGCGCTGACAAGCATGATGACGAGGAGCATCCACGTGACCGTCCGGAAGGCTCGGGCTCTGCGGGGTGGCGGGTGTTGGCCGGAGATCGGGGGCGTATGGGGGGCATGTTGGACGCCGTGCTCGGGTGGTGCGGGCGTCGGTGGGTAGGGCTTCCGGAGGGTTGCATCCGGATCGCGCGCAACGTTTGGGTCCTCGTGCTGGACATCAGCGGTGGCGACTGGATCGGCGTCGTCGGGTACAGCGGGTTGATGGGTTTCTACATCTGGTTGGTGGTCCGCTGGATGTGGCGGACGTCGGCGTCGGGCAAGGTGTGTCCCTGGCGTTCAAGCGTCTCGAGGGCGTAGGCGCTGTAGCGGGTGTTCCAGCAGACGATCGTGTTTGAGCTTGTGGTCGGAACCCCAGGTTCTCCGGGACGCCGTCGAGCGTCACCGCCGCCAGCAGCGACCACCCGATCGCGCCGCCGGCGACCTCGCGGCCGTCGGGACCCGTCCGGCCCGTCGTGCGCGATCCAGCAGCGTGTCGGCAACGACGAACGCGGCCGCGCCGGCCAGGAGGCCGAGTCCCGAGCGGACCGCACCCCGAGCTCCGCCCCGATCACCGGGGCACTCGACGCGGCCAACCCGTCGAGCACGGCGACTACGACACGCCGGCCACCGGCGTCAGCCGCTCGACGGAGATCTCCGCGCACATGCGCTCGACCGCGCGCGGATCGACGAGCCCCGCTCCCAGGCGCATCGTCGACTCCGCGCCGCAGGCCACGCCGAAGCGCAGGCACTCCTCGATCGTCTTCGCCTCGTAGCGCGAAGCGACGAAGCCCGCGATGAACGCGTCGCCGGAGCCGACCGCCGCGACCGCCTCGCGCGGGTCGCTCCACACGCGCAGCAGCTTGCGCTCGCCGCCCCCCGAGACGCAGGCGATGCAGCCGTCGGGCAGGGTCATGATCGCCTCGCGCGGGCCGAGGCCGACCATCTCGCTGACGGCGATCGCGCGGTCCTCCTCGTCGTTGAACTCGTGGCCCACGAGCTCCTCGGCCTCGACGACGTTCGGGCTGATCACGTCGGGCTCCGCACGCGAGGCGTGGCGCAGCGGCTCGCCGTCGGTGTCGATGACGGTCAGGACACCGAGCTTGCGCAGCTCGCGGATCAGCCCGGCGTAGATCTCGGGATCGACGCCGCGCGGCAGCGAGCCCGCGAAGACGACGATGTCCGCGCCGCGCGCGAGGTAGAGCAGCTTGTCGCGGAAGAGCTCGACCTCGGCCTCGGTCACGGCGGGCCCGCGCTCGTTGACTTCGGTCGTCTCCCCGTTGGTCGGGTCGTGGACGGCCATGTTCGTGCGCGACTCCTCGCGGATGCGCACGAAGTCGTTGAGGATCGACTCGTAGGTCAGCTGCTCGACGATGCGCGTGCCGGTCGGGCCGCCCGCGAAGCCCGTGGCGATCACGGGCTGGCCGAGCATCTTCAGCACCCGGGCGATGTTGACGCCCTTGCCGCCGGCCATCGTCGTCTGGTCGACCGTCCGGTGGCGGCGCCCGAGCCGGAAGCTCGGAACCGACAAGGACTTGTCGATGGCGGCGTTGAGGGTGACGGTGATGATCATGCGACCTCGGTCTCGCGCACACGGGTCCCTCGCGAGCGTCGGATGATTCGCCGGCGGAGCACCACGAGCAGCAGGCTACCGAGCAGGAAGACCGCAAGCAGGAGAAGTGTTCGAGTACGGCTGGCGAAGTCCTTCAGGCGGTCCGCGGCACCGGCCTCGGTGACCGCCCGGGCGGTCAGGAGCGGCACCCGCGCGACGAGCTCCCCGCGCTGGCGGACGAGGATCGTGCCGACCCGCGTCCCCTGCGGCAGCGGGCCGTCGAGCTCGGTGGGAGCCCCCGCGACCCGGACGTCGAGGCGCTCGCCGCGCCGGGCGGTGCGCACCACGGCACTCCCGGCCACGAGCGCGACGGACTCGTCGCGGTAGCGCAGCTTCGCGCCGGCGAACCGGCGCCCCTCCCTCACGGCCACCTTGCGGCTGTAGCGTCGCAGCCCGTGGCGCAGCAGCGCCAGCGTGTCGGTGTTGCGCGCCGACTCGCTCTGGTTGCCGAGCACGGCGGAGAGCACCGTGACGCCATCCCGGCTGGCCGATCCGACCAGGACATAGCCCGCAGCGCTCGTGCGGCCCGTCTTGACCCCGTTGACCGACGGGGTGGTGCGCACGAGCGCGTTGCGGTTGGCGAACGTGCGTGGGTAGGCGCCGGAGCGGATCGTGACCCGTGGCCGGTTCACCGTCTCGCGGAAGAACGGCTTGGTGCGCAGCACGAGCGCGAGCTTGACGAGGTCGGCGGCGCTGGAGAAGTTGTCCGGGTCGTCGAGGCCGACGGGGTTCGCGTAGCTCGTATCGAGCAGGCCGAGCTGCCTGGCGCGACTGTTCATGTCACGCACGAAGCGCGCGCGCGTGCCCGAGATCCGCACCGCCAGAGTCGCCGCGGCGTCGTTGGCCGAGGCGAGCAGGAGCGCACGGAGCTCGTCTCGCACGGTCACGCGCTCCCCGGCCTGGAAGCCCGCCACCGACTCCGCGGGCGCGGCTTGGTAGGGCACCTGCACGAGGACGTCGTCGAGCGACAGGCGCTCGAGCGCGAGCAGCGCGGTCATGAGCTTCGTCGTGGAGGCGATGGGCCGCCGGGAGTCGCCCCGGCGGGCGAAGACGACGTCGCCCGTGGCGGGCTCGACGAGGATGGCGGCCGGCGCGCTGACGCGCGGCGCCCCCCCACGCTGCGCCCCGGCGACATCCGCCCCGAGCAGGCAGAGCACCAGCAGCAGCAGCACGAGCCCGGTCCACGCGCCGCGTGGGACCGGCCTCACGGAGCGAGCTTGAGCTTCTGCCCGACGCTCAGGCTCTGCGCGTCCTCGAGGTCGTTGTACTCGAGCAGCTGGGCCACGGCGACTCCCGTGGACTCCGAGATGCTCCCGAGCACGTCGCCCGGCTTGACCGTGTAGGTCTTGCGAGCGGCCTTCCGGGCGGTGGCGCCCGTGCGCTTCTTCCGGGTGTCGGTCGCCGTCCTCGCCGGGGGGGTCGTCGAGGCGGTGGTGCTGCGCGTCGCGTCCGACGAGTCGCCGAGGCTCGGCGCGGCCACCACGTAGATCGTCACCACCGCAGCCAGGAGGGCGAGAGGCGCCAGGAAGCGGGCGGGACTGCGGTACGGCATCGAGCACGGAGGATAGGGCGCTTCGGCCGGAGAGCATCATGCCGCAAGCGTCCATGCGCCCGCGCGGAGTCGCTCGGCCTCCGCCCGGGCGGCCACCGCGGGATCGCGGCCGTCCGTCTCGTGTGCACGCACGACCGAGCGCGAGGCGGTGACCAGCCCGCCCGCCGGCCCCGGCGCCCACGCCGGCGCGAGCGCTTCCACACGTCCCCCTTGGGCACCCACGCCCGGGAGGAGGAACGGCGTTCGCGGCATGAGCTCCCGCAGCCGGGCGAGATGCTCCGGCGCCGTCGCACCGACCACCGCTCCGACGTCTGACAGCGCGGCCGCGGGCGGGCCGAGGTCGGCGACGAGCCGCGCGACGCGGGCCCAGACGGGCTCGCCGTCCGGGGAGGTCGGAAGGTCCTCGACGTCCGCCGCGCCCCGGTTGGAGGTGCGCACGAGGACGAAGAGGCCGCGCCCGCGGGGCCGGGCGACCTCCAGCAGCGCGATCAGGGTGTCCGCGCCCATGTACGGGTTGGCGGTGAGCGCGTCGGCGCCCAGGCCGGCGATCGGGCCGAACGGCGTGGCGGTCTCCCCCAGGAACGCCTCGGCGTAGGCGCGGGCGGTGACGTCGATGTCGCCGCGCTTGGCGTCGGCGATGACGAGCAGCCCGCGCTCCCGCGCGTGGGCGCAGACCGCGCCGAGGACCGTGCGGCCCTGCGTGCCGAGCCGTTCGAAGCACGCGACCTGCGGCTTGACCGCCACGACGGCCGGTGCCACGGCGTCGATGACGAGGTGGCAGTGCGCGAGCACGGCGCGGGCGAGCCGCTGCTCCGGCGCTCCGTCCCCGGCCGCGCGGTGGGCGTCGGGCCACAGGCGCCCCGGGTCGGGGTCCAGGCCGAGGACCACGTTGGACTGCCGCGCGTCGACCGCCCCGGCGAGCCGCTGGCCGAAGGGCGCGCTCATCTCGCCCACCACGCTACCGGCGCAGGCGGACGGCGCCCCCCGCGGGGCTCGACGGCGCTCCCCGCGGGGCTTGACGGCGCCCACCGCGCGAGCCGCCGCTCGATGCGGGAGGATGCAGCCCGATGACCTCGCCGCTGAACCGCATCGCCTGGAGCGTGACCGTCGGGGCCTGCGCCGTGCTCACGGCCCTCCTGCTCCTCGCGGGCTACCAGGGCTACGGCGCCGTCGCCTTCGCGGTCGGCCTGAGCGCGGCCATCAACCTCCGGTGACCGGCTCGTCCGCCCCGCCGTCCCGCGTGGGCGGGACTTCGGTCCCGGGCACCACGCTGTCCTCGGGCTCGAGGTGGATGAGCACGTCGGTGCCCGCCACCCGGCGCCGGATCGCATCCTGAAGCACGTGAGAGGTGGCATGGGCGGCTTCGAGCGTCGTGCCCGAGCGGAACTGCACGTGGACGTCGACGTACCGCCGGGCGCCGGCCCGCCGCGCACGGAGCTTGTGAAAGCCCACGACGCCGCGCGGGCCGAAGCCGAGCACCTCCTCCTCGATCGCTTCAAGCTCCTCCGCGGGGAGCGCCTCGTCGATGAGCACCCGCGAGGAGCGGCGCAGGATCCGCACGCCGGCGACGACGATCGACGCCGCGACGAGCAGCGCGACGACGGGATCGAGCCACTCCTCTCCCGTGATCTGCACGAGCACGAGGCCGACGAGCACGCCGGCCGAGGTGGCGGCATCGGTACGCAGGTGCGCCGCGTCGGCCTCGAGCGCCGGCGAGCCCGTCTCGCGCGCCCGCGTGCGCAGCCGCGCCGAGACGAGGAGGTTCACCACGACGGAGATCGCCAGGACCGCGATGCCGAAGCCCAGTGCGTGGACCTCACCCCCCACGATCAGGCGGCGGACGGACTCGAAGACGATGACCCCCGAGCCGACGAGGATGAGCATGCCCTCGATCGCGGCGGCCATGTCCTCGAACTTCTCGTGGCCGTAGGGGTGGTCGCTGTCGGCGGGCACGACGGCCTTGCGGACCGACACGAAGGCCACGACGGAGGCGATGAGGTCGAAGCTCGAGTGCATCGCCTCGGTGAGCAGCGCGACCGACCCGGTGACGGTGCCCGCGACGACCTTGAGCAGGATCAGCGTCGAGTTGGAGACGATCGACAGCGCCGCCGCGCCCGACCGGGAGCCCGGTGCGGGCGCCACCGCACGCGGCGGCGCCGCACCCGTCATTCCCGCTGCTCGAGCCGCGCCACCAGGGCGGCCGCCGCTCGGCCGCGGTGGGATATCGCGGCCTTCTCCTCGGCCTCGAGCTCGGCCATCGTGCGGCCCGGGCGGTCGGGGTCGACGACGTCGTCGGGCAGGAACGCCGGGTCGTAGCCGAAGCCGTTGGCCCCCCGCGGATGCGGGTCGAGGGTTCCCGTGCAGCGGCCCTCGACCACCCACGCCTCGCCGTCGCGCCCGTCGACGAAGGCGATCGAGCAGACGTAGGCCAGCGCGTCGCCGGCGGGTGCGTCGCGCAGCAGCTTGCGCAGGTTGGCCGCGTCGCCGGCGGCGGCCCCCGCGAAGCGCGCGGAGCGCACGCCGGGCGCGCCGCCGAGCGCCGCGGACTCCACGCCCGAGTCGTCGGCGATCACCGGCACCCCGAGGGCGTCGGCCGCCGCGCGCGCCTTGATCAGCGCGTTCTCCGCGAACGTCGCGCCGGTCTCCTCGGGCGCGGCGAGGTGCTCGGGAAGCCCGACGAGCTCGTGACCGGACAGCAGCGCACCGAGCTCGGCGACCTTGTGCGCGTTGCGGGTGGCCAGCACGAGGCGCATCACGCGGTCCCCGCGATCACGGCCTCCTGCGCGGCGCGGAGGTCGGCGACTCCGCCCTCGGCGAGCGCGAGCAGCTCGTCGAGGTGCGCGCGCGAGAGCGGCGTGCGCTCCGCTGTCGCCTGCACCTCCACGAGGCCGCCGTCGCCCGTCATGACGACGTTGGCGTCCACCTCGGCCGTCGCATCCTCCGCGTAGTCGAGGTCGAGCAGCGGCACCCCGCCGACGACGCCGCAGGAGACGGCCGCGAGCGAGCCCGTCAGCGGCGAGCGCTTCAGGCGTCCCTCGGCGACCAGGCGCCCCACGGCCAGCGCCAGCGCGACGTAGGCGCCCGTGATCGACGCGCAGCGCGTGCCGCCGTCGGCGGTCAGCACGTCGCAGTCGAGGTAGACCGTGCGCTCGCCGAGCGCCTCGCGGTCGACCACGACGCGCAGCGAACGGCCGATGAGCCGCTGGATCTCGACCGTGCGCCCGTCGGGGCGGCCCTTGGTGACGTCACGGGCCTTGCGCTGCCCCGTGGACGCCGGGAGCATCCCGTACTCCGCGGTGACCCACCCCGCTCCGCGCCCCTGCATCCAGCGGGGAACGCCGTCCTGGACCGAGGCGGTGCAGATGACGCGGGTCTCGCCGCAGGCGATGAGCGTCGAGCCCGTCGCGGTGGCGACGAACCCCGGGGTGAACGCTACGGGCCGCAGGTGATCTGCGGCGCGCCCGAAGGAGCGGGCGGGCGGGCTCATCGGGCGCCGGGCACGCCGGGCGCGAGCCGGATCTGCTCGACGGTCCCGAGCGGCATCTGGAGGAAGCGGCTGCCGAGCGCCCGGAAGGGCCCGGGCTCGCCGGTGCACAGAAAGGCGTACTCGCCCTCCCCCGTCCGCTTCGTGGCCAGCCCGCGCGCGCCGAGCACGTGGGAGACCTGACGGGCCAGGGGCGCCCCGGAGGCGATGATCGTCACTTCGGGACCGAGCATGCGCTGCAGTATCGGCCGCACGAGCGGGTAGTGGGTGCAGCCGAGCACCACCGTGTCGACGGCGGCCTCGCGCAGCGGCGCGACGTAGCTGCGCACGGTCTCGACGACCTGCTCGTCGTAGGGGAAGCCCTCCTCGATGAGCGGCGCCAGCTCGGGGCAGGCGACCTGGGTGACCGCGACGTACGGGTCGGCCGCCGCGACCGCATCGAGGTAGGCGCCAGACGCGACGGTGGCCGGCGTGGCGAGCACCCCGACGCGCCCGTTGCGCGTGGCGGCGACCGCGTGCACCCCACCGGGCCGCACGACGCCGATGACGTCGACGCCGAGCGTCGTGTGCATCATCCGCGCCTGCAGTGCGGGCAGCGCCGCCGCCGTGGCCGAGTTGCAGGCGACCACCAGCAGCTTCGCGCGGTGGCGCAGCAGCTCCTCGCCGATCTCGAGGCTGAAGTGCTCGAGCTCCTCCCGGGAGCGCTCGCCGTAGGGGAAGCGTGCGGTGTCGGCGAGGTAGACGAAGCTCTCGGCAGGCAGCTGGACGAGCAGCTCGTGCAGCACGGTGAGCCCGCCGACGCCCGAGTCGAATACGGCGATCGGCCGGTCGCGCGGGTGCGCTGGCGCGAAGGGGGCCACCCGGGCAGCGTAGGCCAACGCGCGACCCGAGCCGAGCCGGCGGCGTGAGCGCCGCCGGCCCAGGCCGCGCCCACTACTTGCTCACCTTGCCGATCGCCTCCTTGAGCTCCTTGGTCACGATCTCGTCGAGCCTGAACGAGGACTTGGCGGCAGCGGTCACGGCGACGGCGAGCACCCCGGCGACGAGCAGGATGAGCGCGACGTACTCCACCGTCCCCTGGCCGCCCTGAGGGGCGGTGCGCAGGCGGGCGCAGACGGTGGCGATGGACAGGACGAGCCAGACGTGAAGCCAGGCGGAGAAGCGGTGGGTCATGACGATGGGCCCTCCCGGGCGGTGGGTCGGTTTCAAGATGCGCGAAGCTTCGAGCCGCACCGCGTCACGGATCTAGACGCAGATGTGGGGAATCAGCCGCAAATGCGCGCACGGGCGGTCACGGACGCCTGGCGCGGTGGGCGACAAGCCATCCGCGGCACCGGCCCGGCGCGTCGCTGCCGCGGGATGCCGCGGCAGCCCGACGGCCGGACGGAGGCGCCGCTATGGTGCGGCGCGGCGCCGCATGCCGCATGCGGCGCCGCGAGACCATGGCCCGCCGACTGTCCCTGAAGCCCAGACGCGCCGCCGACCCGGCTCCCGGAGCCGGGCCACCCGCACCCGGAGGCGCTCCCGACCCCGCCGCCCCGGCGCCCGGAGCCGACACGACCGCCGCCGCCCCGGCCCCGGGAGCCGACACGACCGCCGCTGCCCCGGCCCCGGGAGCCGACACGACCGCCGCCCACCCGGTCGTGCCCGCGCAACCGGTGCGACGCCGCGACGCCATGCTCCGTCGACTGTCCCCGAAGCGACGACGCCCCGCCGACCCGCCCGGCGCCGCGCCACCCGCCTCGGGCCCCGCCGCCGCGCGGGGATCGGCCACGACCGCCGTCCACCCGGCGGTGCCGGCGCAGCCGGCGGCCCAAGCAGGCCTGGCGCTCAGGGCGGCCGACGCGGCCGGCGGGCCGAGCTTCCGCGACCGCAACCGCCTGCGCCGCCGTCTGCGCTACCTGCGCCGGGTGCGCGAGCTGGGCTTCCGCGACGTCGGCGGCCTCGTCTTCGACCTCCATCGCTTCGGTCGCGAGGGCTCCGGGCTCGTCGCGGGCAAGCTCGGCGCGCTCGCGGCCGTCGACGTCGAGCTGCGCGCCCTCGAACGGGTGCTTGACGATCGACAGGACTACGTCGTGCTGCGCGAGCCCGGCATCGCGGCCTGCCCGCGCTGCGCCGCCCTGCACGGCTCCGACGCGCACTTCTGCCCGAGCTGCGGCCTGCGTCTCGACGGCCCGCAGGCGATCGCCGAGGTCGGCGATGCGCCCGCAGCGCTGCGAGCGGCGTCACGCCGGACAGACGCCACCGCGCTGCCGGCCGGCGGCGCCGCACCGCCGGCCTTCGAGCCGTCGTCCCCCGCCGCGCCGCCCGCCACCGCCGAGCCCGCCGGCGGCGCCGTCGAGCCGCCCACCACGACGCAGCCTGCGGTGGAGCCCGGCGCCGAGCCCGGGCAGTCCCCGCACGCGCCGTGAGCGACGCGGCCCCGCCGCCCGAGCCCGGCGCGATCACCTGCCCGCGCTGCGCCTCCCACGTCGAGCGCGACCAGGACTGGTGCCTGGTCTGCGGCGCCGCCGCGCGTACGCGGCTCGCTCGCGCGCCCAACTGGAAGCTCCCGATCGCCGCGCTCGCATCGGTCATCGCGCTCTCCCTCGTCGCGCTCGCGCTCGCCTTCGTCGCCCTGACCGACGACCCCGAGCCCGCCACGGGCACCACGGGCGCGAGCGGTCCCACGTCGGCGCCGCCGGCTCCCGTGCCCGCAGCGCCCACGGGTCCCACGGGTCCGCCGGCGCCGCCCCCCGGCGTCCCGAGCCCGGCTGCGCCACCATCCGGCCCCACGGCCCCGCCCCCCGTCG
>Ga0136633_1003636_pt1 | contig 10060 bp, 8 predicted proteins | sample AntDrymeUQ832206_2_FD_105494 | JGI IMG/M metagenome (GOLD analysis project Ga0136633, IMG submission 105494) | Polar desert sand microbial communities from Dry Valleys, Antarctica - metaG UQ83 (22.06) | ecosystem: Environmental > Terrestrial > Soil > Desert | place: Antarctica: Dry Valley...
GGCAACGTTGTCACCCCGGCCGGAATGCTCGAGCAGCACGGCTCCGACGCCGTGCGCTACTGGGCCGCGTCGTCCCGGCTCGGCACCGACGCCGCGTTCGACCCGATGAACCCCACCCAGATCAAGATCGGCCGCCGCCTGGCCATCAAAGTCCTGAACGCGTCCAAGTTCATCCTCGGCTTCGAGGGCGCGGCCGACGCGCCGGTGACCGAACCGATCGACCGCAGCATGCTCGCCGCCCTGGCCGCCGTTGTCACCCAGTCGACCACCGCGTTCGACAACTACGACCACGCGAGGGCCATCGAGACCAGCGAAAGCTTTTTCTGGACCTTCTGCGACGATTACCTCGAGCTGGTCAAGGAGCGCGCGTACGGCGAGAGCGGACCGGCTCAGGCGTCTGCCGTCGCGGCCCTCCGCACCGCTCTGTCCACGCTGCTGCGCCTGTTCGCCCCGTTCGTGCCCTTCGCCACCGAAGAGGCGTGGTCCTGGTCGAACGACGGCTCGGTGCACCAGGCGTCCTGGCCGACCGCCGTGGACCTCACCGCGGCCGAATCGGGCGACCCCGCGCTGCTCGAACTGGCCAGCCGAGCGCTCACCGGCATCCGCCGCGCCAAGACGGATGCGAAGGCTTCGCAGAAAACTCCCGTTTCATCTGCTCTAATAAGTGGTGCCGCACCAGAGATCGGTCTGCTCGCGCAGGCGGCAGATGATCTCAAAGCGGTTGGTCGCATCGAAGAATTGGTGTTCGCTGAGGGCAGCGAATTGGCTGTGACAAGTATCGTGCTCGCCACGGTGTCGGAAAGTTAGGGAGAACCGCATGTCAGTTCAGGTACGTCCGCTTGGCGACAAGGATTTCTTCTCCTGGCTGGGTCTCTTCGAGGGATACAGCGAGTTCTACGAGAGCGCGCTGACCGATGAGAAGGCCCTCCAGGTGTGGAGCTGGATCATCGACAAGAACCACGACCTGACCGGCGCAGTCGCCATCGGCGACGAGGGCGAGTTCATCGGTCTGGCGCACTACCGCCCCTACCCGCGCACGCTGAGCGCCGACAGGGGCCTCTTCCTCGACGACCTGTTCGTCGCCCCGGATGCCCGGCAGACCGGCGTTGGCAAAGCGCTGATGGAATTCGTGAAGAACTTCGCCGGCGAGCACAACCTCAAGCAGGTGCAGTGGCTCACCGCGGCCGACAACGAGACCGCGCAGAAGCTGTACGACGAGGTCGCCACCCGCACCGACTGGGTCACGTACGAGATGGACCTCTAGGCAGTCCCATGCAACTCGGAACACGTTGGCCCGTCGGCGGCACCCTGCCCTCCGGCCTTCCGCACGTCGTCGAAATCGCGGTCCATGCCGTCGAGGAAGAACTCGTCGCCCTCAACGAAGAAACCGGCGCCTGGCGCTGGACGCTGACCTGGCTCGAAGGCAAGCCCGTCATTGAGCTCGACGACGGCACGGTCATCCGTTATAACGCGGGTGAAGACAGCGCCACGATCACCCAGCCGACTTCCGCTGTCGAAGACGACGAGGACTGGATCTAGCCGCTCGAGCGCGCGGGGCCGTGCCAGCGCCAGAGCGCCGCGACGCCCAGGCCGCCGGCGATACTGACGGCCGACAAGGAGTGTTCCCCGTTCCACGCGGTTCCCCGGCACTGCGTGAGGAGCCTGAGCACGAGCAGCGCCCCGCTCGCACCGAAGGGATGCCCGACCGCCAGCGCGCCGCCCTGGCGATTGATGCGGTCCTCCGGGACGCCCAGGATGTCCATCGAAGCGAGCACCTGGGCCGCGAACGCCTCGTTGAATTCGATCCGAGCAAGATCGGTGCCGGCAACGTTCTGTCGGTCCAGAACGAGTCGGGCGGCTTCGGCGCCGGCGATGCCCAGGTGGTTCGGGTCCGTACCCGTCACCGCGGAGTCAACGAAGCGCAGGTAGCTGGTGAGGCCGAGGCTCTCGGCCATCCGTCGGCTGGTCACCAGCACCACGACGGCGCCATCCGCGTCGGCGCAGGAATTGCCGGCCGTGACGGTTCCGCCGGGCCGGAAGACGGGCGGGAACCGACGCAGCATGCCTTCGGTGAGCGAGCGTCGGGGGCCTTCGTCGGCCGAGACCAGGTCGCCTTCCGCGCTCAGCGGCACGATTTCGTCGGCCAGGGCGCCGGTGTCCTGGGCCGCGAGGGCCAGCAGGTGGCTGCGTAGCGCGAATGCGTCCTGCCGCTGCCTGGTGACGCCGAATCGGTCGGCCACGTTCTCGGCGGCGACGCCCATGTCGGGGTCGCCCACCGTCTCAGGTGAGAACCGCACCCGGGCGAAGAAGTCCGGATGCCCCGGAGTCGAGGTCAGCCGGTGTGCGCGAAGCGGCGCGGTGCTGCAGCTTTCGACGCCCCCGGCCAGATAGGCGCTTCCCGCGCCGGAGGCTACGAGCCGGCAGGCCAGCACGATCGCCTCGAGCCCGGAGCCGCACTGCCGGTCGATGGTGAGGCCGGGCACCCGCGACGGCAGCCCGGCCGCGAGGGCGGCCAGGCGGGCCACGTTGCCGCCGCCGCCCACCGCGTTGCCGATGATGACGTCGTCGATCTCGGTCACGGGGATTCCGCTGTCGGCAATGACGGCGGAGAGCACGGGGGCGAGCAGTTGGTCGGCGAGAAGATTGGCGAAGACGCCGTTGCGGCGGCCGAACGCGGTGCGGCGGCCGAGCACGATCACCGGTTCCCGGTCCGCGCTCTCCCCCGCGGCGGTACCGCCCGCACCGGTGCCGCCCGCGGCGGTGCTGGTGGTGGGGAGAGAAGAGGGGCTAGGGAAGGGGCCGGACACGGGCGTCCCCTTCCACGATCCAGTCGCTGAGCATGCGGCGGCTGATCTTGCCGGCCGCGGTCAGGGGAGCCTCGGCCAGGGAGAAGTAGGCACGCGGGCGCTTGGGCGCGGCGAGCAGGGAGGCGCCGGCCAACCGGAGGCGGGCGGCATCGGCCCCGTCGCCGCCCATCACGGCGGCCACCAACCGTGTTCCCCGGCGAGGGTCGGGGAGGCCGGTCACGATGATGGTGCGCACGCCGGGCAGGGTCTGGAGGGCCAGCTCCACCTCGTGCGGGTACACGTTGTGGCCAGCGGTGACGACCATGTCGGCGCGGCGGCCGAGGTGGTGCAACACGGCATCCGCGTCGAGGAAGCCCTGGTCGCCGACGGTGCACCAGCCGCCGTCGCGGCGGAAGGCCTCCCCGTCGTCTCCCCAGGCGTAGCCGTCGCTGACCAGCGGGCTGCGCACGAAGATCGTGCCGGGGACCTCGCCGGGCAGCTCTCGGCCGTCGTCGTCCCGGATGCGGATGTCGACGCCCGGCAGGGCGCGGCCGACTGCTGTCGCCGACGTGCCCGGCTCGTCTCCGCGTTCCTCGCCCGGGCGGAGTGCCGAGGCCGCGACGAAGCTGAGTTCGGCGGCGCCATAATACTCGAAGATGGTCGCGTGGGGCGCCCAGCGCCGGATCAGGGCCCGGGTGGCGGCGTCCAGCTTGGCGCCGGCGCTGACAATGCCGGTCAGGGAGGTTCCGTCGGCGCTGGAGGCCAGGGCGCGCTCGCAGATCAGGCGCAGGGCGGCCGGTGCCGCCACGATCCGCGTGATGCGCCTCTCGGTGACGCAGGCGATGGCCGCGCCGACGTCGAAGGTCGGCAGGGCGAAGAAGGCGGCGCCGGCGTGCAGGGATTCGGCGAGGGCGAAGAGGGTGAGGCTGGAGGCGAGCGGGCCTGGGGCCAGCGTGCGATCGGTACGGGCGAGGCCGAAGAACCCGGTGCTGTGCTCGAATGAGCGCTGCCACGACGACCTGGTGCGGGTGAAGGCCTTCGGCAGGGAGGTCGTGCCGGAGGTGAAGCCGAGGAGGAAGACGGAGTCGGCCGGGCCGTCACTGAGTCCGGCGCTGAGTCCGGCGCTGAGTCCGGCGCCGGGGACGCCTCCGGTCGGTTCGGCAGGGACCCCGACCGGACCCAGCCGGTGCAGGCTAATCTCGACGGCCGCGCGCTGCACATCCGTCCACTCGGGATCCAGCACGGCGCACACGCCGTTGCCGGCCACGGCGGCCGCGAAGCGGACGACGAAATCGACGCCGTTGGGGAGGCAGACCGCCGTGGACGGCCGGCGACCGCTCAGGCCCGCATTCGCGTGCGCGTTCGCGTCCGCGTCCGCGTCCGCGTGGGCCTGGGCCGCCGCGCGGTCGCGCAACTCGGCGAAGTTGAGCCTGTCGGCGGCCACCTCAACGGCGGTCGCCTCGGGCTGCACCAGCGCCCAGTGCTGAAGTCGATCCAGGAACGGCATGGGTCGTTACCGTCGCGCGATGATTTCGCCGTGGGGCATCCCGAACCAGCCGTCCGGGTCGTCCGCCCAGCGTCGCCACGCCGCGGCGATGGCCTGCAGGTCGGCGAGGTCGGCGACGCCGGCCTCGATGGCGTGGGTCGCGAATGTCGACTCCGTCGCGCGCTCCGCCCACGACCCGCCCCACCACTCGCGTTCGACCGCGTTGTCGAAGCACCAGATGGATGCGCTGCCCTCCACCTCGGAGAATCCCGCTAGGCGAGCCCAGGCCTTCAGCGCGCGGCCCGCGTCCGGGTTGCCGCCGTTCCAGTAGTGCACGTCTCGGTACACGGTCATCCACATCGACAGGCCCTGTAGCTTCGGGTAGACCATGACTCCCCCGTAGTCGACATCCCTCGCCGCGAAAATGCCTCCGGGTTTCAGCACCCGACGAATCTCGCGCATCGCGGCCACCGGGTTGGCGACGTGCTGGATGACCTGGTGGGCGTGCACGATGTCGAAGGTCTCGTCCGGAAAGCCGAGCGCATACACGTCGCCGACTCGGAAGCTGGCGTTGTGCACCCCCTCGTCGAAGGCGAGACCGGCGGCGTGCTCGATGATCCCGGGCGACGAATCGATGCCGACGACCGTGCCTGGCGTCAGCCGCCTGGCCAGGTCGACCGTGATCGTGCCGGGGCCGCAGCCCACGTCCAGCAACGTCAGCCCGGTCCCAAGGTGCGGGATGAGATAGGCCGCGGAATTGGCTACCGTTCGCCACGTGTGCGAGCGCAGTACGCTCTCGTGGTGGCCGTGCGTGTACTCCTCCCGGGGCGCTGTCTCCGGGCGTTCGGGCGAGTCGGTCATTCTCTGAGCCTACCCAGCGAGAGCCCACCCAGGCACGGGCGGCACGGCGATCGACGGCGACCCAACTAGGGTTGGCGCATGGCTGACTCCGCGACTTCCCTCTCGACTCCCCCTGCGACCGCTTCCAGGAACCCGTTCCTCGCTCCGAGCACGCTCCCCTATCAGCTGCCGCCGTTCGCCGAGATCCGCGACGAGCACTACCGCGCGGCGTTCGACTCCGGCATCCAGGAGCAGCTCACCGAGATCGCCGCCATCGTGTCGAATCCGGATGCGGCGACGTTCGAGAACACGCTTCTGCCGCTCGAGCGCAGCGGGCAGACGCTCGCGCGCGTTTCAGCGGTGTTCTTCACCAAGAGCTCGTCCGACTCGAATGACTTCACGAACGCGCTCGAGGAGGAACTCGCCCCGCTCCTTGCCGCGCACGACGACGCCATCCGCCTCAACCCCGGCCTGTACGCGCGGATTGCGGAGGTGCACGAGCAGCGCGATTCGCTCGGCCGGGACGACGAGTCGGTCTACCTGGTCGAGCGGTACCACACGGAGTTCACCCTCTCCGGGGCCGGTCTGTCCGAAGACGACAAGGCCGCGCTGCGCGATTACAACAAGCGTCTGTCGACACTGACCACCCGGTTCGAGAAAAACCTCCTGGCCGACACGAACGAGCTCGCCCTTGTGATTGACGACCCGGCCGAACTGGACGGGCTCGCCGCGGGCGAGATCTCGGCGGCCGCAGCTGCCGCCACCGAGCGGGGCCTCGAGGGGAAGCACCTCATCACCCTCGTCCTGCCGACCGCTCACCCGTACTTGGCCAGCCTCACCAACCGGGATGTGCGGGAACGACTGCTCGGCGCATCCGTTTCCCGCGGCATCCGCGGCGGCACACACGACAACCGCGCGCTCGTGCTGGAAATCTCCCACCTGCGCGCCGAGCGTGCCCGGTTGCTCGGCTTCGACAGCCACGCCGCGTTCGTCACTGCAGACGAGACCGCGAAGACGCCGGATGCCGTCGCGGCCATGCTCGGGCGCCTAGCCCCGGCCGCCGCCCGCAATGCACGGGCCGAGCAGGCCGAGCTGCAGAAGCTGATCGACGGCTCCGGCGCGGGTTTCAACCTCGCCGCCTGGGACTGGGCGTTTTACACCGAGAAGGTGCGCCAGGCCATGTTCGACGTCGACACCGCGGCGATGCGCCCCTATTTCGAGCTCGAGCGAGTGCTGCAGGACGGCGTCTTCCATGCCGCGACGCGGCTGTACGGCGTGACGTTCGCGCCGCGTCCCGACCTGGTCGCCTGGCATCCCGACGCCCGGGTCTTCGAGGTCTCGAACGAGGACGGTTCCCCCGTCGGCCTTTACATCGGCGACTTCTACACCCGCGACTCCAAGCGCGGAGGGGCGTGGATGAACCCGCTCATCTCCCAGTCGGCGCTGCTCGAAACCCCGACGGTCGTGTGCAACAACATGAACGTCGCCAAACCCGCGGCGGGTGAGCCCACGCTGCTGAGCTTCGACGAGGTGAACACCCTCTTCCACGAATTCGGACACGCCCTGCACGGGCTGTTCGCGCAGGTCACCTACCCGAAATTCTCCGGCACCAACGTGTACCGGGACTTCGTCGAGTTCCCGAGCCAGGTCAACGAAATGTGGATGCTGCAGCCGGAGGTACTCGCGAATTACGCAAGGCACACTGTCACCGGCGAGTCCATGCCGCAGGACCTCGTTGACCGCATCCACGCCTCCTCCACCTTCAACGAGGGCTTCTCGACGAGCGAGTACCTCGCCGCGGCGCTGCTCGACCAGGCGTGGCACAGGATCGGAGCAGACACCGTGGTGACGGATGTCGCCGAGTTCGAGGCATCCGCCCTCGCAGCCGTGGGCCTCGACAACCCGCTCGTTCCCACCCGCTACGCGAGCACCTACTTCGCGCACACCTTCTCCGGCGGCTACGACGCCGGCTACTACTCGTACATCTGGAGTGAGGTGCTCGACGCCGACACGGTCGACTGGTTCACCGAGAACGGCGGCCTCACCCGGGAGAACGGCGACCGGTTCCGCGACCGCCTGCTCGGCGTCGGCGGCCGGATGGATCCGCTGGAGGCCTACCGCGACTTCCGCGGCCGCGACGCGATGATCCAGCCGTTGCTCGACCGTCGGGGCCTCAACTAGCCCGTCCTCCTCCACTCGGTCGGAGAAGCGAGCTGCGCGGGAGTTGCGCCGCTGCGCGGGTGGCGTGCCACCCGCGCAGCGGCGTTCTTCCCGCGCACCGAGTTGGGAGCGAGGGGCGAGTTAGGCGGACTTCTCTTCGCGCCGCACCTTGTGGTGGATGATCGTGGGCTCGGCGTTGTCGAGCACGGCCTCACGGGTGACGACGACACGGGCAACCTCGGTGCTGGAGGGCACCTCGAACATGATCGGCCCGAGGACCTCTTCCATGATCGCGCGTAGCCCGCGGGCGCCGGTCTTGCGGAGCACCGCGAGGTCGGCGATGGCCTCGAGGGCCGGCTGCTCGAATTCGAGCTCGACGCCGTCCAGTTCGAACATGCGCTGGTACTGGCGCACGAGCGCGTTCTTGGGCACGGTGAGGATCTGCATGAGGGCAACCTGGTCGAGCTGGGTGACCGTGGCGACCACGGGAAGGCGCCCGATGAACTCGGGAATCAGACCGAATTTGTGCAGGTCTTCCGGGAGGACCTCGCCGAACAGGTTGACGTCGTCGCCCTTGCTGTGCAGCGGGGCGCCGAAGCCGATGCCCTTCTTGCCGGCCCGCGAGGAGATGATGTCTTCGAGCCCCGCGAAGGCGCCGGCCACGATGAAGAGCACGTTGGTGGTGTCGATCTGGATGAATTCCTGGTGCGGGTGCTTGCGCCCGCCCTGCGGCGGAACGGATGCGATGGTGCCCTCGAGGATCTTCAGCAGCGCCTGCTGCACGCCCTCGCCTGACACGTCCCTCGTGATCGACGGGTTCTCCGCCTTGCGGGCGATCTTGTCGATCTCGTCGATGTAGATGATGCCGGTCTCCGCGCGCTTGACGTCATAGTCGGCCGCCTGGATCAGCTTGAGCAGGATGTTCTCGACGTCTTCACCGACGTAGCCGGCCTCGGTCAGGGCCGTCGCATCCGCCACGGCGAACGGCACGTTGAGGCGCTTGGCGAGGGTCTGTGCGAGGTAGGTCTTGCCGCAACCGGTGGGGCCGATCAGCAGGATGTTGGACTTGGCAATCTCGACGTCGTCGCGGATCGCGTCGGCGGCGGTGAGCGTCGCGCGCGCGCGCACCCGCTTGTAGTGGTTGTAGACGGCAACGGCGAGGGCGCGCTTGGCGGCTTCCTGGCCGATGACGTATTCCTCGAGGAATCCGAAGATCTCCTTGGGCTTGGGCAGGTCGAATTCGCTGCTGCCCTCTTCGGCGCCGGCCTCTGCCAGTCGCTCCCCGATGATCTCGTTGCACAGCTCGACGCACTCGTCGCAGATGTAGACGCCAGGGCCCGCGATGAGCTGCTGGACCTGCTTCTGGCTCTTTCCGCAGAAGGAGCACTTCAACAAGTCGGCGCTTTCGCCTATTCGAGCCATCCGTCAGCCTCCTCCATCGGTCTTGCTGAATTGAGCCTAGCCTGTGCCTGTGACAGGTGTGCGCACGCCGGGCACAAAATGAAAATGCGCGCCTCCCGAGTGGAGGCGCGCATTTTCGCCCGAGGGCGGCCCGACTATTTGACGAGCGTCGGCAGGTTCTTGCGGCTGGTCAGCACCTGGTCGATCAGGCCGTACTCGAGGGCCTCGGCGGCGCCGAGGATCTTGTCGCGGTCGATGTCCTTGTTGACCTGCTCCACCGACTTGTTGGAGTGGTGGGACAGCGTCTCCTCGAGCCAGACCCGCATGCGCATGATCTCGGCTGCCTGGATTTCGATGTCCGATGCCTGGCCGCTGCCCGAGCCGCCGACCGAAGGCTGGTGGATCAGGATGCGGGCGTTGGGCAGCGCGAGGCGCTTGCCCTTGGTTCCGCCGGCGAGCAGCACGGCCGCGGCGGAGGCCGCCTGGCCGAGGCAGACGGTCTGGATGTGCGGGCGGATGTACTGCATGGTGTCGTAGATGGCCGTCATGGCCGTGAACGAGCCGCCGGGCGAGTTGATGTACATGACGATGTCGCGGTCGGGATCCTGGCTCTCGAGCACGAGGAGCTGCGCCATGACGTCGTCGGCGGATGCGTCATCCACCTGCACGCCGAGGAAGATGATGCGGTCTTCGAAGAGCTTGGCGTACGGATCCTGGCGTTTGTAGCCGTAGGCGGTGCGCTCCTCGAACGTGGGCAGGATGTATCGGGAGTCCGGCATGCTTGCGGCGGAGCCGCCCATGGAACTGGACGCGGTGCCACCGAATGTGGGGATGGTCATAGTGTCTTTCCTCTTCGGTCCGGTGGACTACTTGGTGGGGTCCGCGGCAACGGTGCCGCCGCCGCCGGCGACGTCGGTGGCCGATTCGCGGACGTGGTCGACGAAACCGTACTCGAGGGCTTCCTGGGCGCTGAACCAGCGGTCCCGGTCGCCGTCGGCGTTGATCTGCTCGACCGTCTTGCCGGTCTGGGCTGCGGTGATCTCGGCGAGGCGCTTCTTCATGTCGAGGATGAGCTGCGCCTGGGTCTGGATGTCGCTGGCCGTGCCACCGAAGCCGCCGTGCGGCTGGTGCAGGAGCACGCGGGTGTTCGGCGTGATGTACCGCTTGCCCTTGGTGCCGGAGGTGAGGAGCAGCTGCCCCATGGACGCGGCCATTCCAATACCGACGGTGACGATGTCGTTCGGCACGAACTGCATCGTGTCGTAGATCGCCATGCCGGCGGTGATCGATCCGCCGGGCGAATTGATGTAGAGGTAGATGTCGAGCTTCGGGTCCTCTGCGGCGAGCAGCAGGATCTTGGCACAGATCTCATTGGCGCTGTCATCAC
>Ga0136633_1003638_pt1 | contig 10056 bp, 12 predicted proteins | sample AntDrymeUQ832206_2_FD_105494 | JGI IMG/M metagenome (GOLD analysis project Ga0136633, IMG submission 105494) | Polar desert sand microbial communities from Dry Valleys, Antarctica - metaG UQ83 (22.06) | ecosystem: Environmental > Terrestrial > Soil > Desert | place: Antarctica: Dry Valley...
AAAGGTCGATCCGGATCGTATTGCGCCGGTAATGAGTGTCCGATGGACAATGACGAAGTCCGAGTGGTGGTGGTCGACGACCTGGCCGATGCGGCCGAGGCCCTGGGTGCCGGTCTCGAGCTCGATGGCTACAAGGTCCGCATCGCCCACGACGGGGCCAGCGCGCTGACCCTGATCGAGGAGTTCATGCCGCATTGCGTGCTCCTCGACGTCGACATGCCGGGCATCGACGGCAGCGAACTCTCGACCCGTTTGCGCCAGCGCTATGGCGACGACCTCGTCATGGTCGCGGTCACCGGCTGGAGCGAGACCGACGAGCGCGTCTCCAAGACCTTCGCCTGCGTCGATCACTACCTCAAGAAGCCGGTCGATCCGGCCGAGTTGCGCAAGGTCCTGCCGCCGCTGCACGGCTGACGGTCGGCGCCCGGTCCGGTCGCCAGGGGTTCGCATTGGCGCACCGCACCACCCGTCGCAGCCCGCCCCACCGCTACAGCGTCTACGTCGTCGAGCTCGACGACCGGGTCTGGAACGAGGCGCGCTTTCGCCGCGCCAATCCGGACTACGAACTCGGCAAGCCTTTCGTCTACGTCGGCATGACCGGGCTCGACCCCGACCGGCGTTTCGATCGCCACAAGGCTGGCGTGCAGGCCAACCGCTACGTCCTGGAGCACGGACTGCGGCTGCTTCCAGGTCTCTACGAGGTCTACAACCCGATGCCCTATGCCGGCGCCTGCGAGATGGAGGTCGAGCTGGCGATCGGTCTGCGCGAGCGGGGCTACGGGGTCTGGCAGGCCTGAACGCCGGCCGGGGCCCGTCTCGGTCGCGGAGGTCAGTCGAGCAAGGCCCAGGTCGGCGCGTGATCGCTAGGCTTGTCCCTGCCGCGGACGGTCCGGTCGACCCCGGCCGCGCTCAGGCGGGCTGCCGCGGGGGCGTTGAGCAGCAGGTGATCGATGCGCAGCCCGGCGTCGCGGGCAAAGCGGTTTCGGAAGTAGTCCCAGAAGGTGTAGGTCGGCGTGCCGTCGTGGAGGCGGTGGAGGGCATCGGTCCAGCCCTGGCCGACGAGGCGCCGCCAGGCCTCGCGCGACTCCGGCTGGAGCAGGGCGTCCCTGCGCCACGAGGCCGGCGAGTAGATGTCTTCGACGCTGTCGGTCGGCACGACGTTGTAGTCGCCGACGAGGAGCACCGGCTGGTCGCTGCCGACGAGCGTCGCTGCGTGCTCGATCAGGCGCTCGAACCACTTCAGCTTGTAGTCGAACTTGGGGCCGGGCTGCGGATTGCCGTTCGGCAGGTAGATCGAGGCGACGACGACGCCGTGCGCCGCCGCTTCGAGGTAGCGGCTGTGGGTGTCGTCGGGGTCGCCGGGCAGGCCGCGCCGTCGTTCGGTCACTTCACCGCCGCGCACCAGGACGGCGACGCCGTTGAAGCCCTTCTGGCCATGCCAGATCGCCCGGTAGCCTGCCGCTTCGATGGCCGCGCCGGGAAACGTTTCGTCCGAGGTCTTGAGTTCCTGCAGGCAGGCGATGTCCGGCCGCGCCTCCTCCAGCCACTCGAGCAGGCGCGGCAGGCGGCTGGTGATGCCGTTGACGTTGTAGGTGGCGATCTTCACGGCGGCCCGGCCTCGCCGCCGAGCGCGGCCAGCGCCTCGTCGACCGCGGCAGCATCGCGCGGCCGGACCAGGCGGGCGACTTCCCGGCCGCCGCGCAGGAAGACGAGGGTGGGCCAGAGCTTGACGCCGAATGAGCGGCCGAGCGGCCGGCCGCTGCCGTCCTCGATCTTCAGGTGGCGCACGTCGTCGTGTCCGCGCAGCGCCGCGGCGATCATCGGCTGGGCGGCCCGGCAGTGGCCGCACCCCGGCGTGCCGAACTCGACCATCGTGGCGCCGGGCAGGTCATCGACCTCGGCGCGCGTCGGCGCGTCCTGGGACCAGGCACTCGCGCAGCCCGGCGAACTCGGTGAGCCGGGAACGGCATCGGCGGCCACGCCTCAGGTCTTTGGCTTGCCGTCGGCGCCGTCGAGCGGTCCGGTGACGACCTCGGACACCGATCGGCCGAGCGACTCGATCGGGCTCTCGTCGACCGGCTCGACCGGCTCGTGACGCCAGGGGCCGTCCTCGGCCTCCTCGTCGTCGAAGCCGGTCGCCCCCGGCTTGGCGTCGCCGACCCTAGCGTCGCGGGCCCCGGCGGCGCGGCGGACCGGCGACGCCGCCGGCGCCGGTCCGGTGCCCGGACCGGCCGGCACCGCGCCGGCGCCGGGCGCCGACCGGCTGCCCTCGCCGGTGGCGGCGCCGCTGCGGGCGGTCTCGTCCCGGCGTTCCGACTTCCGCTGGAGGGCGTCGGCGGTGCCACCGTCGGCGGATTGAAGGATGCCGCCGACGTCGGCTCCCTGGCGGCGCTTGCCCGGCTCGGCCATCGGCGTCTTGGGGTCTCGGGAATCGGTCATGGGGAGCTGTTCTCCTGCAAAACAATCATCCTAACGGCGTTGCGAACGCTGGCGTCGATGGCCGACGATGGCCCTGATGACGACCCTGATCCGTGTGCCGCCGCGAGTCCGGATCGCGTGATGCCGAGCGCTCGCCCGATCCGGCGGGGCGCACGGACGGCAGCCGTCGCTTTTGCTGTCGTCGTCGTCCTCGTCGTGGCATCACATCCATGGTGGCTGGCCACCGCGGTGGGCAGTTTCCTCTCGCACACCTCGGAGCGTGCCGTTCGGTTCGGCTCGGTGCGCGTCGGGCTCAGCGGAGCGCTCGAGCCAATCCTCCACCTGAAGAACGTCGACATCGAGAATGCGCCCTGGGCGACGTCCGGGCGGCCGTTCGCGAAGGCCGGCGAGGCCGTGATGTTCGTTTCATGGCGCAGCCTGACCGAGCGCCGGCCGGTGCTGTCATTGCTCGTGCTGCGCGACGCCGAGATCGATCTCGAGCGACAGGCCGACGGTCTGCGCAACTGGCGACTGCGCGAGCCCGAGGACCGCGGCCCCGGCCGCGTCAAGGTCCTGTCGCTGCAGGCCGAGCGGTCGCTGCTGCGGATCGTCCATCGCGGCATCGAACTCGACATGCAGACGGCGGCGACGCCGACCCCCACCGACGAGGCGACGTCGGCGTCGGGCGAGCCGCTGCCCTCGCGTATCGAACTCGCCGGCACGCTGCGCGGCATGGCCTTCTCAGGCAGCGTCGCGACCGGCGCGGTCCTGACCTTCTACGAAACGGAGCAGACCTTCCCCCTGCGCGGTCGGGCAGACCTCGGCGGCGTTCGGGTCGACGTCGAGGGCCGGGCCGGTGACATCTTCCGCGCGCCGCAGATCGATGCCCGGGTCGCGCTCGCCGGCAAGTCGCTCGCCGCCTGGCGACCGTTCCTCGGCGAGCACTACCGCGACGCCCGGGTGTTCCGGGTCGAGGGCCGGGTGACCGCCGACGATCGGCGCTATGCCATCGCCGACGCGCGGGCGCGGATCGGCGCCACCGATCTGGCCGGTGAACTCGGGTTCGTCCACGGCGGCGAGCGGCGGTCGGTGCACGCGAAGCTGCACAGTGATTCCGCCGATCTGGCCGATCTCCTCTGGCTCGTCGGCCGCGACCCCCGCGATGCCCGCGCCGGCCCGGCGGGCGGCGGCACCGCGACCCCAGCGTCGACCGAACGCTTCCAGCTTGACCGCGCCCGCGAACTCGACGCCGACGTCGAATTCACGGCCCGCCGCCTGCGCGCGCCGCGCCTGGCATTCCTGCAGTCGCTGAGCTTCAACGCGACCTTGAGCGACGGTGCGGTCAGCGTCGGCGACCTCGATGTCGGCATCGCCGACGGCCACGCCGTCGGCCGTCTGCGGCTTGACGCCCGCCCCGTCCCGCCGACCGCCAAGGCCGATCTCGAATGGCACGGCGTGCGCATCGAGGAGCTGGTCGCCGGCCCGGGCGGCCGCCGCCGGTTCACCGGCGCCGTGCGAGGTCGGGTCGGCCTGGAGGCGGCCGGCGACTCGGCCGCCGCCCTGCTCGCCGACGCCAGCGGCAAGTTCAGCGCGTCGCTGGCCGGCGGGACCGTGTCGAGTCTGCTCGACGCGACGATGGGCCTCGAAGGGGGCAAGATTGTTCGCAGCCTGATCAGCGGCGACGAGGCGCTCGCCTTGCCGTGCGCCGCCCTGTCGCTCGACGTCCGAAAGGGCCGCGGACGGATCGCCAGCCTGGTGATAGCCAGCGCCAACACGCGGACCACGGGCACCGGCTCGATCGACCTGCGCGACCGGACGATCGACGTCGTCCTCACGCCGACGCCCAAGCGGCCGGGCCTGTTCGAGCTCGATCGCTCGATCCGCCTCAGCGGACCGCTGCGCCAGCCGCAGCGTCGCCTCGTCGATCGCGCTGCCGCCGGCCCGTCAACGGCCTGCGGCGGCTGACGGCCGGCTCAGCGACGCATCAGCGTGCTCTTGCCGAACAGGCTTTCGATCAGGTCGACGGCGATCTCGGCGGTGCGGTTGCGGTGATCGAGCGCCGGGTTCAGCTCCATGACGTCGAGCGAAGCCAGCGCCCCGGTGTCGGCGATCATCTCCATGCACAACTGCGCCTCGCGATAGGTCGGGCCGCCCTTGACGGTCGTGCCGACGCCCGGCGCGATGTCGGCATCGAGGAAGTCGACGTCGAAACTGACGTGCAGGTGGGTGTTGGCGTCGATCGTCGCCAGCGCCACCTCCATGGTGTGGCGCATGCCCATCTCGTCGATGTAGCGCATGTCGAAGACCTCGAGGCCGGCCTCGTGGACCAGGCGCTTCTCGCCCGCATCGACACTGCGGATGCCGATCTGGCGGACGCACTTCGGACTGATCGCCGGGACGTGACCGCCGATCTCGATCAGCGCCTTGGGCCCGTGGCCGCACAGGCAGGCCACGGGCATGCCGTGGATGTTGCCGCTGGGTGTCAGCTGGTCGGTGTTGAAGTCGGCGTGCGCATCGAGCCAGATGACGCGGAGCTTGCGGCCCTGCTCGCGGCAATGGCGGGCCACGGCGCTGATCGAGCCGATGCCCAGCGAATGGTCGCCGCCGAGCAGGATGGGCAGGCGGCCGCCGACGAGCTCGGCGTACACCGCCTCGTGCACGGTCACGTTCCAGGCGACGACGGCGTCGAGGTGACGGTAGCCGTCCTCGGGGGGCTGCCACGGGTTGGGCGGGCCGGTGAGGTTGCCGCGGTCGACGATCTCGAGACCGTGGCTTGCCAGCACCGGACCGATGTCGGCGACGCGCAGGGCTTCGGGTCCCATGCTCGAGCCTCGGCTGCCGGCGCCGATGTCGGTCGGCGCGCCGATGAGGCTGACCCGGCGGTTCATCGCGGCACCCGTCAGATGTCGACGGCGAAGGCGCCGGTCGTCGTGTCCGGCAGGTCGTAGCCGTATTCCTGCGCGAGCCGTTCCCATGCCTCCTCGGCCGTCTCGACGAAGTGGAACAGATGGACGTCCTCGGGCGCGATCATGCCGGTCTCGACGAGGAGGTCGAAGTTGATCAGTCGGGTCCAGAAGTCGCGCCCGAACAGCAGGATGGGCCGCATCCGCGACTTGCCGGTCTGCACCAGCGTCAGCACCTCGAACATTTCGTCGAGCGTGCCGAAGCCGCCCGGAAAGCAGACGAGGGCGACCGCGCGCATCAGGAAGTGCATCTTGCGCAGGCCGAAGTAGTGGAACTGGAAGCAGAGCTCCGGCGTGATGTAGGGGTTGGGCACCTGCTCCCGGGCGAGCACGATGTTCAGGCCGATGCTCTTGCCGCCGACGTCGTGGGCGCCGCGGTTGCCCGCCTCCATGATGCCGGGGCCGCCGCCGGTGACGACGAAGATCGGCGTCGCCAGCGAGGCCGACTGGCGCGTCACGATCGATGCGAAGCGGCGCGCTTCCTCGTAATAGCGCGACATGGCGACGCGGTTCTCGGCGACCCGGATCGCCAGGGCGTCGCCTGCCTGCCGAGCCGCCTCGAGCTCGTCGGCGGCGACGTCGGGCGGCGGGATGCGGGCGCTGCCGAAGATGACGACCGTCGCCTCGATGTTCTGCTCGTCCTGGATCAGCTGCGGCTTGAGCAGCTCGAGCTGCATGCGCACCGGACGCAGCTCCTCGCGCAGCAGGAACTCGGTATCGGTGAAGGCGAGGCGGTACGAGCTTTCGGGGCCTTCGTAGAGGACCTCGGTCTCGACGGCCTCCGTCCTGGCGTCCTCGTGCGCGGTCGGAAAGGTGCGCTTCGGAACGGTCGGCTTTTTCATACGGGGAAGACTAACAGGCGACCCGATGGGCAAGCGCCTGCGGCAGACCGACTCAAGGCATGGCCGCGGTCGGCGAATCGGCCGGGGCCCGCGACAGCACATTGACGTAGTCGTGACGCGACGTGTCGACGATCGAGACCCGGTACTCGACCGGCCGGTCGTTGAAGCTGAGGGCCGTTCGCCGCACCTCGATGACCGGCGCGCCGACGGCCAAAGCGAGGACGCGCGCCGCCGACCGATCGGCGCCGACCGCGCGCGCCCGCTCGTGCGCGCGCAGCACGGTGATGCCGAACTCGGCCTGATAGAACTGGTAGATCGTGCCCGGTCGCTCGCGCAGGCGCTTCTCGGTCAGGCCGCGGAAGAGGCTGGCGGGCAGCACGAGCCGGTCATGGATGACCGGCCGCCCCTGCAGGCGCAAGGCGTTCTCGATCGACACCACCGGCTCGCCGGGACGCAGGCGCAGCGCCTGCGCGGCGTCCTCGTCGGCGCGGCCGCGCTCGAAGGCGATCGGCTCGACGCTCGGCATCTCGCGCACGCCGTCGCCACGCTCGACGTGGAAGAACTGGAACATCAGCCGGCCGGCGTTGTGGGTGGCCACGTAGGTGCCGCGCCCCTGGCGGCGGACGACGACGTGCTCGGCGGCCAACTCGTCGACCGCCTTGCGGACCGTGCCGATGGAGACGCCGAAGGCGCCCGCCAGATCGCCCTCGCTCGGCAGGGCGTCGCCCGGTCCGTACGCACCGGCCTCGACAGCGGCGAGCAGGGCGCGCTTCACGGCCCGGTAGAGCGGCATGCCGGCCGCGTCGGGGGCGATCGGCGAGAAGGCGGGGCGAACGGTCAGGGGGCGGGCCATGTCGATCATTCTAGTCAGCCTGAACCTGATCATCCAGATCATCTAGATGACACGCTTGACACCTGCGCGGAGGCGGCTAGGATGTTGTCGCACGCATCAACCAGGAGAGCAAGCCGATGATTCACTGCGTACTGCACGACGCCGAAGACACGGTCGCCGTCGTTGTCGTCGAAGGCCTGAAGGCCGGGACGGCGATGACCGGCTGGATCATGGACGAGGACCGCACCATCTCGCTCGAAGCGCGCCAGGACATTCCCATCGGCCACAAGGTCGCCCTCAGGGACATGGCCGCCGGAGACACCGTCATGAAGTACGGCATCGACATGGGCAAGGTCGTCGCCCCGGTGAAGAAGGGCGAGCACGCCCACGTCCACAACATCAAGACGAAGAGGTGGTAAGCATGGCTGTCGTATCGAAGGAAACCACGTTTCTCGGCTACCGGCGCGAGAACGGCCGGGTCGGCGTCCGCAATCACGTCATCATCCTGCCGCTCGACGACCTGTCGAACGCCGCTGCCGATGCCGTCGCGCACAACATCAAGGGTGCGCTCTCCATCACCCACCCGTACGGTCGCCTGCAGTTCGGCGCCGACCTCGACCTCCACTTCCGTACCCTGATCGGGGCCGGCTGCAACCCGAACGTGGCGGCGGTCGTCGTCATCGGCATCGAGGAAGGCTGGACCAAGAAGGTCGTCGACGGCATCGCCAGCACCGGCAAGCCGGTCGTCGGCTTCGGCATCGAGGGTCATGGCGACCACGAGACCATCATGCGCGCCTCGAAGGTGGCCCGCGAGTTCGTCCAGAAGGCGAGCGAGAAGCAGCGCGAGGCCTGCCCGATCTCCGAGCTGTGGGTCTCGACCAAGTGCGGCGAGAGCGACACCACCTCCGGCTGCGGCTCCAACCCGACCGTCGGCAATGCGTTCGACAAGCTTCACCCGCTCGGCAACACCCTGTGCTTCGGCGAGACGACCGAACTGACGGGTGGCGAGAACATCGTCGCCGACCGCTGCGCCAACGACGACGTGCGCAAGAAGTTCATGTTCATGTTCGACCGCTACCAGGAGGTCATCAATCGTCACAAGACGAGCGACCTCTCGGATTCGCAGCCGACCAAGGGCAACATCGCCGGCGGCCTGACGACGATCGAGGAAAAGGCGCTCGGCAACATCCAGAAGATCGGCAAGAAGTGCACGGTCGACGGCGTCATCGACAAGGCCGAGATGCCCACCCATCCGGGCCTGTGGTTCATGGACTCGTCGAGCGCGGCTGCCGAGATGGTGACGCTGTGTGCGGCTTCCGGCTACGCGGTCCACTTCTTCCCGACCGGGCAGGGCAACGTCATCGGCAACCCGATCCTGCCGGTCATCAAGATCTGCGCCAACCCGCGCACGGTTCGTCTGATGGGCGAGCACATCGACGTCGACACCTCGGGGCTGCTGCAGCGGGACATCAATCTCGACGAGGCGGGCGACCAGTTGCTCGAATGCATGCTGCGCACGGCCAACGGCCGGCTCACCGCTGCCGAGGCGCTCGGCCATCGCGAGTTCGTGATGACCCGGCTGTACGAGTCGGCCTGACCCTCGCGCCATCCCGGCGGCTGCCTCGATGAAGATCGTCATCAGCGAGTTCATGGACGAGCGTGCCGTGGCCCGGCTGGCGGCGCGGCACGACGTCGTTCACGAGCCCGGTCTCGTCGACGAGGGCGACCGCCTTCTGCGAGAGGCGGCCGGCGCCGACGCGCTGATCGTCCGCAATCGCACCCAGGTGCGCGGGCCGCTGCTCGATGCGCTGAGCCGCTGCAAGGTGGTCGGCCGGCTCGGTGTCGGCCTCGACAACATCGATGTCGACGGCTGCGCCGAGCGCGGCATCACGGTGATCCCGGCCACCGGCGCCAACGCGCTGGCGGTCGCCGAGTACGTCGTCGGCACCGCCATGCTGCTGCTGCGCGGCGCCTACGGTTCCACCCCCGACGTGGCGGCCGGCCGCTGGCCGCGCAACGCTCTCTCGACCGGCCGCGAAAGTACCGGCAAGACGCTCGGCCTGATCGGCCTCGGATCGATCGGCCGCGAGACCGGCCGGCTGGCACGGGCCCTCGGTTTGCACGTCGTGGCGTTCGATCCGGCCCTCGCGGCCGGCGATCGCGTCTATGCCGACCACGGCGTCGAGCCAGTCGATCTCGACGGCCTGCTGGCGACCTCCGATGTCGTCAGCCTGCACGTCCCCCTCGTCGACGGCACCCGCGACCTGCTCGGCGCGGCGCGCATCGCCGCCATGAAGCGCGGCGCCGTGCTGATCAACACGGCGCGCGGCGGCATCGTCGACGAAGCCGCCCTGGCCGCTGCGCTGCGCAGCGGCCATCTCGGCGGCGCGGCGCTCGACGTCTTCGTCGACGAGCCGCTGGCGGCGGGCAGCCTCCTCGAGTCCTGTCCCAATCTCCTGCTGACGCCGCACATCGCCGGCGTCACCGTCGAGGCGAACGAGCGCGTCTCCTTCCTGATCGCCGACAGGGTCATCGAGGCCCTGGACCGATGACCCGACTTGCCCTGGCCGAGGCCCGAACCCGGGTCGTCGCCGCCCTCGTTCGCGCCGGCGCCCATGCCGACATGGCCGAGGCCACGGCCGATGCGCTTGTTCTTGCCGAAGCGCAGGGTCTGGCGTCGCACGGCCTGTCGCGGGTCGCCCAGTACGCCGTCCACCTTCGCAACGGCCGGGTCGACGGCGCGGCGATGCCGCGCGTTGCGACCAGCCGCGGCGCCGTCGCCATCGTCGATGCCGGCGAGGGCCTCGCCTTCGCCGCCTGCAAGCTGGCGGTCGCCGAGGCCAGCCGGCGAGCCCGCGAGTTCGGCATCGGCTTCGTCGGCGTCGCGCGCAGCCACCACGCCGGCGTCATCGTCGATCACCTCCGACCGGCGGTGGCTGACGGCCTGGTCGGCATCGGGCTCGCCAATTCGCCGGCCGCCATGCCGGCCGCCGGCGGCAAG
>Ga0136633_1003639_pt1 | contig 10055 bp, 13 predicted proteins | sample AntDrymeUQ832206_2_FD_105494 | JGI IMG/M metagenome (GOLD analysis project Ga0136633, IMG submission 105494) | Polar desert sand microbial communities from Dry Valleys, Antarctica - metaG UQ83 (22.06) | ecosystem: Environmental > Terrestrial > Soil > Desert | place: Antarctica: Dry Valley...
AGGAGCAGCACCTGGTTGGCGGCAAACGCCCGCCGCCGGTGCGCGGTGCGATCGAGCCAGGCACCCAGCAGTGGCCCGGTTACCAGAGCCGGCAGGGTCAGGGCGCCGACGACACCACCCGCCAGCACCGGCGAGCCGGTGCGCTCCAGGACGAGCAGTACGGTGGCGACTCGGGCGGACTCGTTGGCCAGGCGAGCGGTCGTCGAAGCCGTGAAGAGCGGCACCAGACCGGGGGACCGCCACAGCGACGGAGGCGCGACAGGCGCGCTTTCCGCGATGGTGGTCATGCGTTCAAGGATCTCGCACTACCGGCCGGTACGGGCTGTGAGTCGGGTCACCGCCGGGCATCTGGCAGACTTGCCGACGAGTTCCCGCCGTACCGCCGTCTGGATGGCCCTCTACCCGTCCACGGCGTGCCCGCACGATGTCCCGGCGCGCATCCCCACGCGCAATGCCGGCGGCACACCCACGTTCAGCACCGACTGGAGCACAACCACCTCGTGGCAACCAAGATCAAGCTCATGCGCCTCGGCAAGATGCGCGCGCCGTACTACCGGATCGTCGTCGCCGATGCGCGCACCAAGCGCGACGGCCGCTCGATCGAGACGATCGGCAAGTACCACCCCAAGGAGGACCCGTCCTTCATCGAGGTCGACGGCGACCGCGCGGCCTACTGGCTCGGTGTCGGCGCGCAGCCGACCGAGGCCGTCACCGCGATCCTGAAGGTGACCGGCGACTGGCAGAAGTTCAAGGGCCTGCCGGCCCCGCCGCCCATGCTGGTCGCGGCCCCGAAGCCTGACAAGAAGGCCATCTTCGAGGCCGCCGCCCGTGAGGGCATCGACAGCGCCGCGGGTGCTGCGACGACGCCGAAGAAGAAGGCTGCTCCCAAGGCGGCCAAGGCCGACGCCGGCGACAGCGCGGTGAACGAAGCCGCAATCGGTACGACGGAGGCTGACCCGGCCGACGTCGTCGAGCAGAAGACCCCTGTCGTCGCGGAGAGTGCCGCGGAGGCGAGCCCGGCCGCCGAGGCCGCTGCGGAGGCCGCAGCGGAGTCGCCGGATGAGCCCACCACCGAGGCCGCCGCTGAGGCTCCCGCAGCCGAGGACAAGCCGGCCGAGGACGCCAAGCCGGCCGAGGACGCCAAGCCCGCCGACGACGCCCCCCCGGCGGAGTAGGTGCTCGAGAACGCTCTCGAGCACCTCGTCCGCGGCATCGTCGACAACCCCGACGACGTCACGGTCGACCTCGTCACCAACCGCCGCGGCCGCACGCTCGAGGTCCGCGTCAACCCCGACGACCTCGGCAAGGTGATCGGCCGCAACGGCCGCACCGCCAAGGCGCTTCGGGCTGTGGTCGCCGCCCTCGGTGGTCGCGGCGTGCGCGTCGACGTCGTGGACACCGACGAGGTCCGCTAGGCCCATGTCAGGCAGCACCGATGTGCCCGACCGCCTGACGGTCGGGCGCATCGGCAAGCCGCAGGGGTTGCGCGGTGAGGTGACCGTCGAGGTGCGCACCGACGCCCCGGAGAGCCGCTTCGCAGCAGGGGCCGTGCTCCTCACCGAGCCGGCCGACCGCGGCCCGCTCACCGTGGAGAGCACCCGCGAGCAGAACGGCCGCCTCATGGTCGCCTTCGCAGGGGTGGCTGACCGGTCCCAGGCCGAGCTGCTGCGCAACACGTTGCTCCAGGTCGACGCGGCCGACGTGCCTGCGAGCGAGGACCCGGACGTGTTCCATGACACCGAACTGGTTGGACTGACTGCCAGCTTGGTCGACGGCACCCTGCTGGGGAGCGTGACCGAGGTGCTGCACCTGCCGCACGGCGACGTACTGGCCGTCAGACGTGCCGATGCGTCCGAGGTCCTGGTGCCGTTCGTCAAGGCCATGGTCCCGGAGGTGGACCTGGTGGCGGGTCGGGTCGTCATCGACCCGCCCGAAGGCCTGCTGGACCTGCCGTGATGCAGGTTGACGTGATCACGATCTTCCCGGAGTACCTCGCGCCGCTCGGTGTCTCGCTCCTGGGCAAGGCGCAGGAGCGAGGTCTGCTCGACGTACGCGTGCACGACCTGCGCACCTGGACCGACGACGTCCACCGGACCGTCGACGACGCGCCCTACGGCGGCGGCCCCGGCATGGTGATGAGGCCCGAGCCCTGGGCAGCGGCGCTCAAGCACGTCGCGGGCGACGGCGGCCCTCGGCTGATCGTGCCGACGCCGAGCGGCCGCCCGTTCACCCAGGCGATGGCCCAGGAGCTCTCGGCCGAGCCGTGGCTGGCCTTCGCGTGCGGCCGGTACGAGGGGATCGACAGCCGGGTCCTCGAGCACGCCGCCGATCGGATGCGCGTCGACGAGGTGTCGCTCGGCGACTACGTGCTGGCCGGCGGCGAGGTCGCGGTGCTGGTCATCGTCGAGGCCGTGGCGCGGCTGCTGCCGGGTGTGCTCGGCAACGCCGCATCGCACCAGGACGACTCCTTCGCGCCCGGCGAGATGGCCGCACTGCTGGAAGGGCCGGTGTTCACCCGGCCGCCGACCTGGGACGGCCGCGACGTGCCCGCCGTCCTTCAGTCCGGTGATCACGCCAAGATCGCGCGTTGGCGGCGGGACGAGGCCCTTCGTCGTACGGCGGCGCGTCGACCCGAGCTGCTGACCGGTCCTTTCGACCGGCGCGACCAGCAGGTCCTGGCCGACGCCGGTTTCGACCTCCCACCGGGGGTTGTGGCACCATAGAGCGCTGCTGCGACCGCTCCACCCCCCGGGGAATTGCGCGTCCGCGGACCTGGCCAACACACATGCCGACACGGCAGTCGCTCCGGCGCGCCGTGCCGCACGAGGAAAGCGAACATCTGCGATGCACACCCTCGACGAGCTCGACGCCGCCCAGCTGCGCAGCGACGTCCCCGACTTCCGTCCGGGCGACACCCTGGACGTCGGCGTGCGCGTCGTCGAAGGCAACCGCTCGCGCGTGCAGCACTTCCAGGGCGTTGTCATCCGCCGTCAGGGCGGTGGCGTCCGCGAGACCTTCACCGTCCGCAAGGTCAGCTTCGGCGTCGGTGTCGAGCGCACCTTCCCCGTGCACACCCCCGTGATCGAGACCATCAAGGTGGTCAGCCGCGGTGATGTACGCCGCGCCAAGCTCTACTACCTGCGCGAGCTGCGCGGCAAGAAGGCCAAGATCAAGGAGAAGCGCGACACGGTGCCGGTCAAGGGCACACCCGCGCCGAAGGACATCACTCCTGTTGGCGCCGACCCCGTGGAGAGCAACGCGCCGGCCGCTGCCGAGACGACGGGCGAGCTCACCGAGGCCTGACCAGCAGCACTTAGGCTGGGCGCGATGAGTGACGTGAGTACGACCGCTGCCGAGGACGTGCCCGCGGCGGTCAAGCAGCCGAAGGGCTCGGGCGGGTCGTTCTTCCGAGAACTGCCGTTTCTGGTGCTCATCGCGTTCGTGCTCGCCCTGCTGATCAAGGCCTTTCTGGTCCAGGCGTTCTACATCCCGTCCGGCTCGATGCAGCAGACGCTCGAGCTGCGCGACCGCGTGCTGGTCAACAAGCTCGTCTACCGGTTCCGCGACATCAACCGCGGCGAGATCGTCGTCTTCAACGGCCTCGACAACTTCCAGCCCGAGACGCAGATCGCCCCGCCCAGCAACGGCTTGCAGAAGGTGCTGCGCTCGATCAGCAGCGCCATCGGCGTCGGCGCGCCCGGCGAGAAGGACTTCATCAAGCGCGTCATCGGCACCCCCGGCGACCGCGTCGCGTGCTGCACGGACGGCCGCGTGACGGTGCAACCGCGCGACTCGGACACCGCCGTACCGCTCGACGAGCCCTACCTGTTCGAGGACGACAAGCAGGTCTTCTGCGACGCCGGCAGCGGCGAGCAGGCTTGCCCCAGCGGCGCCCCCGGTGTGCTTGTCCCGGAGGGTCGGCTCTGGGTGATGGGTGACCACCGGGGTTTCTCCAGCGACTCGCGTGCGCACATCGACGATGAGAACAAGGGCACCGTGCCGATCGACAAGGTGATCGGGCGGGCGTTCGTGATCGTGTGGCCGGTGGGCCGCGCGACGGTGCTGCGGGTGCCGGAGACGTTCGACAGCGCCCTGGGCCGACCGGCTGCTCTCGGCCTTGCCGGTGCGCCGTACCTGCTCGGCCTCGCCGGCGCGTTCCCGGTCGTCGCGCTGCGCCGTAAGGTCCGTCGCTCCGTCCAACGTCGCGCATCCTGAGCTGCTCGTGACTGCCCCCGTCGCCCGCCGCGCCGGCCGGGTGCTGCTCGTGGACGCCCAGAGCCGGTTGCTGCTGTTTCGCGGTGGCGACCCGATCGCGCCCGAGCTGGGCACCTGGTGGTTCACCCCCGGCGGCGGCCTGGACGACGGCGAGACGCACGCGCAGGGCGCAGCCCGCGAGCTGCTCGAGGAGACCGGCCTGGACCTGCCGCCGGAGTCGCTCGGTGAGCCCGTGCTTGAGCGTGATGTGGAGTTCTCCTTTGCCGGCAGCCTGTACGCCCAGGCCGAGCAGTTCTTCCTCGCGCGCGTCGGGGCGCACGAGGTGGACACGGCCGGCTTCAGCCCGCTCGAGGTGGCTGCCGTTGTCGAGCACCGCTGGTGGACGCTCGCCGACCTCGCGACGACGGACGACACGATCTATCCCGTCGGCCTGGCCGAGCTGCTCACCCGCCTGGGGGTCTGAGTGCACGTCGCTCTGCGCCCCGTCGTCCGTGCCGAGAACGGCCTGTGGGCCTTCGAGCGGGTGCTGCAACGGGCCGGTTTCACCCTGGTAGCCGGTGCGGATGAGGCAGGGCGGGGCGCCTGCGCGGGTCCGCTGGTCGTTGCCGCGGTCATCCTGCCCACCGGTCGGCGCGGTGAGGTGCCTGGCCTGGCGGACAGCAAGCTCCTGACCGAGAAGGCGCGCGAGGCGGCGTACGAGCAGGTCGTACGACGGGCGCTGGCGTGGTCGGTCGTCATCGTCCCGCCGCAGGAGGTCGACCGCTGCGGGCTGCACGTCATGAACATCCGGGCCATGCGACAGGCCGTCGGGCGGCTCGATCCCTGTCCGTCGTACGCGCTCACCGACGGGTTCCCCGTGACCGGCATGCCCGTGCCGACCCTGGCGCTGTGGAAAGGCGATCGCGTCGCCGCCTGCGTCGCGGCAGCCTCGGTCATCGCGAAGGTGACCAGGGACCGGCTCATGGTCGCGCTCGACGCGCAGTACCCGCAGTACGGGTTCGCGGTGCACAAGGGGTACGTCGTACCCGAGCACGGCGAGGCGCTGCGCGAGCACGGACCCTGCCCCGAGCACCGTTACTCGTACGTGAACGTGCGGTCGGCCCGGCGCGGCGGCCAGATGGTCCAGAATGACCTGGTGGACGCCGGATGAGTGCTGCGACATGAGCGCTGTTACATGAGCGCGGAAGATCTCGAGAAGTACGAGACCGAGATGGAGCTGCAGCTCTACCGGGAGTACCGCGACATCGTGCGGCAGTTCGACTACGTGGTCGAGACCGAACGCCGGTTCTACCTGGCCAACGCCGTGGATGTGCAGCCGCGCACGAGCGGAGCCGGCGGCGACGGCGAGGTGTGGTTCGAGCTCACCCTCACCGACGCGTGGGTCTGGGACATGTACCGGCCGGCTCGCTTCGTGAAGAGCGTGCGGGTGCTGACCTTCAAGGACGTCAACGTGGAAAAGCTCGAGAAGCCCGACTTGGAGCTTCCGGGGACCTGAGCCGGGTACGTCGACACCGGGGTGCGCAGGCGTCCCACGAGGAGGACGCATGAGCCAGCAGGACCAGAGCGACCACCCGCACGGGACCGAGCCCGGCGCCAGCTCCACGCCGGCCGCCGACGGGGCCGGTGTCGCGGACAGTGGTGACCGCACCGGCACCGGTGCGCCCGCGGCCAACCAGGGCAAGACCGAGCCCATACCGCCCGGCGCAGGGGACGAGGGACCGCCGGCCCAGGCTGAGCCGAAGCTGCCAGATCTCGACAGCATGAACGTCGGCGCAGCAGATCCGCAGGCGCCCAACCACGCCGCCGCCGGTGTCACGGCGGACCGGGCAGCCGCTGGCATGGATGCGGTGCCCGGTGGCGAGGTCCCGGCCCCCCAGGGGACAGGCGCCGCGGAGGCTTTCCGCGCCCCAGGGTCGAACGGCTCCGAGGGCGACAGCGAGCAGATCGACACGGACGTCGCGGCCTCAGCGGACCGGACCAACCCTGTCGGCGCCGAGGGTGCTGACTCGGGCCCGGGTGACGCAGCCGGCGTCCCGGTGGTGTCGGAGGACGCGGCTGCTGGCACGAGTCAGGACTCCGCCGAGGCGCAGGGAACGCGTACCCCGCTGTAAGTCATCTGTGGACAGCGGTCGCGCCGTCCACAGATCCCGGTCGACCGGCCCTGTCACGCCTTTCCCGACGGCAGCCTTGCCGTCGGGAGGTGATCGGCATGAGGCCGTCGATGCAGCTGGGCCAGGATGGTGAGGACGTCGCCGCCGCGTACCTGACCGATCTGGGCATGCAGGTGCTGGAGCGCAACTGGCGGTGCGCTGACGGTGAGCTCGACGTCATCGCGCGTGACCAGGACGGCACGCTGGTGTTCTGCGAGGTCAAGACGCGCAGCTCGACGTTGTTCGGCGAGCCGTCGGAGGCGGTGGGCATCGCCAAGGCCCGCCGGATTCGCCGCTTGGCGTTGCGGTGGCTCGAGGCGCATCCGCGGTGGCGTGGGGCGGAGATCCGCTTTGACGTCGTCTCCGTCGTACGGCGGCGCGGTTGGGCGCCCGAGCTGGTGCACCTCAAGGCGGCGTTCTGATGCCGCTCGCCCGTTCGTGGTCCGTCGGCCTCGTCGGACTGGATGGTCAGGTCGTCGAGGTCGAGGCGGACCTGGCGCAGGGCCTGCCCGGGCTCACGATCATCGGCTTGCCGGACGCGTCGCTGGCCGAGTCCCGCGACCGCATCCGGGCCGCGATCGTCAACTCCGGTCAGAGCTGGCCGCAGCGAAGAGTGACCCTTGCGCTTTCGCCCGCCGCGCTACCCAAGCGGGGCAGCTCCTTCGACCTGGCCATGGCCGCGGCCGTGCTCGCGGCCGACGGCGTTGTGCCCGCTGCGGCTCTCGCCGGTCGGGTGCTGATCGGCGAGCTCGGACTGAACGGCGCCGTGCGACCCGTGCGCGGTGTGCTGCCGGCGCTGCTGACCGCGCTGCGCTCGGGCGTGCGGCGGGCCGTGGTGCCGGGCGGCAACGTGCACGAGGCCCGCCTCCTGCCGGATCTCGACGTCACCTCGGTCGCCAGCCTGGCCGATCTCGTTCGCTTGCTGACCGGACAGGACTACGAGACGGGGGACCCGGGTGTCGTGGCGGGTCCGGATCTGGCGACTGGTCCGGACATGCTCGATGTCGCCGGTCAGCCCGCCGGGCGCACGGCGATGGAGGTGGCTGCGGCGGGCGGCCATCACGTCCTGCTGCTCGGACCGCCCGGCGCCGGCAAGACCATGCTGGCCGAGCGGTTGCCCGGCCTGCTCCCGGACCTCTCCCTCGACGCGGCGCTGGACGTGACGGCCGTGCACTCCGTGGCCGGTCTGCTCCCCAGCGGGCAGCCGCTCGTGACGCGGCCGCCCTTCCAGGACCCGCACCACACGGCCACCGTCGCCTCCATCGTCGGCGGCGGCAGTGGCGTCGCCCGCCCGGGTGCTGCCTCGCTCGCGCATCACGGCGTCCTGTTCCTGGACGAGGCGCCAGAGTTCGGTCGCGGCGTCCTGGACGCTCTGCGTCAGCCGCTGGAGAAGGGTTCGCTCTCGATCACCCGCGTTGGTGGCACGGCCGTCTACCCGGCTCAGTTCACGCTGGTGCTGGCCGCCAACCACTGCCCGTGCGCCAAGGCGAACGGCTGCTCCTGCGCGCCGGACGCCCGCCGGCGCTACCTGGCCCGGCTGTCCGGGCCACTGCGCGACCGGATCGACCTGCACATCGAGCTCCCCGCGGTTGGCCGCGCGGACCTGTTGGCCGAGGGCGGGCGGGGGGAGCCCTCGGCTGACATCGCCGCGCGTGTGCGCGGCGCCCGTGAACAGGCGGCCATGCGCCTGCGCGGCACGCCTTGGCAGGTGAACGGCGCCGTCCCGCCGGTGGAGTTCCGCCGACGGTGGCCGCTGCCCCGATCGGTCACGGGCCTGGCCGATCAGGCCGTGGACCAGGGGATGCTCACCGCCCGCGGCTACGGGCGGGTGCTGAGGCTGGCGTGGACGCTGGCCGACCTCGCCGGCGCGCCGAGCCCCCGGTCGGAGCACGTCGGGCACGCGCTGGGCTACCGGGTCGGACATCTGGCGGCCGCAGCATGAGCGACGATCGGCGGGCCCGCGTGGCCCTGTCGCGCCTGGTCGAACCGGGGCATCGCGGCGTGTGGAGGGCCGTCCAAGAGCTCGGGCCGATCGCGGTCTGGCACGGGCTGCGCGACGGTTCGCGTCTCCCCGGCCTGTCGGACGAGTTGCGGGCCGGGGCAGCCGTGCGTGCCCAGGGCCACGAGCCAGCGCGCGACCTCGAGGCGCTGCAGCGTCACGGCGGTCGGCTGCTCTGCCCGGGCGACGACGAGTGGCCCGCGGCGAGGCTCGACTGGCCGCTCGAGGACGGTGCGCTGGCCCCACCGCTCGCGCTCTACGTGCGTGGTCGACCTGCCCTGGCTGAGGTCGTTGAGCGGTCTGTGGCCGTGGTCGGGTCGCGCGCGGCGACGGCGTACGGCGTGCTGATGGCCGGTGAGCTGGCGCTCGGTCTCGCGGACCGTGATTGCGCGGTCGTGAGCGGTGGCGCGTACGGGATCGACACCGCAGCGCATCGCGGTGCCTTGCTCTCAGCAGGCGCACCGACGATCGCGGTGTTGGCCTGTGGGCTGGATGTCACCTACCCCAAGGGCAACGACGACCTGTTCGCCAAGATCGCCGACACGGGGCTGCTCCTCACCGAGCTGCCGCCCGGATGCGCTCCTACCCGGAGTCGATTCTTGGTCCGCAACCGTCTGATCGCGGCGCTCACTCTCGGCACGGTCGTCGTGGAAGCGGCCCTGCGCAGCGGATCGTTGTCCACGGCCGGACGGGCGCGCGATCTGCACAGGCACGTCATGGCCGTCCCCGGCCCGGTCACCTCTGACATGTCGGCCGGCGCCCATGCCGAGCTGCGTCGACCCGGGACCATCTGCGTCACCTCAGCAGCGGAGGTGCTCGACACCGTCGGTCGGCTCGGCTCGGACGCCGCACCACAGCCTCGCGCACCAGCGTCGCCGCGCGACGGGCTCGACGAGACGGTGCGACGCGTGCTGGACGCCGTGCCGGTGCGGACACCGTCCGGCGAGGCCAGCATCGCCAAGACCGCCGGCGTCTCCTCGCTCGTCGTTCAGCAGGTCCTGCCACCGCTGCTGGTCGCCGGTCTGGTGGAGCGGCGAGCCGGCGGCTGGCGCTTGACCCCCCTGGGTGCTGGTCGCCCCGCAGCAGGTTCGGACCGCGCGGCGTCTTGACCTGACCGACCGCCTGACGGAGCGTGCCGATCATGACCGCCGCTGTCGAGGACGTCCCCGTCCTCCCGACGGCGCTCGCGGAGGCCGCGGACGGCTTCCGTCGGCACCTCACCCTCGAACGCGGCCGCTCGCCGCACACGGTGCGCGCGTACGCCGGTGACATCGCCCTGCTGCTGGAGCACGCGGCCAGGATGGGCGTGCAGACGCCCCAGGAGATCGATCTGCAGGTGCTGCGCAGCTGGCTGGCCCGCCTGCGCAGCAGCGGCGTCGCGCGCACGACCATGGCCAGGCGCGGCTCGTCTGCGCGGGTTTTCACCGCCTGGGCGCACCGCCGCGGGCTGCTGCCCAGCGACCCCGGCGCCCTGCTCGCCTCACCCAAGGGGCACCGCCCGCTGCCGGATGTGCTGCAGGCTGACGAGGCCGCCCGCCTGCTCGACAACGTCACCGGCGGCGGACCGGCTGACCTGCGCGACCGTCTGGTGCTCGAGCTGCTCTACGCCACCGGCATCCGGGTCGGCGAGCTGTGCGGCCTTGATATCGACGACGTCGACCGCGGTCGGCGCGTCGTACGCGTCCTCGGCA
>Ga0136633_1003640_pt1 | contig 10055 bp, 12 predicted proteins | sample AntDrymeUQ832206_2_FD_105494 | JGI IMG/M metagenome (GOLD analysis project Ga0136633, IMG submission 105494) | Polar desert sand microbial communities from Dry Valleys, Antarctica - metaG UQ83 (22.06) | ecosystem: Environmental > Terrestrial > Soil > Desert | place: Antarctica: Dry Valley...
CGGTCCACGTGCAGCCGCTCACCGCGCTCGAGCAGGCCGGCGGCGACGTCGTCGTCGACTGCGCCGGACTGGGCGCCCGCGAGCTGGCCGGCGACGCCTCGCTGCAGGCCGTGCGGGGGCAGGTCGTCGTCGTCGAGCAGGTCGGCCTGACCGAGTGGCTGCTCGCCCAGGACGACCCGGCCGCGCTGACCTACGTCGTCCCGCGCGAGCAGACGGTCGTGCTGGGCGGAGTGGCCGAGGAGGGCCGGGAGGACCTCGCGCCCGACCCGGCGACGGCGCAGGCGGTGCTCGCCCGCTGCACCGCGCTGGTGCCGGAGCTGGCGGGCGCGCGCGTGCTGGCGCACAAGGTGGGGCTGCGCCCGGCGCGGCCCGCGGTGCGGCTCGAGGCCGACCGGCTTGCCGACGGCCGGCGGGTGGTGCACGACTACGGCCACGGCGGCGCCGGGGTCACGCTGGCGTACGGCTGCGCGGTCGACGTCGTCGCCCTGGTCGACGGCGGCTGAGCGGTCTCTGCGATCCTTCGCAGGACATCACCGAGTCCGCAGGAGGACCCCCCGCATGGCCACGAACGGCGAGAAGGCGTACGAGCTGCACCAGGCGGCGATCGGGCAGACCGAGGGCAGCGGGGAGTGGCTCGAGATCACGCAGGAGCGCATCAACGCGTTCGCGGACGTGACCGAGGACCACCAGTTCATCCACGTCGACCCCGAGGCGTGCAAGACCATGTCGCCGTGGGGCGTGCCGATCGCGCACGGCTTCCTCACCCTGTCGCTGCTCACCAAGCTGTCCGAGACGATCCCGGCCCCGGCCGAGCGGCTCGAGGGCATCGTCATGGGCGTCAACTACGGCTTCGACAAGGTCCGCTTCGTCAACCCGGTCAAGGTCGGCTCGAAGATCCGCGCGACCAGCGTCCTCACCGCCGTCGACGCCAAGGACGCCAGCACGCTGCAGGTCACCAAGACGCTCACCGTCGAGATCGAGGGCGAGTCCAAGCCGGCCCTGGTCGCCGACTGGGTCACCCGCCTCGTCTACGGCTGAGCGTGCCGCACCCGCTCCTGCCGGGGCCGGTCGGGATCTGGACGGCCGCCCTCGACGCGCTCGAGGTCCCGGCCGCCCAGGACCAGGTCGCCGCGCTGGACGAGCAGGGCTGGGACGCCCTGTGGTTCGGCGAGGCGTACGGCCGCGAGGCCCTGACCGCCGCCTCGCTCTACCTGGCGGCCAGCCGCCGGATGGCGGTCGCCACGGGCATCGCCAGCATCTACGGCCGGGACGCCGTGTCGGCCAACGCCGGCGCGCGCACCCTCGAGGCGGCGTTCCCCGGCCGCTTCGTGCTGGGCCTGGGCGTCAGCCACGCGCCCCTCGTCGAGCGGATGCGCGGGCACTCCTACGGCAAGCCGGTCGCCGCGATGCGGGAGTACCTTGACGCGCTCGACGCGGCGCCGTACCTGGCGGCGGGCGGGCAGACGCCGCCGCCGCGGGTGCTCGCCGCGCTGGGCCCGAAGATGCTCGAGCTCTCGCGTGACCGCGCGCAGGGCGCCCACCCGTACCTCACGACGCCGGAGCACACCGCCTCCGCGCGTGAGGTCCTGGGCGAGGGGCCGCTGCTGGCCGTCGAGCAGGCGGTCGTGCTGTCCGACGACCGCGACGAGGTGCGCCGGCGGGCGCACTGGCACCTGGAGATCTACACCGGCCTGCCGAACTACCGGAACAGCTGGTTCCGGCAGGGCTTCGTCGAGGGCGACGCGGTGCGGGGCGGCAGCGACCGGCTCAAGGACGCCCTCGTCGTCGGCGGTGAGACGGCGATCCTCGAGCGGGTGCAGGCCCACCTCGACGCCGGCGCGGACCACGTCTGCCTGCAGGTGCTCGGAACGGACGCCTTCACCGCGCCGACGCAGGACTGGGCCCGTCTTGCGCCGGTGGTGGCCGACCTGCGATGACCGAGACCCCCTACCAGGCAGAGCGGTACGCCGCCCTGGAGCGGTCGCTCGAGCCGCAGCGCAAGCGCAGCATCGCGCGCGGACCGATCGGGCTGATCGCTGTGCTCCTGCTGCTCTCGCTCGCTGTGGGCGTCGTCGCCGCGGTCGACCTGCGGCGGCTGCAGACGCCCCGCGGGACAGCGCTCGCCTGGACCAGCGCCGTGGTCTTCGGCGACTGCACGGCGTACGAGCGGCTCTCGCTCCCGCCGGACGGTGCGGGCGAGGTGCGCAGCGACCAGGAGGTCTGCGCCGACCTGCGCCGTCAGACGCAGGAGGCGCGCGACGCGTCCGCCGCGTACGGCGTCGAGCTGCTGGCGGTCGACGAGCAGGGGGACAGCGCCACGGCCCGGGTCCGGGTGACCCGGCCGGACGACGTCGTCGAGCTGCCGCTCGAGCTACGTCGCAGCGGCGACGGGTGGGCGGTGGTGCGCTCCTACGACGTCTGCCTCCAGCTCGGCTGCCCGTAGTCCACAGGTCGTCGTCGCGGCCTGGCGCGGGGATGAAGGCCCGGCCACCGTGGTGACATGCCGACCTGGGAGGCGCACCATGAGTGCCATGACCACCACCATCCCCGCCGGACCATGGACGGTGGACGACCTGGACGCCTTCCCCGAGGGGACCGGCGTCCGCTACGAGCTCATCGACGGGGCGCTGCTCGTGAGCGCTGAGCCTTCGCTGCAGCACCAGCGGGTGAACGGCGCGCTGTGGCGTCTGCTGCAGGATGCCGTGCCGGACGACCTCGAGGTGTTCCTGCCGATCGACGTCCGGCTCTCGCCGGTCCGGCAGGTCGCGCCGGACATCACGGTGGTCCGCCGCGCCGACGCCACCGGACGGCGGCTGGCAGGGGTGCCGCTGCTGGTCGTCGAGGTGCAGTCGCCCAGCACCCGCGCCGTCGACCTGACGCTCAAGCGGCGGGTGCTCGAGGAGGCCGGTGTGCCGTCGTACTGGCTGGTCGAACCGGACGACCTCGTCCTCACCGTGCTCGAGCTGGCCGGCGGCCGCTACGAGCAGGTGGCGCAGGTGCAGGGGGACGAGGCGTTCGACGCGCTGCGCCCGTTCCCGGTGCGGGTGGTGCCGGCGCAGCTCAGCCGCTGAGGTCGTCGAGCAGGCGCGCGAGCGGCCGCACGGCGACGGCCACCGGCTCCTCGGCGCCCTCGGCGACGGCCGTGAGCACGAGCCCGTCCAGCGCGGCCAGCAGCAGGCGACATCCGGAGGGGGTGACCGGGCGGCCGCAGCGCGCGAGCGCCTGCGCGATGAGGGCTCGCAGCTCGGCGTTCCCGGCGACGACCTGCTCGCGCAGGGCCGGCGCCCGGCCGGCCTGGACGTACCGCTCGTAGAAGGTCGCCAGCCCCGTGACCGCGGGCGCCGGGCCGAGGACGACCTCGGCGACCGTGCGGGCGGCCGCGGTGGGGCTGGTCCGGCGCGCGGGCAGCGCCTGGACGGTGGCGCGGGCCTGGTCGAGCCAGCGCTCCGTCAGCTCCCCGGCCGCCGCGAGGACGAGGGCCTCGACGGTGGGGAAGTAGTGCGTCGTGCTGGCCACGGGCACGCCCGACCGGGCCGACAGCGCCCGGTGGGTGAGGGCGTCGAAGCCCTCGTCGAGCAGCAGGTCCGCTGCTGCCGCGCGCAGGACGAGCAGGCGGCGCTGGCCCCGGACGTTCACGCCGGGCTCGCCACGCGCAGGCCGACCACCCCGGCGACGATGAGCGCGATCGACGCCAGTCGCAGCGGCGTGGCCGACTCGCCGAGCAGCGCCACCCCGAGCAGTGCCGTACCGGCGGCGCCGATGCCCGTCCAGACGGCGTAGGCGGTCCCGACCGGCAGGTCGCGCAGAGCGGTGGCGAGCAGGCCGAAGCTCAGCACGGCGAAGACGCCGAAGGCCACGGACGCGCGGACGTTCGTGAACCCTTCGCTGGCCTTGAGGCAGAGCGCCATGCCGATCTCGAACACGCCGGCCAGCACGAGCAGCAACCACGCCACGGAGTCCACCTCTCAGAAGTAGAACAAGTGTACGGGGTTGGTCGTCAGCCGTGGATGTGGCCCACCGCGGCGACCGGCAGGCCCGTGCGGTGGCAGGTCCAGAACGGGTCCGGCCCGAGGTCCGGCTCGACGAACAGCGCGTGGCCGTCCCGCGCCGGGCAGGACGGCTCCGTGCACAGTGGCCACATCGGGTCGAGCTCGTGCACCGCCTCCTGCACGTCCTGGGCCACCAGGCCCAGCACGTGCGGCGCACCGTCCGCCCACTGCGACAGCCACCAGGAGCGCTGGGTGACGGCGTCCTGCAGCGCCGCCTCCCACAGCGGGGAGGCCAGGTCGCGACGCAGCGCCGCGCGCGCTTCCGCGAGCGCCGGGTGCGGCACGCTCAGCTCGACAGCACGTCGTCGGCGTCGACGATCGTGTAGGCGTACCCCTGCTCGGCGAGGAAGCGCTGCCGGTGCGCGGCGTACTCCTGGTCGAGGGTGTCGCGGCTGACCACGCTGTAGAAGTGCGCGGTGCGGCCGTCCTCCTTCGGGCGCAGGACCCGGCCGAGGCGCTGGGCCTCCTCCTGCCGCGAGCCGAACGTGCCGCTGATCTGGATGGCGATCGTCGCCTCGGGCAGGTCGATGGAGAAGTTCGCGACCTTGCTGACGACCAGCCCGGGGATCTCCTTGCGGCGAAACAGGTCGTAGAGCCGCTCCCGCTCGGCGTTCTTGGTCGAGCCCTGGATGATCGGCATGTCGAGCGCTGCGCCGACCTCCTCGAGCTGGTCGAGGTAGGCGCCGATGACGAGCACCTGGTCGTCGTGCCGCTCCACCAGCTTGCGGATCACCGCGATCTTCGTGTGCGCGGTCGAGGCGATCTTGTAGCGCTCCTCGGGCTCGGCGGTGGCGTACTCCAGGCGCTCGGCGTCGGTCATCGTCACCCGCACCTCGGTGCAGTCGGCCGGCGCGATCCAGCCCTGGCTCTCGATGTCCTTCCACGGCGCGTCGAAGCGCTTGGGTCCGATGAGGCTGAAGACGTCGCCCTCGCGGCCGTCCTCGCGCACCAGCGTCGCCGTGAGCCCGAGCCGTCGGCGCGACTGCAGGTCGGCAGTCATCCGGAAGACCGGCGCGGGCAGCAGGTGCACCTCGTCGTAGACGACCAGGCCCCAGTCGCGGGCCCCGAACAGCTCGAGGTGGGCGTACTCGCCCTTCCGGCGGGTGGTCATGATCTGGTAGGTCGCGATGGTGACCGGCTTGATCTCCTTCTTCTCGCCGGAGTACTCGCCGATCTCCTCCTCGGTGAGCGTGGTGCGCTTGAGCAGCTCGCTCTTCCACTGCCGGCCGCTGACCGTGTTCGTCACGAGGATGAGCGTGGTCGCGCCCGCGCGGGCCATCGCCGCCGCGCCGACCAGCGTCTTGCCGGCGCCGCAGGGCAGGACCACCACGCCGCTGCCGCCGTGCCAGAAGCCGTCGACCGCGAGCGACTGGTAGTCGCGCAGCTCCCAGCCGTCCTGCACCAGGCCGATCTCGTGCGCCTCGCCGTCGACGTAGCCGGCCAGGTCCTCGGCCGGCCAGCCGACCTTGAGCAGCGCCTGCTTGAGCCGGCCACGCTCCGACGGGAAGGCGAGGCAGGTCTCGGGGTCGAGGCGCGCGCCCAGCATCGGGCTGACCTTCTTGTTGCGCACCACCTCCTCGAGCACGGCGCGGTCGGTGGTGCGCAGCACCAGCCCGTGCACCGGGTCCTGCTCCAGCCGCAGCCGGCCGTAGCGGTCCATCGTGTCGGCGACGTCGACGAGCAGCGCGTGCGGCACGGCGTAGCGGCTGAAGCGGACCAGCGCGTCGACGACCTGCTCGGCGTCGTGGCCGGCGGCGCGGGCGTTCCACAGGCCGAGCGGGGTCAGGCGGTAGGTGTGCACGTGCTCGGGAGAGCGCTCGAGCTCGGCGAACGGCGCGATCGCCATCCGGCACTCGGCGGCGAGCGGGTGGTCCACCTCCAGCAGGAGGGTCTTGTCGGACTGGACGATGAGCGGGCCGTCGGGGGGGTTCACCACAAGAGTGTCCAACGCCGCGACAGGTGCCGCTCATGCCCGAGGGGGGCACAGGAGGGGCATGCACCCACTCGTACGAGGAGCAGTGGCCGGGTCCGTGGCGACCGTCGCGATGAGCGGCGTGATGCTTGCCCTCCGCAAGCAGATGGGTCCGCAGCCACCGGACGTCATGGCGACGCACGCCGCGCACGCCGTCGGCGCGGACCCCACCGAGGAGCAGGCGGACGTCCTGGCGGCGGTGTCGCACGTCGCCTTCGGCGCCGGCGGAGGAGCGGCCTACGCACTGCTGCCGCGGGTGGGGCCGCCCTGGCTGCGGGGGGTCGTCACGGGCCTGGGGATCTGGGCGTCGGCCTACCAGGGGTGGGTGCCCGCGCTGGGCATCCTGCCCCCGGCGACCGAGGACCGGCCCGCTCGGCCGGCGGTGATGATCGCCGCCCACGTCGTCTACGGCGCCGTGCTGGGCGAGCTCGAGGACCGCCTGCGCTAGAGGACGCCGGCGAGGACCGCGACCAGGGCGACCAGCGCCAGGAGCACCGCGACAGCGACGGCGACGCTCGCCGTCGTCATCCGGCGGCGGGCCTCCCCGGGCTCGGGCACCGGCGGGGGCGTCGCCCCGAAGACCGGCGTGCTGTCCGGGGCGGGGGTGGCGACCGGCGACGGTCCGCCGGGCTGGGTGACGTAGCCGGCGGGGCGGCTCTGGTCGGTCCACCCCTCGCCGTCGTGGAAGCGCTGCAGGGTCGCGGGTGCGTCCGGGTCGGGGTGCCAGCCGGGCTCGTGGGGTGCGGTCATGGCCCGCTCCTACCCAGCGTCACCCGGTGGGGCGTCCTCGACGTCGGCGACGCCGGTCACGCGGTGCAGCGCGAAGGTGCGCTCCTCCTGGCGCAGGTGGTCCCAGGCGGTGACGAAGCCGCCCTCCACCCCGCGCGGCTCGACGACCCGCGAGGTCGCCCGGCCCTGCGCGTCGACGTACCCGAGCCACACCTGGCGGCGCTCGCGGGCAGCGGACTGCAGGAAGGCGAGCGTGTCGGCGGTGGTGGAGCGGGTCGTCGTCACCGGCGCCCGCCGGGCGGCCCGCGCCGCGAGATCGCCTGCGCGCAAGGCGGTCACGGACAGCGCGGCCTGCTCGGTGCCGAGCGCGTGCTCGCTGGTGCGGTGCGGGCGTGGCCGCAGCTGGGTGCGCCGCGCCTGGGGCCGGGCGAGCAGCAGCGCGCCGTCCGGCGCCTCCGCCGCGGGTGCGTAGCCGGCGGCGCGCAGCCCGTCGAGCACCAGGTCCAGCGGCGAGCTGCTGACCAGCACGGTCGGCGCGAGCCGGCGCAGTCGCAGCGGCCCGGTCCGCTTGGCGGCCAGCACCTCCGACAGCAGCGCCTCGTCGTCGCAGCGGACATAGGCGTTCGCGACGCCCACCCGCATCCGGCCGTGCCGGCGGGCCACGTCGTCGATGAGGTACGTCAGCGACTGAGGTACGGGGGTGCGCGACCGGGTGCGGAACAGCTCGTGCAGGTCGCTCGCGCTGCGCCCGGCGTCGAGCGCGCGGCGGACCGAGGTCTCGCCCACCCGGTAGACGGTTGCGCCGCCGGTGGACTCGACGTCGGCGACGAGCGCCACGGCCTGCGCCAGCTCGCGCTCGAGCGGGCCGGGGGCGACGACGGTCAGGTCGGGCTGGACGAGCACGTGGTCGAGCGGCTCGGGCAGCCGGTCGCCCAGCAGCCGCCCGGCGGCCTTCTCGTCGCCGGCCAGCAGCGCGCGCCCGGCCGACGACAGGCCGCCGCGGCCGGTGAGGCCGAGCAGCTCGGCCTCGTCGAGGGTCCAGCCGTGCACCCGGTCGCGCAGTCGCCCGCCGCGCCGGGGCGCCGACCAGACCAGCCGCTCGGTGAGGCTCGCGCGGGTCGCCGCCCGGCCGGCGGGGACCTCGGCGAGCTGCTCCAGCACGCGGCGGCGCTCGGCGGGCAGCGCGGGGCGCTCCAGCTCGGGGCCGAGCGGGGCGAGCACCTTGTCGCGCTCGTCGCGCTCCCCGGCCAGCGCCGCCAGCCGCGGCATCGCCCACCACGCCTGCGCCAGGGCCGTCCAGCGCAGCTCGGGCGGCAGCGCGAGCCAGGTGTCGTACGCGCTGGTCGGCACCCACTCCGGGTCCAGTCCGGCCGTCTGGTCGAGCAGCCCGGCGGCGGCCACCACCTCGACGAGCAGCGCGACGGACAGCTCGGGCAGGTCGAGCTCCTTCCCGACCCGCTTGAGCTCGCGCACGCCGATGCCGCCGGCCCGCAGCACCGACGGCGGGCTCGCGGCCCACAGCTCGAGCAGCCCCTGGGCCTTGGCGACCAGCTCGGCGGCGCTGTGCGCGGCGGCGTCGTCCAGGCCCTTGACGGCGGTCGTCTCGAGCGGCGGCGGGTCGGCGGACAGGCTGCCGAGCACGCGCTCGCCGCGCACGAGCACGCCCACCTCGCGGGGCAGCTCGACGGTGCTGTCGTCCACCGGCACGAGCAGGCCGTGGGCGAGCAGCCAGCGGACGGGGGAGTCGGCGGTCGCCGGTGTCGCCGGCCGCATCGCATCGCGCACCTGACCCAGCGGCGATCCTGCGGCGAGCGTGTCGAGCACCCGCCGCTCGTCCGGTCCGGCGGTGGCCAGCAGCGCGCCGAGCCGGGCCGGGTCGTTGAACAGGTCGACCAGGCCGCCGACGCCGTCCACCCCGAGGGTCTGCGCGACCGGCGCGACGTCCTTGACCCGCAGCCGGGTGAGCAGCGTCGCAACCGGACGGCCGAGACCGGCCGCCGCGGGGGCGACGACGTCGCGGACCGGCCCGACGACGCGCAGCGACGCGCGCGGCCCCCACGCCAGCGCCAGGTCCTGCAGCCGGTCCACACCCGCCGCGACCTGCTCGGCGCTGGCGGCCTCGCCGACCAGCGCCAGCAGGTCGTCGTACGGCGTCGCGGTCTCGGTGCCGGAGGCCAGGACCAGCCCGTCGAGCAGGGCCAGGGCGAACGCGTCGAGCTGCTCGAGCGCCCGCAGCACCGACAGCCGGACGGCTGCGCGCGCGGCCAGCACGCCGACGTCGGGCGGGACGGGGACGGCGAGGTCGGGGCGGGCGACGAGCAGCGCGGCCAGGCGCTCGTCGGGCCAGCCGCGCAGCCAGTCGGCCAGGCTGCGGGCGGCGTCCATCCGGCCAACAGTAGGCGGCGGTGTCGTCCCGGGCAGGTCGGGAAGGACGCCCCCATGACGAACCCGAGCGAGGACCTGCTGGCCACCACCGAGGGCGTCGACGAGGGCTCTGCGAAGAGCACCGCCGAAGGCGCCACGTCGACCGAGGAGCTGACCGGCGTCACCAACCCGATCGGGCGGGCGCTGGGCGACGCGGACCGCACGGACGAGCAGTCCGAGGCGACCCCGGCCCCGCCCGTCGACGCGGGCATCGATGCGCCGCGCGGCCCGGGCCAGCAGCTGGAGGCCGGCGAGGGCTGACCTGCCCCCGCCCGGCCCTAGTGTCGGGCGGGTGCCCGACGACCTCGACCGCCGCCTGTCCGCGCTCGACGCGGCGCTGCGCGGGGTCGAGGGCCTGCTCGTCGCCTTCTCCGGCGGCGCCGACAGCGCCTTCCTGCTCGCGGCCGCAGTTCGCGCGCTCGGCCCCGACCGGGTGGTCGCGGCGACGGCGGTGAGCGCGTCGCTGGCCGCCGACGAGCTGCCCGCAGCGCGGGCGTTCGCGGCCTCGCTCGGCGTGCGGCACGTGACGCCGGAGACCGACGAGCTGTCCCGCGAGGGCTACGTCGCCAACGGCGCCGACCGCTGCTTCCACTGCAAGGCGACCCTGCTCGACACGCTCCGGCCGCTGGCCGCCGCGCTGGGCCTGGCGGCCGTCGCCACCGGTACCAACGCCGACGACGCCGTGGCGGGCTTCCGCCCCGGCATCCGGGCCGCGGCCGAGCGCGGCGCGCTCACCCCGCTGCTCGACGCCGGTCTGACCAAGGCCCAGGTCCGCGCGGCGTCCCGCCGCTGGGGGCTGGCGACCGCCGACAAGCCGGCGCTGGCGTGCCTGGCCAGCCGCATCGCGTACGGCCTGCAGGTGACGCCGTCCGGGCTCGCGC
>Ga0136633_1003641_pt1 | contig 10055 bp, 8 predicted proteins | sample AntDrymeUQ832206_2_FD_105494 | JGI IMG/M metagenome (GOLD analysis project Ga0136633, IMG submission 105494) | Polar desert sand microbial communities from Dry Valleys, Antarctica - metaG UQ83 (22.06) | ecosystem: Environmental > Terrestrial > Soil > Desert | place: Antarctica: Dry Valley...
CTCCGACGCCGACCCCGACCCCGACGCCGACCCCGACGCCGACCCCGACCCCGATGCCGACGCCGACCCCAGCTCCCCCGGCGGTCGTGACCACGGTCGCCAACGCGAAGACCGTCCGCTTTGCCTCCGGCTCGGCGGGGATGCACGCGTACACGGCCCGCCACGAGTTCAACGCCGACGTCAATCCCTTGACGCTGCTACCCGGCGCCCGCGTCCCCCGCTCCCGCCCGTTCGATGGCCTCACCGGCGACCACGTCTTCATGGCGTCGTGGATCAGCCCAGGCCCCGTCTTCCAGTTCTCCCCCTCCTCCTCGCTGATCGGCAGCGCGTACTTCAGCAACGTCACCCGCTCGGCGTCCGAAGCCGTACCGATCCAGAAGGGCGAGGGCTTCGACATCGCGGTCGTCAACCATGGCGGCGACCTCGCCACGACCTGGGATCGCAAGCGCGCGGCGTCGGCGACGGGCCAGCTCGGCTGGGACGTCGCGGTCGACCGGCGGGCGATCCGCGCGCGCATCGACGGGGCCGAGCGCTCGGTCGACGCCGTCTTCTTCCGGGCGACGCTCCGGGCCGTCGGCGGCGATGTCGACGCCCGGTCCGCCAACGTGGATGCGCCGCCACTGATCATCCCGCTCGGCAAGACATATGGCCCGCAGGCGACAGCCACGACCAACCACTCGGCGAACTTCCCGTACACCCACTACCTCGGCCAGACCGATCTCCGCGCCGACCCGGCCTCCGGGACCGCGACCCTGACGGCCAGCGCCCGGGGCTACATCCCCCAGGGCCGTGAGTTGAAGACCGCCGGCGGCCGCGACCTCAAGGAGTGGCATCTGCCCATCTCCGGCTTCGTCCTGGTCAAGGACGCGGGCGACACGGGCGGCGCAACCTCGAGGGCGGCGGTGACGATGTCCGGCCCGGGCGAGGTCGTCGTGGGCGATCACACCGGCACCCGCACGATCGGAGTGGAGGCGGGCGACACCGTCATCTCCGGCCCGGACATTCCGTTCGGCGAGGTCGTGCCCGCTCCCGGCAGCGCACGCTCCGCAGGCGCCGGCCCCGCGCCCGCCGACCCGGCCGCGGGGCGCAGCGTCACCTCCGGCGGGCGCGCGCTCGACGAGCTGACGACGGCCGCCGACGTCGACGCTTCGCTCTCCGCCCCCGTGGACATCAGCGCCTCCGTCGGCAAGTGGCGGTTCACGCTCGATCCCGACTACCGGGGCACCGGCGCGCTGGCCATCCGCGACCTCCGCGATGGCCCCACGGCGATCCCGTACGCGGGCGCAATCTCCGTTCCCTTCGTGCGGGTGGCCGGCGAGACCGTTCCCTTGCGCAAGGAGAACCTGCTCGACCTGCAGGTCCAGCCCGTCGACCGCCAGCCCATCGCCATCACCACCCTCTACGCCGAACCCTTCGCGGCGACCAGGACTACGGCGGGCTCATCCCTCTTCCCCGGCTTCGTGGTCCAGGCGGCCTACGACATCGGCAACGGCCGCGTCGCCTTCGTGGAGGCCGACACGTCTCCCGAGAACCTGACGGACCTCGGTGGCGTCGACCTGCGCGTGGCGGTGCGGGCCATCAACGGGACCTTCGTCCCCGCTGCGCCCGTGCTGCATCAGGAGCTCCCGCCTGGGCCCCTCACCCTCCCGTCGGGCGCGCCCGCCACCACCGAGACGAGCTTCCCGCTCGACTTCGACGAGACCGCGAGCCGGGCGCACGTGCTGCGCAGCGGCCCGCTGTTCGTGACCGCGTCCGCCGGCGTGGGCCCGAAGGACGGCAACGCGGTCCTCCTGGCCGGGGGACGGCCGCCCGTCGCCGCTCCGGAGCCCGATCCGTCGGTGCCGCTCGGCGACGGCCCCGCGACGCTCGTCTACACGGCTCCGGCCGACGTGGCCGCCGCGCCCACGGCGCGCCTGAGCACCCGCCTGCCCAACCAGCCGCTTCCCGCTCCGGCGCCGCCCGCGCTCGGCGCGCCGTGCGGTACCACCCAGGTCCAGGACCCCGCGGGGGACGGCGTGACCTCGAGCGGCGACATCCGCCGGGCGTGGCTGACCAACGACGGCGTCAACCTCTACGCCACCGTCGCGGTGACCGACCTGCCCGCCAGCGCGCCCATCGGCACGAAGCTCTCGTGGGTGTTCACCTACCGGACGGAGCACCTGGCGCGCTACGCCCGTGCGAGTGTGGACGCCGCGGGCGCCTGGACCTTCGAGGAGGGGCATTTCAACGCCGTCAACTACGGCTTCGGGACCCCCTCCACCGGTGGGGTGCGGACGGGCCCGGACGGCCTCGTGCGCATCGTCATCCCGCGGCGTGTCGTGGCCGGATCGTTGCTCCGCGACACGAGCGCGCGCTCGCTGTTGCAGCCGTCCAACCTCTCCCAGGTACGCACGCTCGACATCGGCCCGGACGGACCGGACTCGCCGCAGGGACTCGGCGGCGAGTACACGCTCGGCCAGGCCTGCTGACCCCGGCCCCGGTCAGGCGCCGGGTGTGTCCAGCAGCCCCTCGACCTGGGTGAGGTAGCCCCGGACCTGGGATGCGAGCGAGTCGACGATCTCGCGCGCCTTCTCGATCGAGGTGGTGGCGCCCGTGAGCTGCTGCTTGATGCGCTGGGTCTCCTGAAGGGAGCCGAGCGCCCGCTCGACGACCTCGCGGATGGCTGCGCCGTCGATGCCCTCGCCCTCCGAGCGCGACATGAGCACGCGGGCGCGGGCGAGGCAGTAGGCGACCTCGAGCGGCAGCGTGGAGCCGTCCTCGGGGTCGTAGCAGACGACCAGCTTGTCGCCGTTGTACTCGCGCAGCGTCTGCATGCGCGCCGGCACCTTGTCCTCGTTCGGGACGACCAGCACCGCGAAGTCCGCCCCGCGCTCCTCCTTGGCGCGGTCGAGCTCACGGATCGCGTCCGGCTTGGAGAGGCGCGAGTTCTTCGCCTCGAAGACGACGCGCCCGCGCGCCGGGCCGCGGCAGGCCTCGATGGAGACGACGATGTCGCCCGTCTTGCGGGTGGCACCCTTCGTGTCGCCGACCGCGTCGCAGTCGTCGCCCTGCACGACGGCGATCCCGTCGAGCGCGTCGACGACGGCCTCCTCGAAGGTGCGGCCCTTCGCGGTGCCCCGCTCGATCTCCGCCGCCAGCTCGAGCTGCTTCTCGCGCTCGGCGTGCAGGCGGGCGATCTGGACCTGCATCTCGGCGAGACGCTCCTGGAGCGCCTGCAGGTTCGCGTTCTGCTGCTCGCCGGCGTTCTTCATCGAGGCGAGCACGCCGCGCTGGAACTGCGCGAGCGGGTTTCCGTCGCCCGTGGAGGAGAACTGGCGCACGAGGTCCTCGCGCATCTTCGTCGTCACCTCCGCGACCGCGGCGCGCACCTGGTGCTGCACGGCGGTGGACGAGCCGTCGGAGAAGTGGCGGTCGAGCGCTTTGACAAGGTGCCCCGAGTCCGGGCCGAAGACCTCGTCGACCTTCGAGCCGAAGAACTCGGCGACGACGCGGGCCTTGTCCCCGAACGCCCGCTCGACCTCGGCGGAGGCCTTCTCGAACTCGGCCTTGACGAAGTCGGCGTTCGCGCCCGTCTGCTCGCGATCGAGCACACGCGCACCGATCTCGATGGCGTCGACGATCGCCTTGACGGGATCGTCCCCGGCCTCCTCGCGAGCGGCGACGAGCGCCACGGCGGTCGCGTCCTCGACGACCACGCCGTCGATGATGAGGCGGTTTCCAAGGGTGGCGACGTGCGCCTGGCGGAGGGGGGTTGCGGCTTCCATGTCGGTGCAGTCGCACGGTACGTGCAGGACCTGACGGAACCACCGATCGGGTCGCCGGATCCCGCCTACCGTCAATCGGGTGATGGACCTTCAGCGAGCCGTCGACGAGGCCGGCGGCGCGACCGCGCCCGGCTCGGCCTCCGCGCGGCTGCGAGCCGTGCTCGGCGTGGCACTGCGTCACGGCGAGCGTGAGCTCGCGTTCGCCCGCTCGGGCTACGGCGCACCCGTGACGGTGGCGGTCGCCGCCGTTCCGGAGGGGCTTGTTGCCGTGGCGCCCGTCGCGGCCTCCGTGCGCGCCGACACCCACACGATCCCCGATCGCGCCTGGCTCCTCGTCGCCGCACTGACGGGGGCGCTCGTGGAGGCGTCCGCGCCCCCGCCGCCCCGGGACGCCGCCGATCTGCGGCTGCGCGCCGGCGAGCTCGACGGCTTTCTGACACTGCACCTCCCGGCGCGCGAAGGCGACCCGGAGCTCGTGACGATCGCCTTCGAGGAGCACGTCGCGGGCATCGACCGCCTCCGCAGCCAGGCCGTTGCCGTGCCCGCGGCTGTGCTCGAGGCGAGCGACCCGCGCCGCCCCCTCGACCCGGCTCATCCGCTCCTCATCGCCGAGGCCGTCGCCCGTCTCGGGGGCCGGCCGGCGGATCCCGCCTCCGTCGACGCCCACGAGGATGCCCTGCTTGCGATCCTCGGACCGGCACAGGCCGCCGCGCACGCCCCGCACGCCGACCCGGAGCCCGAGCGGCGGGTCGCGCGGCGGATCCTCCAGCGGCTCAACGGGATGGGCAAGTGGGGCGGCTACCACACCGAGTTCGCGCATCTGCCGCGCGGTTTCGCCGGCAACGAGAAGGCGCTGGCGGTGGCGGTGGGGGAGGCGCTGCTCGCCGCCGGCATGCTCGCCGAGAAGCCGAGCGTCGGCCAGCGCCACGTCTTTCTCAACCCGCGCCGCGCCGGCGAGATCCATCGAATGATCGAGACGGGGGAGCAGCCGCCGAACCTGACGCTCCCGTCATCGTCCTGATCGCGGTGGCAAGATGCGACTCATGTCGCTGACCGACCGGGTGTCCTCCAAGCTGCACACGATCAGGACGCTCGCCGACGCGGGCATCCTCAGCCCCACGCGCCCGGACCGCCTCGTCGCGGTGGCGGCGACATTGCTGCGCTGGGGACCCACGCCGGCCGCCGGCTACGCGGCCTCGGCGGTGCGCTATCCCGGCGAGACGGCGATCGTCGACGAGCTCGGGACGCTCACCTTCCGCGAGGTCCACGAGCGCACGAACGCCCTCGCCAACGCGCTCGCGGACGAGGGCCTCAACGAGGGCGACGGCGTCGGCATCATGATCCGCAACCATCGCGGCTTCATCGACGCCGTGGTCGCCTGCTCGAAACTCGGCTGCCACGCGCTGTTTCTCAACACGGCGTTCTCGGGACCCCAGCTCACGGACGTCTGCGTCCGGGAGAAGCCCAAGGCGCTGATCTTCGACGAGGAGTTCGGTGAGGTTCTCGCCGACGCGGGCAGTCGGCGCAAGCGCTTCATCGCCTGGAGCGAGCCGGAGGGCGATGCCAAGGAATTGACGCTCGAGGCGCTCATCGAGCGCGGCGACCGCTCCGACGTCGTGCCCCCCGAGTCGCCGGGCAAGGCGATCATCCTCACCTCCGGAACCACGGGAACGCCCAAGGGCGCATCGCGACCCCAGCCCAAGTCGCTGGATCCCGCGGCGGCGCTGCTCAGCCGCATCCCGCTCAAGGCGCGCGAGAAGACGATGATCGCCGCACCCCTGTTCCACGCGTGGGGCTTCGCGCACTTCACCCTCGGTCTCAGCCTGTCGTCGACCTACGTCCTCAAGCGGAAGTTCGATCCCGAGGCGACGCTGGGCCTCACCGCCCAGCACGAGTGCACCGCGCTCGCCGTCGTTCCGGTGATGCTCCAGCGCATCCTCGAGCTCGAGGACGACGTGCTCACGCGCTACGACCTCTCCGCGCTGCGCAGCGTCCCGGTCTCCGGCTCTGCGCTGTCAGCGGCGATCTCCGAGCGCTGGATGGACTGCATCGGGGAGAACCTCTACAACCTCTACGGCTCGACGGAGGTAGCGTGGGCGACGATCGCCACGCCGGAGGACCTCCGCGCCGCCCCCGGCACCGCGGGAAAGCCGCCGCGGGGGACAATCGTCAAGCTCTACGACGAGCACGGCGAGCCCGTCACCGAGAAGGGCGCCACGGGGCGCATCTTCGTCGGCAACGACATGCAGTTCGAGGGCTACACGGGCGGCGGGGGCAAGGATTCCATCGACGGGCTGATGAGCTCGGGCGACGTCGGCCACTTCGACGAGGAGGGCCGGCTGTTCATCGACGGCCGCGACGACGACATGATCGTCTCGGGTGGCGAGAACGTCTTTCCGGGCGAGGTGGAGGAGCTCCTGGCCAAGCACAAGGACGTCGTCGAGGCTGCGGTCTTCGGTGTCGACGACGAGAAGTTCGGACAGCGCCTCAAGGCGGTCGTCGTCACCCGCGGCAGCGCCAAGCTCACCGAGGCCGCAGTCAAGAAGTACGTCAAGGAGAACCTCGCCGGGTACAAGGTTCCCCGTGAGGTCGCCTTCGTCGACGAGCTGCCGCGCACGAGCACGGGCAAGGTGCTCAAGCGCGAGCTCAAGGACGAGGACTGACCGCCGCTTGAAAACCGGCACATGACCCAGCGGACGGACACCTTCGAGCTCGAGCGCCTGCGCCTCCAGTCCGGCCAGGGCCGGCGGCTCGACCTGCACGTTCCGATCGCGGCGCTCTCCTACGGAGGCTCGCGCTACGACGTCCTGCCGGACCTGATGCCCGTGCGCTTGGACGTGTCGCGTACGACGGGCAGTGGCTACTCCCTGCGGTTGCGCCTCCGTGCCCGCCTGCAGGGCCCGTGCATGCGCTGCCTGGGACCCGCGGAGCCGTCGCTCGAGGTCGACTCGCGCGAGGTGTCGATGGCCGGAGCGGGGGAGGAGCTCGTGTCCCCCTACGTCGACGAGGCTGCCGACCTCGACCTCGCCGGATGGGCGCGCGACGCGCTCGTGCTGGAGGTCCCCGACCAGATCCTCTGCCGCCCCGACTGCCGCGGGCTGTGCCCCGTGTGCGGCGAGAACCTCAACGAGCACCCGGACCACGCCCACGAGACCGAGCCGGATCCGCGATGGGCCGCGTTGCGGGACCTGAAGCTCGAGTAGCCCCGCAGCCGCTACCCTGTCCGGCCCATGGCCGTCCCGAAGCAGAAGCAGTCGCACGCGCGCACCGCGCAGCGCCGCGCCACCCACAAGGCGGCGGTGCCGACTCTCAACGAGTGCCCCCAGTGTCACAAGCCGCGCCGTCCGCACCGCGTCTGCGCGTCGTGTGGCTTCTACGCCGGCCGTGAGATCGTCGCGCTCGCCGCGCACGATCACGATCACGACCACGACCACGGTTAGTGCCGGGCGCCCCGGGGCGCTGCGTGTCCGTCACCGTCGCGGTTGACGCCAACGGGGCCGATCTCGGTCCCGCCGAGGTTCTCGCCGGTGCTGTCCGGGCCGTCGAGGCCGACCCGGACCTCAGCGTGCTCCTGTTCGCCCCAGCCGTCGAGAGCGGCCACGACCGCGTGCGAGTCGTCGACGCACCCGTCTCCGTAGCCAAGGAGCCCGATCCCGCCGCAGCCGTCCGGCGCTTCAAGGACGCGTCGATCGTCCGCGCCTGGGCCGCGGTGGCAGCGGGGGACGCGGACGCCCTCGTCAGCGGGGGGTCCACGGGAGCCGCGCTGGCCGCCGGACTTTTCGGCGTCAAGCGCGCCCGCGGCGTCCATCGTCCCGCCCTCGCCATGCGCATTCCGGCCCCGCAGACGCCGTTTCTGCTGCTCGACGCCGGCGCGAACACGACCGTCCGCGCCGAGCACCTCGTCCAGTTCGCCCACATGGGCGCCGCCTTCGCCCGTGTCGCCCTCGGCATCCCGGCGCCGCGCGTCGCGCTGCTGTCCAACGGCACGGAGCCCGGGAAGGGGACGGAGGAGGTCGTGGCCGCACACGCCGCGCTGCGCGACATGCCGGGCTTCGTCGGGAACGTCGAGGGCTTCACGGTGTCCTCGGGAGAAGCCGATGTCGTCGTGACGGACGGATTCACCGGCAACGTGATGGTCAAGACGATGGAGGGGTCCTCACGGGCGGTGCTCGAGGCTGTGCGCGCGGCGGCGACCTCCAGCGCCCGGGCCAAGGCGGGCGGGCTGCTGCTCAAGCCCGCGCTCGGCGGGCTGCGCGCCGCGCTGGATCCTGAGCTCGCCGGTGGCGCCTACCTGCTCGGCCTGCGCGGCCTCGGCGTCGTCCCCCACGGGTCCTTCACCCGCCGCGGGTTCGCGGCCGCGATCGCCCTGGCCGCCCGCGGCGTGCGCGAGGACGTGGCCGGCTCGACCCACGCAGCCCTGGCCTCTGCAGGGGCTTTGCGCCGCGCGCCGGACCCGTCCGCCGGGGCGGGTACGTTGCCCGATCGATGACCCGCGACGAGGTGTTCTCCCTGATCCGCGACCACCTCGCGGACGAGCTCGAGGTCGATCCGGAGCGGATCGAGGAGTCGACGCGCTTCAAGGAGGACCTCGATGCCGACTCGCTCGACCTGTACACGCTCGTGCAGGAGCTCGAGGACGTTTACAAGGTCCAGATGACCGACGAGGAGGCGACGCGTATCACCACGGTCGAACTGGCGGTCGACTTCGTGCTCGCGAAGGCTCCCGACGCCGAGACCAGCGCTTAGTCCCCGGTGGACCAGCTGCGTGAGCTCTATGAGTCGCTGCCCGATGACATCGCACGCCATGCGCTCACGCACGCGTCGTGGACGGACCGGCGGGCAGACTCCTACGAGCGGCTCGCCTTTCTGGGTGACTCCGTGCTCGGGCTCGCGGTGACCACGCATCTGTGGCCGCTCCTGGACGAGGAGCAGTTCGGCGCCGGCCGGCTGACGAAGATCCGCGCCCACGCGGTCTCCGGGCGCTCGTGCCGGGTGGTCGCCGAGCGCCTGCAAATCCCGGAGCGGATGACGGCGCTCTCGCCCGAGAACACGCCCGCCAACGCGCAGCTCGTCAAGACGGAGCGCGTCCTCGCCTCGGTCATCGAGGCGGTCATCGGCGCCTGCTATCTCGAGTTCGGCTACGAGCGGACCGCGCCGGCGGTGGTCGATGCCTTCGGGCCGGAGATCGAGCGCGCGCTCGAGGAGCCGACGGACTACAAGTCGGTCCTGCAGGAGCGCCTTGCCCAGCGCGGCCAGGTCGTCGCCTACGAGGTGACGGCGGAGCAGGGCCTGCCGCACGACCGCACCTTCGAGGTGGCCGCGCGCGTGGATGGGGAGGAGCTCGCCCGCGGCTCCGGGAAGTCGAAGAAGGACGCCGAGCAGGCGGCGGCGGCCGTCGCGCTCGACGGGCTCGGGAGCCGGGGCTGAGATGCACCTGCGCTCGATCACGCTCAAGGGCTTCAAGTCCTTCCCGGACCGCACGCGGCTGGACTTCACCCCGGGCGTCTCGGTCATCGTCGGGCCGAACGGCTCGGGCAAATCGAACATCACGGACGCCGTCCTGTGGGCGCTGGGGGAACAGTCCCCGCTCAACGTCCGCGGCCAGTCGATGCAGGACGTCATCTTCGCGGGCGCGCATGGTGTGCAGGCGCGGTCGGAGGCCGAGGTCGAGGTCGTCATCGACAACGGGTCGGGCGACGTGGGAGTGCCCGCCTCGGAGATCGCGATCGCGCGGCGCCTGGACCGCGCAGGAGACGGCGAGTACCGCATCAACGGAGCGAGGTGCCGGCTGGGCGACGTGTCCGAGCTGCTCTCGGACACGGGTCTGGGCAAGGAGATGCACTCCGTCGTCTCCCAGGGGCGCATCGAGGCGATCGTCACCTCCAAGCCGAAGGACCGGCGGATGCTCATCGAGGAGGCGGCGGGCCTGGGAAAGCACCGCAAGCGCCGCCGCCGTGCGCAGCTCAAGCTCGATCGCACGCAGGACAACCTCGACCGGGCGCTGGACGTCGAGCGCGAGGCCCGTTCGCGCCTGCGGCCGCTCAAGCGCCAGGCCGAGGCCGCCGAGCTCCACGAGCGCCTCGAGCGACAGACGCTCGAGGCCCGCTGGGAGATCACCCGCGACGCCGCGCGCGCCGCCCGGGCGGCGCTGGCCTCCGCCGAGGTGGAAGCTGCTGCCGCGCACGCCGCGTCGGCCGAGGCGGATTCAGAGCTCGCCGTGGTCGCGCAGCGCCGCGAGGCCGCCGAGGCCGCGCTCGCGGCCCGCGGCTCGGAGCGCGAGGGTCTGTCGTC
>Ga0136633_1003642_pt1 | contig 10052 bp, 12 predicted proteins | sample AntDrymeUQ832206_2_FD_105494 | JGI IMG/M metagenome (GOLD analysis project Ga0136633, IMG submission 105494) | Polar desert sand microbial communities from Dry Valleys, Antarctica - metaG UQ83 (22.06) | ecosystem: Environmental > Terrestrial > Soil > Desert | place: Antarctica: Dry Valley...
GAGGCGTGCGAGCAGGTGGGCATCCGATCCTTCGACCACGACGTCGCGGCCGACGTCACGCCCGAGGAGCTTGCCGGGCTGCTCTCGCGCCTGAACGGCGACGAGGGCGTGAACGGGCTGCTGCTCCAGCTCCCGCTCCCGCCGGAGCTCGATCAAGATGAGATGACGGCGCTGATCAGCCCGCGCAAGGACGTCGACGGCTTGACGCCCGTGAACGCCGGCCTCCTGATGCACGGCCGCCCGGGGCTCGTGCCGTGCACCCCGGCGGGAGTGATCGAGTTGCTGCACCACGCCGGCACGGAGCTCGCAGGCGCGCACGCCGTCGTGCTCGGTCGCTCGATCCTGGTCGGGCGCCCCCTCGCGGCGCTGCTGCTGGGCGAGAACGCGACGGTCACGACCTGTCATTCGCAGACGCGCGACCTGGCCGGGGTCTGCCGCAGCGCCGACGTGCTCGTGGCCGCGGTCGGGTCGCCGAAGATGGTCGGGGCCGACATGGTCAAGGAGGGCGCGACCGTGATCGACGTCGGCATCAACCGCACCGACGAAGGCCTGGTCGGCGATGTCGACTTCGACGCCGTCAGCGAGCGTGCGCGAGCGATCACGCCCGTGCCGGGTGGCGTCGGGCCGATGACGATCGCGATGCTCCTCGCCCAGACGGTGGCCGCAGCGCGGCTCCCGCGCCCGCCCGCCCTGGGGTAAGCCGACCGCGGGACTGACGGCTCCACCCAGGCGCCAGATCGGGTTTACTCCGCTCCTTGCACACGAGCCGGCGCGTTGAACGCGGGGACGGGAGACGACGATGGCGAGCTACGACGAGACATACCGGCGAAGCCTCGAGGACCCGGAGGGCTTCTGGGGTGAGGCGGCGGCGGCGATCGACTGGACGAAGGCGCCCGAGACGGTCCTCGACGACTCGCGCTCTCCGTTCACGCGCTGGTTTCCCGACGGCGAGCTGAACACCTCGTACAACGCGCTCGATCGCCACGTCGAGGCGGGTGACGGCGATCGCACGGCGCTGATCTACGACAGCCCCGTCACCGACACGGTTCGCCGCTACACCTACGCCGAGGCGCTCGACGAGGTCGCGCGCCTGGCGGGCGCCCTGGCCGGGCTCGGCGTGACGAAGGGCGACACCGTGCTGATCTACATGCCGATGGTGCCCGAGGCCGCCTTTGCCATGCTCGCGTGCGCGCGCCTCGGCGCCGTGCATTCGGTCGTCTTCGGCGGCTTCGCGCCCAACGAGCTCGCCGTCCGGATCGAGGACGCCAAGCCGCGCGTCCTGCTCGCGGGCTCGTGCGGCGTCGAGGGGAGCCGCACCATCCCCTACAAGCCGCTCGTCGACCGGGCGATCGAGCGCTGCGATCACAAGCCGGAGCGCGTCGTGATCCTGCAACGTCCCGAGTGCGAGGCGGAGCTCGGCGAGGGGGAGCTCGACTGGAAAGAGCTGGTCGTGGACGCCTCGCCGGCCGATCCGGTCCCGGTCGCCGGCAGCGATCCGCTCTATATCCTCTACACGTCGGGCACGACCGGCCTGCCCAAGGGCGTCGTGCGCGACAACGGCGGGCACGCGGTGGCGCTGCGCTGGAGCATGGAGAACATCTACGACGTAGGTCCCGGCGACATCTGGTGGACGGCGTCAGACGTCGGCTGGGTCGTCGGGCACTCCTACATCGTCTACGCGCCGCTGCTCACGGGCGCGACGACCGTGATGTTCGAGGGCAAGCCCGTCGGCACGCCGGACGCCGGCGCGTTCTGGCGTGTGATCGCAGACCACGGCGTGCGCAGCCTCTTCACCGCGCCGACCGCGATGCGCGCGATCAAGAAGGAGGATCCGCGCGGCGAGCGCGTCTCGGACTACGACCTGTCGCGCTTCGAGCAGCTGTTCCTCGCCGGCGAGCGGCTCGACCCGGAGACCTACGAGTGGGCCTCCGAGCTGCTTGACGTGCCCGTCGTCGACCATTGGTGGCAGACCGAGACCGGCTGGGCGATCGCCTCGAACTTCATGGGCCTCGAGCGCCTGCCGATCAAGGCCGGCTCTCCGACGAAGCCGGTTCACGGCTACGACGTGCAGATCCTCGACGAGCAGGGCGAGCCCGTCGAGCAGGGGGGCGAGGGGGAGATCGCGATACGACTTCCGCTCCCGCCTTCGACGCTCACGACGCTGTGGCACGACGAGGCGCGCTTCGAGGAGTCCTACATGTCGGCCTATCCCGGCTTCTACGCCACCGGCGACGGGGGCTATTTCGACGAGGACGGCTACCTGTTCGTGATGGGGCGCACCGACGACGTGATCAATGTCGCCGGCCATCGCCTCTCGACCGGGGCGATGGAGGAGGTGCTCGCCCGCCACGCGGACGTCGCCGAATGCGCCGTGGTGGGCGCCGCCGATGAGATGAAGGGCCAGGTGCCGATCGGCTTCGTCGTGCTCAAGTCAGGCGTCGACCGCGACGAGGAGGAGCTCCGCGGCGAGCTGAAGGAGATGGTGCGCGACGAGATCGGCGCGATCGCCTCGCTCAAGGAGCTGATGGTCGTGTCGAAGCTGCCGAAGACCCGCTCCGGCAAGGTGCTGCGGGCGACTATCCGCCAGATCGCCGACGGGCGCGAGTACGAGGTGCCGTCAACGGTCGAGGATCCGGGTGCGCTCGAGGAGATCGACGAGACGCTGACGGCCGCGCGGAGCTAGATCACGCCTCGCCCGGTCGCACGAGGCCCGTCTCGTACGCGGTCACGACGGCCTGGGCGCGGCTGCGAAGCCCGAGCTTGCCGAGGATCCGGTTGACGTGCGTCTTCACGGTTGCGAGGCTGACGAAGAGCGTCGCCGCGATCTCGTCGTTGGCGAGGCCGCGCGCGATCAGCGTGAGAACCTCGCGCTCTCGCCCGGTGAGCTCGCGCAGCTCCTCGGCGGTGCCAGGCGGTGGGCGGCGTCGTGCGGCCGCCTCGAGCGCTGGAGCTGGCGCGTCGTGCTGGTCGGCTATGGCCTCGCGAGCGTCGGTTTGATCGCTGCCGGCTTCGTGGTGCGCTTGGACTCGGCGCCGGACAGCGATGCGCTGAATACCGTCTTCCTCGCGCTGATGGTCCCGGGGATGCTGATCAGCACGATCGGCTCGACGGTGCTCGGCATCGCGCTGATGCGCGCTCGCTACCCGCCGAGGGTCACGGCCTGGCTGCTCGCGCTGGTCTTCCCGCTGGCGTTCGTCGGAAGCGCTGTGCTCGGGCACAACAGCCTCGGCATGATCCCGATCTTCGTCGCCTGGGCCGCGAGTGGCTGGCGCCTGTGGGGTGGCGAGGTCAGGGCCAACAGCGTCGACTTGGCCGCCGCCGGTGAGCCGCACGCGTCCCGCTGAGGTTGCGCGTGCCTGCCCCTCCGGAGACGCTCACAGCCGGCGGCGCAGCGTCGCGCTCCACACCCATGCGACCAGCACGGCCTGGAGCGGCAGCCGCAGCCAAAGCAGCGCGGCGGGAATGCCCCTGAACTGGTCGGCGTTCAGTGCCATGTGCACGTTGGCCGGGAAGACCGCGACCAGCAGGGCGATGAGCCACAGGCCTCCAGGGCGACGGAGCCGCGGCGCGAGCACGGCGAGCCCGCCGGCGATCTCGGCGGCGCCGCTCACGAGCACGAGCGCACGGGGCTCGGGGAGGTAGGGAGGCACGATCTGGACGTAGGCCTCGGTGCTCGTGAAGTGGAGGGCGCCGGCGCCGACGAAAACTGCCGAGAGCAGCCCGCGGCTGAGGCTTCGGCGCGACACCTGCCCACCGTAGGGCAGACATGGGCATCTAGCCTCCGGGCGACACGACATGGCCCGCGGCTCGACCACCAAGGCAGTCGACCGGCGCTCGATCTCGCTGCTGTCAGGCGCCCACCTCGTCGTGGACGTCTCGCAGGGCGCGGTGCCGGCGCTCTTGCCGTTCCTGATCGCCCAGCGCGGCTACTCCTACACCGCCGCCGGGGCGCTCGTGCTCGCCTCGACGCTGAGCTCGTCGGTGATCCAGCCGCTGTTCGGGCTGTCGTCGGACAGGCGCTCGCTGCCGTGGCTGATGCCCGCCGGCGTCGTGCTGGCGGGGCTTGGGATCGCGCTCGCGGGCGTAGTCACGAGCTACGCGCTCACGTTCCTCGCGATCACGCTGAGCGGGATCGGCGTCGCCGCCTTCCATCCCGAGGGCTCGCGCTTCGCCAATTACGTCTCGGGCGAGCGGCGCGCGAGTGGGATGAGCATGTTCGCGGTCGGCGGCAACGTCGGCGTCGCGCTCGGCCCGGTGCTGTTCACGCCGGTGGTGCTGCTGCTCGGCCTGCGGGGGACGCTCGTGTTCGCCCTCCCGGCCGCGCTGATGGCGCTGCTGCTGGTCGCCGAGCTTCCCCGCCTGCGCGGCTTCCGTCCCGACCGCGCGCAACGCGTGGCCGATGCCGAGGCCCCCGCGGCGTGGGCGCCGTTCGCGCGGCTCGGCGGCGTGATCGCCTTTCGCACGTTCGTGTACTTCGGGCTGGTGACGTTCGTCCCGCTCTACTTCGTCGACGAGCTCGGCGCCTCGCCCGCTCTCGCCAACACCGCGCTCGCGCTGATGCTGTTCGGCGGGGCGGCCGGCACGCTCGTCGGTGGCCGGCTGGCGGACCGCGTCGGCACGCGCCCGGTGCTGATCGGCTCGATGGCGCTGGTCGGGCCGCTCGTGCTCGCCTTCTGGGCGTCCGGGCCGCTGCTCGCGAGCGGCCTCGTGTTCCTGGTCGGCGCCGCGACGATCGCCAGCTTCAGCATCACCGTCGTTATGGGCCAGCAGTACCTGCCGGGGCGGATCGGCCTCGCCTCGGGGGTGACGCTCGGGCTCGCGATCGGCCTCGGTGGGATCGGCGCGCCGCTGTTCGGCGTGGTGGCAGACGCCTTCGGGCTCTCGACGACGATGCTCGTGATCGCCTGCCTGCCGCTGCCGGGCGCCCTGCTCGCGCTGTCGCTGCCACGCGCGCCTGAAGCTCGGCGCGGGCGAGCGCAGTAGGCCGGTGCCGCCGCCTCGTGGGGCGCCTCCGGCGTGGCGACCCGCATCGCGCGCCCGCCCGAAGCGCTCCCGCTGGTCGTTTGGGCGAGCCTCGTGCCGCCTGTGCCGCTGCTCGGGCTGTCGCTCGCCTTTGAGGGCCCGGCGGCGATCGCGACCGCCGCAACCGGCTTCGGCGTCGAGGGCGTGCTCGCGCTCGCCTACCTCGTCGTGCTCGCCACGCTGTTCGGCTTCGGCGCCTGGACGACGCTTCTGCGCCTGCACCCGGCGGGCGTCGTCGCGCCGTTTTCGCTGCTCGTGCCGCTCTTCGGGATGAGCAGCGCGTGGCTCGTGCTCGGCGAGCGTCCGAACGCGTGGGAGCTCGCGGGCGCGTGCGTCGTCCTCGCCGGACTCGTGCTGATCAATCTGCCGGACCGTCGCCTCGCCGCGGGCATTCAGGATCCTCGCCGGCTTGCCGCTCCGCCGTAGCGGCTTCCTCAGCGCCGGTAGGCCACCTGCGCCCACGAGGGCTCGGGCGAGAGCTCGATCAGCTCGAAGCCGCGGTCGGGCTGGGCGTAGCCGAAGCTGAGCTCGCGGTCGTCGAACACGAGCTCGAGCTCGCCCTCCTTGACGCGCTGGTCGAGCCACGCGCCCCGGAAGACGAGCCGGCGCAGCCAGTGCACGAGCGAGCGCTCAGCGGGGCCGACGAGCTCCGCCCAGTGCTCGTTGACGTGGGAGCCGAGCTCCGATGTCGGTTCGCCGACCTCGCCGTTCACGGTCAGGTTGACGAGGTCGTCCTGCTCCGCGGGCGCGAGCGGGAGCTCGACGAAGCGCAGCTTCGACCCGGCGAGCTCCACGCGCTCGCTGAAGTCGCGCTCGTTGAAGGTGAACCGAAGCTCGCCGTATTCGAGCACGTAGTCCGTGCCGGACTCGTAGTTTCCGCGTCTGGTGGTGTCCATGGCTCCTCCCGCACCCGGTCCCCCCGAGGGCGTCGGGATTGTAAGCAGAGTTCCTGCCCGCTTGAGAAATGCAAGGCGGCTTGCACCTCGTTCGCCGAGATGGGGGCGAAGCGGGCCGATCGCCCACTTAGGCGGACATGACGGACGCCGGCCAGTCACTGCTCGTGGTCGAGGACGACTCCACGACAGCCGCCTTCCTCGCCGCCAACCTGAGCGCCGACGGCTACCGCGTGGCAGTGGCCGACGGCGCCGACGAGGGCCTGCGCGCGCTCGAGGTCCGAAAGCCGGACCTGCTGCTGCTCGACGTCCTGCTCGGGGGACGAGCGAGCGGCCTCGACCTGCTCGACCGCGTGCGAGCCGCCGACGGCCTCGCCTCGCGGATCGACCAGGAGCTGCCGGTGATCGTGCTCAGCGGCCTGGCGGACGAGGCGGCGCGCGTGCGCGGCTTCGCGCGCGGCGCGGACGATTACGTGGTGAAGCCGTTCTCGTACGCCGAGCTGCTGGGGCGCGTGCGCGCTCTGCTGCGCCGCGGGTCGGCGCGGCCGGCGCGCGGAGCTATCCGCGTAGGCGACCTGACGATCGATCCCGTCACGCGCGCGGTCAGGCTGGCCGGTGTGCCCGTGCACCTGTCGGCGAAGGAGTTCGCTCTGCTGCACGCGCTCGCGGTCGACCCGGCCCGAGTGCTCTCGAAGGCCGACCTGCTGCGCGACGTCTGGGGCTACAAGGCGATGGGTGCCACGCGCACGGTCGACGCGCACGCGTGCCGGTTGCGCAAGAAGCTCGCCGCGGCGCCGCGTCCGTTCGTCGTCAACGTGCGCGGAGTCGGCTACAAGCTGACCGAGAGCCTGTGAGCGCGGCGCTCGCGGTCTGCGGTTGGTCGCTTGCCGTCGGGTTGGCGCTCGCGCTCGTCGAGGCGAGGCGGCGGATCGAGCTCGGCGCGCGGGCGGAGCACGAGCTGCGGGGGCCGCTCGCGGCGATCGCACTCGGCGTCGAGTCGCTCGCGCGCGAGACCGCCGGGCGCCCGGCGGTGCTCGATGTGTTGCACGTGCAGCTCGATCGCGTCCAGACGGGCCTCGCCGACCTCGAGGCCGCGCGGCGGGGGCGTCGGTCGGGCGCCAGCGCGGCACCGGTGGCCCTCGAGCCGCTCGTACGGGCGGCGGGCCTCGGCTTGCGCGCCTCGGCTGCGAGCGGGGGAGGGGTGGAGGTCGACTGGCGCGCGGGCGCCGCGACGGTGAAGGCGGACCGCGGCCGCGTCTCGCAGGCGCTTGGCAACCTGCTCGACAACGCCGCCGAGCACGGGGGCGGTCAGGTCCGTCTGCGCGCCGTCCGTGCCGCGCGCGCCGTGCGGATCGAGGTGAGCGACTCAGGGCCGGGGTTCCCGACCTTCGGTCGGTCCTACGCGCGCCGGCGCCGGCGCTCCGACGCTCGCGGGCGCGGCCTGCGTATCGCTGCGCGCGCGATCGAGGACTCGGGCGGCTCGCTGTCGATCCAGTCGAGCGAAGCTGGTGCGACTGTCGCGGTCGAGCTGCCGCTGGCCGAGCGGTGACCGCGAAGGAGCGGCGCCGGCGCGGAGTCGTGCTGGTCGCGCTGGCGCTCGCGTGCGGTGGTCTCGCGGCGTCGCAGGTCCAGGGCCGCGTGCGCGCGGTCGAGCAGCGCGTCGGACCGCTCGTGCCGGTCGTCGTCGCGCGAGGTGCGCTCGCTCCCGGCACGAGGCTCGAGTCGCGGGTGCTCGAGCGCCGGCTCGGGGTCCGCCAGGTGCCGGCCCGCTTCGCGCCACCGGACTCGTTCGCCTCGCCACGCGACCTCGCCGGGCTGTCGACGGCGACGGCGGTGCCCGCGGGCGGTTACGTGACCGCGGCGCAGCTCGAGCGCGGCGGGCGCGCGGAGGGCCAGCCCGGGGCGCTCGGGCGTGGCGAGCGAGCGGTCGAGGTGGCGGTCGCCGGCGGTCCTGACCTCGCGGGCACCACCCGGCCGGGTGCGCGCGTCGACGTGCTCGTGACGAGCGCGGCGCGCGAGGGCGCCGGGCGCACGTTCGTCGCGCTCGAGCGCGTCGAGCTGCTCGGCCTGCGAGCCGCGGGCACGAGCGCGGGGGCCGAGGCGGCGCCCGACGGCGCTGCCGCTCGCGCCGAGGCGATCGCGACGCTGCGGGTGTCGGTCCGCCAGGCCGTCTTCCTGACCGCCGCCCAGAACTTCGCGCGCGAGGTGCGCCTGCTGGCGCGCGCGCCGAGCGACCGCGAGCGCGTCGGGCCACAGAGCGTCGACGCCGCGGGGCTGTGAGCGGCGTCTTGAGCGCGCCCAACGAGCATCATCTATCTCTTGTGTGACTCCCGGCCGAAAGTGAGTCGATGGACGAGCAAGACCATGCCCGGCGCCCGTGGCTGGAGCGCGAGCCGGCCGGCGACGAGGCACGCGCCGAGCAGCCTCCGCGTAACTGCCGCGCGACCGAGTCGAACCCCGGCGGCACCAACAACTACATCGCCGACGCGACCGAGCGCGACTCGCTCGGCGAGGGCTTCGAGATCACCGGGCGCGTGCGCACGGCGGCCGGCTGCCGCCCGCTCGAGGACGTGCGCGTGCAGGTGTGGCTCGCGACCGAGACCGGCGGCGAGACCGACAACCGTGCGAGCGTGCGGACCGACGAGAACGGCCGCTACCGGATCGAGACGGCGCCGACCGTGCCGCAGTTCGGCGAGCCCAACATCCACGTCGGCTACGACGACGGCGAGTATCGCGACGTCTTCATCCGCCGCGTGGTCGACCTCGACGACAAGCGGGCGGTGGTCGACCTGACGCTCGCCCGGCGTGGCTGAGTCGGCGGTCGAGGGACACGATGGGCGGCAGCGAGTCGCTCGACCTGGCGCCGGCTCGCGTTCGTCGCAGCGCTGGGCGCGGTCGCCGTGCTGCCGCTCGCGCTGGCGCTGACCGACGTCCACCTCGCCCCGGGGCCGCCGGCGCTCGTGATCTCGACGGCGGCGGGCGCCTTGGCGGTGTCGGCGCTCGTGCTGCAGCCGCTGCTCGTCGCTCGCATGCGCCCCTCGGCGGGCGCGCTCGCGGGGTCGCCAGGTGCGCTGGCACAGCTGCTCGGGACGGTCGTGCTCGTGATCGTGCTCGGCGTCGGCCACGCGGTGCTGACCGACGGCGCACTCGACGGTGCCGGCACGCCGGTGCTGCTGTTGCTCGGCGCCGCGGCCCTGGCGGCCGTCGGCTGGGCCCATGCCACGCGCCCGCGCGGTCGCTAGGCCCGTCGCACAACCGGGTGACGACCCGAGTGGCCAAGATCAGTCGACCTCCTCGACCCGCTCGACCTCCTCGACCCGCCCGTCCGGGTGGCCGAGCAGTGCGACGTCGGCCATGCCGAGGAAGAGGCCGTGCTCGACGACGCCGACGACGGACTTGATCGCCGCCGCGAGCGCCGCGATGTCGCCGTCCGCGGGCAGTGGGCAGTCGAGCAGCACGTTGCCCTCCTCGGTCACGAGCGGCCGCCCGCCGGCGTCGAGCCGAGGCTCGGCCGACGGCACGAGCTCCAGCAGCCGCCGCTGCGTCGTGTGCCAGGCGAAGCGCACCACCTCGACCGGCAGCGCGCGCGTCCGCCCAAGCCGCTCGACGCGCTTCGAGGCCTGCGCTAGCACCAGGAAGCGCTCGGCCGCGACCACCAGCAGCTTCTCGCGCAGGAGCGCGCCCCCACCGCCCTTCAGGAGCCCGAGCGCCGGGTCGATCTCGTCGGCGCCGTCGATCACGAGCTCCAGTCCCGAGTCGGGCTCGACCAACTCGATCCCGGCCTGGCGCACCGCGGCCTCGGTCTCCGCCGAGGCAACGGCCGCGCGCAGCGGCGGACCCTCTGGCCAGTGCTCGGCGATCGCCTCCACGAGCGTCCAGACCGCCCGCCCGGAGCCCAGTCCTATCGTCATTCCAGGAGCGAGCCGGCCGAGCGCCTGCGCCGCGACCGCCCTACGCGACGCCTGGTCCGGGTCGTCTGCGAGCGGCCCCACGGCGCCAGCATCGCACGGCGCACCTCACCTGAGCGGGGCGCTATCCTGCTCTTACCTTTCGTAAGCAGAACGGAGACCAACACATGCAACGTCTGCTCCTGATACCCCTCGACGACTCGGTCGTCTTCCCGAACATGAGCGTGAC
>Ga0136633_1003643_pt1 | contig 10052 bp, 8 predicted proteins | sample AntDrymeUQ832206_2_FD_105494 | JGI IMG/M metagenome (GOLD analysis project Ga0136633, IMG submission 105494) | Polar desert sand microbial communities from Dry Valleys, Antarctica - metaG UQ83 (22.06) | ecosystem: Environmental > Terrestrial > Soil > Desert | place: Antarctica: Dry Valley...
GCGAAAAGCGCCTCGCCGTGCACGTGGAGGATCATCCCTACGACTACGGCTCGTTCGAGGGCGTGATCCCGCCCGGACAATACGGTGCGGGCGAAGTGATCGTCTGGGATTGCGGCGTCTACTCGCCCGACGAAGACGGCCAGACCTGGTTTCACGATCGCAAGCAGGCTGAGCGGCAGGTCCGGGCCGGAGTAGAGCAAGGCAAGCTCAGCATCCAGCTGCGCGGCGAGAAGCTCAAAGGCTCCTTCGCGCTGGTGCGCACGAAGGACAAGAAGAGCTGGCTCCTGATCAAGCACAAGGACCGGTTCACCTCCCAGGACGATGTCACGCACAAGAACCGCTCGGTACTCTCCGGCGTCGCGGTAGAAGATCTCAAGGTCGTTCCCGCGCATCGGATCCTCGCCGCGCTGCTCGTCCCGGCCGGCGAGGCCGAGGCGATGCCGGAAAAGCTCGCGCCGATGCTCGCGGAAGTCGCCGACGCGCCCTTCAACAAAGCTGACTGGATGTGGGAGCCCAAGCTCGACGGCTATCGGGTGCTCGCCTTTATTGACGAGCATGGCGTGAAGCTGCGTTCGCGGCGCGGGCTCGATTTGTCCGGCAGTTTTCCGGCCCTCGCCGCGGAGCTCGGAAAACAGGCCGTGAGCGGCATGATCCTGGATGGCGAGATCGTGGCGTTCGATGCGAGCGGCAGACCCTCGTTCAACGCGCTGCAGAACCGCGTGCAGTTTAAGACGGAACGGGAGATTGCAGCGGCGGACCGGAACCTGCCCGCGATGTTCTACTGTTTCGACCTGCTGTATTTCGCAGGCATTGACCTGCGCAAGGCGCCGTACCAGGACCGGCGTCGCTATATCGCGCAATGCCTGCTGCCAACGCCCCTCGTGCAGCTCGTGCACGCCTCGGAAGGCGGGATCGCAATGCACAAGGCGGCGCTCGCCAGCGGCTTCGAGGGCGTGATCGGCAAGCGTAAGGACAGCCGCTACGAGTCCGGCCGGCGATCGGCGTCGTGGCTGAAGATCAAGCCCACACGCAGCGCCGATTTTGTCGTCGGCGGCTACACGAAAGGCAAAGGCTCGCGTGAGCCGCTCGGCGCCCTGCTGCTCGGCTACTGGGACAAAGGCAAGCTGCGCTACGCCTCGCATGTCGGGTCCGGTTTCGACGAGGAGAAGCTCGCGCAGGTCAAGGCGCGGCTGGATGGCCTGCAGCGAAAGACCTGCCCATTCGCCGAAAAGCCGGAGCTGAATGGTCCGGCAACCTGGGCCGAGCCCGAGGCCGTCGCGGAAGTGAGCTTTCAGAGCTGGACCGAGGACGGCTCGCTGCGCGCACCGGTATTCCTGCGGCTGCGCGATGACGTCGATGCGAAATCGGTGCGGCGCGCCAAGCCCGCCCGAGCGTCGCAGGCGGGTCCGCGTGCCGACTCCCGCACTGGGGGCGAGGTCGAGGAGATCCTGGCGCAACTCGAAAACAGGAAAACCGCCTTCCCGCTCGCGGTGGGCCCCCATCGGATCCACCTCACGCACCTCGATCGTGTCTACTGGCCCGCCGATCCGGCGCTGCAGCAGCCGGCGCTCACCAAGCGCGACCTGCTGCGCTACTTCGCACAGGTGTCGTCCTACATCCTGCCGCATCTCGCCGCGCGGCCGCTCACCATGATCCGCATGCCGGATGGCATCAAGAAGCAGCGCTTCTTTCAGAAGCACTGGGAGCAGGAGCGGCCGGAGTTCGTCGCAACCATTACCGTGTTTTCGGGCCATAAGGATGAACGCCACGAATACCTGCTGTGTAGCAACCTGCCGACGCTGCTGTGGCTCGCGCAGTCCGGAACGCTCGAATTCCATGTCTGGCATTCGCGCGCAAAGCCCGGGCCCGACGCGGCATCAAAAAGCACCGACTACGCCTCCTCGCTCGAGACGCTGGAGGCCTCGGTGCTCAACTATCCGGACTACGTGGTGTTCGACATCGACCCCTACATCTATTCCGGCAAGGAAGCGCCGGGCGCGGAACCCGAGCTGAACACGGTCGCTTTCGAGAAGGGCAAAGAGGTGGCGTTCCGGCTGCGCGAGCTCCTGCAAACCATGTCGCTCGAGCCCATCGTGAAGACCTCGGGCAAGACCGGCTTGCACGTGTTCGTGCCGATCCGGCGCACGCTCGATTTCGACGCCGCGCGCCATGTGTCGGAGCTGGTCGGCCGCCACCTGATGCGCCTGCACCCCAAGGACATCACCCTGGAGTGGAGCGTGCCCAAGCGGACGGGAAAGATTTTTATGGATTATAATATGAACGTCCGCGGCAAGACCCTGAAGGTCGCCTACTCGCCGAGAGGCGAGCCTGGAGCGCCGGTGTCGATGCCGCTGAGCTGGGAGGAACTTGCAGGCGCACATCCGCTCGATTTCAGGATCACGAACGCGGCGCGGCGCCTGATGGAGACGGGCGATCGCTGGCGCGACGCCCTGGCACGCAAACAAAGCCTTGAACGGGCGCTGAAGCGCGCGAAGGCCTGACGAAATCGGAGGTAAGCATGGCTGCACGATCGATTGGCTCGTTAACCATTTCGTTCGGACTCGTGTCCATTCCGGTGAAGCTTTATACCGCCACCGAGGCGAGCCGCCAGATTTCCTTCAACCTGCTGCACAAGGGCTGCGGCTCGCGCCTCAAGCAGCAGTATGTCTGCTTGAAAGAGGAAGTGCCGGTGCCGCGCGAGGACATCGTGAAGGGCTATGAATTCGCCAAGGAACAGTACGTGATGTTCACGCCCGAGGAGCTGAAGGCGCTCGAGGAGGCGGGTACGCACAGCGCTGAGATCACCGAATTCGTGCCGATCGAGGCGATCGATCCGGTGTACTTCGACAAAGCCTATTACCTCGCCCCGGACAAGGGCGGCGCCAAGCCCTACGCGCTCTTCACCCAGGCGCTGCGTGAGTCGAAGCGCTGCGCGCTCGGCCGCTGGGCGGCACGCGGCAAGCAGTACATCGTGATGATCCGCCCGGTCGAAGATGGTCTCATCATGCAGCAACTGCTTTACGCCGCCGAGGTCAGGTCGATCAAGGACATCGAGATCCCGAAGACCGAGGTTAAGGACGCCGAGCTCAAGCTCGCGGAGCAGTTGATCGAGCAGCAGGCCTCCGACAAGTTCGAGCCCGGTGCGTACACCGACGAGGTGCGCGGCCGCATCGAGGCGGTGGTGCAGAAGAAGGTCGAGGGCCAGGAGATCACCCTGGCCGAGGCGCCGGAGGGCGGCGCGCAGGTCATCGATCTCATGGAAGCGCTGCGCGCCAGCCTCGAGAAAAAGGCGCCCGCCAGGGCGCGAGCGCCGCAGGCAGAAACACCAACTGCCACGCGTAAGCCGCCCAAGCGCGCGCAGGCTGCCGAGCCGGCTGCGCGCAGGGGCGCCAAGAAATAGCCCAAGCCAGGCAAGAGTCTGTCATGCATCAGTACGGCGTGCGCGACGTCGAAAAACTGCTGCGCCTGCCGCGCAGCGCGATTCGGTCGCTGATCGCGGCCGGCTTCGTATCCCCGGCGCGCGGGCCGCGCAGGACCTGGCTGTTTTCCTTCCAAGATCTGATCGTCCTGCGCACCGCCCAGACGCTGGTCGCCGCCAATGTGCCGCGTCGGCGGATCACCCGGTCGGTCGAACAGCTGCGCCGCCATCTCCCCGATACCATACCGTTGTCCGGCCTGAGCATCTGCGCGGTGGGCGACCGCGTCGTGGTCAGGGAAGGCGGTAGCCGCTGGCAGGTGGAATCCGGACAGTATCTCCTGGCGTTCGACACCGACCCCGCCGACGGTTCCCTGAGCGTGATCGAACGCAAGCCGGCATCGCCGGCGGCGAACGTGGAGGACTGGTTCGCCAGGGGCGTCGCGCTGGAGCACGAGGACGCCGAAGCCGCGATCAAAGCATACGAGAAGGCCGTGAGCGCTGACCGGTCGCGCCTGGATGCGCGCATCAATCTCGGCCGGCTCCTGCATGAAACCGGGCGTCTTGCCAGGGCCGAGCAGGTCTATCGCGAGGCGATGAAAGCCTGCGGCAGTGATCCGCTGCTGCTCTACAACCTAGGCGTGCTTCTGGACGACATGGATCGCAACCTAGATGCGATAGAGACATATCGGGCCGCGCTGCGCGGCGATCCCACTCTCGCCGACTGTCACTACAACCTGGCGCTCTTGTGCGAAAAGCTACAGAAGCCGCGGGAAGCCATCCAGCACATGTCGCAATATCGCCGGCTGATTGCGAGCCAATTGGAATAGTTGACTACGCCTCAGCATCAGGGATTCCGTCAGCTTTGCTGGAGCAGAAGGTCGTGCGCGATGAACACTTCCAGCAGGACTATGTCACGAGCTGGTACCTCTCGAACCACCCTGGATCACAGTTCTTCACCGGACTGATCGCCGCACGTGCGGCTGCCGATCGCCGCAACATCGATCTCGCCGTGCATTACCTCGATGGACGCACTGGCCTGAGACACAGCCAGTGACCCACGCCATAGAGATCGAGGATCTGCGCAAGACCTACCGGTCCAAAAGCGGCACTCCGGTGCTGGCCCTAGATGGTGTGTCGTTCCAGGTGCCGCAGGGCCGCATCTACGGCCTGTTGGGGCCGAATGGCGCGGGCAAGTCCACGCTGGTTAAGATCATCAGCACGATTACCCCCGCAAGCTCGGGACGCGCCGCCGTGCGCGGATTCGACGTGGCGCGCCAGCCGCTGGAAGCGCGCCGGCAGATGGCGGTGGTGCTGCAACAGGCGGCGGCGGAGAACCTGCTCACGGTCCGTGACAACCTGTTGATTTATGCGTATCTGCACGGCATGGCGCGGAGCATTGCGGAGAAGCGCATGAAGGCAGTGGCCGAAGAGTTCGAGCTGGGCGGGCGGCTGCGCGACACGGTGCAGGAACTGAGCATCGGCACCAAGCGCCGCATCCAGGTGGCGAAGATCTTCATGCTCGACGCGCCTATCATCATCCTCGACGAAGCCACCACCGGTATGGACCCGCTCATGAAGCGGCGCGTGATGGACCGGCTGCGCGCCGAGGCACGCAAGGGGCGAACCATCCTGCTGACCACGCAGGTGCTCAGCGAGGCCGAGGAGCTGTGCGAGACCATCATGCTCATCAACCGGGGACGCACGATGGCATCGGGCACACTGCTGGAGTTGCGCAAGCGCACCGCGCACACCTTCCGCGTGAGCCTATCGTTTGCGCAGACCAACGGTGAGCTGATCGGCAGGCTCGAAGCGCTCAAGCCGCTCGAACTACAGGTGAACGGCAGTGCGGCCGAGCTGCTGTTTCACGGCGAGGAGGCCTCTCTGCTCGGGAAGCTGGCCGACATCTCGCGCGACACACCGATCCTGCAATTCGAGGTTCGCGGTCCGACCTTGGAGGAAATTTTCGTGAGCCTCATGAGGGATTCGCCATGAGGCCGATCACGGCGGTCTTCTACCGGGACTACCGTCAGCGGATGACAAACATCGGGTTCGTGTTCTGGGACCTGTTCGTGCCGCTGGCCTACCTGATGTTGTTCGGCCTGGGCTTCGAGCGGATGATGGCCGGCTCGTCTGTCATCGGCGACCAGATCCCCGGTTACACGGCATTCCTGCTGCCCGGTGTTCTCGCGATGGTGACCTTCACCGTCGCGATGAACACGTCCTGGGGGTTCTTCATGGACAAGGATTCCGGGATTTTTTACGAACTGCTGACCTATCCGATCACCCGGCCGCAATTCCTGATAGGCAAGATCGGTTTCAGCGTCCTGCTGAGCGTGATCGGCTCGCTGCTCGCGATAGTTCTTGGCGTCGTGGCGCTGGATATCGGCATCCGCTGGGACCTGCTGCCGCTCACGGTCGTGATCGTGGTGGCTGGTACCGCGAGCTGGTTTTTTCTCTTCAGCATGGTCGCGATCCGCCTGCAGAGGATGGACGCCTTCAATACGGTGACGAGCGCGGCCTATATCCTGCTCATGTTCATGAGCCCGATGTTCTACCCGGTTGTCGATCTGCGAGCCTGGTTTCGCACCGTGGCCTGGCTCAATCCGATGACCTGGCAAGTGGACCTGTTGCGGGTCAGCATGCTCGGCACAGGATCCGCAGCAACGCTATGGCTCGAAGCCGCGGGGCTGGTCGGCTTTGCACTGGCTTGCCTGGCCTTGGCGTCGCGCGCCTTGAACCGGGCTCACTAGATGGCTGGCTGGTTTCGGACCCTTAACAGACCTTCGACGCAGGAGCTTCAATTGTCAGCTTTCAGGTTAGAAACCGGTCATTGGTAAACAAGGATGGGTAAGACGGCCTGTCAGTGCCGTTCTGAAACTCGCATAAAGCTAGCGTTTTGAACAGTGTAGGCAAGCTGTTCTTGACCGCAAAGGAACTCCCGTCTTAGATCACAATGCGCCGAAATTCCGAAAAAGCGTGACCTTCTTTGACCTTCAAGACATTGAGAAGGAGCCTCTCCACCAAGCACTCCACGCACGCCCGCATGAACTCCACCTTTCTACTCGATAGCGTCGAGAGCATCGCCATCACCAGCCGAACGGCGGCGTCACATTCGTTCACGCTGACAATATCTCACCTCTTTGCCCAATCGGTTTTAACTCTTGCTTCGAAAATACTCTCTTGAACCGTCCTACCGCCGTGTTACCGTTTGTACGTTTCACTCGGCCTCTCCTTTCTGGAGCCAATCTTGGTCGATTGCTCAATGGGATCGAGTGAAGCATCGAACGTTCCCCTTATAATTCAATAGGTTTAAAGATCCTACTTATGAATGGCGACAAGCCCTCCCGTGGCGCGGTTATGTCGCGATGCTTACCGGTGGAAGTTCCGAAGCTTTTATATTGAGTGGTGCCCTGGGCCGGACTCGAACCGGCGACCTCCCGCTTAGGAGGCGGACGCTCTATCCACCTGAGCTACCAGGGCGGGGCAAACCCATCTTACTACAAAGCCCGGGCGGCGAGATCTTCCAGTGAGGCGGCAGGGAACGCACGCAACGCCGTGGCTGTATTAGCGCGGAAACTTGCTTACACTCGCTTTTGCTCTTGACAGCATACCGGTTTACCGGTGTACTTATAAGGACTCCTAAGGAAATATTACCTATGGCGGCGACGATTTTCGATGGGATCAGCGACCCGCTGAACCAGCGTTTGATGTCGGGCTTAGCGAAGATCGGGCTTGCTCTTAAAAGCCATGCGTGGAAGAACGCCGGGAGTCAGGGCCTGACGCCGACGCAGGGGGCGATCCTTGCGCTGCTACACGCGAAGGGGACGAGTGAGTGGAGACTGTTTTCTATTTCCAGAGCACTAGCGGTAAGCGCCCCGACGGCAAGTGAGGCGGTGACCGCGTTAGTCCGCAAGGGACTGGTCAGCAAAGGGCGAGCGGCGACTGACCAGCGGGCGCTGCTGGTTCAGTTAACGCCTAAGGGACGCGTCGAGGCGGAACACACGGCCCATTGGCCGGATTTTTTGATCGGTGCCGTCGATGAACTGTCGCCGGTGGAACAAGAGGTATTTTGTCGCGGGCTAATCAAGATGATCCACGCCTTGCAGGAGCGGGGCGAGGTTCCAATTTCGCGCATGTGTGTGACGTGCCGGCATTTCCGCCCAGGTGTGTACCACGATCCGGATACGCCGCATCACTGTGCTTTTGTAAACGCAGCGTTTGGCGAGCGCCACTTGCGGTTCGATTGCCCCGAACACGACGCGGTCCCCGTGGAACTGCGGCAAGAGAATTGGGACCGGTTTATTGAAACCCATGCCGCTTAGCTACGAGATCACACAATCCGATCGCCACACTCCGGGTGCTTGCGCGGTGCGCGAATGTTCCCTAGGCTTGCGATGCCGATTCTTTTTACCGAAGCAGGAGGGAGCATACTCAGATGACCTTTTGCCGTTGCGATTCTTCGTTTCGGCCGCTCGTGATCGTAGCTTTGCCGGTCCAACGAGCTTGGCTACATCGCTTCAAGCAGCGATTCCGATTCCAGCCGATTGAGTAGATGCCAGAAGCGGGTGAAACTGAACGTCGATCAATTCAGGGCTTGGGAGAACAAGAGCGTTACGCTTCTCGGCATGTCTGGTGTCGGCAAGACGCATCTCGCGACTATCCTCAGAAGCAGTCATTGGTTCCACTATTCCGGTGATTATCGCATCGGCACCCGGTATTTGGGCGAAGCGATCCTCGACAATATCAAGCAGCAAGCCATGCAGATTCCGTTCTTACGGGAGCTGCTCCGCGCTGACTCTATTTATATCTGCAACAACATCACGGTGGACAATCTAAAACCCGTCTCCACCTTCCTTGGGAAGCTCGGAAACCCCGAGGCAGGCGGCTTGGGGCTCACCGAGTTTAAGCGCCGTCAAGCTCTCCACCACGAAGCGGAAATTGCGGCGATGAAGGATGTGCCCGAATTCCTTCGCAAGGCGAAGGAGATTTACGGCTACCGGCACTTCGTCAACGATGCGGGCGGCAGCGTGTGTGAGCTCGATGATTACGAGCTTCTGGACACCCTCGCCAAGCATACGATGATGCTGTATATCGAGGCGACCGAAGGTGACGAGCAGGCATTGATCCGGCGCGCTGATGAAAATCCAAAACCACTGTATTACCGGAATGTCTTTCTGGATGAGCAGCTCGCTGTGTTCAAGCGGGAACGCAAACTCGCTTACGTCGCGCTCATCGATCCGGATGAATTCGTGCGCTGGATTTTCCCCAGGTTATTTTACGCGCGCATTCCTCGGTATCAGGCGATCGCCGAAAGGTACGGCTACACCGTCACGACGGAGGAGATCGCTCAGATCCAAAGCGAGGCCGATTTTCTCCACCTCGTCGAGACCGTGATCGCCCGCGAGTCCTAAGCGGTTGGGAAGGAGGACGGGTCATGCCCCTCGTTGCAAATTCGAACCTGCCGGCGTTCGCGCACTTGCGGCAGGAAGGCGAGACGGTGATCCCAAACGACATCGCTCTGCATCAAGACATCCGCGAGCTGCACATCGGGCTGCTCAATATGATGCCGGACAAAGCGCTAGAAGCTACCGAGCGGCAGTTTTTACGGCTGGTCGGGGAAAGCAACCAGATCGCACAGTTCTATGTTCACCCGTTTACGATCGAGGAGCTAACACGCGGGCCCGATGCCCGTGCTCACATCGCGCGGTATTACGAGACCTTTGAGGATATCAAGGCAGCCGGGCTCGATGCGCTCATCATCACCGGCGCCAACGTGACGCAACCGGACCTCGCGCTCGAACCTTTTTGGCAGCCCTTGATCGCGATCATCGATTGGGCATATGACAACGTGACCTCAACCCTGTGTTCCTGCCTTGCCACGCACGCCGTACTGCAGTTCCGTCACGGCAAGAAGCGCCGGCGTTTGAAATCCAAGCGCTGGGGTGTGTATTCCCATTACATCACGGACGGCCGGCACCCGCTCATTGCTGGCGTCAATACGCGCTTCGACGTGCCGCACTCGCGCTTCAACGAGATCGGTCGCGAGCAGTTTGAATCCGCAGGGCTCTTGGCGCTCGTCGAGAGCGCTGAGGCGGGTGTGCATATCGCGGTGAGTGAGGACGGTTTCCGTATCGTGTTCTTTCAAGGCCATCCCGAATACGACACCGTCAGCCTGTTGAAAGAATACAAACGCGAAGTGCTGCGTTTCGCGAGTGCTGATGTCGATGAATACCCGCCCTTCCCGGTGAACTATCTCACACCGATGACCCAGGCGATCCTTGAGGAATACGGCGAAGAGGTCAAACTGGCGCGGGCGCGAGCCGCTCCGATTCCCCAAATGCCGGAACACCTTATCGTTCCTTATGTCGACAATACCTGGCACGACACGGCGGAGGCCGTGATTAATAACTGGATCGGCAAGGTTTACCAAACGACCAATATCAATCGACGCAAACCGTTCATGGAAGGCGTCGATCCCAGCGATCCGCTCGGGGTACGCGCATCGATCGCGGCCGTATCATCGAAATTTCACCAAGAGGCGCGTGCGCTGCCGCGGGAGTAGGGTATAGACAAGGCGTTCTTCCCCGGTTCAAGTAATAGGGTTAGCATCCGATACACAGAGGTCAAGCTTACA
>Ga0136633_1003644_pt1 | contig 10051 bp, 10 predicted proteins | sample AntDrymeUQ832206_2_FD_105494 | JGI IMG/M metagenome (GOLD analysis project Ga0136633, IMG submission 105494) | Polar desert sand microbial communities from Dry Valleys, Antarctica - metaG UQ83 (22.06) | ecosystem: Environmental > Terrestrial > Soil > Desert | place: Antarctica: Dry Valley...
ATGCGGATCACCGACCCGCTGACCCGCGCGATCCACATCAAGATGAGCGGCTGCCCGAACGGCTGCAGCCAGCACCACATCGCGAACATCGGCTTCTACGGCGTGTCGATCAAGGTCGGCGAGCACACGATCCCCGCGTACGTCGCGCACATCGCCGGCAACTTCGAGGGCGGCGAGATCGTCTACGGGACGCGGCTGAAGGTGCGCCTGCCCGCCAAGCGCATTCCCGACGCCGTCGAGCGCTGGCTGCGCTGGTATGAGGTCGAGCGCGAGGAGAATGAGGCGTTCAACGACTTCGCGACCCGTGTCGGCGCGAAGGCATTCGAGGACAAGGTCCGCGAGCTGTCGCTGCCCGTCACGTTCAACGTCGAGTCGATGAACACGTTCATCGACTGGAACCGCGACGTTCCGTTCGCCGTCGTGCGCGGCGAGGGCGAGTGCGCGGTCTAGACGGTCTGGAGGTCGACGTCGCGGCGTCTCTGACCGAGACGCTACGGCTGGCAGCCGCCCACGAGCGGCTCGTCCTGCTGTGCTCGTTTCAGAAGGAGGAGTCGGTGATCCTCGACGAGCTGCTGGCGCTCGCGCCGCACGTGCGCGTCGTGACGATCGACACCGGCGTCCTCTTTCCCGAGACGCTCGACACCTGGCGCGCCTACGAGGAGCGCTTCGGCGTGCGGTTCGAGGTCGAGGAGGCGTTCGCCAACCCGCCCTGGAACGGGCCCGAGCACTGCTGCGGGTCGCAGAAGGTCGCCGCGCTGAACCGTGCCCTGGACGGCGCGGACGCGTGGATCACCGGCCTGCGCCGCGAGCAGGGACCGACCCGGGCGCAGACGAATCCCGTCGAGTCCGACGACGGGCGCGCAGGCATCGCGAAGTACTCGCCGCTGGCGCACTGGACCGAGCGCGACCTGTGGGCGCGCATCCACGAGCGCGGCCTGCCGTACCACCCGCTGCACGACGCGGGCTACGAGTCGATCGGCTGCGCGCCGTGCACGAATCCCGGCAGCGGTCGCGAGGGCCGCTGGGCGGGCACCGGCAGGACCGAGTGCGGGCTGCACGTCCGATGAGGCGCCGCGTCCGGAGCGTCGTCTAGATGGACCCGATGGTCATCGCGTTCGGCCTCGGCGTCGGCATCCTGATCGGCCTGACCGGCATCGGCGGCGGCTCGCTGATGACGCCGCTGCTCGTGCTGTTCGCCGGCGTGCCGCCGGTCGTCGCGATCGGCACCGACCTCGCGTACGGCGCGGTCACGAAGACGCTCGGCGGCTGGCGGCACCTGCGCAAGGGCACCGTCGACCTCGGCGTGTCGAAGTGGCTGGCGATCGGCAGCGTGCCCGGCGCGCTGCTCGGCGTGTGGCTGCTCGACCGCCTGCACGCGGCGTACGGCAAGAGCTTCGAGCCGGCGCTGCTCGGCGCGATCGCGGTCGCGCTGTTGATCGTCGCGCTGACGATCCTCGGGCGAGCGCTGTTCATGCCCAAGCTCGTCGCGCGCGAGCGCCACGCGATCGAGCAGACGCGCCGCACGAAGGTCACCGCCGTGGCGATCGGCGTGTTTCTCGGCCTGATCCTCGGGATCACCTCGGTCGGCAGCGGCGCCCTGATCGGGCTCGCCCTGATCCTCGTCTTCAAGCTCACGCCGCACCGCGTTGTCGGCACCGACGTCTTTCATGCCGCGATCCTGCTGTGGGCGGCGGGACTCGCGCATCTCGTCAGCGGCAACGTCGACTTCCTGCTCATGGCGACGATCCTCGTCGGGTCCCTGCCGGGTGTTCTGATCGGCACCGCGCTGATCACGCATGTCCCCGCCTCCGTGCTGCGGCCGGCGCTCGGCTGCGTGCTGCTCGGCTCGGCGCTCGGCGTGCTGTCGAAGGCGGGCGTCGACGTCCCGCCCGTGGCGCTGATCGGCGTGCCGCTGAGCGTCGGGCTGTTCGCTTGGGTCCTGCAGCGCGGGCGCCGTCCGACGACCGCCGACGTGGAGGTGGTGCCGGCATGACCGTGCGCTTGACGCATCTGCAGGAGCTCGAGTCCGAGGCGATCCACGTCATGCGCGAGGTCGCCGCCGAGCTGTCGCGGCCGGTGCTGCTGTTCAGCGGCGGCAAGGACTCCATCGTGCTGCTGCGCCTGGCCGAGAAGGCATTCCGGCCCGGGCGCTTCCCGTTCCCCCTGATGCACGTCGACACGGGCCACAACTTCCCCGAGGTGATCGAGTTTCGCGACCGCCGCGTTGCCGAGCTCGGCGAGCGGCTCGTGGTGGCGTCGGTGCAGGCGTCGATCGACGCCGGTCGCGTCAGGGAGGAGACGGGCCCGCGCGCGTCGCGCAACCGCCTGCAGACGACGACCCTGCTCGATGCGATCGAGGAGCACGGCTTCGACGCCGCGTTCGGCGGCGCGCGCCGCGACGAGGAGCGCGCGCGGGCGAAGGAGCGCATCTTCTCCTTCCGCGACGACTTCGGCGGCTGGGATCCGAAGAACCAGCGGCCCGAGCTGTGGAGCATCTACAACGGGCGCATCCGCCGCGGCGAGAGCGTGCGCGTGTTCCCGATCTCCAACTGGACCGAGCTCGACGTGTGGGAGTACATCGCCGAGGAGCAGCTCGAGGTCCCGTCGATCTACTTCGCCCACGAACGCGAGGTGTTCGCCCGCGACGGGATGCTCTACGCCGTCTCCGAGGCGGTCGAGCTGCTCGACGCCGAGGTCCCCTTTTCGGCGTCGGTGCGCTACCGGACCGTCGGCGACATGAGCTGCACGGGGGCGGTGCAGTCGACCGCCGCCGACCTGGGCTCGGTCGTCGCGGAGATCGCGAAGACGCGCGTCACCGAGCGCGGCGAGACGCGCGCCGACGACCGCGTGAGCGAAGCCGCGATGGAAGATCGCAAGATCGCGGGGTATTTCTAGTGGGACTCGCCGCTGCCGACCTCATGCGCCTCGCGACGGCCGGGTCCGTCGACGACGGCAAGTCGACGCTCATCGGCCGCCTGCTGCTGGACTCCAAGCAGGTCCTGACCGACCAGCTCGAGCACGTCGAGGAGGCGTCGCGCCGGCGCGGCGGCGACGGCGACGTCGACCTGTCGCTGCTCGTCGACGGCCTGCGCGCCGAGCGCGAGCAGGGCATCACGATCGACGTCGCCTACCGCTACTTCGCCACCGCGCGACGGACGTTCATCATCGCCGACACGCCGGGGCACGTGCAGTACACGCGCAACATGGTCACCGGCGCGTCGACCGCCGACCTCGCCGTGATCCTCGTCGACGCGCGAAAGGGCGTACTGGAGCAGTCCAAGCGCCACGCGTACATCTCGTCCCTGCTCGGCATCCCGCACATGGCCGTCGCCGTCAACAAGATGGACCTCGTCGGCTTCTCCGAGGACGTCTTCGACGCGATCGTGCGCGACTTCGCGGACTTCGCGCGCGGCCTGAACGTCCGCGACATCGCCTACCTGCCGATCTCCGCCAAGCACGGTGACAACGTCGTCGACCGCTCCGAGCGGATGCCCTGGTACGGCGGCGTGCCGCTGCTCGAGCACCTCGAGAGCGTGCAGATCACCGACGACCGCAACCTCGACGACGTCCGCTTCCCCGTGCAGTGGGTCATCCGCGACCACGACTCCGACTACCGTGGCTACGCCGGGCAGGTCGCCGGCGGCATCCTGCGCCCCGGAGACGAGATCCAGGTGCTGCCGTCCGGGGCGCGCTCGCGGATCGCGCGCATCGACACCTTCGACGGGCCGGCCGCCGAGGCGTTCGCGCCGATGTCGGTGACGCTGCTGCTCTCAGACGAGATCGACGTCTCGCGCGGCGACCTGATCTGCGCCGTCGACGGCGCGCCGTCGCTTGAGCGCGAGATCGAGGCGACCGTCTGCTGGATGACCGACGCGCCGCTGCGCGCCGGCAGCCGCTACGCGATCAAGCACTCGACGCACGCGGCGCGCGCGCTCGTCGACGGCGTGATCGACCGTGTCGACATCCATACGCTGCAGCCCGACGCCGGCGCCGGCGAACTCGCCCTCAACGACATCGGCCGCGTGCGGCTGCGCACCTCCAAGCCGCTGGCGTTCGACCCCTACGCCCGCAACCGCGCGACCGGCTCGTTCATCCTCATCGACGAGGCCACGAACGACACCGTCGGCGCCGGCATGATCGTCTGAGCCTGTGCGCGATTGCCGGGGGGCGGAGCAAGGACATGGCGTTTGAGTTCGCCCTCACGCTGCCGCCGGACGTGCTGCCGGACGTGCGGTCGAGCAACGGGCGGCTCTTCTGGCGACTGGACGCGAAGTCCGACGAGCTCGGCCACGGCTCGCACGAGCGCGTGCGGATCGCCGTCGGCTGAGCGTCGCCGAGCGCCTGCCTCTCACCAGGGCGACGCGCGGCTCGGCCGGATTCGGCAGCCGGGCGGCGTTCTCGCGGCCGGCGGGGTGTTCGCACGAACGCACCCCCGACCGCTCCGCCTCGCGGACGCGGGCGGAGCGGTCAGCGTGCGGTCGGGCGCTACGGCAGGTCGGGCGGCGCCTCGACGCCGATCCGCGTGCCGTTGACGGTGTGGCGGCTTACGTTGCTTCCGGGCAGCAGGTTGCCGGCCGGATCACGGAACTCCGGCACGGAGTACCCCGTGAAGGAGTCGCCGTCGGCCGACAGCTCCAGCCTGTGGCGGAGCTTCACCGTTCCGAGGTATGCATCCGTCGAGGGGTCGTAGCGAAAGAACATCGCCGTGGTGCCGTACGTGCGGCCCGACACCCGCTCCCACGCGATGACCGCCGCGCTGCGCGCCCGAGCACCGCCGTTCGCGGTCTCCATGCCGGTGCCGCCCTTGTTGTAGGTTTGCACGGACTTCAGCGGCGGCAGCGTCGGACCGCGGTTGACCGACACCATCCATGCCCCCGAGAGCTGGTTCTCCCCTGCCCCCTCGTTGCCGGCAGATGCCGACATCGCGCTGACGCCGGTCGCAACCAATGCGAGCGCGACGATCGTGCCACATGCTGCTCTGAGCTTGCGCATCCTGTGTTCCTCCTGTCGACCGTCAGCCGATCGGCCTCCGCGATCGCATCTGACAGCTGGTGTGGTTGATAGGCGCGTACGCGGCGGTGAGCACGCCGAAGGTCACCATCGAGCGCGTCGCCAGGCCGCTTGCATTGGCAACCCTGCTGTGGGGGATGGTGGTGCTCATCGGCGTCTCCAGTCGCGTTCACCGGCGCCGCTGCGGGGCACCGCGTGACGACGAACATCGGCAAGCCGGCGGCCGCTGTCGTCACCCTTGGAGGTGAACGACCCCCGCCGCGCCTACCGCGCTCGTAGGGCCTATTTGACAGCTTTGATTCTCCGAGCTACTTTGCCATCCAAAGTGCACCGTAAAAAGGGAGATCACGGCGATGAACGGCAGGCCGATCGGGCGGCTTGACAATGTCGTCCATCAGCGCGTACGGCTGGCGATCCTGACTCTCCTGCACGAGGCCGAACACGCAGACTTCTCCCACCTGCGCGACACGCTCGAGCTCACGAACGGCAATCTGTCGAGCAACCTGCAGGTGCTCGAGCGGGCGGGCTACGTCGAGATCGAGAAGACGTTCGAGGGCCGGCGCCCGCGGACGTGGGTGCGCTCGACGCGCGCCGGGCGCATGGCGCTGGCGGATGAGATCGCGGTGCTCGAGGCGATCGTGGCACGCGTCAACGGCACGCCTCAGCGCGCAAGCGCCGATCCACCGAGGTGAGACACCGCCCGGGCTCCCGGACGATGTAGCCCGACGCCCTCGTCGGGGTCCTACCACTGCACGGCTCCCCGTGACTGCACGGCCTCCTCGGACGGGGACGGCTGCAGAGCAGCGGCCAAGCCATCGGCTCGCGAACTGCTGCGCGTCGCGAGCACGCAACATCCGCGGGTCGTGCTGATCACGGACACGACGCGGCCATCGGCCGGCGGGCATGACCGTTCGGCTCATGTGCTCGGCACATCGCGCGCCGATGTCGCTGAGCAGGAGACCGGCTCCTGTTGTGCTGTTCACCGCCGGATCTCATGCTCGCGACCGCAGACGAGGAGCCATCGTGCTTTGCCTTGCTCAGCTTTCCCGTCCGGCGAGGGCCGCCATCCGGCTGTTGTGGATCGCCGGCACCACCGCATACGCGCTGTTCGTGGCCACCATCGCATTCGGCCCCGAGATCGCGCCCGCGGGCGCGATCGAGGGCTTCATGGTCTCCCTGTTTCTGATTCCGGCTGCGCTGTGCATCCTGCGAGCAGCGCTTGTGCGCGAGGAGCGCTTCGCCTGGGCCGTGTTCGGGCTGGGCATGTTCGTCTCGGCGCTGGCCTGGACGTACTACTACCTGGTTGTGCAGAACCTGGCAGACCCGCCGTATCCATCACTTGCGGACATCCTGTGGCTGGCCTACTACGTCGGCGCGGTCCTCGGGCTGCTGGCGCTCATGCGCGCGCGCGTGCGCTGCCAGCAACGCGGCTATTGGATCGACGCGGCGGTCGGTGGACTGGCGATCGCCGCCCTCGCGGCAGCGCTGCTGGTGGAGCCGATCCTCGCCGCGACCGGCGGCAGGCTCGCGGCGGTGATCACGAACATGGCCTACCCCCTCTTCGATGTCTTGATCGTCAGCGTCGTGCTCGGCGTCTTCGTCATGACGGGCTGGCGCCCGGGCCGCGGGTGGCTCCTGCTCGGCGCGGTCTTCGCCGTACAGGCCGGCTGCGACACGATCTACCTCTACCAGACGGCCGCCGGCACCTATCAGAGCGCGACGTGGCTGGACGCCTCATGGCCGGCTCTGAACCTGCTCGTCGCGGTCGCGGCATGGCAGAGGCCCGCGGCCGCGAACGCCAGCCAGACACACGGTTGGCCGGCGGTCGCGCTCACCGCCGGCTTCGCGCTCGTGGGCCTCGGGCTGATGGCCTACGACCATTGGCAGCGCATCAGCGACGTGGCGCTGGGCCTGGCGACGCTGACGCTGATCGTCGCGTTCGTGCGCACGGCGATGACCTTCGGCGAGATGCGATCGCTCGCTGACGACCGGGCGCTGCACACCGAGCTCATCCTCAACGCCGCGGGCGAGGGGATCTGCGGCCTGGACCGCCATGGCCTGGTCACCTTCGCCAATCCCGAGGCGGCGGCGCTAACGGGCCACGGGCGCAGCGAGCTCATCGGCCGTCACTTCCATGACACCGTCCACCACAGCAGGCCCGACGGAAGCCCGTATCCGTTCGAGGACTGTCCCGTCGCGTCGTGCCTGCACGACGGCGCCGTCCACCACGCCGACGACGACACGTACTGGACCAAGGACGGCTCGAGCTTCGATGTCGAGTTCACGAGCACGCCCGTCATGGACCTGACGGGCGTCACGGGAGCGGTCGTCGTGTTCAAGGACGTCACCGCGCGCAAGCGGGCCGAGACCGCGCTGGCGGCGAACGAGCGCCGGACGCGGCAGATCCTGGAGACGGCCCACGACGCGTTCGTCGCGATGGACGCCGACGGGCTGATCACCGACTGGAACGCGCGCGCCGAGACCATCTTCGGCTGGTCGCGTGACGAGGCTCGCGGACGCGACCTCAGTGACACGATCATGCCCGAGCGCTTCCGGGAGGATCACCGGCGTGGCGTGCAGCGGCTGCTCGCGAGCGGCGAGTCGGCGATCCTGGACCGGCGGCTCGAGGTGTCCGCGCTGTGCCGCGACGGACGCGAGTTTCCCATCGAGATCACGATCACGGTCATCCAGACGGAGCACGGCTCGTCCTTTAACGCCTTCATCCAGGACGTCACCGAGCGCAAGGCGGCCGAGGACCTTCTCGAGCGCCAGCGCCGGCAGCTCGTCGATGCGCAGGCCGTCGGCGGCTTCGGGAGCTGGGAATGGGATCTCGTGACGGGCACGATCGAGCGCTCCGACGAGCTGTGTCGCATCTACGGCCTCGAACCGGGCAGTCATCCAGGCAGCGTGGAGGCCATGGCTCCCGCGCATCCCGACGATCGCGCACGCTGGCAGTCCGACGTGCAGGCGACGCTGGAGAGCGGTGCGCCGCTGTCGATCGAGTTTCGCATCGTGATGCCCGACGGCAGCGTCCGTGTCATGCACTCGCGCGGTGAGCTCGTTCACGACGAACACGGAACACCGCTGCGGGTCATCGGCACGACGCAGGACATCACCGAGCGTCACGAGCTCGAGCGCGCCAAGGACGAGTTCACGTCGATCGTCAGCCACGAGCTGCGCACACCGCTGACGTCGATCCGCGGGTCGCTGGGTCTGCTGGAGAGCGGCGTGCTGGGCGAGCTGCCGGCACAGGGACAGCGGATGGTCGAGATCGCGGTGCAGAACACCGACCGTCTCGTGCGCCTGATCGACGACATCCTGGACATCGAGCGCATCAATTCGGGCCAGATCGACATGAATCCCGGACCGTGTGACGCCCGTGAGCTGATCGCGCGCGCCAGCGATGCGGTCGCAGCGCTGGCCGCCGCGGCGAACGTCTCGGTGCTCATCGACGCCGAGCCGGTGCACTTCTCCGCTGACGGCGATCGGGTGATTCAGACGCTGACGAATCTCATCAGCAACGCCGTGAAGTTCTCGCCGCCGGCGAGCAGCGTGCGCGTGTCGTGTTCGCGCCGCGATGGGGAGGTGCTCTTCGAGGTCAGCGACGAGGGTCGCGGGATCCCGGCCGAGAACGTCGAGACGGTCTTCGGACGCTTCCAGCAGGTCGATGCGTCTGACTCGCGCGAGAAGGGCGGCACCGGCCTGGGCCTTGCGATCTGTCGCAGCATCGTCGATCAGCACGGCGGGCGCATCTGGGCGCACAGCGTCCCGGGCCATGGCGCCACGTTCTCCTTCCTCCTGCCGGCCCCGGTCGGCGACGTCGCCGACCGGGGCCCGTCGACGTGAAGGGGCCGCAGGAACTCGCTGGCGCGGATGCGCCGACGGTGCTCGTCTGTGACGACGACGTGTGCGTCATCGAGATCGTCAGCGTGATGCTCGCCCGCCGCGGCTACAAGGTGGTCACGGCAAGCTGCGGCGAGCAGGCCCTGCAGCACGCGCTGCGCGAGCGTCCGGACGTGATCCTCCTGGACTTGTTGATGCCGGGCATGAGCGGCTGGGAGACCGCTGCGGCGCTCAAGGAGCACGCGGAGACTGCGAGCATTCCAATCGTGATCCTCAGCGTGCTGGCGGAGGCCGATACCACGGCTCCCGAGGGCCAGATCATCGACTGGGTGCAAAAGCCCCTTGACGACGCGCAGCTATTCTCAGCGCTCGAGCACGCCGTCAGCGCGCGCGAGAGGCCGTTCAAGGTTCTGGTCGTCGAAGACGATCGCGACCTCGCGGGGGTGTTGACCGCGACGTTTGCGCGCCATGGGATCGAGACGTTTCGCGCCGCGGCCGCCAACGGATCAGGCTGAACGCGCCCGATGCCCACCGCCGCGAGCCAGCCGACCGCCACCGTCACCGGGGACACGCCCGTCGACGACCTCCGTATCACCCCGGAGCAATGGTTTGTTGAGCGTGTGCGCCCGCTCATCGCCTTCGCCACCGGCGGCGACTGGCTGCCCGCCACCCTGCTGCCCGACCAGGACGAGCTCGCACGCGTCAAGCAGCGGCTGCTACGTGCCGAGGGCGCGCCGACCCCGGGTCGCGCTGACCTGGCTGGCCGGCTGGCGCGCCGGTTACGTCGCTTCGGTGATCACGGCTGGCGTCGTGCGAGACGCCGTCCTCGTGCGCGCCGGTCGGCCCGGTGTGCTGCGCGTCCGGCGCCACACCGAGGGCTGGCTCTGCGTCGTCGGGAGGACGATCATCGCCAGGCGCCCAAGCTCGTCGCCCGGGGCGCGGCATAGGGCGCGGGAACGGGGTGCAACCAGTGCTTCAGCCGACCCGTCGGAAGCCTGGCAAGGTTCGAAGCCAAGGTCGAAGCTCATGATCGTGTCGATGCCGTAGCGGCGCATCACCGCCACGTGCAGCGCGTCAGGGCTGATGGTCGGATTGCTCCGAGGATGATCTGCTTGGCTGCCCGGACGTCGACTGGCTCGATCGGGAAGATCTCGTCGACGGTGGCCGCGACGGGGTCGAAGGTGGGTTGGATCAGCTC
>Ga0136633_1003645_pt1 | contig 10047 bp, 11 predicted proteins | sample AntDrymeUQ832206_2_FD_105494 | JGI IMG/M metagenome (GOLD analysis project Ga0136633, IMG submission 105494) | Polar desert sand microbial communities from Dry Valleys, Antarctica - metaG UQ83 (22.06) | ecosystem: Environmental > Terrestrial > Soil > Desert | place: Antarctica: Dry Valley...
CCGTCGCGCCCCGGCGACTCGTACATCGGCAGCAGCCAGATGACGTCGACGCCGAGCCACTGCAGGTAGTCGAGCTTCTCGGTCAGGCCGCGGAAGTCGCCGTGGCCGTCGCCGGTGCCGTCGAAGAAGCCGCGCAGGTGGATCTCGTAGAAGAGCGCCGTCTTGAACCACAGGGGGTCAGACTCGAACCAGTTCTGTGCGGCGTTCATGTGACGCGGAGCAGGTGCGCGACGCGATAGGGGTCAAGACGCACGAAGTTGCGGCCCATGCGCCAGTCGAAGCTCTCACCCGACAGCAGGTCGGTGACGGTGAAGACCGGAGCGAGCCCGAGCCCGTACGGCACGACGACGACGCCCTCCTGGGCCGCGACCGGGTCGAGCGTGACGACCGTGATGACCGTGTTGTCGTGAGTGCGCTTGGCGTAGGCGATGAGCGCGTCGTTCTCGGTGGTGAGAAACTGGATGTTGTCGAGCTGCTCGAAGGCGGGGTTCTCGCGGCGGATCGTGTTGATGCGCTCGATGAGCGACAGCAGCGGACCGTCCAGCGTGCGCTCCTTGACCTCGTACTTCTCGGAGTGGTCGTACTCCTCGGAGCCGGCCTTGACCGGCACGCGCTCGAAGCTCTCGAAGCCCGAGTAGATGCCGTAGGTCGGGCTCAGCGTGGCGGCCAGCACGAGCCGGCTGGCGAACTTCGGCGGCCCGCCCTGCTGCAGCTCCTCGGTGAGGATGTCGGGCGTGTTGACGAAGAAGTTCGGGCGGTAGTAGTCCTGCATGCCGCTCGTCGCCAGCTCGGTGACGTAGTCGGTCAGCTCCCACTTCGAGCTCTTCCACGTGAAGTACGTGTAGGACTGGTTGAACCCGACCTTGGCCAGCTGGCGCATCATCGCCGCGCGCGTGAAGGCCTCGGCGAGGAAGATGATCTCCGGGTGCTTCTTGCGCATCCGCGCGATCAGCCACTCCCAGAAGGCCAGCGGCTTGGTGTGCGGGTTGTCGACGCGAAAGACCTTGACGCCGTGATCGGCCCAGTACGTGACCACGCCGAGCAGCGCGTTCCACAGGCCCTGCCAGTCCTCCGACTCCCAGTTGACGTTGTAGATGTCCTGGTACTTCTTGGGCGGGTTCTCGGCGTACTTCAACGTCCCGTCGGGGCGGCGGTTGAACCACTCCGGATGCTCGGTCAGCCAGGGATGGTCGGCCGAGCACTGGATCGCGAAGTCCAGTGCGACGTCGATGCCGTGCTGGCCGGCGGTGGCGACCAGCGCGTCGAAGTCCTCGATCGTGCCGAGCTCGGGATGGATCGCGGTGTGGCCGCCCGTCTCGTCGCCGATTCCCCAGGGCGAGCCCGGGTCGCCGGGCGCCGCGGTCAGCGCGTTGTTGACGCCCTTGCGGTTCGTCAGGCCGATCGGGTGGATGGGCGGCAGGTAGAGGACGTCGAAGCCGAGGTCGGCCAGGGCGGGGATCTGCTTCTCCACGCCGGCGAAGCCGCCCCAGGAGCGCGGGAAGAGCTCATACCAGGCGCCGGCGCGAGCCCGGACGCGGTCGACCTCGACGGCGAGCGTGCGGTCCATCGTCGTCGAACGGGTGCGGTCGGGGTAGCGCTCGATGATCTCGAAGAGCTCGGGCTCGAGGGCGATCTCGGGGCTGGGGTTCTCGTCTCGCAGGCAGGCAAGCGCGCGCTCGATGTGCTGGTGGTCGGCGCCCTTCTTCGCGCGGGCGGCCGCCTGCTCGAGCAGAACCTGGCCCTCGGAGAGCTCGCCGGAGAGGTTCTCCTGCCCGGCGTCGACCTTGCGGCGGATCTCCTCGCGCCAGCTCGCGAAGGCGTCGGTCCAGGCCTCGATCGTCCAGCTGTGGCGGCCCAGGCGATCGACCGTGAAGGCGCCGGCCCAGCGGTCGCCGTCGATGTGCGCGTCGATGCGCGTCAACGGGCTCTCGACCCACTTGCGTGATCCGGGGGCCTGCGATCGCACGACGGCGCGCAGCACGTCGTGTCCGTCGGCGAAGATGTCCGCGCTCACCGCCACGGCGTCGCCGACCGTCCGCTTGGAGGCATAGCTGCCGCAGTCGATCATCGGCGCCGGCCTTCCGATCTGGATGCGCGGCGGCGGTTTGGCGTTCTTGGGCAGGGGCACTTCAGACACTCTCTCCGTTTCCGACGGTTCGTAACGTGACGGCACAGCTTCAACAACGCTCGGCGGGCGTCCAGCTGCATCCGACCAGCCTGCCGGCCGGGAGGCTCGGCGACGACGCGTACCGCTTCGTCGATTGGCTCGTGGATGCCGGGCAGTCGTGGTGGCAGATGCTGCCGCTCGGCCCGCCCGACCGTGCCCGCTCGCCCTACAAGGCGGCCTCGGCGTTCGCTGCGTGGCGCGGCCTGCTGGCCGATCCCGCAGCGCCCGTGTCCGATGAAGATGTCGAGGCGTTTCGCGACGCCGAGGCCTTCTGGATCTCAGATTGGGAGGCGGTCGCCGGCGGCCGCCGGGCGGTCGCCGACCAGGTTCGCTTCGCGCGCGAGTGGACCGCGCTGCGCGCCTACGCCAACGAGCGCGGCGTGCGGCTGATCGGCGACGTGCCGATCTACGTCGCCCCCGGCAGCGCCGACCACCGCGCGCACCCGGAGCTCTTTCGCGGCGGTGAGGTGGCGGGCGCGCCGCCCGACGCGCTGAGCGAGCGCGGCCAGCTCTGGGGCAACCCGCTCTACGACTGGCCGGCGCTGCAGCGCCGCGACTACCGCTGGTGGACCGAGCGCCTGCGGCGCACGTTCGCGATGTTCGACGTCACCCGGATCGACCACTTTCGCGGCTTCGTCGCCTACTGGGCCGTGCCCGAGGGTGCGGCGGATGCCCGCGGCGGGCGCTGGCGCCGCGGCCCGGGGCGCGCGGTGTTCGACGCCGCGGCGCGCTCGCTGGGGGAGCTGCCGGTCATCGCCGAGGACCTCGGGGTGATCACCGAGCCGGTGACGCGCCTGCGCCGCGAGCTCGGCTTTCCGGGCATGGTCGTCATGCAGTTCGGCTTCGATCCCGACGACCCGCACGGCCCGCATCGCCTCGAGCACCACGAGGCCGACAGCGTCGTCTACACGGGCACGCACGACACGGACACGCTGCGCGGCTGGTGGGACGGCCTGGCGCCGCTGACGCGGTCCGCGGCGTCGACGGCGATCCACGCCGCGGGCTTTCAGGACCGCGAGCCGTGGTGGTCGATCATCCGCCTGGCGTACTCGTCGCCCGCGCGGCTGGCGATGATCCAGGCCCAGGACGTGCTCGGGCTGGGCAGCGACGCGCGGATGAACATCCCCGGCCGGGCGACCGGCTCGTGGCGCTGGCAGATGGCGCCGGGCGCGCTGACCCCAGAGCACGCGAAGCGGCTGCGGGACGCGACCGAGGAGGCGGGGCGGGCCAGGCTGCCAATGGCGCCTTGACCCCTTAATCCGCCACGCAGGACGCGCGCCAGCGGTCCGCCGTCAGGCGGTAGAGCACGTGGCGGCGCAGGTGGGGCTGCTCGACGAGCGGGTGATCGAAGTCGTCGGCCGGGTCGTGGTGCATGCCGAGGTGGCGCATGACGGTGCGCGAGCGCTCGTTGGCGACGACCGTCATCGAGACGATCTCGTCGAGCTGCACCTGCTCGACCGCGAACGCCGCGGCCGCACGCGCGGCCTCCGACGCATACCCCCGACCCCACGCCGGCCGGGCCAGGCGCCAGCCGATCTCGACGGCTGGGGTGAACGGCGCCTCGAAGCGCGGGCGCGCCAGCCCGGTGAAGCCGACGAAGTCGCCGGTCGCGCGCACCTCGAGCGCCCACAGGCCCCACCCGTCGGCCTCCATGAGCGCCTCGATCAGGTCGGCGAACGTGTCGCTCTCCCGGCGCGTGAGCGGCGCCGCGAAGTGGCGCATGACCTCGGGGTCGGCGTTCAGCACCGCGAACGGCGTGCGATCGCCGGGCCGCCAGCGCCGCAGCAGCAGCCGCTCGGTCTCGAGCTCGTGCATCGCGCCATTGTCCCCATCCACGACGCCCGCGACGCGGGGTGTGGCGCATGCGTCGCGCCCAGCACGAACGATTCGCCACACCCCTGGATCGCGATCGCCTGTCAGCGGGTATTCGGCCGCCAATGACCTTCACCACCGCGATCGTCACCGGCTCGGAGTCCGGCATCGGCCGCGCGACCGCCGTCGCGCTCGCGCACCGCGGCCTCGACATCGGGATCACCTGGCATGAGGCGCAGGAGCGCGCGCGCGAGACCGCCGAGGAGGTGCGGGTGGCGGGCCGGCGCGCCGAGATCGTCCGTCTCGACGCCGCGCAGCCGGATGCGGCGGCGCGCGTCGTCGGCGAGCTCGCCGACGCGCTCGGCGGCGTCGACGTGCTCGTCAACTGCGCGGGCGCCGGGCACGTCAGCTCGGTGCTCGACGTGACGCTCGACGAGTGGCGCCGGGTGCTCGACACCGACCTCGTGGGCGCGTTCTTCATCGCCCAGGCAGCCGCGCGGCGGATGATCGCGGCGGGGCGCGGTGGGCGGATCATCAACGTCACCTCGGTCCACGAGCACGTGCCGCTGCGCGACGCGGTCGCCTACGTTGCGGCCAAGCACGCGCTCGGCGGGGTGACGAAGTGCCTCGCGCTCGAGCTCGCCGAGCACGGGATCACGGTCAACTCGGTCGCCCCCGGCGAGATCGCCACGGCGATGACCGGCAACGAGGACGTCGATCCGCACACGCGCACGCGGCCGTCGATCCCCGGTGGACGCCCCGGCGACGCCCGCGAGATCGCCGCGGCGATCGCCCACCTGGCCTCACCCGAGGCCGCCTACACGACGGGCACCTCGCTCGTCGTCGACGGCGGCTTGCTGCTCATGGCCGCCGTGGCCAACCAGGGCGACATCGGGACCTGATCGCGAGGCGCGCCGCGGGATCCCGGCCCGGGGGCGAGCAATACACTGGCCGCCGCCATGGCTGCTCCCGCCAGCGCGGAGGCGATCCGCGACGTCAACACCCGCTACCACGACGCCGCGGCCGAGCACTACGACACGAAGTGGGGCGTCGACTACGGCGAGGTCGGGCGAAACCAGGTACGCGGCAAGCTGCACAAGCTGCTCGGCACGCCGCTGCCGACGTTCGGCCGGTCGCTGGAGATCGGCGCCGGCACGGGCTACTTCACGCTGAACATGCTCCAGGACGGCGTGGTGCGCGAGGCGGTCGCGACCGACATCTCGCCCGGCATGCTCGACGCGCTGCAGGCCAACGCGCAGCGCATCGGCGTCGCCGTCGAGACCGTGGCCTGCGGCGCCGAGGACCTGCCCTTCGCCGACGACTCGTTCGACCTCGTGCTCGGCCACGCGGTGCTGCACCACATCCCGCACCTCGACCGCGCGTTCGCCGAGTTCAAGCGCGTGCTGCGCCCCGGCGGCCAGTTCCTGTTCGCCGGCGAGCCGTCGCAGACCGGCGACCGGATCGCGGCCTATCCCAAGCGCGCCGCCCTCGCCACGGCGCCGCTGTGGCGCACCCTCATGCGCGCCCGGCCCGCCGAGGGTCACGACTTCCCCGACACGCGCGACGCATGGCCGGAGCAGCCCGACCAGCACGAAGGCGAGGCCCTGGAGGCCTTCGTCGACGTGCATGCCTTCACGCCCGAGGAGGTCGGCGCCTGGGCGCGCGGCGCGGGCTTCGACGACGTTTGCGTCCGCGGCGAGGAGCTGCTGGCCAACTGGTTCGGCTGGATGAACCGCACGCTCGAGGCGACCGCGCTGCCCGAGGACATTCCCTGGCTGTGGCGCCAGTACGCGTTTCGCGGCTACCTCGCGCTGCAGCGCGTCGACGTCGCGCTGCTGGAGGGCCGACTGCCGCCGCAGGTCTTCTACAACCTCATGATCGCGGGACGCAAGCCGCGTTGAGCGACACCGGCCACCCCTGTCGCAAGGGCCTGCTCGCGCTCGGCGACAGCATCACGGTCGGCGAGGGGTCGATGACGCTCGGCATCACGGCGCTGTCGTGGGCGCAGTGGTTGGCGAAGGCGATGGACCTGCCCTACACGTCCTACGCGTTCAACGGCGCGACGACCGCCGACGTCCTGGACGAGCAGCTGCCGCGCGTGCGCTTCGACTACGACGTGGCGACGCTCTACGTGGGCGCCAACGACGTGCGCTCCCCGGCCTTCGACGCCGCCGCCTACGAGCGCGACCTCGACGCCATCGCCGAGCGTCTGGCGGCGCGCGCGGCGCGCCTGCTGATGCTCACGCTGCCCGAGGACCTCGGCCGGCCGTCGTGCGCGCCGAAGCCGGCACAGGCCGGCGACATCGTCCGCCGCATGGCCGCGCGTCACGGAGCAGTCGCCGCCGACCTCGCGGACTTCGGCGGCTGGACGCACGTGCTGCCCGACGTCGTGCACCCGACGCCGCTCGGCCAGGTCGAGATGGCCGACCGCGCCGCCCGCGCACTGGGCTGCGCGATGGTTCCCTCCGAGCTCGTCCGCGACCGCCGCGCCCACGTCGCCCGTTACGCCCCCGCCCACGCCCGCGCGGTCGCCCGCGACCTGACGCGGCGAGCGCGCGAGCGGGTCATCCGGCCGCGCTGAGAGGGCCCGCGCGGGTCCCGGCACGCCGCAGGCGGTCCGCGACTCCGGAGCGGCGCGACCGGCGCGTAGCATCCGAGCGATGGCGCTCCTGCGAACCGCGCGCTCCGTGCTGCGCACGCCCGGCGTGCAGGCCGGCCGCGACATCGCGCTCGGCCGCCACGTGCGGCTGGAGGTCGGCGCCGGCGCGCAGCTCGTCATCGGCGACGGCTGCCGGCTGGGCGACCGCACGCGGATCGTCGTGCAGCATGGACGCGTCGAGCTCGGCGCCGGCGCGCGACTGGACGAGCGCTGCACGATCGTCGCGCACGCGGGGGTGAGGGTCGGCGCGGGCGCGTGGCTGCAGGACGGCGCCGTGCTGGTGGACTTCGACCACGTCGTGGACGACGTCGAGCTGCCGATCCGCGCCCAGCCGCTCGTCGCGACGCCGATCGTCATCGGCGAGCGCGTGCGGGTCGGCCTGGGCTCGGGCGTGCTGCGCGGGGTGACGATCGGCGCCGATGCCGTCGTCGGCCCGCACGCGGTCGTCACCCGCGACGTGGCAGCGGGCGAGACCGTCGGCGGCGTGCCCGCGCGTCCGCTCGCGGATCTCGGCTGAGCGCGCCGGTGGACGCCGGCACCGCCGCCCTCCTCGCCGGCGCGGGCTTCGGCGCCGGGGTCGTCAACGCCGTCGCCGGCGGCGGCTCGCTGATCACGTTCCCCGCGCTGCTCGCCGCGGGCTACCCGAGCGTCACCGCCAACGTGACGAACGCCGTCGCGGTCCTGCCCGGCTACGTCGGCGGCTCGCTGGCCTACCGCCGCGAGCTCGGCGACCAGGGCGCGCGGATCCGCGCGCTCGCGCTGACCAGCGCGGTCGGCGCCGCGAGCGGCGCGGCGCTCCTGCTCGTCAGCCCGGCGAGCGTGTTCGAGGCGATCGTGCCGTGGCTGATCCTCGCCGCCTGCGGGCTGCTCGCCGTCCAGCCGCGCGTCGCCGCGGCGGCGCGCGCGCGGGACACGTCGCCCTCGCCGCTTCTGCTCCACGCGGCGCTCTTCGCCGCGACCGTCTACGGCGGCTACTTCGGCGCGGGTCTCGGGATCATGCTGCTGGCGATCCTCGGGGTGTTCGTCGACGACGGGCTGCAGCGCCTCAACGCGCTCAAGGGGGTGCTGTCGCTGCTCGTCGCCGTCGTCGGCGCGGTCGGCTTCGCGATCTTCGGGCCGATCGCGTGGGACGCGGCGGCGATCGTCGGGGTCACCTGCCTGCTGGGCGGCGTGGCCGGCGTCGGCGTGGCCCGCCGGCTGCCGGCGGCGATCCTGCGGGCGGTGGTGATCGTCTACGGCGTGAGCGTCGCCATCGTGCTCCTGGCCTAGCGTGCTCGGCCAGACGGCGGGCTCACCGGCGCGACGGCCTGCGGCACTGCGCCGTGCTCGTCACCGTCTCGGTGTCGCCGTTGGCGTACGTGTAGCTGGCGCGGCTCTTCCACCTGCCGGTCTTGCAGGTCCGCGGCGTCGTGATGAGCCGCCTGGCCTTCGCGCCCGAGCCCTTCGTCCTCGCCTTGAGCGTGATGTCGAGCGACTTGAGGATGGCCTCGCCGGCCGCGCAGTCGTTGGCCGCCGTGCCCGGCGGCAGGCACAGGCGCGGCAGCACGGCGGTGATCCGGTGCTTGCTCAGCGTGAGCGGCAGGACGGCCGACTGGACGCCGGTGAGCACCGCCGCCATGCCGGTGTCCGTCGCGAAGACCGCGACCTGCTGGGTGACGTTGCCGAGGATCGTGCCGGTGATGCCGACGGCCGTGCCGCCGCCGATCGCCGTGCCGGCCGGGCAGGCGGCGGCGCCCTGGGCCTGCAGCGCCGCGAGGCTGCAGCGCGTGGCGGCGGCGGTGTTGAACTTCGTGCCCTCCGGCAGCGCGAAGACGATCTTCGTGACGCGCAGCGGCCGGCCGCCGACCGGCGGGTTGCGATCGGTCCGGATCGTCGCCGCGGTGGACTTGTTCGTGAACTTGGACGTGGGTTTGAGCGTGAGCGTGTGCTCGTTGCGCACCGCGGCGGTCGCGGGGATCGCGGCGAGCAGCGCCAGCGCGCCGGCCGCGGCGATGGCGCGAAGGGCGGGAGAGCAGGACGAACGGCCGAAGTCGAGCATGCGCGCCAGCATGACAGCGCCCGCGCGCCGCCGCCGTCTCGCCGGCGCGCGACCGGCCGCGGGTGAGCACCCGCGGCCGGTGACCGCCGCCGTCAGACGCCGACGAAGCTGGCGTGCTGCTTGAAGTGCCGCGCGGCCTTGCCCACGAACTCCCAATCGAAGTGCGGGCCCGGATCGCTGCGATCGTTGAATCCAGCGGCCGCCGAGACGCGCTGATGGGAGGTGTGACCCTTCTTCAGCACGCTGATGCGGTTGCCCGGCGCCTGCGTGATCCTCGCGACGCGCAGCGGTATCCCGAACTCGCGCTCGGCCAGTTGCCACAGCCATGCGGCAGCGCAGAACTGCTTCTTCGTCCAGGGCTCGTTGATGGTCGCGTGCATGTGCTCGACGCCGCAGCTGACCTGGTTGGCGCCGCGGGCCTGGAAGCACAGGCGGTTGAGCGGGTTGTAGAGGGCGACGTTGCCCTCGCTGTCGGTCGCCGCCTGCAGCGACAGGCCCTGGGCCTTCAGGACCCGCGCGAGGGTCATGAAGTCGTCCTGGCCCGGCACGTTCTTGACGACCGGGATGTGCTCGACCATGATCAGCGGCTGGATGACGCCGCCGTTGGCGGGCAGCACGCCGCTGCCGCGGTAGTCGAACACCTTGCCGGCGCCCTTGAGCTCCTTGAGTACCTTGCCGGGCATCAGTGGTGGCCTCCCTGGCAGGCGCAGTCGTGCAGCTCGTGGGCGGGGTCGTAGTCCGGTACGTCGTACGGATCGTCGTACGCACCGGCGGCACGCGGGTCGTCGGCCTCGGGACCGTAGGTCTCGTCCTCGTCGGGGCTGCTCGGCCCGTCGATCGCGCCGGCGATCTCGTCCTGCTCGTCGATCGTGGTGATGCTGTCCTGCACGGGGTCCTCCTCTGTCGGTTAAGAGAGAGGAGGGCGATGGCGCGCCGCTGATACGCGTCCTCGCCGGGCCGCGCCGCCTACGCCGACTGCGCCTGCGCCAGCCGCTCGAGCAGCTCGACCTGGCCGCGCACGATCTTCGCCGCCGCGGCCGCGAGCCCGAACCACGCGACGCGGTCGACCTCGGGAAAGGACTGCATCCGGCCCGAGCGCGGCGGCCATTGCATCTCGAACGTGCCGGGCGCGATCGTCGCCGGGTCGAGGTCGCCGTTCACGGCGAAGGCGATCACGCGCTTGCCGGCCTTCTGGCGGATCTCCCCGAGCTCGACGACCGGACCGTCGGGCGGCGCGTGGCCGAGCTCCTCGGCGAACTCGCGCCGGGCGGCGTCCAGCGGCTCCTCGCCCGCCTCGAGCTCACCCTTGGGGATCGACCAGGCGCCCTCGTCCTTGCGCGCCCAGAACGGGCCGCCCATGTGCCCGAGCAG
>Ga0136633_1003646_pt1 | contig 10047 bp, 9 predicted proteins | sample AntDrymeUQ832206_2_FD_105494 | JGI IMG/M metagenome (GOLD analysis project Ga0136633, IMG submission 105494) | Polar desert sand microbial communities from Dry Valleys, Antarctica - metaG UQ83 (22.06) | ecosystem: Environmental > Terrestrial > Soil > Desert | place: Antarctica: Dry Valley...
CGTGGCCGCAAACAAACGGCCGAGACATGGCGGGGACCGGCCTGCTAGCGGGCGAGGCCAGGCAGGTCCCGACGCTGCCCGCCCAGGGACAGCCAGATCGCATTGGCCCGACTGTTCGCATCGATCTGGGTGACCAGGCCCCGCGCGCCGCAGGACGCTGCGTGCACCGCCTGCCCCCGCTTGAGTGCGAGCCCCAGGCCGCGTCCGCGGTGCTCAGGGCTGACGGCGAGGTGGGTGCTGCGCCACAGGTCGGTGAAGGGGATCGGCTGGGCCCACGCGACCCCGACGACGCGCCCCGCCTCCCTGGCGACGGTCGTGACGAGTTCGCCCGGCAGCCCCTCCTGCCAGGCGCGGACCCCGTCCTCGTCGATGTCGTTGTCGGTCGCCCACCAGCGCACCGCCTGGCGGATCTCGTCCAGGTCCTGAGCGTGGTCCGGGCGCCACACGGACACGTCACCGGCCGGTGGCGAGACGCCCGAGGTGTCGAGGGACCAGAGGACCAGAGGCCTCCCGGGCTGGGGCTTGAGTCGGTGCCGGCGCCACAACACTTGGGCGGCCGGGTCGGTGGGGTCGTAGGAGAACGCGGTCACGGGCTCGGGCGGCCCCGGGTCCACGAGCTCACCGAGCCAGGTGCCGAGGCCCTTGTTCCGGTGCGCCGGATCAACCGCCACCAGCACCTGCCCGTGGCTTCGCTCCGCGATGCCGACGACCTCGTGCCCGTCGGACACCGTGCAGCGCAGGTCAGCGGCGAAGCAACGCTGGTCCTCGGTCTCTGCCGCAAACCAGGGGAGTGACCGGTTGAGCACCTTGTTCCAGCCCGGAATCACGTCGGCCCCTGGGTCGACCGCCTCGAGCTGGAAGCGTCCTCTGCTCATGACAGGAGCAGCCTTGCACAGGGACGGCGGATCTCGCCCTGATAGACACTGCGGCCTGACGGTGGGGCGGATCGGCGAACCGGCGGGAGGGCTCTTCCGCGTCGTCATCCCCGTGCTGAGCGGGGGGTTCTTCCTGTTCCTGCTCGTCTACTCGGTGTTGGACAGCGCCGGCCTGCCGGTGGCCGTGGCCGCCGCCAGCATGTTCCTGGGCGTCGTGGTGCTGGCCGTGCAGCGTCCGCATGTGGAGCTGTCCCGCGACGACGTCTGACCGGTCTGGTCAGCGGCATCCCGGCGGTATCGCCAGTAGGCTGGGACCTGCACCAGGCGGACGTAGCTCAGTTGGTAGAGCGCGATCCTTCCAAGTTCGATGTCGCCGGTTCGAATCCGGTCGTCCGCTCCAGACCAACAGCGTCCCTTTCGCGCTTGAGTCATCCGACCGCGCGCACCGTCCCGTTGTTCACATCCGGACCGGCCGCGGGCCGGGACACGAACCACACCACGCCTCCCCAGGCGCCCATGATCGGGATTCCCATCGGCAGCGCATACGGGACGTCCACCAGCAGAAAGGGGAGGTAGCAGGCGAACAGGCCAGCTGCGTGCGGTCCGGACCTCACGGCACGTCGAGCCAAGGCGACGAGAGCGAGCAGGATGCCGGCCAGCCCCGCAGGACCTGTCTCGGCGAGAACGAGCAGCGGCACGTTATGGACGGGCAGCACCTCGGTCGGATCGCCGGGCGCTAGCCCCAAGCGTGGAGCCAAGGCGATGGAGTAGAGCCCAGGCCCGACCCCGAGAACGGGGTTCCGGAGGGAAAGGTCCAAGGCCTGATGCCCAAGCGCGATCCGTCCGGACGGCCCCCGGTCCACCTCCGCAGAGAACTCCTTCTTGTAGACCCAGCCGGAGAAGTTGAGCATCATCCCAAGGGCGATGCTGAGCAGGAGGACGGCTGCGGAGAGCCGGGTCCTCCAACCGCGAAGAACGGCAGCTGAGAGGCAGAGCAGTCCCAGAAGCGCCCCAAGCAGAGCCATCCGGCCCAAGGTCAGCCCGATCGGGAGGGCACAGATTCCGAGCCCCAGAAGCAGCCACTTCGAGCCGCCGCGGGCCAACACAGCGATCAGCGCAAAGCAGATGACCAGGGCAAACCCGGCCAGCAGGTAGCGGTGCGTGAACGTGCCCTTTGGAGCGACGGAAGCTCCCAGCATCTGGAGCGGGCCCGTCTCGCCCAAGAAGAAGAGGCCGAGCGCGTCCTTGTGCAGCACTTGAAGCAGGCTCAGCTCTCCTTGGGCCACCCCTGCGCAGCCGGCAGCGATCGTCATCTTCCGGGGCTTCAACCGGCACACCCGATGGACGCCGATGCCGATGGCGATGATCTCGATGAGGCGCAGAACGGCTTGGCCACTGCGAAAGGAGGGATGAGCTGCCGCGCTCAGGGCGGTGGCCAACAGCCACAAGCCGACTCCCCATCGCAGCAGTCGCTCGTCTCTTGTCAGACGGGCCGACCACCAGTTCGTCGAGATCAGTGCGATCACGACGAGCCCCAGTGCCGGCGCGTCGAACAAGAACAGCGACACGCGGTGGTGGGAGTCGTCCTTGCCCGGTGCTCGGGTCAGGATCCGCTCGACCTGAAGCGGTCCCACCACGAGCAGGGTCATGACGAGCAGCTCTGTCAGTCGGTCCAACTGTGCCTGGGCAGCGTCGCTCAGACCGGTCCTGTCCGGAGCTGGAGCATCGGCAGGGCGGCGGCTCATCGAGCCCGCCTAGGAGGCTGCCTCATCTGTCTGCGCCGTCAGCCGAGGACGCCGCGGCTGTCGGCACCGCGGGCGATCCGCCGGTCGGGGCAGCTCGCGAGCATCGGGCTCTTCACCATGAGCGGCCGATCGAAGCTGACCGTGCGAGTGACTGACCGCCCGAGGGTGCTGAAGCCGAGCTGCGCCCCGTCGTAGGTCTCCAACGCCCGCATGTGGAAGTAGCGGCAGTTCGTCAGGACCCCGCTCACGGTCAAGCTGCCCGACTCGCCCGGGCTGAGGGACAGCGGAAGGCCCTGCGCCGAGCTGAGCAGCAGCAGCGGCGCGTGGCCGCCAGCGAGGGTAAACGAGGTGACCGAGACGGGGAGCCAGCCATCGTTGCGGACCGGCACCGTCAGGGTCACCCGGGCGTGGTGCTGGTAGCCGAGGATGTGCGCGCCCCGCGCCCCGAACTCGGGGACCGTGACGAACGGCGCCCCCACGGCGGTCGGTCGGATCTCCGGGAACGAGGCCGCCCGCGGCGCCTGCAGCCAGGCTGAGCTGGCAAGCCCAACCACGCCGAGCATCGCGGCGAGCAGGGGGAGCAGGGAGCGCTTGCGGCGAGGCTCAGCCGCCTTGGCCACGGGAGCGTCCAGCAGCAGGCTCACGCGTGCCGCCGCCGGCGGTGTACCGCCATGATCGTGGCGGCGAGCACGAGGCCCGCGGCTGCCGGCAGGAGCCCGCCACCGGTCGCTGCAAGGCGGCCGCCCGAGGCGGTCGGCTTCGCGACAGGGGGAGTGGTCGTCGTGCCCGAACCCGCGGGGACCGGAGTGGTCTCACCAGGGGCGTTCTCGCGGTTGGCCGGCATCACCGGGCTGTTGAACCACGTGCAGCCGACCGGGTTGGGCTCCTCGACGCGGTCGTAGGTCGCGCACGGCACGTTGCGCGCGGTCTTCGTGACGTTGCCGATCGGGGACACCGATCCGCTGCCGGAGCAGTCGGGCAGCGCAATCACCTCGTGGTCGTCGGTGACGGTGCCGGTGGACGAGACGTTGTCGCCCCAGCAGTTGCCGACGCCCTGCTCGTCCCAGGAGAAGTCGACGCCGTTGGGCTGGGTGACGCCGCTCGGGTGGAAGCCAAGCCGGTTCTTCGTGTAGTGGTTGCCGTTGGAGGTGTCGTACTGCTGGCCCGGCTCGTAGTCGCCGCGGATCGCACCGGGGACCCAGAACAGCATCGCGCCGGCGCGCCAGTTGTCGTAGATCAGGTTAGCGTTGATGAAGTTGTAGTTGCCTCCGGCCAGCAGGATCCCGGTGCCGACCGGCACCGGGAAGGCAGGGCACACGGTGCCGGTCCCGTAGCCGCGCTCCACCGGCTTCTTGTCGCAGATCCCCGAGTGGACGAACTCCTTGAAGTAGTTGCTGTTGTTGCCGTGGATCCTGTTGCCGGTGATCCAGGCGTGATCCTGCGGCATGCCGGGGTGGTTGCCGACGAAGGAGTCGGCGACGTAGCCCGCGGCGTTGTCGTGCACGTCGTTGTCGTGGAAGTAGACCGAGTTGCCGGCTGTGCCGGAGACCCCCAGGGCGTTGTGGTGGATCTCGCAGCCGGTGACCTCAACGGCATAACGGCTGAGGGGTCCCGTCGTCGTGCTGGTCGAGTTCACGTCGGCCTGGCTGCCCGGGTAGACCCCAGAGTCACCGTTGTAGGAGGCCTCGCAGTCCTTGATCAGCCCGTGGTCGGTCGTGAAGGCCAAGATGCCGTAGAGGTCGTTGTGGCGGGCGTTGACCCGCTCGAGGACGTAGCCGTCGGTCTCGTGCACGTAGATCGCGTTGTCCGCGAACAGCTCGGCCGTCATGTTGCGGAGGTAGAACCCATCGGCCCGGTCGGCCTTGATGCCGTTGTACTTGACGAAGTCGCCCGTGGCGTCAAAGCCGCCGCGGAGGACCACGTCTTCCATCCGCTGGCCGGTTCCCTCGATCTGCAGCCTGCACAGCGCGTTGTCGCAGGCGATGTCGGGGTCGTTCGGGTCGTCGCCGGCAATGGTGACCTGGCTGACCAGCTCGCCGCAGGTGACGATCCGGGCGTACTCGACAGCTGTTTCGTCGTAGCCCGCGGTGCACGGCGGGGCCGATGACGGCTCCTCGCGGTAGGTGCCGGGCAGCACGTAGATGTTGGTGCCCTGGGCGGTCACCGCGTCGACGGCTGCCTGCATGTGTTGGAAGGCGCACTGCGGGAGGAGCTTCTTGTTCAGCGCCTTCACGGCGGGGTCGGTCATCGCGTTGATCGCGGCGGCGCTCGTGGGCTTGCACACCACCAGGTGGGGCTTGCTGGCGTCGTACGGCCGGTAGGTGGGGGTGGTGCCCGTGCCTGTGGGGAAGGTGGAGGCACGCTCGTCGTGCGCGAGGGCGCTGGTGGCGCCACCGACGAGCAGCAGGGCGCAGGTGACCGCCACTGAAAGGATCCGCCGCAGGGCCTTCAATGCCGCTCCTCAGTTCTGCAGGCGCGCAGTCGCCCCCGTCTGTGGCACATGGTCACACACGCAGGCGGCTCGCGACCCGCCAACGGGCGACGTGCCAGGGTGGTGTGGTGCAGCTCCCGCTCCGCCGCCGGTCGTCCCTCCCTCGGGCCGCCGATCGCCTGCCGCACCCCGGACGGGTGATCGCGCTCGCGTTCGCTGGCGCGGTCGCCGTCGGAACAGGGCTGCTGTCGCTGCCTGCCGCCTCCGCGGATGGGAGCCGTCCCAGCCTCGTGGACGCGCTCTTCACGGCGACGTCGGCGGTCTGCGTCACGGGTCTGTCCGTGGTCGACACCGGTGCGTACTGGTCGTCGTACGGCAAGGTCGTGATCCTGCTCCTCGTGCAGGTCGGTGGGCTCGGGATCATGACGCTGGCCAGCCTGGTTGCCATCGTGCTGTCGCGCCGCCTCGGCCTGCGTGCCCAGCTGCTCGCCCAGGCAGAGACCAACTCCCTGACGTCCCGCGACATCGTCCGGGTGATCCGCAACGTCGCCCTGTTCAGCGTCGGCGCCGAGCTGGTCTTCGCGGCGGTGCTGACCGCGCGCTTTGCCCTCAGCTACGGCGAGCGGCTGCCCGAGGCGGCGTGGTCGGGGCTGTTCCACTCGGTCATGGCCTTCAACCACGCGGGCTTCAGCCTTTATCCCGACAGCCTGATCCGGTACGTCGCAGACCCGTGGGTGAGCATCACGGTGGCGGTGGCCGTCATCGTCGGTGGGCTCGGCTTCCCCGTCGTCTTCGAGCTTCGCCGGGCGTGGCGCCGGCCCCGCACGTGGTCGGTCCTGACTCGCCTCACCGTCGTCGTCACCCTGTGGCTGCTCGTGGTGGGGACGCTCGGCATGCTGATCGCGGAGGGCGGCAACGACAAGACCCTGGGCCCGCTGCACGGCTGGCAGAAGCTGGTGGCGGCCTTCTTCACCGCTGTCATGCCGCGCTCAGCAGGCCTGAACAGCATCGACATGGCCGACGTGCGGCCCGAGACGCTGTTCTTCACGGACGTGTTGATGTTCATCGGCGGCGGCAGCGCAAGCACCGCCGGTGGCATCAAGGTCACGACCTTCGGGATCCTGGCCTACGTGCTGTGGGCCGAGATGCGGGGCGACCCCGATGTCGAGGTCGGTCGCCGGCGCGTGCCCGCGGCCACGCAGCGCCAAGCCCTCGCCGTCGCGCTGCTGTCCCTCGGAGTGGTCGTGGTCTCCACGATGGCCATGCTCGTGCTGACCGAGCTGGCGCTCGACGTAGCAGTCTTCGAGACCATCTCGGCCTTCTCGACTACTGGGCTCTCGACAGGGGTGACAGGGACCCTGCCGACGGTGGCGCAGCTGCTTTTGGTGGGGCTGATGTACCTGGGCAGGATCGGACCGCTCACACTTGCGTCAGGGCTGGCGCTGCGCGAGCGCAAGCGGCTGCACCGGCTCCCCGAGGAGAGGATCATCGTTGGCTAAGCAGGATCCCGTCGTCGTCATCGGGCTCGGCCGCTTCGGCAGTGCCCTTGCCCTCGAGCTCGCCCGGACCGGCACCGAGGTGCTCGCCGTCGACAACGACGCGACCATCGTGCAGCGGCTCTCCCACCAGCTCGGGCAGGTTGTCATCGCCGACACCACCGACATCGAGGCCCTCAAGGAGATCGGCGTCCCCACCTTCGACCGGGTGGTCGTGGCGATCGGCAACCACAAGGAGGCCAGCATCCTGACGACGGCTGCCGTCGCAGAGCTGGACATCCGTGACATCTGGGCGAAGGCCCTCGACCACCAGCACGCCGCGATCCTGCGCAAGGTCGGGGCGCACCACGTCGTGCAGCCCGAGACCGACATGGGGGAGCGGGTGGCCCACCTCGTGTCCGGTCGCCTGCTCGACTACCTCGAGGTCGATCCGGGTTGGGTCTTCGCCACGACCCGGCCGCCCAAGGACTACGTCGGCGTGCCGCTCGGCCAGTCAGGCCTGCGCGCCAAGCACCGCGTCACCGTGGTGTCGCTCAAGCCGGAGCACAGCAGCGACTACACGCACGCCGGCACCGAGACCGTCCTCGCGTACGGCGATGCGATCGTGGTCGCCGGCCGACCGGAGGACGTCGACCGGTTCGTCGAGACGGTCTAACCGGCCAGGCGTCGCATCGCCTCGAGCAGGCAGCCAGGCTGTTCGAACCACACGAAGTGCCCGGCATCGTGGAGGCGCGTCGTCCAGGCCCCAGGGATCCGGGCGGCCGTCGCGAGCCCAGCCTGGTCGGCCGGCATCGGGCTGAGGTCGCCCACCAGGACGCCCACCGGCACCGAGACCGACCGCAGGGCCGCTGCCAGCCCGGGCATCGACGCCACCATGTCCGGCCACAGCCCTGCGCCCGCCGCCTTCGACATCCGCATGGTGGGGAACGGCGCGGGACGGTCGTGGTCGGCGAAGTACGACGGCCACATGACCTGCAGCTGCGCGAGGGAGGCCTCCACCGCCGTTTGCGCTGCCTCGTTGAGCGCCATCGCCCGCGCCCGTTCGTCGTCGGTCAGCCGCTCCATCATGGCGGCGCCGAACGCCTCCGCCCCGCCGTCACCCACGGCGCCGATCGGCTCCACGGACAGCACCCCGAGCAGTCGGTGGGGGAGCGCCGCGGCGGCGTGCAGCACGAGGTGCCCGCCGTAGGAGTGGCCGAGCAGGTAGGCCCGATCCCAGCCGAGGTGGTCCAGCACGGCCTCGATGTCGGCCAGGGCCTGGGCGATCGTGAACGGCCCGTCCGTGGTCGAGGGAGCCAATCCGCGCTGCTGGAAGGCGGCCACCCGGAACTCGGGCAGGAGCTCGTGCGCCGGCTCGTCGAGGTGCTCGAACGAGAGCCCCGGCCCGCCGTGCACCAGCAGGACGGGGGGACCCTCGCCATCGACCCAGCCGCCGAGAGAACCGTGCTCAGTGGGGGCAGTGAAGGCTTCGCGGCGCATCACGGGACCTTAGCGATCCGTCTGGTCCTAGGATGGCCGGAGTCCTGCGGGGCGTAGCGTAGTGGCTAGCGCGCCTGCTTTGGGAGCAGGAGATCGGGAGTTCGAATCTCCCCGCCCCGACCCACGTTCTTCGGAAGGAACAAGGCTGTGCAGAGCTCCGTCGAGACCCTGAGCCCCACGAGGGTGAGGCTCACCGTCGAGGCCGGCTTCGACGAGCTCAAGCCCGAGCTGGACAAGGCCTACCGCGCGATCGGCAAGCAGGTGAAGATCCAGGGCTTCCGTCCCGGCAAGGTGCCGCCGCGCATTCTTGACCAGCGGGTCGGCCGGGCCGTCGTTCTCGAGGAGGCCGTCAACGACGCCATTCCGAGGCTGTACGGCGAAGCGGTCGAGTCAGCGAAGGTAGCCCCGCTCGGGCCGCCCGAGGTCGAGGTCACCGAGCTCGCCGACAACGAGAAGCTGACGTTCACCGCAGAGGTGGACATCCGGCCCGAGTTCGTGTTGCCCGCGTTCGAGTCGCTCGCCGTGACCGTCGACGACGTCGTCGTGAGTGACGCGGACCTGGACGAGCAGCTGACGAGCCTGCGGGAGCGGTTCGCCTCCCTTGCCCCGGTCAACCGCGCCGCTGCGGGAGACGACTTCGTGACCCTGGACCTGGCGGCCACGATCAACGGCGAGGAGGTGCCCGGCGGCACTGCTCAGGGCCTGTCGTACCAAATCGGCTCCGGCACGCTGCTCGAGGGCATCGACGACGCCGTCACCGGCGCCAAGGCTGGTGAGGTCCGCACCTTCCAGACCCCCATGGTGGGTGGCGACCTCGCCGGCCAGGACGCCGACGTCGCCGTCACCGTCCGCGCCGTCAACGAGCGCGTGCTGCCCGAGCTGGACGACACCTGGGCGCAGGACACCGCTGGCTTCGGCGATCTGGCCGAGCTGCGCGACGACATCCGTAAGCGGATCGACCAGACCAAGCGGCTGCAGCAGGGCGTCGAGGCCCGCGACAAGGTGCTCGAGGCGCTGCTCGCCCAGATCGACATCCCGCTGCCGGAGAAGGTCGTCGAGGCCGAGCTGGCCTGGCGCAAGCAGTCCAGCGAGGATCAGTTGACCCGCTCCGGCGGCACTCTCGAGGAGTTCCTGGCCGACGAGGGCAAGACCGCCGAGCAGTGGGACACCGAGCTGCAGGAGGGCGCTGAGCTGGCCGTCAAGACCCAGCTCGTCCTCGACGCGGTCGCCGACAGCGAGCAGCTGCAGATCAACGATGCCGAGCTCAACGACCAGCTGATTCGCCGGGCCCAGCGCGCCGGCATGGTCCCGCAGGAGTTCGCCCAGCGCATCGTGGAGTCCGGCCAGCTCAACGGCCTGATCGCCGAGGTACGCCGGGGTAAGGCCCTCGCCACCGTCATGGAGCAGGCGGCCATCAAGGACGCCTCGGGCAGCGTGGTCGACCTCGAGCAGCTGCGCGACGGCCTGGCGCCGCCCCAGCCAGACAGCGAGACCGACGAGAACGGCCGCCCCTACCACCGGCACGACGACGGCACCGTCCACTACCTGGACGAGGACGAGCACGCCCACTGACGTCGTACCCGCTCGCTTGTTCGCCTACGGCGAAGGTGGTCGTTTTCCGGAGTGTCGCTGGGAAGCCCCGGGTTAGTGTCCGTGGCAGACGCGAACACGATCGAGAGGGCCCGCTTTGACCATCCACCCGAGCATCAGCCAGTCCGGGCCGTCGATGGGGCTCGATGACCAGGTCTTCAACCGCCTGCTCAAGGAGCGCATCATCTTCATGGGCTCGCAGGTCGAGGACTCGATGGCCAACGCCATCTGCGCCCAGCTGCTGCTGCTGGCCGCCGAGGACCGCGAGAAAGACATCTTCCTCTACATCAACTCACCCGGCGGCTCGATCTCAGCCGGCATGGCGATCTACGACACCATGCAGTTCGTCGCCAACGACGTCGCCACCGTGGGCCTCGGCCTCGCGGCCAGCATGGGCCAGTTCCTGCTCTGCGCCGGCACCAAGGGCAAGC
>Ga0136633_1003647_pt1 | contig 10046 bp, 11 predicted proteins | sample AntDrymeUQ832206_2_FD_105494 | JGI IMG/M metagenome (GOLD analysis project Ga0136633, IMG submission 105494) | Polar desert sand microbial communities from Dry Valleys, Antarctica - metaG UQ83 (22.06) | ecosystem: Environmental > Terrestrial > Soil > Desert | place: Antarctica: Dry Valley...
ACGCACCCCTGGCGTCATCCGTCCGTCCTGCCCGCGTGGGCACCGCGGCGGCACCGTCTGGCTTGACGGCTTCTATGGCCGCAACGGCTACCATGAGCGGCCGCGCTTCACCTGCGTGCCGGCCACCGGCAGCGACGGGCGACCGCTGTGGCGGCGCCATCGCTTCACCGAGACCTTGCCGCGCCGCCACGGCAGCCCGGAGCATCCGCTCGGCAAGCGCTGCCCGGCCTGCGACCACGCGCCGCGCCCGGACGAGGGTCCCCAGACCGGGCGCGGCTTCACGTTCAGCGTGCGGGAGGCGGCCGCCGCCCTGGTTCGGGTCGGTTCCGGGCTGAGCTACCGCGAGGCGAGTCGCGCCACGCGCCAGCAGGCCTGGCCGACGCGGGCCGGCGCCGAGCGGGAGTTGAGCCGCCACGCGCAACTGCTGATGAACTACCTCGACGCCTTCGGCGACGAGGTCTACTCCCGCTACGCCGACACAGACTGGCCGGAGGCGCTGGTCCTCGACAGCCTGCCGCAGCACGAGCGGGAGACGCTCCCCGGCGGCGCCCACAAGAAGGGCGGCCGGCGCACCTGGTCCATCTTGGCCGCCTACGGCTACCGCGGCGGGCGGGGCAAGCTGTGGCGGCTTGGCGTCTCCGGCGCCGAGGACGCCTACGAGTGGGAGCGCTTCCTGCGCACTATGCCGGGGCAGGTGGGCTGGGTAGTCTGCGATCAGGCCGGCGCGGCCGCCATTGCCGTGCGGCGTGTCTGGCCGGCGGCGGTGATTTACAGCTGCGAGTGGCACATCGCCACGTCAGGCCTGCGCTGGGTGCGGCCCACCGATGTCGGCGACCGCTATGCCGAGATCGTCGCGCTGGTGACGCGCTGCACCACAGGCCAGGCCGAGCTGGACGCCCTCGGTGCGGCGCTGGCCAGCCTGCCCGAGATCCCGCCCGTGCTGGCGCGCTGGCACGCGCGTCAGCGGCGCCAACTGCCGGCCCTTTGGGCCAAGCATCAGCCGGGCATGCCGCGCGGCACGGGGGCGCTCGAGCATTGCCTTGACCGCATCGACCGGGCACTCGCTGAGCGGTCGCTCCGCTTCCGCAACCTCGGGCGCCTTGAGCGCCTGCTGGCGATGCTGCTCCTCCAGCTCAATGGCGAGGCCGACGAGCGCTGCTACGCATCCATCATTCGGGACTACCTGTTGCGCCACGGCGGTCGAAGCCCCTCGGCGGTCGGTCGCTGGCGATCCCTTGCTGACCCGAAGCCGGCGGGCTCCTCGCTTCGCGAGCTGGTCAAGCAGGCCCGGCTGCGCCAAGAACGCGAGAAGGCGCTCGCCGCTCATCGTCGGATCAACGCCAGGGCGGCCGCCGCCTGGCATCGCCAGCAGCGCGAGCTCACTGATCGCCTCGTGGATGCATCCCCGGCAGCGGCCTGAGCCATCCGCCGAGCGACGGCCCCTCCGAGCCTTCCGAGGTCGAAACCCCACCAGCGTGCGTCAGGCGCTATCTGTCAATCGGGTAACTCACGGGTCTGCGGATATCGGCTGTTGACTAGACCAAGGAGCTGGTCTATAAGACTTCCATGAAGACCGTGAGCGTGCTCGAGGCAAAGACCCATCTGTCGCGATTGCTCCAGCGGGTGGCGGCCGGCGAGGAGATCGTCATCGCCCGTCGGGATCGGCCGATCGCGCGGCTCGTCCCCATGGCCGACCGTCCCGCCTTCAGTCCCGGACAGTTCGTCGGGCGGATCCGGATCAGCGATGACTTCGATGATCCGCTGTCGGATGATCTGTTGGATGCCTTTGAAGGTCGTGCGTGAGGCTCCTGCTTGACACCCATGTCTGGCTCTGGTGGTTGACCAATCCGGACCGATTGAGTCGGCCGGCCGATGCAGCCTTGCGCTCGCCGGACAATCGGCTTCATCTTTCGCCGGCTAGCACGTGGGAGCTGGTCGTGAAGTCAGCCACCGGCAGGCTCGAGATCGAGGGATCGGTCGGCGCGCTTCTCGAAGAAGCCATCATTGCGTCCGGGGTCCAGCCTCTGCCCATCGAGCACAGCCATGCCCTTCAATTGGCCCAGCTGCCGCCACATCATCGGGATCCATTCGATCGGATGCTGATTGCTCAGGCCCAGGTCGACCGCCTGGTGCTCGTCAGCGCCGATCGGCGCCTCGCGGACTACGACGTCGAGATCCTGTGGTAGCCACATCGACTCATGGATCTCCCCCAATCTGACGCCCTAAGGGTCCGCGCCCACTCCGCCGGCTGAGGCCGCGCCACGGGTCCACGCGAGGAGGAGCCAGTCCGATGACCCGCCCCACGAGTCAAGGCGGGGAGGACCGTGGGCTCAGTCGCGATCCACCCGCATCACGGGTCACATCGCGGAGGAGGTCGCTGAACTCCGCCGCTCCGTCGCGCCTTGACCCGCCCCACGGGTCGGCGAGCAGCAAAGCGGTCGGGGCGCCGTGTCGTCCACGGTGATCGTCGGGTGTGGCTGGAGCCGGACCGCAACGGTGACAGAGCCGCCCGAAGGGGTATGGCGGAGGGCGTTGTCGACCAGGATCGCGACCAGCCGACGAAGACGCTCGGCATCGCCCTCGACAGACACCGGCGCGCATCGAGCTCGAGCTCGAGCTGGACACCGCGCAGAGCCGCGGTGGCGCGCAGCGCCTGGACGGCCTCGGCTTAAGGCAGGCCGATGTTTAGCACCATCGCGTCGATCCCCGACCCGAGCTGGGCGATCTCGAGCGCCGGGATTCCGTTTCGTGGCGGGCTGATGATGCCGGGAACGGCGCGGGGGAGAAGGCAGTCGCCGGCCTCACCGTTCCTACCCACTCACTCTGAGAGGATCATGGGAGTTGCGACGGCACTCCTCAGCGGTTCTGCTCCGCACGGACGAAGAGCGCCGTGCCGACCACGATGAAGACGGCGAACAGGCCGCCGATGATGGCGAGGTTGGTGCCAATCGGCGCGAGCGCAACGTCCACCGACTCCGGATGAATGGCGTAGTAGACATTGCGCAGGAGATCGACCGCGTACCGCATCGGTGCCAGGCGGGAGGCGATGTCAAGGAACCACGGCAGGTTCCCAACCGGGTTGAATACCCCCGCGAGGAAGAACTGCGGCAGCATCACGAACGGAAAGATCTGCGTTGCCGCGCGGCGGTTCGGCAGACGCGACAGCACGAGCACGCCGAACGCGGCGCCGAAAACGGTGACGATCAGGACGACTGGCACCAGCGCGAGCAGGGCGGTGAGCGACAGCGGGATGCCGATGACCAGTCCGAAGGCGACGATGGCGATACCCTGCGGCAAGGCCACGAGCGACTCGCCCAGGATCTTGCCGAGCACGATCGAGTAGCGGGAGATGGGGGAGACGAAGATCTCCTGGCTGAAGTCGTTCTCGCGATCCTCGATCAGGCTGATCACGCCCAGCGCCGCCGATTGCCACAGCGTCTGCGCCAGCACGCCGGTGAAGACGAACGTGAGGATGTCGAACCCAGCGACCTCGCCGAAGCCGGCCTGGAGGCTGGTGCCCAGGACGCCGATGATGATCAGCGGGAAGATGAAGTCCGAGATCAGCCGAGTGCGGTCGCGCAGAAGCTTGACGAGGTCGCGATGGGCGATGGCCAGCACCGCCCAGAGCTCATGCATCGGTCCGCCCCACGATCTCCAGGTACGCGTCCTCCAGCGTTGGCATATGCGTCTGCACGATGCTCAGCGGCGTGTCGATCGATTTCAGGACCGCGTGCGTGCCGCGTCCGCTCAGCTCGATGCGGAACGGTCCTTCGCCCGAGAACGCGAGCCCGCGCGTCGCCAGCTCGGCGCGCAGCTGCGCGCGATCGGCGGTGTCCACCAGCACGTACTCCTCCACGAGATCGGCCTTGATCGCGGACGGCGTGCCGTAGGAGACGACCCGGCCCTGGTCGATGATGCAGATCCGGTCGGCCTGCTCCGCCTCCTCGAGGTAGTGCGTCGTCAGCAGGATTGTCGTGTTGCTCTCGCGTCGGACCCGTTCGAGGTAACTCCAGAGGCTACGCCGGCTCGGAGAGTCCAGGCCGGAGGTCGGCTCGTCCAGGAAGAGCACCCTGGGCCGATGGATCAGGCTGCGGACGATCTCGAGCTTCCGGCTCATCCCGCCCGAGTACGTGTGGATAGGGGTGAAGACGTCGTCGCCGAGGCCGACGATGGCGGCCAGCTCTTCCACCTGCTGCCGATACGCGGTGGGCATGAGTCGATAGCTGGGCGCGTACGGGTAGACGCCGTAGAGCACGGCGTGGAAGCGCACGTTCTCCTCGCCGGTCAGGTTTCGGTCGAGGCTGGGTCGCTGGAAGATGATCCCGACCTTGCGCCGCACGGCGCTCGCCTCGCGCACGATGTCATGCCCATCGATCGTCGCGGTGCCATCCGTCGGGGCGAGGGTTGTCGTGAGGATCGAGATCGTCGTCGTCTTGCCGGCGCCGTTCGGTCCGAGGAGGGCGAAGAACTCGCCGGCGTGCACGTCGAACGAGATGCCGTCAACGGCGTTGCGCGTCGCCTTTCGGTAGCGTTTGACGAGCTGCTCGACGTGAATCACAAGCCCAATCCATCTTTCAAACGTCGCTCGATCATCGCAATATTGGACCGATAGCGCCCCTGAAAGTCATCGGCCTCAGCGCCATCAACGCAAAGACGTTCAATCGCGTATTGCGATGGTGATGATCTCCGGGCTCGTGCCGGTACGCGGCTGGCGGTCCCAGTCTCCGAACTGCTCCTCGATGACCAGGCCCGCATCGGTCAGGAAGTGTCACGGGCGGCCATTCCCAGTACGGGAGGACCGATGGCCGCGATGAGCGTCTGGAGGCGCGCAGAACGGCCCTGGATTCCGGTGCGGCCGTTAGTCTTCGACGAGCGGCGCGTCGACGAGGTGCTCGGCGATGAACCAGACCTGCAGCTCGTGACGGCGCAGGACGTCGCCCATGAGCAGGTCGTTTGAGCCCCAATCCTTTGACGCCTCCGTCGTCTCGATGCCCGCCCGCACCTTGCCGATGATCGTCTCGTGGGCGTTGAGCAGGCGCGTGATCTGTGCGGGCACATCCTCGGCGCCGTCTGGCGCGCGCTCGATGGTCGTCAGCTCGGCCGCGTGCCGCGGATCGCCGACCGAGATGCCACCCAACGCCTGCACGCGCTCCGCGAGGAGGTCGATCAGCTCGAGATGCTCCTCGGCGTGTTTGTCGAAGAGGAGATGGAGCTGGTAGAAGGTCGGCCCGGCCACGTTCCAATGATGCTTCTTGTACAGGGCGTACAGGATCGTCGAGTCGGCGAGGATCTCGTTCAGCAGCCTGCTGCTCTCCTGGCGGACCCTCTTCTTGAGGCCGATGGGGAGGCTGCGCATCGCGTCGAAGGCCTGCACCTCCTGGCCGAGTGTCGCGTATTGCGGGTTGGGCGAGTGCCCGTTCGTATCGGTCTTTCGCGTGCTGGTCGTCGTCTTTGACCGGGCTCGTGTGGTGGTAGCCACGTGAATGTCTCCGTTCAGCTTCGGTGGTGGTGGTGCGTTTCTTGAACTAGCAGGACCGATGCCCATTCGGAGGCCCCTTGCCAGTGGCGAGTCCGGCATTCACTCCGGGTCGTGGGTAAATGGCATCTTCCTGAGCCCGACTCGGCCAGATTGCCGGCCGGCACTCCGTGCGCGAGTACGGTGGCGGCGTCGAGGGCGCAGGCCGCCACGATCACTCGCCCACAGCGTAGAGGGCGACGGAGCGACCGGCCCTCATCGCGCGGCGCCATCGCATCGCCGAGGAGCCGCACCCTTAGAATCCTCGATGTATCGAGGCCGATACGCACAAAGGCCATCTCGGGCGCGATTCCCGCGCTGTGCCGAGGCCTGCCACGGATGAGCACCGCATCAGCGCGCTCTTCATGGCTGCGGCGGCCTCGACGGATCGTGGGAATCGCGCGTGGCCGAGCCGTCAGGCAGGATTCCCTCGATACGTCGAGGATCTCCTCGGACCACGGACGCTGAGCCGATGTGGTCGAGGCGCAGGACGGACTGGCCGAGCGCCGCGAAGGCGTCGGCCGATGGCCTGTAGAGCGTCGCGTACGCTGCCCGCCCTGAGCGTCGGCGAATTGAGGATGTTTGAACCGTGGCCTTTCACACGATCAAGCCGGAACGACGGTCACTGCATGGGCACTTCTCGTCCGATCTTGCGCCGATCCTCGAGGTGGAATCCGGCGACACCGTGCGCTTCACGACACTCGACTGCGGCTGGGGGCTGGAGCCGCGGGACGGAGGGGGCGAGCCTCGACGGAGGTTCGAACCGCGCGACGCCGTATTGGACTTCGGCCATGCGCGGTGTGGTCCGGTCGCCGTCCTCGGGGCCATGCCGGGAATGACGCTGGAGCTTCAGGTCGGTCAGATCCGGACGGACGAACGACAATGTGCTGTATACTGCGCTGTATATGGCGAGCACGCGAACGCAGATCTACCTGACCGATGACCAGCGCAGGCGCCTGGATGTGCGTGGACGTCGTACCGGAGCGCCACTGGCGCGCATGATCCGCGAGGCGGTTGACGTCTATCTCGCCGATGACCGACCAGATCCGGACGCCGCCCTGGACGAGACCTTCGGGACCCTCCCGGGGCTGGAGCTGCCGAGCCGAGACGAGTGGAATCGTGACGCGGATCCTGGTCGATAGCGACATCCTCGTCGATCACCTGCGTGGCCACCGCCGCTACGTTCGCGGGCAGGACGATGTCCATGTTTCCGCGGTCACCCGCGCCGAGCTCTTCTCCGGCCGCGGCACGGAAGAGCGGCGCATCCGGCACCTCCTGGAGCCGATGACCGAGCTGCCCGTCGATCGCGCCGTTGCCGAACGGGCGGGCCGCCTCCGTCGCACGCGGGCCATTCGCCTGCCCGATGCGTTGATCGCGGCCACCGCACTCGAGCACCGGCTCACGCTCGTCACGCGCAACGTGCGCGACTTCGACGGCGTGAAGGGGCTCCGCGTCCGCTCCGCCGGCTGACGCACTAGTGCGGCGCGCCGCAATGGCCTTCATACTGCGGCTGCCAAGCGTAGGTAGATACGTCGTAGGGGCATCTGAGACCTGATCCCAATGCACGTCGCTCGCACGTGACAACCCGCAGGACCATTGCGGCGCGCCACACTAGCGCCAGAGCGTGACGATCACCGTGGGCGATGCGCGAGATGTGCTCGTGCAGGGAGGCGAACTTCGGAGGCGCGATCAAGCGGAGATGTGGACGCGGGTCACACGCGTATCGTGCCTGATGCCCCTCGTCCTGAGCCGTTCCTGGCGTCGCGGAGTTCGTGGTTCGGCATCCACGCGGTTCATCACGAGCCACCGATGAGAAAGGCTGCCTACGACCGTCTAACGTACGGGACGGAACCGCGGGATCCGCACCTTCCCGTCCGCACCAGACAAGAAGGGAGACGGCATGAATTTGAACAGCATCCTGATCGGCTCCGAGGATCCGCAGCGCCTGGTGGACTATTACACCGGGCTCTTTGGCGATCCCGGTTGGGCGGAAGGCGGGTACACCGGCTGGCAGATCGGCACGGGCTCGGTCACCGTCGGCCCGCACGATCAGGTCACGGGTAAGAACGCTCACCCGGGCAGGCTCATCTGGAACATCGAGAGCGCCGACGTCCAAGCCGATTTCGAGCGGCTCAGGGCTGCGGGCGCCACCGTCGTGCGAGAGCCCTACGGCCCGGATGAGGATGCGGACGGGTGGATCGCCACCTTCGCGGATCCGGACGACAACTACTTCCAGCTCATGAGCCCGATGGAGCCGAGCTAGGCATGTCGTTCCAGTCGTACCTCAAGAACATCCAGGCGAAGACCGGCATGAGTCCCGCCGACTACCGGGCGCGAGCCGAGGAGAAGGGGTTCACCGAAGGCCGTACGCTGCGTGACAGGGTCAAGACCACCGATGTTGTGAACTGGCTGAAGGACGAGCATGCGCTCGGCCACGGTCATGCCATGGCGATCTACGCGCTGCTCAAGGGCGCCAAGACCGAGACGAGCGACTGACCGATCTCAGGCCGGCCTCGCGATGGTGATGATCTCGGGGCTCATCGAGGTCAGCGGGCCGGCATCGGAGAACAGGCGATCGACCATCGGACCAGTTTGCCCGAGAGCCAGATCGCGTGATGCCGGTTCTGGCTTGACAAGACTCGCGGCCTACTACACTGTACGTAGTACGCATAATGGAGTAGGAGACCGGGCTATGGACCGTAGACGTGGTGCCGATCCCAGCTTGTTGGTGCTGATCAGCCTGGCCGCTGGCCCCAAGCATGGGCACGCGATTCTCATCGATGTCGAGCGCTTCGCCGGCCAACGGCTCGGTCCGGGCACGCTGTACGGCGCGATCGAACGGCTCGAGCAGGACGCGCTCATCGAGCCGTTGCCTGCGGAGGACCGCCGGACGCCGTACCGCCTCACCGAGGAGGGCACCCGCTACCTCGGCGACCGCGTCAGCAAGATGCAGCGTCTGGCGGAGATCGCGCGCGCCCGTGTCCAGTCATGAGGCGCGGCATTCGCTTCTTGCTCACGCTCTATCCGCGGGCCTGGCTCGCGCGCTACGGCGACGAGTTCACGCAACTGATTGATGACGCGCCCGCCACGCCAGCGGACGTGTTCGACGTTGCCCGCCACGGGCTTGCGCTCCACGTGCGCAGGGCCTCGCGCACCGCGGTCCGTCTCGTCTCTCTCGGAGGAATCATCATGCGCTCCCAGCCCCAACGCTTCGCCATGTTTGGCGCGGCGGTTCTCCTGCCCACGGCCGCTCTCATCGGGCTTGCGCTGCTCAAGTACGTCGCTGGCGTCGCCGCGCCTTTTGATGCGATCGAGCCGGCCATGACGCCACTGGTGACGCATCCGCTGGGGGAGACGATCCTGACGCTGGCGCCGTATCTCGCCCTCGCGCTCGCCGTCCTGCCAGTTGTGCGGGGTGGCGTGCGGTGGGACCACGGGCAGCTCGTCGGAACGCTGAGCCTGTCGGCGCCGGCCGCGAATATCGTCATCGCGGCGTTGAGCATCGCGGTCGCGCTCTTCATGGTCGTGTACTGGCTTGGCGAGAATCTCTGAGCTGTGACGGCGCACGCCACCCCCTGTCGCCGCGGATCGCCTCGCCCGCGTACGACGTCGAGACTCTCTGGTGGCCCGCATTATTGAAGGCGGGTTCAGGCTACCCTCTGGCCGACGCGCCCGGTCAGCAGGAGATACCCGACACCGAGGTACGCCACGGCGACGGCAAACGTGGGCCCGGTGGGAATGTGTACGATGAGGATGAGCGCGAGCACGTACGCAGGCATGCACAGGATAAGCAGCCAAGCGCACCAGGCCGGGATGATCCGACTGCGCCGGGCCGCGATCCCGGTCAGACCGCAGCCCACCGAGAGCACCAGCAGGGCGGGGAACTCCAGCAGGAATCCGACGCCGTTGGCCCAGTAATCGCCAGCGACTCCGATAAGGCTGGCAACGAGCCCGGTCACGGTCAGAACGAAGCCCCACGTCTCCCACCGAGAGCTGGCCGCCCGGTGCACGGCATGCACTGCCAAGGCCGCCGGCAGGAGGAAGAGATAGACCGCGTTGTAGATCCTGCCGTAGGTGTTGTAGACGTCAACCGCCGTGCCGAAGCCGAGCATCGGCTGCAGCGTGGGCAGCATCGGCTCGAACCAGAATGGGGTGGCCTCAAACCCCGGGTAGGCGATGAAATACGCCGCCGCGAATGGCAACGTGAGCAGCAGCGCCAGTGTTCCGCCGACGATGGCGAACAGCCCCGCAAGCTTCGGCCATTTCGGTAGATTCATGGGAGCGCTCCTGGTGACAGAACCCCTGGCCAGCGAGACTATTGGCGCCGTCACGGAATTGCTATTCGTCAAGCCGGTTCCACTCTCAGAATGCGTCGAACGGGCTCACGACGCGCTCGGGGACCCGCCTAAGCCCGGATCCACCGATGACCCGCTGGTGAGAGAGCGCTGAAACGACGAATCAGGTGCCCATCCGAACTGGGAAGATGGCGTTGAGAAACAGCCCATCGACCCGACAGAGGAGCACCTGATCG
>Ga0136633_1003648_pt1 | contig 10046 bp, 16 predicted proteins | sample AntDrymeUQ832206_2_FD_105494 | JGI IMG/M metagenome (GOLD analysis project Ga0136633, IMG submission 105494) | Polar desert sand microbial communities from Dry Valleys, Antarctica - metaG UQ83 (22.06) | ecosystem: Environmental > Terrestrial > Soil > Desert | place: Antarctica: Dry Valley...
CCGGCCGAGAGCCTGCGGCCCTCCCGGAGACGTCACGCGCCCCCTACTCGCCGATCGAGAACATCGCCTCCAGGTCGTGGCGCGAGAACGTCTCGAAGGCGACCATCGTGTGCGTCCGCGCGACGCCGTGCATCGTCGAGATCTGCCCGGTGACGACGCTCGCGAGGTCTTCGTGGCGCTGGACGTGGACGATGCAGACGAAGTCCCATTCGCCGGTGACGGAGTAGGCCTCGCGCACGCCCTGGACCTCCGCGAGCGCACCTCCGAGGGTCGACATCACATCTCGCTCGGCTTCGACGAGCACAATCGCGTGGGTCATGGCTGGGTCCCCTGGTCGTTGTCGTGGCGCCGCGCGGCAAGCTCGCGGGCAAGCTCGAAGCCGACAGACACGCCGACGAGCATCGCCAGGCGCGTCTCCTCGGCCACCAGCGCGTGGATCGCTCGCGCGCGCTCGCCGGGCTCCTCGACGCCGGCGACCTGCGAGAGCTGGGTCTCGTGCGCCTCGCCGAACCATCCGCCGGCCTCGAGCGCGGAGCCGAGCACGCGCTGCAGTCCGGGCGCAGCGTGCGTGACGATCTCCTGCGCGTGACCGAAGCGCTGGGGATCCGACAGCGCCTCGACGGCGGCGTCAACCTCCTCGGCGGTGTACGTCTCGGCCGCCATCAACGCGCCGGCCGCAGGGCGGCGAACGCGAGCCCCGCAAGCGCCCCGAAGCCCGCCCCGATGAGACCCGCGACGGCGCTGCCCTGCGACAGCAGCGGCACCAACAGCAGCACGACCGCGATCACGAGCACGCCGAGCAGGTCCGCGTCGTCGTCGCCGTCGTCGTTGCGCCGCGCCAGCAGCACCGGCACGAGCCACGCGCACAGCAGGCCGAGCGCCGCGCCGTGAGTGCCGAACACCAGCGCGTTGGACGCCAGGGAGGCCGCGATCGCCAGCGCCACCGGGCCGCACAGCAGGAACAGGCCGACGACGAGCAGCGGCCCGTGGCGGCGCTCGAGCAGCCAGCCGAACAGCCCCAGGCCGACGACGGCGGCGAACTGCGCCGAGGTGGTGTCGTTGACGAGCGACGCCGTGAGAAACAGCCACGGATCGTCGTTGATCGCGCGCGCGGCGAAGTTCGGGAGCGCGTAGATCGCCAGCAGCAGCCACACGCCGAACGACAGCCCGACGAGCACGATCGTCGCCCACGGCTTGCCGTGCTCGTCGCCGCGGATGCCCGGGATCTCGCCGCTGCGCAGGCGACCGAGACGCTGCTGCGCGTCGGGCGACTTCGCCGTGGACCTGCGGGGCTTCGGCGGCTTGCTCCTGCCGCGCGTCCCTAAGCCGGGGCGCGACGCGCGCTTGGGCGTCTTGGACGGCGACGCATCGGGCCGCTCGATCTTCGGCGCGCGCTTGCGCAGCCGCGTCCCGCAGTAGGGGCATTCGGTGATGTAGGGGCTGACCTCCGCCTGGCAGTTCTTGCACACGACGAAGAGGTCGGGATGGGACATGCTTCGATTCTACGGAGCGATCGAGGCGACTCGGTGAAGTTCCTCGAATCCGGGTCTTCAGCCGCCGGTGGCGGCCACGATCTCGGCCATGACCTCGTTGAGATCGTGGTTGGCCTCGTAGACGACGATCTGCCGCGAGGCGCCGTTGCCGCGCTCCAGCAGATCGCGGATGCCGTCCAGCGCATCCGCCGACCCGAGATCCTGGGCATGGGGCTCCAGGCGCTCGAGCAGTCGTCGCGTGAGCGCCTTCGTCGGGACCTTTTCGTTCGAAGGCAGGTCGACGATCTCGCCCTGCAGGCCGTGGCGCGCCGCCAGCCACTTGTTCTCGTCGAGCATCTGCCAGGGGTAGTCCGACAGCTGCGTGCCGGCGTCGTAGTGCTCGGACAGCTCCTTGACCATCGCCTGGATCAGCGCGGTCAGAGCGACGGTGTGCTCGACGCGCGTCTGGGAGTCGCAGCAGCGGATCTCGACGGTGCCGAGGTTCGGATGCGGGCGCACGTCGTACCAGAGGTACGTGTAGTCCTCCATCACGCCGCTGGAGACCATGAACTCGACCTGGCGCTCCCAGTCCTCCCAGTCGCGATAGGCGGGCGGCATCCCGACGCGCGGAAACTGGCGGAAGATCGGCGTGCGCGTCGACTGCAGGCCGGTGCGGTCGCCGCGCCAGAACGGCGAGTTCGCGCTCAGCGCGAGCAGCACCGGCACGTGCACGCGCATCCCGTTTGCGACGTGGATCGCCTTGTCGGCGTCGTCCATGCCGACATGCACGTGCATGCCGAAGATCAGCTCCTGGCGGGCGACGAAGCGCAGCGCGGAGATGATGTCGCGGTAGCGCGGGCGCGCGACGATCCGCTGGTCCTCCCACATCGCGAACGGGTGCGTGCCGGCCGAGCCGATCGTCATGTCGCGGCGCAGCGCCGTCTCGCGGACCTGATGGCGCAGCGACCGCAGCTGGTCGCCGGCCTCGGCGGTCGTCTTGCAGGGCTTCGTCGCGATCTCGAGCACGGACTCCATCAGCTCGGGCTTGATGTCGCCGTCCTCGCGCTCGGCGTTCGCGGCGCCCGTGTCTTCGAGCAGCAGCTCGATCGCGTTGACGAGGTTCTTGGACTGCACGTCGACGATCATCAGCTCCTCCTCCACGCCCACGGTGCAGCTCGGGCCGGTGAAGTTCGCGCGCATCGCGCGCAGCGTATCCGCCGCGTGCGCTGTTTGGCCGCGGACGTGTCGCGTAAGTCCGCGTAGGTGCGTATGGTCCTGGGAACCATGGAAGCCGTACTCGTCCTGTTGTTCGTCGCGCTGATCGTCGGCGCGGTCGTCGTCTTCATGCGCGGTCGCCAGAAGCAGGCGACCGCGGGCGAAAGCCGCCCCACGGGCCTGCCCCAGGCGTCGGCAGCCGAGCCCATCGGCGGCGCAGACGTGCGCGCCCTGAAGGTCGGCGACGTCGTCAACTACGACGGCCACGACTTCATCGTCGAAGGCACACTGCGCTTCGACCAGGGAGGCTTTCGCTGGCAGGAGCACCGGCTCGTCGACGGGCCCGATTCGCTGTGGCTTTCGGTCGAGGACGACGAGGGGCTGGAGATCATCGCCTGGCAGCGCCTCAAGGGCGCCGCACTCGTTCCCGGCCCGGGAACGCTCGAGCATGCCGGCGCGACCTATGAGCTCGACGAGCGCGGCAAGGCGAACTTCACCTCCGAGGGCGTCACCGGGGCGCCCGGCGGCGGCAAGGCCGAGTTCGCCGACTACGAGTGCGGCGACGAGCGGCTGTCGTTCGAGCGCTACGGCGACGATGCCGGGTGGGAGGTCAGCGCCGGCCGCATCATCTCCGAGCACGCGCTGGACATCTATCCGAGCCGGGGGCCGGGCGGATGAGCGACGCGCTCGCCGACGCGGAGGCACTCGAGCTCGGGCTGCGCGAACAGCTCTCCGATCTCATCCACGCTCGCTCGCGCGCCGATTCCGAGGCCAAGCGCCTGTCCGAGCGCGCGGCGCTGCCCGGCGCGCATGAGGAGCTGTCGCAGATCGCAGGTCGCTACGAGCGCCAGAGCGCGGTGCTCGCCGGGGAGATCGAGACGCTGCGCTCGAGCCTGCGCGCGGCGGAGACCGAGCTCGAGCGACTGCGCGCGCCCGCGGACTGACGCCGCGGTGCTGATCGAGGTCCGCCAGCCGTACGTGGACGTCAGCGCCGGCGATCTGTCGCTGACGCTCGGAGCGCCGGCCGCGCCCGCGCTCGAGCTCCTGCATGCGAGACTCGGCCGCCACGAGATCGAGCTGCGGCTGCTCGGCTGCTCCCATCAGGCGCTGATCGACGGCGGCACGCGGCTGTCGGAGACGGTCGCGTGTGTGCCGGGCGTCGCGGGCGTGTTGCCGCCGCGCCGCACCGACGGCGGCTATGACTTCCGCGCGCGCGTCGAACGTCACGACCCCGACGCCTACGGCGCGCGCGCGACCGCCGTGCTCGCGCGAGCGGCCGACGATCCGCTCGCCCTGGCCGGCCTGTTCGCCCGCCCGCCCGGCGACGCGGCGTCCGGCGACCTCGCGATGCCGGCGTTCACGGCGCTCGTGGTCGCGTCGCTGCACTCCGGCGTCGGGATCACGTGGACGACGTGGCACGGCTATCCGCAGGGCGGCGAGATCGTCGTGACGACGTCACGGCTGCGGACGGCTGCGTGAGCCGCCACGCGGTCATCGCGCTCGTGATGGCCGGCGTCGGGGCGCTCGGCCTGATCTTCACGCTGTCGTCGCACAGCTCGCTGCGCGACGACATCGCCAAGGACTACCGCCCGATCGGCAAGGAGAAGGCGCCGGGCAACGCCGGGCCCGATCGCAAGGACACGCTGATCTACGCGTCGCCGAAGTCGATCACGCAGACCGCGAAGGACATCTCCGACAAGCACAAGCCGGCGGACCGGCGCACGACCGAGGCCGGGGCGTTCCTGCGCTACTCCGACGACGTCGTGTCGGTCGTCCCGCCGACCGGCGGCACACGCGGCTCGAGGATCCTCGTCGACGACGAGGAGGGCGGATATCACCGCAACTACTTCTTCGTCGGCGGCTTCTGGGGCACGTACTCGGGACCCGCCGGATCCTTCCGCGGCGGCGGGTCAGGAGCCGGCAAGTGATTCGCGCGCTGCTGCTCGGGCTCGCCACGCTGACGCTCATCGCGGCCGCACCGGCACACGCTCAGATCATGTCCCCGGAGGATGCGACGGACCTCGCGCAGTCACTCGCCGACGCCCAGGAGGACCAGGACGTCTGCTACGGCTGGGAGGTTTCCAACAACTTCGGCGCCGGGCCCGACATCGGCTCCTCTATCGCCGGCCCGGGAGCGGCGATGCTCGACGTCGGCGGCTCGTGCAAGCGCGGGAAGGTCGTGCTCACCGGCAGCATCGACTACGCCTGCGACAGCTGCGAGGCGTCCGACAGCGCATCTGTCTCGATCGAGGCCTCGGGGATGGCGAACCCGCCGACCGTCGCCGACCTCGAGGGCGTCGGCCTGAAGGCCGGCGACCTGACCGGCGACAACGACGACACGACGCTCTTCAACATGGTCAACGCGCTGCCGCTGCTCGTCGCCGACCGCGGCAACGCGCCGTACGTCGAGTACGAGCGGGCGACGACGGTGCCGGCCGCCGACCGCGCCACGAACAAGCCCGGCTCAGACCTCCTGCGCGACAGCTGGATCTGGCTGCTGCTGTGCGCCATGCTGATCGCCGCCGCGCCGCTGTTCTTCTTCTACAAGCGCTCGCAGATCCCGCCGCACAAGCGCACGAAGAAGCCCGACCGGACGGACGCACCGCCGACGTCCACGTCCTCCGAACCGCCACCACCGACGTCCACGGGACCGACCACCACGTCCACCGGACCGACACCCACGACATAAGGACGACATGGCGCCTTCCTCACACCTCGCCGCCGGGTACTGGAGCGATCTCGCAACCGAGCTGGCAGCCGGCCTGCTGTACGGCCTGGTCGGGATCCTGCTGCTGGCGCTCGGCTATCTGATGATCGACATGCTGACGCCGGGCAACCTCGGCCGCCAGCTGTGCGAGGACCGCAACCGCAACGCCGGCGTGATCGTCTCCGCTGCCATGCTCGCGGTCGGGATCATCGTGACATCGGCGATCATCGCGTCCGATGGCGACCTCGAGAAGGGCCTTGGCCAGTCGGCCGGCTTCGGGCTCGTCGGGATCGTTCTGCTCGGCGTGGCGTTCATCGTCATCGACGTGATGACGCCCGGCAAGCTCGGCGACATCGTGATGGGCGAGGAAGGGCACGAGCCGATGGTCTTCGTGACGGGTGCGGCGCTGCTGTCGGTCGGCGGCATCGTCGCCGCGGCGATCTCCTGAGCACGCCGGCCCTGAATCCGCCGGCGCTGCCCGCCACCGGCGGCGCCGGCACCCTGCGCAGCGCGCGTCGCGCACGCCCGCTGCTGCTCGGGATCGTGCTGCTCGTCGCAACGTGCGGCTTCGTCTACGAGCTCGTGATCATCGCGCTCGGGACCTACCTGTTCGGCAACAGCGTCTTTCAGGTGTCGGTCGTGCTGGCGGCGTTCGTGTCGTCGATGGGCCTGGGGTCGCTGGCGTCCAAGCCGCTACTGCGCCGCCCGGCCGAGGCCTTCGTCGCGGTCGAGGCCGCCGTCGCGCTGATCGGCGGGCTGTCGGCGATGGGCCTGTACGCGGCCTTCGCGTACCTCGGGGTCTACGAGCCCGTCATGCTCCTGACTGCGGCGACCATCGGCCTGCTGGTCGGCTGCGAGATCCCGCTGCTGCTCGCGCTGCTGCAGCGCGCGCGCCCGCAAGAGGCCGGCGCGTCGGTCGCCGACCTGCTGGCCGCCGACTACCTCGGCGCGGTCGTCGCCGGTGTCGGCTTCCCGTTCGTGCTGCTGCCGCTGCTCGGGCAGATCGACACGGCGCTGGCGATCGGCGCGCTGAACGCCGTCGCAGGCGTCGTCGTCTGCGTGCTCGCGCGACTGCGGGCGCCGTGGCTGCTCGCGCCGGTCGCGGTGCTCGCCGCGCTCGCCTTCGCCGCCACGAAGGCCTCGAGCTTCGAGATCACCGCGCGCCAGAGCCTGTTCGACGACCAGATCGTGCTCGTCGAGCGCACGCGGTACCAGGAGATCGTGCTGACGCAGGGCGGATCCGACGACCTACGGTTGTTTCTCAACGGCGACCTGCAGTTCTCCTCGCGCGACGAGTACCGCTACCACGAGGCGCTCGTGCACCCCGCGATGGCCGGCCCGCACGCGCGCGTGCTCGTGCTCGGCGGCGGCGACGGCCTCGCGATCCGCGAGATCCTGCGCCACGACGGGGTGCTGCGCGTCGTCAACGTCGAGCTCGACCGCAGGATGACGTCGCTCGCGCGCGACGATGCGCGCCTGCGCAGGCTCAACGCCGATGCGCTGCGCGACCCGCGGGTGCAGGTCGTCAACGCCGACGCCTTCCGCTGGCTGCGCGCGCAGAGCGAGCGCTTCGACGTCGTCGTCGCCGACTTCCCCGACCCCGACGATGCCGCCACCGCGAAGCTCTACTCGCAGGAGCTCTACGACGGCCTGCGCCGCCGCGCGCTCGCCCCAGGCGGGCGGCTCGTCGTGCAATCCGGCTCGCCGTACTTCGCGCGCGAGTCGTTCTGGGGCATCGAGGCGACACTGCGCGCCGCGGGCTGGAGCACGACGCCGTACCACGTCGACGTCCCGAGCTTCGGCGACTGGGGCTTTCACCTGGCGACGCTCGGCCGCGCCGCGCCCGCGCTGCGCGTGGCGCCCCCTGCCGCAGGGCCGCTGCGCTTCCTCGACGCCCCGACGCTCGCGGCCTCCGCGAGCTTTCCGCCCGATCGCGGCCGCCTCGCGCTCGAGCCCTCGACGCTCAACCGCCCGCGGCTGCTGGAGTACCAGCGGCGCGGCTACCGCGGCTACTGACGACCGCGCTGCGTCGTAGCGTTCCTCCATCGCCCGCCGCACCGTCATCCTGCTGCTGCTCGCCGTCGCGGTCGCCGCCGGCGCCCTGACGCTTCCCGCGGCGGACCCGACGACCGACCGCCCCGCGCCGGGGGGCTCGCGCGAGGCGACCGTGACGCGCGTCGTCGATGGCGACACCGCGATCCTGTCGGGCGTCGGGCGCAGTCGCTTCATCGGCGTCGACACGCCGGAGGTCTTCGCGGGACGCGAGTGCTACGGACCCGAGGCATCGAGGTTCGTCAAGCGCATCCTCACCGGCCGGCGCGTGCGCTACGCGATCGGCACCGAGCCGCGCGACCGCTACGGCCGCGCGCTGGTCTACATCTGGCTGCGCGACGGGCGCTTCCTCAACGAGCTGCTCGTCGCGCGCGGCTACGCACGGCCGCTCGCGATCGCGCCGAACGTGCGCTACGCGGCGCGCTTCGAGCAACACGCGCGTGAGGCGCGCAGGGCGCGGCGCGGGCTGTGGTCGCGTAGTGCGTGCCCCTGATCGGGCGCGCAGGTCGTGCCTCGGGAATCACCCCGGCGACGAAGTGGGCTACGCTCCATAACGCATGGCAACCCGGATGCGACAGTCCCCGGCGGACTTCGAGCGAGCATTCCACGAGGTGACCCGCGAGGACCGGGTTCACCGCGAGCGCGTTCGGCGCAAGGCCATCATGCGCTCGCACCAACGTCGCATCGAGCGCACGCACAAGCATGGGACGGCACGCTTCGTCGTGCTCGTGCTGGTGCTCATCGCGACCGCGGTGATCGTCACCGTCGCGATGTTCAAGACGCTCTACGTCGTCATGGGCTGAGCCTGGTGGATCCCAGGCCGAGCCCTGCGACGCAGCACCACCGTGCCGCGTCGCGTCCGGCTCCAGGCTGCCCTACGAGCTGAGCTTGCGCAGCGCGGCTTCCACCTGCGGAGTCGCAGTGACCTGCCCTCGCTCGGCTTGGATCTCGAGGTAGACCTCCTTGCGGAACACCGGAATGTCCCTCGGAGCCTGGATCCCGATCCGGACCTTCTCGCCCATGATCGACAGGACCGATATCTCGATCTCGTCCCCGATCATGATGCTTTGGTTGGACTTACGTGTCAGAACGAGCATGTACGGCCACCCTCCTTGTCGCCGAAAGCCACTCAATCACGTTCCCCGCGTAAAGGCAACCGCGGAGGCCGGCATCCCAGCAGACGAGCGCATGCGGCGCAGGTCCGCGCTCCGCTTCTTGTAAGGTCTCGCGCGCATGGCACGCCGCTCTCTGCGCCCACATCTCAACCAGATCCGCGGCTGGGTCCGCCAGGGGCGGACCGACGCCTGGATCGCCCACCAGCTCGAGGCGACCGTCCAGCAGATCGAGACCTTCAAGCGCGACAACGAGCTGATGCCGGCCGGCGCCGAGAACGGCGACGCTTCCGGCGGCGACTTCGACGACGAGATCGACCTGCGCGCCGAGGATGACGCGCACGTCGCGGCCGAGATCGAGGCCGCCGAGGCGCGCAAGGCCGAAGAGGCCCGGCTGAAGGCCGAAGAGGACGCGCGCCGCGCCGAGGCCGGCGAGACCGAGGACGAGGACGACGACGCCCCCGCCCGTCCCGCGCGCCGCAGAGGCCGCCGCGGCGGACGCGGCCGCAGCGCCGGCAGGTCGAACGCGCTCGAGGGCACCTTCGACCACGGGGAGGAGGGCTACGGGCTGTGGCTCGATCCCGCCGTCGCCGACAACCCGATCTACGCAGAGCACTGGGCCGGGCACCGGCCCCTCGAGGTCACGATCGAAGAGGACCAGATCGTGATCCGCCGCGCAGGCGCAGACGCCGAGGACTGAGCCGCTCCCGGCTCGCCGGAGCACAGTTCAGAGCTCGGTCTTGCAGCCGCCTGCGAAGTCGCGCGCGTCGCGCAGGTACCGCAAGAACGCCGTGTCGGCGACCGTGCGCGCATCCCACGCCCACGGCGCGCCCGGAGCGATGTCCGCGGCGAGGTCGGTGCACCAGTCGGTGCCGCGGTCGTACAGCTCGGCCAGCTCGTCGGTCGTGAAGGTGCCGCCGAGGCGCCGCCGCAGCTCCGCCTCGATCGCGCTCACGACGACCTCCAGCGCCGGGCGCTGATCGGGCGGGGCGCCGGCCATCCGGCGCTCACCCTCGCGCCATTGAAAGAGCGCTGTCTCGAACGTCGTCGCCACGGTCCCGCCAGGCTACCGGCGGCGCGGGGCCTCACCCGCCGCGCGTAAGCCCCCGGACGACGTACGCGCGCTCGGTACGGCCGACCATGCCGAGCTTGCGCGCCTCGATCTCGATGCTGCCGGGTCGCCGCAGCTCGGCCGCGCGCCGCACGAGCGCGCGGTGCTCGGCCTGCAGGGCGGCGACCTCCGCGCGCTTGGTCTTCGCCTCCGAGCGCGTCGCGACGTAGGTGCGCAGGGGGTTGACGTAGAGGCAGATCAGCAGCAGGCCGACGAACAGCAGTGCCATCCGCCCGACGCGATCCCAGCGCACGTGTGAACCTGTCGGGGGCATCGCAGGCACGGTTCGCCCTGCGCGGCACGGCTCCTGCACGCGCACGTGATCATTCGGCCGAGCCCCCGGGCACGTCAGCGGGTCCGTCGGCCGCGGCAGCTCA
>Ga0136633_1003649_pt1 | contig 10046 bp, 12 predicted proteins | sample AntDrymeUQ832206_2_FD_105494 | JGI IMG/M metagenome (GOLD analysis project Ga0136633, IMG submission 105494) | Polar desert sand microbial communities from Dry Valleys, Antarctica - metaG UQ83 (22.06) | ecosystem: Environmental > Terrestrial > Soil > Desert | place: Antarctica: Dry Valley...
GCACTGACGGCCATTCCGACGCTCGTCGTCTTCGGGCAGCCCGACCTCGGCACCGCCCTCGTGTTCGTGGCGATCCTGGCCGGGATGCTCTTCATGAGCGGCGCCAGCCTGGGATGGATGGGCCTCATGATCGGTGGCGCCGTCGCACTCGCCCCCCTGGCCGTGAGCCTGCTGCATGAATATCAGCGGCGGAGGCTCTTGTGCTTCCTGGATCCGTATGCCGATGCACAGGGTGCGTGCTTCCAGTTGATCCAGGCGCTGAACGCCATCGGCTCCGGCGGCTGGCTGGGCCGAGGCCTGACCGTCGGCGGCGAGGGCCAGCGCGGCTACATCCCGGTCCAGTCCACCGACTTCATCTTCACCGTCGTCGCGGAGGATCTGGGCTTCGTGGGCGGGGTGGTGGTGCTGGCCATCTTCGGGCTACTGATATGGCGCATCCTGCTCATCGGCTGGCAGGCGCGCGACGCTTTCGGGATGATGATCGCCATCGGCCTGGCATCGATGATCCTCTTCCAGCTCCTCATCAACGTGGGCATGGTGACCGGGATCATGCCCGTCACCGGCATTCCTCTCCCCTTCATCACCTACGGCGGCTCATCGCTCATCAGCCTGCTGTTCGGGATGGGGATCCTCCAGTCGATCCGCATGCGGTCGCACAAGCCCACCCTCTGACCATTCGTGCGTTACGCCTGCGCAGGCGGCGGGGACGGTGGATCCTCGTCCACATGCACCCGCTTCGTGCCGTGTTTGGCCAGCTCGAACGCGTCGGCCGGTAGCTGCCCGCCGAAGCGGTGGAACCCGTATCGGTACAGGTCCCGTCCGGCCGCCACGGTCGGGGCGGCCAGGATGGCGCCGCCGATGCCGAACAGCGCGCCACCGACCACCAGCGCCAGGATCATGACCGCCGGATGGAGCTCGACAGCGTCGCCCATGACCTTGGGAACCAGGATGTTGTTCTCGAGCTGCTGGATGCCGATGTACAGGACGGCGGCGGCGATGGCTGCGGGGAAGCCGATCGACAGGCCGATCAGGATGGCGGGAACCGCCGCCACGATGGGTCCGATGATCGGGAACCACTCGAGCAGACCGGCGATGAGCGCGAGAACCAGGGTGAACTGGCCGAATTCCGCGAAGCCGATGACGGTGAGGATGGTGAGGCCGACGGTGGTGGCGGCAAAGATCGAGGCTCCCAGCAGGAGCTGACCACGCACCCACCGGCCGCCGATGCGACCGAGCAGGCCAAGCAGGTTCTCCGCATCGGCCCGCCATGACGGCGGCATGGCGCCGGCGACGCCGCGCGAGAAGCCAGCGCGGTCCTTGAGCACGAAGAAGAGCCAGACCGGCACGACCACAAGGCCGAGAGTGAAGGTCGCCACGCGGACCAGGGCATTCAGCGTCGGGGCCAGCAGGCCGCGCAGGACATCGGCGAATGCCTGGCCGCTGGCGGCGACCTGCTGGTCGACCATGGAACGGAACTCGGCCGGCAGGGCCAGCGCGAGGTACCAATCCTCCACGCCGCGCCCGATGTCCCCGACCGAGGCGCCCAGCTCCGGCAATTGGGCGATGAACTCGCTCGTCTGGCGGCTGATCGGGGGCAGCGCGAAGGCGATGAGCGCCCACACAATCGCCACCACCGCGATGTACATGACGACGACTCCCGCCCAGCGCGGCATGCCGTGGCGCGCAAGCAGGGTGACGGCGGGGTCGAGCACGAACGCCAGGGCCAGGCCGATGAAGAAGGCCGGCAGGGCTCCGCGTGCCATCCACAGCAGGAGCACCACCACGGCGATCATCAGCAGCGCGAAGATCGCCTGGCGGTGGCGGTGCATCGAGGCGAGGAGCTCGGGCATCGCGCGCATGCTACCCGTCCCTCTGGCCGATGGTCGGCATCGCCGGTACGATGAGAAGTCATGACCACCCGAACCCCAGCCGACGGGCCACGCCAGCGCTGGCAGCTCCTCTTCAGCCGCACCGATCCCGCCCTGCGCATGCGCCAGGCCGTCCTGGTCGATGAGCTGGAGCGCGCCTTCCGCGAGACGAGCCTGCCGCTCTCCTACACCCATGCAATCAAGCCGCGGCCGCGCATCAAGCTCGCCGCGAACCTGCCGATCGGCATCGAGCTGCGCGGCGAGGTCGTCGAGGCCTACTTCGACGAGCTTGTCCCAATCGAGCGGATCCAGGCCGCCGCCGACCGATTCCCCGACGGGATTCAGCTGCGTGATGCCAAGGAGGTGTGGCATGGCTTTCCATCCGCCGCCTCGCAGCTGCGCGGTGCCGAGTACGAGGTCGAGGTGAGCGGAGACGACAGCCTCACCTCGGACGCGCTGCGCGGTGCCATCGTCCGCATGCTCGGGGCGAGGGAGCTGACCGGGAAACGGCGGCGCGGCGAGAGTGAGCGGCGCAGCGATGCAGGTGAGCGCGACCTGCGGCCGCTGATCGAGGACATCGAGGTGATCGGCATCGACGAGAAGGCACACACGGCCACCCTGCGGACCGTCCTCCAGCTCGACGCCAGTGGCGCGGGCCGGCCCGAGGACGTCGTGGCCGCCCTGGATCTGCCGCTCCGCGTGCGCAGAGCGGTGCGGGCGCGCCTCCTCTTCGTTGACACTCCCCCCATCGCTCGGTAGACTTCGCCGCCCCGCGGGTTGAGCACTCGGCCCGTTTCGGTGTGCGCCGGGACACGACGTTTCGCGACCGCCACGCTCATCAGCAGACCCAGGAGAAGACACATGTACGCCGTCGTGACGACCGGCGGGAAGCAGTACCGCGTCGAGGCCGGCAGCGAGCTCGTGATCGAGCGGCTGACGGCCGATGTCGGTTCCTCGATCACCTTCGATCGCGTGCTGCTGGTCGGCGACGGCGAGGCCGTCACGGTCGGCACCCCCACGGTCCCCGGAGCCAGCGTCAGCGGCACCGTCCTGCGCGAGGAGCTTGGCCCGAAGCTGATCATCTTCAAGTTCAAGCAGAAAGCCACCTACCGCCGCAAGAACGGCCACCGCCAGCACCTGACCCGCGTGCGCATCGACGAGATCAGCACGTCGGACAGGCGGGCGAAGGCCAAGGCGGAGCCAGCCGCAGAGCCGAAGCCGAAGCGCACGCGCAAGCCGGCCGCCAAAGCTGATGCGACCGATGCGGCGGCGCAGAAGCCGAAGCGCACGCGCAAGCCGGCCGCCAAAGCAGGCTCGAAGGCCGAGGCCGAGGAGTAACCGATGGCACACAAGAAGGCCGGATCATCCAGCCGGAACGGGCGCGACAGCGCCGGCAAGCGACTCGGCGTCAAGCGCGGCGACGGCCAGTTCGTCCTGTCCGGGACGATCATCGTGCGCCAGCGCGGCAGCACCTTCCATCCGGGAGACAATGTCGGGATGGGGCGTGACTACACGCTCTTCGCCACGGCGGACGGCAAGGTCCGCTTTTCCCACGCAACCCGCACTAAGAAGCGCGTCAGCATCGAGGCCGGCGAAATCCTGTCCGCCTGACGCATCGGAGCACCGTTATCCATGAAGGCCGAGATTCATCCCACGTTCCACCAGGCGCACGTACGCTGCGTCGGGTGCGGCAATACGTTCACCGTCGGGTCGACCGCCGAATCGATCCAGGTCGAAGTGTGCAACAAGTGCCACCCGTTCTTCACCGGCACGCAGAACATCGTCGACACCGCCGGCCAGGTCGAGCGGTTCCAGAAGCGCCTCGAGCGCTCTCTGCGCTGATCAGCCGATTGCGCCGGGCTCGCCTGACCGGGTGGCCGGCGCATCTCGCGCCCCACCTCCTCTTCCTCATCCCCGAGCTGCTCATCGCAGCGGGGCCGCTGGTGATCGGCGCGGTGACCGACTCGTCCGGCAGGCGCCGCTTCCGCATGCCGGACTTCTTCTATGGCGGCCAGGCACTCATCGAGGGCGTCATGATGCGTGGCCGCACCACCGTCGCCATGAGCGTGCGGCCCCCATCGGGCGAGATCGTGACGCTGGCCGAGCCACTGCCGGCGGCGCTATCGGCGGATCGGAAGCTCATCAAGATCCCGTTCCTGCGCGGCATGTTCCTGCTGTACGAGACCCTGGTCATCGGCACGCGGATGCTCATGCGCTCGGCGTCGATCGCTGCCGAGGGCGAGGATGTCGAGCTGGGAAAGGGCACCATCGCGCTCACCATGGCCTTCAGCCTCAGCTTCGCCATCGGTCTGTTCTTCGTTCTCCCCCTCTTCCTGTCCACCTTCGCCGAGGACGCCACGAACAACGACTTCGCGGCCAACGCCGTCGAGGGCCTCATTCGGCTGGTGATCTTCGTCGCTTATATCGCTGTCATCGGGATGATGAGCGACATCAAGCGCGTGTTCGCCTACCACGGCGCCGAGCACAAGGCCATCAGCGCCTACGAGGCCGATAAGCCACTCACTCCCGACGAGGTCGACGCCTTCGGCACCGCCCACACCCGCTGCGGCACAACCTTCATCCTCATCGTGGTCGTCATCAGCATCTTCTTCTTCAGCCTCGTGCCGCGCACCGGCGTCCCGCTGTGGGCGCTCTTCGCCAGCCGCATCATCCTGGTGCCGATCATCGCCGCCTTCGCGTACGAGCTCGTGCGATTCGGTGCCCGCCACTACGGCAACCGGCTGGTGCGCGCCCTCTACGCCCCCGGCCTCTGGCTCCAGTCGCTCACCACGCGCCCGCCGGACCGCTCCATGCTCGAGGTGAGCATCGCCTCGCTCGAGTCGTGCCTGGCGTCAGACCGCGAGGCGGCCGCCGCCGCACGGGCATGATCGACCGGCTCGCGGAGCTGGAGGCGCGCTACGAAGAGATCAGCCGTCAGCTCTCGACTCCCGAGGCGGCGTCCAACCAGTCCATGCTGGCCGACCTGGGCCGCGAGATGTCCCGCCTCGCGCCCCTCGTCACCGGCCTGCGCGAATGGCAGGTGGTCCTTTCCGAGCTCGACCAGGCGCGAGCCATGACCGCCGACGCCGATGAGGAGATGCGCGCCATGGCTCGCGAAGAGATGACGCGCCTGGCCGCGCGCGCATCGGCGCTCGAAGCGGGCCTGCGTCTCCAACTCGTGCCGCGCGACCCGAACGACGACCGCAACGTCATCGTCGAGGTGCGGGCCGGGACCGGCGGGGAGGAGGCATCGCTCTTCGCGGCCGACCTGTACCGCATGTACACCCGCTACGCCGAGCGTCGGCGCTGGAAGGTGGAGGTCCTGGTGAGCTCGGAGTCGGAGGCGGGCGGCTTCAAGGAGGTCATCGCCGAGGTGCGCGGCGATGCTGCCTATTCGCGCCTGAAATTCGAGTCGGGCGTGCACCGGGTGCAGCGCGTGCCGACGACCGAGACGCAGGGTCGCATCCACACCTCCACGGCGACCGTATCGGTCCTGCCGGAGGCGGACGAGGTCGAGGTCCAGATTGATGAGAAGGACCTGCGGGTCGACGTGTATCGGTCCAGCGGTCCCGGGGGCCAGAGCGTCAACACCACCGATTCGGCCGTCCGAATCACGCACCTGCCCAGCGGTCTGGTCGTCGCCATCCAGGACGAGAAGAGTCAGCACAAGAATCGCGCCAAGGCGATGTCGGTGCTGCGCGCCCGGTTGCTGGAGGCGGAGCAGGATCGCCAGGCCACCGAGCGCGGCGACGAGCGTCGCTCGCAGGTCGGTTCCGGGGACCGCAGCGAGAAGATCCGCACCTACAACTTCCCCGACGACCGCGTCACCGATCATCGCATCGGGCTGACCGTCCACAACCTGCCCGGCCTGCTGGAGGGAGACCTTGACCGAGTGATCGAGCCGTTGCTGGAGGCCGACCAGGCCCGCCGTCTGGGCGAAGATTGACCGATGCAGCAACCCATGCTGATCGGCGCAGCCGTCGTCCACGGGACGGATCGCCTCCGGCATAGCGGCTCTCCGAGCCCGAGGCTCGACGCCGAGATCCTCCTTTCCCACGTCTCGGGCCGCGACCGCTCGTGGCTCCTGGCGCACCCGGAGGCCGAACTCGACGATGCAGCAGTCTTCGAGGCCGCACTGGAGCGGCGGGCCGCCGGGGAGCCGATCGCCTACATCCGCGGCTTCAAGGAATGGCGGTCGCTCCGCATCCAGACTGATGAGCGGGCCCTGATCCCGCGGCCCGAGACGGAGCTCCTGGCCGAGGCGTCCATGACCGAGATCTCGACGCGGCTGGCTCATGAGGGTGAGCCGGTGATCGCCTGGGAGGTGGCGACCGGCTCGGGGGCCGTGGCCCTCGTACTCGCCCTCCGCTTCCGGCCGGCGCTGGAGCTTGGCCGGCTCAGGCTGATCGCCAGCGATGTCTCACCCGACGCCCTTGAGCTGGCGGCCGAGAACCTGACCGTGCACGGGGTTGAGGCCATCGTCAGCCTGGCCTGCGCCGATCTGCTCGAGCCGGCAGGCGACTCGCTGCCGCAGCCGGACGTGATCGTCGCCAATCTGCCATACGTCGCAAGCGCGGAGGTGGACGCCCGCCATGGGTCCCTCGGCTATGAGCCGCGCGTCGCGCTGGATGGCGGCACCGATGGCCTGGACCTGCTGCGCCGATTCCTCGCCGACCTGCCCATGCGGGCCGTGGCGGGTGCGACGGCGCTGCTTGAGCTCGGCGTCGGCCAGGTCGACGCGGTGACGGAGATGGCGCCGGCGGGCGCATCGGTCTCCATGGTGCCTGACCTGGCGGGACTCGACCGGGTCGTCCGCATCGGGATGGCAGGCTCTGCCACGTGACTGATGTGCTGAGCGCGACACCGGAGGGCATCAGCCGCGCCGCGGAGCTGCTGCGCGCCGGTGAGGTGGTGGCCTTCCCCACCGACACGGTCTACGGCGTGGGCGTCGCCCTCTCCCGCCGCGAGGGCCTGGAGGACCTCTTCGCGCTCAAGGCCCGACCGGCGGACAGGCGCATCCCGATCCTGGTAGTCGATCTCGCGCAGGCCATCGCTGCCGGCTGGAACGTGGACGAGCGCGCGCATCGGCTCACGGAGCGCTTCTGGCCGGGCGCGCTCACTCTCGTGCTGGCGGGGACCGGCGAGACCCAGGCGTTTCGCGCCCCCGATCACCCTGCGACGCTCGAGCTCATCCGGACTGCTGGACCGATTTTCACCACCAGCGCCAACCGCTCGGGCGAGCCCGAGACGCTGGGGGCTGATGACGTGCTGATTGCCTTTGCCCTGCAGCAGGATCGGCTGGCGGCGGTGCTGGACGGCGGCCTCGTGGCAGGCGGAGTGGCGTCGACGGTGCTCGACCTTTCCGCCACGCCGGCCCGCATCCTGCGCGAAGGCCCGGTCACTCGCGAGCACCTGGCGGAGCTCGTCAAGCTGGCGCCATGACCTGCGCGGCATTCTGCGGGCCGTGGCGCTTCCCGCGCCCAACCTCGATACCGACGCTCACGCCGCCGGTCCCGCGGGGCAAAGGGGAACTCGATTCCTCGGGATCACATCGTTTCGCCTTCGTGCGCGGGACGCGCAAGGGCGTGCGGTGCCGCCGACCGCCCAAAGCTCATGTGGCGTGAGCGCCTCACCGCGCTCAAGGAGGTGCTCGAAGGCTGACCGGCTGCGCCCCTCCCAATGCGTTCCGGTTGCGCTCCGGTTGCGCTGAGCGCACCCAACTGCGAAGAACGACCGCTGAACAGCCAGAAGTTGTTCCCCGGTGCAACTCCGGGTGGAATCGACGCCAATCAGCCGCGAAGTTCGTAGATGGGTGCGTTGAGTGCAACCCCGCGCAGGAGACGGGCACCGGCCGCGTACACTCCGCGGCATGCGCGTCGCCATCGGCTCCGACCACGCCGGTTTCCAGCTCAAGGGGGATCTGTGCAGCCTGCTCGATGAGCTGCGCATCGAGTATCGCGACTTTGGCACCTTCGACGCGCAGCCGGTCGACTATCCCGACTTCATCGCGCCGGTCGCGCGGGCCGTGGCGAAGGGGGAATTCGAGCGCGGCATCGTGCTGGGTGGGAGCGGCACGGGCGAGGCGATCGTCGCCAACAAGGTCCGCGGCATTCGCTGCGTCGAGGCCGCCGACCCGGTGACGGCGAGACTCGGACGAGAGCACAACGACGCGAACGTGCTGAGCATGGGGGCCAGGATCATCGGCACCGAGGTGGCGCGCGCCTGCGTCCGGGCATTCCTCGCTGCCGAGTTCGCCGGTGGTCGGCACGGCCCACGCGTCGAGAAGATCTCCCGCATCGAGGCCGAGGAGGCGCGCGGCTGAGCCTTGAGCTGAGCCCGCGCGACCGCGAGCTTCTCGCCGGCACGCACGGCGAGGGGGCAGCGTTCGCCATGCGCCTGGTGGTCCGCGGCGCGGAGGTCACCGGGGCCTCGCGACTCATCGACGTGACGCGGGCGCACGTGGACTCGTGCCTCTACCACGGCGAGGCGAGCCTCGACTTCGTCAGGCGGTTGGTCGAGGGCCACGCGCGAGTCTCCATTCCGACCACGCTGAACGTCGGCGCCGTCGACCTCCTTCATCCGGAGCTGTACCGCGGGGATCCGCGTCGCGCCGAGCGCGGGCGGCTGCTCATGGACCGATACCGGTCGCTCGGTGCCCGGCCCACCTTCACCTGCGCCCCCTACCAACTGGCCGATGCCCGGCCGTCCTTCGGTGAGCAGGTGGCCTGGGGCGAGTCCAACGCGATCGCGTTCTGCAACAGTGTGCTTGGAGCGCGCACGAATCGATACGGCGACTTCCTGGACATCGCGTGCGCGATTACTGGACGGGCGCCCGACGCCGGCCTCCATCGGACCGATCAGCGTCGCGCCACCGTGGTCCTTCGCCTCGCAGCCGATATTCCCGGGACGCTGCGCGATGCCGACGTGCTGTTTCCCGTCCTGGGCATCGTGCTGGGTCGGCGCGCCGGCTCGGCGGTTGCCGCCATCGACGGGCTGGGGGGCGGCCAACCGGAGGACCGGCTCAAAGCCCTTGGCGCCGCGGCCGCATCATCCGGTTCGGTGGCGATGTTCCACGTCGTCGGCTCGACTCCCGAGGCGCCGAGTCTCGACGATGCTCTTCAACATCGGACGCCGGAGCGCGTCGAGCTCATCCATCTCGCCGAGCTCCGTGCTGTTCGTGACGAGCTCAGCACCGCGACCGGTGAGCGCTTGGGCGCCGTCTCGCTGGGCACTCCGCATGCCTCGCTGGCAGAGCTCGAGCGATACGCCGGCATGCTCGGTGACGGCGCGGTCCACCCGGACGTCGAGTGTCTGATCTCGACCGGCCGCGACACCCTGGCGCAGGCGCCCGATGTCGCACGGCGGCTCCGTGCCGCCGGCGTCGAGCTGCTCGTCGATACGTGCAGCTACATCACGCCCATCCTGCGGCGCACGGACCGCCCGGTCATGACCGACTCGGGAAAGTGGGCCTACTACGCCCCGGGCAACATCGGTGCGCAGGTGGTCTTTGGCTCCAGCGCCGAGTGCATTCGCTCCGCCGTCGCCGGACGCATCGTTCGCAACGACACGGTGTGGGGTGGGCTGTGAGCCCACGTGCGCTGGTGCTGGCCGAGGGACTGAGCCTGTGGGGCGGCATGGATCCGGCCACCGGCGAGCTCATCGACACGCACCACCCGCAGCGCGGCGTCAACCTGACCGGCCGCGTGGTGGTCATGCCTTCGGCCCGTGGATCCTCGTCGAGCGCATCGGTCCTGGCGGAGGCAGTGCGGGTGGGCACCGCGCCCGCGGCATTCGTGATGAGCGAGCCGGACCTCATCCTGGCCATCGGCTCCGCCGTGGCCGAGGAGCTCTACGGCAAGGCCGTTCCGGTGGTCGTCCTCGCACCGGTGGAGGTTGCCGCCATTCGTGATGGAGCCGAGGTGCGCATCGGCCCCGGGGGAGTGATCAGAACGGCTTGAACATCATCAGCCACAGGATCGCGAGGAAGCCACCGAATCCCATGATCGCGGCGGGTGCGGGGCTCCAGGCGTCGAGCAGCCGGTCGAGCTCCTGCGGGTCCTGGCCCGGCGGTGGCGCCGGCGCCTTGCGGCTGAACGGGTTGATCGCCTGGGTTCCCGCGGCCGTGCGTATGGCGTTGAGGCGCGCCGCGACCAGGGGCGTCATGGCTCCGCTGACGGC
>Ga0136633_1003650_pt1 | contig 10044 bp, 9 predicted proteins | sample AntDrymeUQ832206_2_FD_105494 | JGI IMG/M metagenome (GOLD analysis project Ga0136633, IMG submission 105494) | Polar desert sand microbial communities from Dry Valleys, Antarctica - metaG UQ83 (22.06) | ecosystem: Environmental > Terrestrial > Soil > Desert | place: Antarctica: Dry Valley...
CGACGATGGCAGTGGGAGAGGCCGGGGCCGGGGCGGAGGTGACAGCGACTTGAGTGACCCGGCTGCCCGGGAGCGCTTCGCACTAGCCCCCGGCCCGCCTTATTCGAGGTTTGGTAACAAAACATGTCTATAGCCCGCGTTTCGTACCAAACCTCGGGCAGAGAACCTTGCGAACCTAAGTTGACCCCCTCTGGCCACGGCGGTAATCGCAGGTATTGTAAGCTCTAGTCCGCTGGAGCCTTATATCTCTAGGCAGAGTCCCGCTATCGCAGGTGATATTGTTCCTCTAACTGGGTAGTAGCCGAAGTTCTCATTTGACAAGTCCAGGGCCGCCGCCTATAATCTGAAGACAGGTAATCGGAAACACTTTGGAAGTAGGTGGTGTACATGCGTTTCGGTTGGATTTTCTTCAGGTTAAAGGGACGGCGGCGATGATCGGCATCGTGATCGTTGTCGTAGTCCTGTGGGCCGGAGCTGCCGTCGCGCTGGTCGGTCATGCGACCGAGGTCAGCCGCCGTTCCGCCCACGACAGTTGGATCAAGGAGCGCAACGAGCAAGAGGTGGGCAAATGATGATTAGTTGGACTGTTTACAAGCTTGACCCGACGCCGACGACGGCGATGATGCCGGTTTCCCCCCGGCCCCCCCGGCCCCGTCGCTCCCGGCGCCTCGGGTCTACACGAAGAGGCCGGTAGCCGAATGGCTGCCGGCCTCGACCGCATCGACCGACGCATCCTCGAACTGCTGAGGCTGGACGGACGGTTGTCACACACGGCCATCGCCAAGGAGGTGCGGCTCTCGGGCCCGGCGGTGCACGAGAGGGTAAGAAAGCTCGAGCAGAAGGGCGTCATCGACGGGTACACGGCGGTGCTCGATGCGGACAAGCTGGACCGTAGCCACATGGCCTTCTGCATGATCACGGTTTCAGAGGGGACCGAGTTCGCGGCCGACGATCCCATCGTCGCCCGCATCTGCGAGGAGCCCGACGTGCTTGAGTTCCACCGGATCGCGGGCGAGGACTGTTACATGGTCAAGGTCCGCTGCCGCACGAACAGGGACATCGAGAGGCTTCTGCGGCGGATCCGCTCGATCCGGGGAGTGGCCCGCACCCGCACGACGATCGTGCTGTCCACCGAGCTCGAGCAGCCCACGATCGGGGTCCCGGAGATAGAGGAGACGCCCGCCGCCGAGCTTGCCTGAGCCCAGCTTTTCGTTTGGGGCCCACGCGCCGCCACGTCCTCCCGGGCCAGCGGCGCCCGCCTCGCACCCAAAAACGCGCTCTGGGCTACATAGGGGTCGGATTCCGTACCCTATTGCAGCACAGAGCCACATTCGGGCCGGGGTAAAGGCCGGGACGAGGGCGGGGGCCGAGCGGAGCTGCCCCGAGCGCCTAGAGCCCGAGCTGCCCCGAGTCGCCCAGAGCCCGACCCCGCGACCTAAAACGCGCTCTAAGCCACATAGGGGTTGGATTCCGTACCCTATGCAGCACAGAGCCACATTCGGGCCGGGGGTAAGGGCCGGGCGGCCGAGGATGCCGGCGTTCAAAGACGCTGGCGGTGCCCTCCCAGGCCTCACAATAAGCAAATGACGGAGAAACGCGACTCTGAGACCACATGCGATCTCTCGACCGTGTGCCCCCTTTGCGGACAAGAGATGAGCCCGGAGACATCCCACTACCGATGTGTGTCCTGCGGCTACCGGGACTCCTGCTGCTTCTGACCAAGGCCGGCGTCCAGTGACCGAAGCCAAATCGGTGGACCGGCTGCTGACCCTGGGCGAACGCGTCCTGACAGACTCCACCCACATCTTCGAGGATCACGATCTGGAGTGGGAAGCCGAAGAGCTGATGGCGCTGAGTCTCGATACCGAGCCCGAAGACCTGGCCCGGGATCTGCAGCTCACCAAGAGGCAGCGGGAGCGCTACCTGTCTTTGATCGCCCGGCGAGCGTCGGGGGAGCCGCTCCCTTTCTTGACCGGTCGCATCGAGTTTTTCGGGCTCGATCTCGAGGTGAGGCCCGGCGCCTTCGTCCCCCGGCCCTCGTCCGAGCTGACCGTCGCCAGGGCACTGAGAAAGCTGCGTCGCCGGCCGTCCCCGAAGATCGTGGACGTCTGCACGGGAGCGGGGCCGATCGCCCTGGCGCTGGCTGCGGAGCTGGCGGGCTCCGAGGTCTGGGGCGCCGATATCTCGGCCGAAGGGCTACGACAGGCGCGCCGCAATGCCAAGGGGCTAGGGATCGACAACGCTTCTTTCATCATCAGCGACATGTACGACTCGCTGCCGCAGAGGCTCAAGGGCTCAGTAGATCTGATCGCCGGGCACGTCCCCTACGTGCCGATCGACGAGATCGACGACCTGCCGGCCGAGGTTATCGAGCACGAGCCGCTGTCGACGTTGTCCGATGAGACCGACGACGGGCTCGTGCTCATGCGCCGGGCCATAGAGGAAGCGCCGAGGTGGCTCAAGCCGGGGGGATGGCTCTTGCTCGAGGTCTCCGACGATCTCACCGGGATCTTGCGCCGCATGTGCCGGAAAGCCGGCCTCGACGACAAGGGCGCGCACACCGACGAGGACTACCTCAGCATGGTGGTTGAAGCCCGCTCGCGGTAGCCTGAATTATGGAAAAGGTCCTGGTTGTCGATTACGGCGCCCAGTACGCGCAGCTGATCGCGCGACGAGTGCGCGAATGCCATGTCCTTTCAGAGATCGTGCCATACGACCTCTCCATGGATCAGATCAGGGCTTTTCAGCCGGCCGGCATCATTCTTTCCGGAGGCCCCATGTCGGTTCACTCGCCCGGTGCTCCCGGAGTCGATGAGCGCTTGTTCGCTCTGGGGATCCCCGTGCTCGGCATTTGTTACGGCCAGCAACTCATGGCACAGGCGCTCGGCGGCGAGGTCGCTCGGACGGGGGGAGGAGAGTTCGGGCGTGCCGAGCTTCATGCCGACTCGTCGGATTCGATTCTGTTCTCCGAGCTGTCCCCGAACCAAACCGTGTGGATGAGCCACAACGACGCCGTTACCGTTTCCCCGGGGGGCTTTCGTACCGTCGCTTCCACTGAGGGTTCACCGATCGCTTCGTTCGAGGATCCGCTGCGCCGCCTCTTCGGAGTCCAGTTCCATCCCGAGGTCTCCCACACTCTCCAAGGAACAGACCTCCTCAAGAACTTCCTCTTCAAGGGTTGCGGGTTGATGCCTTCGTGGACGATGACCTCGATAATCGAGCGAGCCGTCGAGGAGGTGCGCAGTGCAGTGGGGGACGAGCGCGTTGTGTGTGCGCTGTCCGGAGGAGTCGACTCGTCGGTTGCAGCTGCTCTAGTGCATCGCGCCGTCGGCGATCAGCTCACGTGCGTGTTCGTGGATCATGGACTGTTGCGGGCGGGCGAGGCCGAACAGGTCGAGGAGACGTTTCGAGCACACCTACAGGCGAATCTCATCCACGTCAAAGCGGCCGACCGCTTTCTCGATGAGTTGGCCGGTATTACCGATCCGGAGGTCAAGCGAAAGACCATCGGCCGCACATTCATTCGCGTCTTCGAGGAGGTCGCGAGGGACGAGTTGGAGGACGCTTCCTTTCTGGCTCAAGGCACTCTGTATCCCGACGTCATTGAATCGGGCACGAGAGTCGCCGCCCGCATCAAGAGCCACCACAACGTCGGGGGCCTGCCCGAGGACATGACCTTCGTCCTGGTCGAGCCACTTCGCAACCTCTTCAAGGATGAAGTCCGTCGTGTTGGGGAGGAGCTCGGATTGCCGGAAGAGATCGTGTGGCGCCAGCCGTTTCCCGGGCCTGGACTTGCCGTCCGCGTGATTGGCGAAGTTACCCGCGAGCGTCTCGAGTTGGTGCGGGCAGCGGACTACATCGTGGTCGAAGAGATCAAGAGGGCAGGGCTGGCGCGCTCGCTGTGGCAAGCATTTGTAGTCTTGGTAGCGGTCGGTTCTGTAGGGGTGATGGGGGATGAGCGCACTTACGGCCACCCCATCGTGCTGCGTGCCGTCACCAGTGAGGACGCCATGACCGCCGACTGGGCGCGGCTTCCCTACGAAGTGTTGGAACACATATCGAACAGGATCGTGAACGAGGTGCCGGGCGTGAACCGGATCGCCTACGACATCACCTCCAAACCCCCCGGCACGATCGAGTGGGAATAAGACCCGGCATCGGCAACAAGCAGCGCTCCAAGTCCTCATCCGAGGCACGGGGCGACTATCTCAGCATCCTCTCCGGTACCGGTCAGAATGTCATCGGTATCGTTATCGCCGCGCTCGCCACCTTTGCAGCGAATATCCTGTTGAGCCGGGCGCTCGGCCCGGGAGGTTTCGGCGTCGTCACCGTCATGACTCAGGCTGCTTTCGTGCTTTCGTTTGCCACCAGAGCCGGCATGGACATGGCCGTCCTGCGCGATGTCGCAGTCGAGATCGGAGTCGGCCGCAGCGACAGGATCAGAGTCGGCGTCTCTAGGGCGACAGCGATTGCAGCGCTGACGAGCCTGGCGGCGGCCGCGGTCATGGTGGCCGCCGGCGGTCTCGTGCGCTCGCTGTTCCAGATCTCAGGGAGCAGTTATCCGTACGTTGTCGAGGCGGCGGCGGTGGGTCTGCCCTTCCTTGCCCTGGCCAACGTGTGGCTGTCGGCGACGCGCGGTCTAAAGATCATGCGCTATACCCTGTACATCTTCTGGGCGGGGCAGCCGATCGCGTGGGTGCTGCTGATTCTCGCCGGATGGCAGGTTGCGCAGACGCCGACCATCAGCGTACTTGCCTATTCGCTGTCGTGGCTCGTGGCTTCCGTCGCCGCCTATTATGCGTGGCGGAAGGAGAGCCGCGTGTGGGAGGCGCGCCCGATGGAGCCGGGTGGCCTGACGCGACTGCTTCGCTACGCGGGCCCGCGGGCTCCCGCCGCGCTGTTCTCGCAGCTTCTGTTCTGGACCGATCTGTTCGTCGTCACTCGTTATGTCTCAGACACCGAGGTCGGTGTCTACTCGGCCGCATTGCGAGCCGGCCAGGTGCTGGTCCTGTTCCTGACATCGGTGAGCCTCATGTTCAGTCCTTACGTCGCGGATCTTCACAACCGCAAGGAGACTGCGCGCTTGGATCGGCTCTTCAAGGCGTTCACTCGCTGGACCCTCGCCGCGACCATACCGGTGTTTCTCGTGCTCGCAATAGCGCCGGGGGCGGTGCTGGATCTCTTCGGCCCCGACTATGGAGGTGGAGAGACCGCGCTCCTGATCTTGCTCGCGGGACAGTTTGTAAACGTCGCCACCGGGGGCGTCGGCTTCGTATTGATCATGGTCGGCCGCACGGGATGGGACCTGGTGGTTTACGCCGTCTCGCTGGCCATCAACCTGGGGCTGGCATTCGTGCTGGCGCCGCGCTACGGAATCGAAGGGGCTGCAGTTGCGAACGCGGTCACGTTCGCGCTGTCAAAGTGGGCGCGACTTGCACTCGTCGCTCGCTTCGTCAAGATTCAGCCCTACGACCGAAACTACTTTCGTTTGCTTGCTCCAACGGTGATTGCGCTGGTGGTTACGTGGGCCGTTCACCAGGCGCTCTCTGGCGCGTGGCTGGTGGACCTTGCCGCCACCGCGCTAGCCGGAATGATCACCTACGGGGCCGCGTACGCACTGCTCGGGCTGACCTCAGGGGAAAGACAGAGTTTGACTGCAGCCGTCGCCAAGCTGAGGGCATAGTGCTCCGCACCGGAAATACGGCCAGCACCAATTGAATCCCAATTCGGACCTCGGCGGAGCCGTGGAACGACGCGAGCGGGGTTGCAGGGGCGCTCGAATGCGAGCGTATTTAGGGGGAGGTGCACCTAATGAGCGGCGACTTCCTCGCTAGCCTGAACCCTGTCCAGCGCGAGGCGGTCGAGCTCGGGGATGGACCGGTCCTGATCGTGGCGGGAGCGGGTTCCGGAAAGACGCGCGTCCTGACCTATCGCATCGCCTACCTGATTCTCAACGGCGCCTCTCCATACTCGATCATCGCGATCACGTTCACGAACAAGGCCGCTGCCGAGATGAAGCGGAGAGTCGCGTCCCTGATCGGCCCTGTCGCCAACAACATGTGGGTATCCACCTTCCATTCCGCCTGCGTGCGGATCCTGCGCCGGGAGGCGCCCCGGCTGGGGTACCGGTCCTCGTTTTCTATATACGACTCATCCGACTCCGAGCGATTGATCAAGCTGTGCCTCAAGGAGCTCAACATCGATCCCAAGCGGGTTCCGCCGCGGGCGGTTGCGTCGGCAATCTCGGATGCGAAGAACAGGCTGATCAATGCCGGCATCTACCGAGACTTCGCCGCCAACAAGTGGGAGCAAACGATCGCCGAAATCTACGGTGAATACCAACGGCGGCTGGCGGATGCCTCGGCCTTCGACTTCGACGACCTCATCATGAGGACCGTCGAGATTTTCGACCGCTTCGAGGACGCTCGCGAGCATTACCAGCGCCGCTTCGATCATGTGCTCGTCGACGAGTTCCAGGATACGAACCACGCGCAGGCTCGCTTCGCCACGTTGCTGGCGGAAAGGTCGCGCAACATCTTTGTCGTCGGAGATGCCGATCAGGGGATCTACGCTTTTCGGGGCGCCACGATAAGAAACCTTCTCGACTTCGAGCGTGACTGGACCGACGCCCACGTCGTCACGCTCGAGCAGAACTACCGCTCGACGCAGACGATTCTCTCGGCCGCTAACGCCATTATCGAGAACAACCTCATGAGAAAGCCCAAGTCGCTGTGGACACAAGCGATCGGAGGCGAGCCCATCACCCGCTATCACGCTCAGAACGAGCACGATGAAGCCGGTTTCGTGGCCGCCGAGGCGGGGCGGCTTCGGGACCTCGGAAGTGCGCTGTCGGATATCGCCGTGTTTTATCGCACGAACGCCCAGTCGCGGGTGCTCGAGGAGGTTTTCTCCGCGCGTGAGGTCCCCTATCGGCTCGTTGGCGGGGTCGGTTTCTATGCTCGCAAGGAGATCAAGGATCTTCTGGCATGGCTGCGCGCCGCCGCCAACCCTCAGGACTCTGTGTCCGTGGAGCGAGCCTCACAGGTGCCACGGCGAGGTCTCGGAGCTGTTTCGATGACACGTCTGGCTACCTTTGCCACAGAGCAGGGCATCGGCTTGGGCGAGGCGCTGGGGAGGGCAGAGGAGGTCACAGGCGTTTCCCGCAAGGCCGCAGGCGGGGCACTCGCCATGAGCCGGCTGCTCGAGAGGATCCGCGTGGCCGGCGACTCGGGTGTCCCGGTATCGGACATCATCGAGCTGGCCTGGGATATCTCCGGCTATATGTCCGAGCTCACCGCCGAACGATCCTTCGAGGCGTTGTCGCGTCAGGAGAACTTGAAGGAGCTCCAGGGCGTCGCCATCGAGTACGAGGGCTCCGCCGAAGATCCCAGCCTCGCGGACTTCTTGGAGCGCGTCGCCCTCATCACCGACACCGACGTCACCGAAGGCGAGGAGTCCGGGGTGACGTTCATGACCTTGCACAACGCCAAGGGTCTCGAGTTTCCGACCGTGTTCATTCTCGGTATGGAGGAGGGTGTTTTCCCCCACATCCGCTCGCTGGGCGAGCCCGAGGAGCTCGAGGAGGAGCGGCGGCTGTGCTATGTCGGCATCACCCGGGCCATGGAGCGCCTCTATCTCCTCAACGCCTGGTCGCGCACGCTGTGGGGCAGCTTGCAGTACAACTCGGAGTCTCGCTTTCTGAAGGAGCTTCCCGAGCAGCTGATCGAGTCCAAGGAGTACGAGAAGCGGGCGGCCAAGCAGCCGCCGCGCCGCGGCGCCACCGACCCCTCCCGCTTCAGGGTTGGCCAGGAGGTCGAGCACGTCCGCTACGGCCGCGGCACGATCATCGACATCGGCCGCTCGCCGGTGGGCCTGGAGGCGACGGTGAACTTTCCGGGGGCCGGCGGAGAGAAGAGGCTCGATCTCACGATCGCCCCGATGAAGCCCGCCTCGCACGGCTGACCCCCGACCGGTCCGCGTTCACCCACCGAGGTCAGGTACGAAACGAAGGGTATAGGCGCGTTCTGTACCAAAGCACCTCGGGCCCGGTATGGCCGGAGCCGATTTCTGGTCAGGGCGTCGGCGGGGGGAAGTACTCCATACCAAAACAGCTTTTCCTATGGGCTCTAAATGAGATGGGCAGGTGTCCACGGTTCGCTTTACCACCGCGCAGCGCGATTCGCCCGCCGGGCGCTCCGGCCCCGAGACCGGTTTTCAGGCCCTGTCGCGCTTCTCCAGCTTGGTTTGGGGTCCGGGGGGCGGTGCGTTGCCTCCGCCGCGTTTCATCCGCGACTATCGACGGGGATTGGTCGACCAGGCGAGCTTCTTTGGAGCCCCATAGAACTTCTCGACGGTGGCGAAGCGTTTGGACTCGAATATCACCCGATCGATCTCGGGGTTCTCGTGGTCCAAGGCGATTGCGAAGCGCACGGGCACCGCCCGCACAGCCTCGTACTCGAGGCGCGTCAGGCTGATCGGATCGGTGCACCGGCTATCTGAGCACTCACAGAGGTACACGTCCATGTGCCGATGCATGCCCGGGCGCGCGTCGTTCGCTTCCACGGTCCACTCGTTCATCTCCCGGAAGGTGGTCTCGTTGATGGCTTCCTGCTCCAACCAGCTAGACATTGGCGTCTACAACCTGCCCATTGGTCTGAGCAGCCCGGCGATTCTCGCTTCCGGTGAATTGCTTGAGTATGGCGACGGCCTCCTGTTCATCCAGGAGGAACTCCGTGGATGTGATCTGGAACAAGCGCCGAGCGCGCGCGCTCGCTCCGACGAGGATCAGTTGGTGCCCGTTCGCTTTGGCTCGATTCCGCGCCGCGAGAAAGACGGTCAGGGCCGAGCAGTCGAGGAAAGTGATGTCACGCAGGTCTAGCATGATCGCCCCGACCCCATCACCTTCCAAGTTCGTCAAGTGATATTCGAGGATCGGAACAGTCGCGATATCAAGCTCGCCACTCAAGCCGATCCTGGCGACCCCGTTGTGCGATTCGATCTGGGAGGTGAACGGTAGTACGACCACGGTTGCTCCCTCGGCGAGTGGACGAAGCCGTCTCGCGTCGATCCGGCTCGGAGACCATGGGTCGGGGTCCTGGGCCCGCTCAAGCCAAGGTTTGGGGCTCAAGCTAAGAAAATCGTACCGCTTTGTCTATTGTATGGCAAGGGGGAGAGTGCGTATACTTTTGCGCCTCGTGGATGACACGCTCGGGGAGTATAGGAGGCGACGGACTGATGGATTCTGAGAGTAGTCCCAGTCTTAGTGTGCTGGTCACGGATGGTCCGGGTGTACGCCTGGATGAGGTCACCCTTGCGGTAGCCGAGTTGGGCCACGAAGTGACGGCCAGGGAGTCGGCCCTGCTAGACGTAGGCCGTATCACCGCAGCGGAGCGGCCAGACGTGGCCCTGGTGATCGTGCACCAGGCCACCGCCGAGGCCCTGGGTCTGATCGACCGGGTCGTGCACGAGGCAGCCTGTCCGGTGATCGCCGTCCTCGACGTCCAGGACCGGCAGTTCATCAAGGAGGCAGCCAAGCGGGGCATCTTCGCCTACATCGCAGATGGGAAGGATCCCCAGGAGTTGCAGAGCGCCATCGATATCGTGCTCCGTCGCTTCGCCGAGTACCACGAACTAGAGGGTGCGTTTGGCCGGCGTGCTATCACCGAGCGGGCCAAAGGAATCCTGATGGAGCGTCACAGCCTCGACGAGCAAGCGGCTTTCAACATGCTCCGTGCACACGCCAGACGAACCCGTAGCAAAGTGGTGGACATAGCAGAGATTGTGGTCGCGGGCCACCCCCTGCTTCCCGCCGCCTCCGCTCGGCAATCCGAATCGTTGCCCCAGAGGGAAGCTTAGTGCTGCGTAGCACCTAGTGCACCTCCCCGTAAATACGCTCGCATTCGAGCGCCCCTGCATCCCTGGTCGCGTCGTTACACGGCTCCGCCGAGGTCGGAATTGGGATTCAATCTGTCGCTCACGTACCCTCCGGGTACGCTCACTCCTCGCGCCTAGCGACCAGGGCGCAGTGACGCTCTCGGTGCTGAC
>Ga0136633_1003651_pt1 | contig 10041 bp, 10 predicted proteins | sample AntDrymeUQ832206_2_FD_105494 | JGI IMG/M metagenome (GOLD analysis project Ga0136633, IMG submission 105494) | Polar desert sand microbial communities from Dry Valleys, Antarctica - metaG UQ83 (22.06) | ecosystem: Environmental > Terrestrial > Soil > Desert | place: Antarctica: Dry Valley...
GATCGGCGACGCGGTGGGCATCATCGCCGCGCAGTCGATCGGCGAGCCGGGCACGCAGCTGACCATGCGCACCTTCCACACCGGCGGCGTCGCCGGGGCGGACATCACGCACGGCCTGCCGCGCATCGTCGAGCTCTTCGAGGCCCGCAAGCCGAAGGGCCTCGCGAAGATCGCCGAAGTGGGCGGCACGGTCACGATCGAGGACACCGACAAGTCGCGGACCGTCGTCATCACCGACGACGCCGGCGACGAGCACCGCCACACGTTCCCGCGCCGCACGCGCCTGTTCGTCTCCGACGACGAGAAGATCGACGCGGGCCGCCAGCTCAACGAGGGGTCGCTGTACCCGCACGAGCTGCTGGCGATCCGCGGCCGGACCGAGACCGAGGTCTACCTCGTCAAGGAGGTCCAGGAGGTCTACAAGTCCCAGGGCGTGGACATCAACGACAAGCACATCGAGCTGATCGTCCGCCAGATGCTCAAGAAGGTGCGCGTCGACCAGAAGGGCGACACGGACTACCTGCCCGGGCAGTTCGCCGACCGCTACGAGCTCGCGAAGACCAACGAGGACGTCCAGGCGTCCGGTGGCGAGCCCTGCGTCTTCGAGCCGATCATCCTCGGCATCACGAAGGCGTCGCTGGCGACGGAGTCCTTCCTGTCGGCCGCCTCGTTCCAGGAGACCACGAAGGTCCTCACGGACGCGGCGCTCGAGGGCAAGATCGACCGCCTGCAGGGCCTCAAGGAGAACGTGATCATCGGCAAGCTGATCCCGGCAGCGACCGGGCTCAAGCGCTACCGCACGATCGAGATCGAGCCGTCCGAGCCGCTTCCGCGCGGCATCGACGACGTCGGGCTGCTGGAGGGCGACGACCTCGCCGCCGAGCTGGGTCTGACCGACGGCGAGGGCCTGACCGGCTTCGGCCCGGCCTTCGACACGGCCGAGCTCGACGAGATCAACGCCGGCTTCGGCGGGGGCGGCGGGTTCGACGACCTCGGCGACCTCGAGCTGCCGCCGGTGGACACCGACAAGAAGTAAGCCTGGATTCAGGGTTAGGAGGAGGGGCGCCCGAACGGGCGCCCCTTCGCTTCTTGCTGCGAGCCGCCCGGTCCGCGATAGTTGGCCGGTGGCCGGTTTCGATCGTTCCGTGCAGGAGTCAGCCTCTGCCCGGGAGACGGTCCCGAACGTATCGGGAACGTCGGTCGCTCCCACTCAGGCGGCGATGCTGACGCTGCAGCGCACGGTCGGCAACGCAGCTGCGACGCAGATCCTGCAGCGCAAGCTGCTCGATCTCGTGCCCCAGCGCGACACGAAGTTCTGGGAGGAGGCTTACACGCAGGCCCGCAAGGACCGCGAGGCGTACATCGCCGCAGGTAAGAAGGGCCCGCTCACCTACGACCCGTCCAAGCGCAACAAGAAGAACTACTACGGCGGCTTCGACGTCGAGTACGACCCGAAGGACCAGATCCTGAAGGTCACCCTCAAGGGCGTCGTGGACTTCCAGCCCGGCATCCGCCTGGTCAAGGACTGGGCGACGGCGCTCGAGGGCTCCCCGGCCACCGCCGAAGCGGCGAAGAAGATCAACAAGCTCAAGAAGGGCGACCGGGCGGCGGAGGTCAACAAGTTCAACTGGTCGGGCGCCGGTGGGCCCGACGCGGGCGACGAGACGGCGTTCCTGGCCAAGTTCAAATCCTCGGTCGAGTCCGCCTGGCAGGGCAAGCATGCGTTCCACTGCACCCGGCCCGGCTGGGAGGACCTCGGCGCGAAGGTGGAGATGGACGTCCAGGTCGCCAAGCTCGACGCCTCCAACAAGGCCGGGGCGCCGAACCACGTGAAGATCTCAGCCCGCAAGGTCCCGGCCGGACACCGGGTCACCGAGGCGAACGTGAACCGCCCCGGCGGCGCCAAGGCGGGGCCCTACAAGAACCAGATGATCCTGACCTCCCGGGACGTCGACCCCAACGACAGCTCCGGCTTGTGGAAGGCGATCCCCTTTGCGGACGGCTCCTCCACGCTCACAGCCGCGGGCAAGACTCGCCTGACCGAGCTCAAGAAGGAGCTCCCGAACGCGCCCAAGGGCGCCACCGTGCCGGTCGCCGACGTCGAGGTCCGCGCCGCGGGCAAGGACGCCGCCGAGCGCAAGGCGCGCTTCGAGTCGATCGAGAAGGGCCTCACGGACGCCGGGATGGCAGCCGGACGGATCAAGTTCACCGACCAGGGCGGGACCGCCCAGAAGTCCAAGGACAAGGTCCCGCAGGACCTCGTCTGGCTGGTCATCGGCACGGGCGCCAAGCAGACCACGGCCGCCCACGAGGCCGGGCACATGCTCGGCCTCGACGACGAGTACGTCAACACCGCCCACGCGGGCTACGGGGCCGGTCAGAAGACCGAGCACGAGCCGCTGGCCGCGAAGGAGAACATGGTCGGCGTGATGCACGCCACTTCGGACTCGATCATGGCCGACGGGAACGTGGTGCGCGAGCAGCACTATCTGACCTTCCTCGACGCCCTGAAGGTCGTGTCCGAGATCGACCGCTGGGGTTTCGGTGGCCCACGGTCGCCCGACCTGCCCGACTCGCTGAAGCCGATCGACGACAGCCTCGGGGGTATGGGCGATGCCTTCTGATCCGGGGCCGCTGCTCATCGAGCAGCGGATCGAGCAGGGCGAGGACCTGTTCGTCCGGCGCATCACGACCACCGGTGAGGTCTGGACGCGCTCGCGGCTCATGCGCCGCGACGAGGAGGGCTGGCTCGAGGACACCGGCACCCCTGAGTGGGAGCTCGAGATCAGGCTCGCGCCGGGTGCGCTGGAGCGGTTGCGGACCACCCTGACCGGTTCGGGGTTCTTTGAGCTTCCAGCCGAGCTTCGCCCCGACGGCGCCGTGATCGGGGCGGGCGACGAGATCTGGACGGCGGTGCTCGACGATCGCACGCAGACCGTCCACCTCCACGCTGCGGGCGTGACGGACGCGCCCGTGCTCGCCGGCCTGGCGGCCGCCGTCGTCGAGGCCATGGCCGAATCCGACGTGTGAGCGGCTACGCGCCAAAAGTGTCCGCCTTAGCGTGAGCTTTACGCGCAAATGCCGATCCTCACTGCATGACGTCCGCACCCCGAGTCCTCCTTTCGCTCGCCGACCCCACCGGCGAGCCCACGCTTTCTCAGCGCTCCCTGCCGCGCACCGTCTTCATGGCGTTGCTCGCAGCTCTCGTCTTCGCCGCCACCCCGGTGGCTTGGGCCTCTTCGGCCTGGGCGTCAGGCGACTCACCCGAGGCGACATCGAATTTCGGCAAGGAATCTTCCGGCGCCGAAGGCGACGACGACAACGATCCCGACGAGGGCGACACCGACAAGGACGAGGCTGCGGCCGACACCAAGGCGGCGTCCCAGCCCTCGCAGGTGACGACCAAGGGCGGCGCCGCCGACCCCACCAACACGACGACCTCCAATCGTCAGGGCACCACGCGCACCGCCACGACGACCGGTGGCGCCGGAGCGGCGAACGCGCAGGGCAAGAAGCGCGCAAAGGCGGCCAAGCAGGTCACCACCGCCGGCGCAGGCGCCGCCTCGAACACCGGCACGACCACCTCCAACCGCAACGGCACCACCCGCACCAAGACGACGACCGGGCGGTGACCTCGAGCACCCCCCGCGCGAGCTGGGATCTGGCCGAGGGCGATGAGATCGCCCCCGGCCGGTCCGTGCTGCGGGTCCTCGGCGGTGGCAGCGCCTATGAGGTCTTCCTCGTCTGGGACGCGCACCTGGCGGCGCTCGCCGTCGCCAAGGTGCTGCGTCCCGACCATGTCGAGGACGAGGGCTCCCGTCGCGACCTCTCCCGCGAGGCCGAACTGCTCACCGGACTGGCCCACCCGGTCCTCATCCGGGGCTTCGACGCCGTGCTCGACGGCGAGTATCCGCACGTCCTGATCGAACACATGGAGGGGCCAAGCCTGCACGACCTGCTGCGGCGCAGCGGTGGCACGCTGGATCTCCAGCAGTTGCTCCCTCTGGCGGTGCACGTGGCGTCGGCGCTGGCCCATCTGGCCAACGAGGGCATCGTCCATCTCGACGTCAAGCCCGACAACATCATCATGGGCGTGCCGCCCTGCCTGATCGACCTCAGCGTCGCCCGGTCGGTCGAGCGGGCGACCCGCCTGCGCAGCGCCGTGGGCACGGACGCCTACATGGCGCCTGAGCAGTGCGACCCCAAGGTTCGCGGCCCGGTCGGGACGCCGGCGGACGTGTTCGGGCTGGGCGCGACGCTCTTCAGCGCGATCGCGGGACGGCGTCCGTTCCCGCGCGAGAAGGCCGACCGCGACAGCGAGGTCGCGCACGTGCGCTGGCCGCAGCTCCGTCACGAGGCCGACCCCCTCCCCGAGCGCACGCCCCGCGCCATGCGCGACCTCGTCACCGAGATGCTGGACGCCGACCCGGCGATCCGGCCATCCGCCATCGAGGTGATCGAGCGCCTCGAGCCGCTCGTGGGCGAGCTCCCGCGCAAGATGGTGCTGGCCAAGCGTGGGAGCCGCTGGTCCTCATGAGCGTGCACGCGCCAATTCTGCGCGGTGCTCGTGAGGTTGCCGGCGGCGGGACCCTCCCGTGGTCATGATCACCGCCCCCCGCACACTCCTCGCCCTCACGCAGGACGATGTCACGCCCTCGCAGCGCTCGCTCCCCCGCCTGGCGTTGCTCGTCGCCCTCACCCTGCTCGTCGTGACCGCGGCTCCTCTTGCCTGGGCGACTTCGGCGTGGGCCCACGACGACGATCCGCAGGGCGTCCAGTCCACCAACAGCGGCCCGGGGTTCGGGAACGAGGACGATGACGGCCACTCCGATCCGGAGGGTGGGGACGGCGACGACGACACGGACGCCGCGGCCACGGACACCGCCGGCGATGACACGGGGAACACCACGGCCGACGACGCCACAGACGACGACACCACGTCGGCGGCCGCGCAGTCCGGAACCAATGTCGAGACTTCGCCGGCGGCCCAGGCTCCGGCCCCCGCCGCGTCGCCCAGTCGCGCCGCCAAGGCTCGCCAGGCCGCCCGCGCCAAGCGCGCGGCGAAGGCTCGCAAGGCGGCCGCCAAGCGGCGCAAGGCCGCAGCCGCGCGCCGCGGCGCCCGGAGGTCATGAGCCTCACCCCCCGAAATGACGGTCCGGCGGCAGATCTCTGCCGCCGGAGCCGTTGTGTGAGCCGAACAGCGTGAGCCCCGGGTCCCTTCGTTCCCTGATGCGGTTCCAGCCCGACGACCGTCTGGCGGCCTTGGCGCACGCCGGGCACGAGGAAGCCTTCGAGGCGATCGTCACCCGCCATCAGGCCTCGATGCGCCGGACCTGCCGTCGCGTGCTGGGCGACGGGGACGAAGACGACGCGCTGCAGCGGGCGCTCATGTCGGCCCATCAAGCCGTGCGGCGCGAGGTGCCACGCGACCTGCGGCCCTGGCTCTACCGCATTGCCTTCAATGCCGCGCTCGCCGTCCTGGCAAGCGGCGTGGGGACCTCGCGGCGCTCGACGAGCTGGTCGCCGGGGGCGAGGCACCGGACGCCGTCATCGAACGCCGGGACGCGCTGCGGCGGTTGGTGAGCGGCATCGCCGGGCTGCCTGCGGGGCAACGGCGAGCGATCGTCGCTCGCGAGCTCGAGGGCCGCGGCTACGCCGACATCGCCCAAGAACTGCACGTCAGCGAAGGCGCCGTCCGAGGGTTGATCTTCCGTGCCCGCGACTCGCTGCGCTCGGCCGCGGCCTTGGCTCTCCCCCCGGGGTTGCTGCAGCGCCTGATGGGCGCCGAGGCCACGATGCTCACCGGGGCCCCGGAGACTGCGGTCACGGCGAAGCTCGCGGCCGTGGCCGTGGTGGCGTCGGTCCTCGCGGGGAGCGTGACCCTCGCGACTCCGTCGCCGGACGCGATCCACGGTCCCGCGACCGCGCAGGCAGCGGAGATCGCCCCGGAGCGTCCGCTCCGATCGGCGGCGGCTGCCGATCCGAACCAGGCTCGGACGGCCCCGGTGCGGGTTGGTGCTGAAGGCGACGACGCGGTGCGGGCGGGCCGGGACACGTCGGCGGGCCGTCAGCGCGGTGCCGGCGGCGCGCCGGCCTCGGGTGATGGCGAGGACGGCTCCGACGACGACGACGACGGGCGCGGCGACTCCCGCGGCGCGCCCGGATCCGGTGAACACCACTCCTCTGACGCGGAGAACGACGACGCGGCCACCGACGGGACGGAGAGCTCCGGCCCGGGTTCGGGGGGCTCCGACACGGAGTCGTCGAATTCCGGCCCAGGATCCGCCGACGACCGGCCCGATGACCCATCCGCGGAAACCGAGGACGCCTCGGAAAGCGGATCGGGTTCCAGCAGCTCTGGACCGGGCTCTGGCGATGATCTGACTTCTGGATCCGACGACGACTCCGGTCCTCCACCTGACGCGGTGTCCGAACCCGTCGACGACTGAGGCAGGCACCCGACGTCAGGAGTCGAACTGGACGTCGATACGAGTCTCCACAAGTTCCTCAAGCCTCTATCGTTGAGGACCGATACAGGGGGTGTCCGGTAAGGGAAGGCAACGACCGAAAGGTCAGTCCAACCGGCAACTTCCAGGTCGTCAGGGGTACGACGACCATTCCACCTCGCAGCTCCCCACCACTCTCTTGTTCTATCTCGGCATCCTGCTAGCGCTGCTCTGCGCCCTCGCGACCCAACTCGGGTTCCTCTACAAGCACCGCGGTGCGAACGAGGCCCCGAAGGTCGACGTCACGCATCCGCTGCGCACCGTCAAGTCCCTCTTCTCGTCGAAGTGGTTCGCCATCGGCATGGGGGTGGCGCTCTTCGCCTTCATCCTGCATGTCGCCGCGCTCGTCTTCGCGCCGCTCTCCGTCGTCCAGGCAGTGCTCTCCACGGGCGTCGTGATGATGGCCGTGATGGCCGAGCGGCTCTTCGGCTTCAAGGTCGACGCGCGCCAGTGGATCGGCGTCGCGATGACCGCGCTGGGACTGGTCCTGCTGGTGATCACGCTCCCGACGGCGACCGGCACCCACTCCGAGTTCTCGGTTTCGGCGATGATCGCCTTCGAAGCCGGCCTGCTGGCCATCGGCACCCTGCTCGTCTCCGGCCCGCGCCTCGGCGCGCCGGATCACCACCACGGCGTCATGCTCGGCGCTGCGGCTGGCCTGCTCTTCGGCGTCTCCGACATCGCCATCAAGGCGCTGACGGGCCTGAGCGGCCTCGGCATCCTCAGCTCGCCCTGGCTGTTCGTCTGCATCCTCGCCTCGGTGATCGCGTTCTACGCGTCCGCCCGGGGCCTGCAGGACGGCGACGCGGTCCCGGTCATCGCCGCCACCTCGACGGCGGCCAACGTATCCTGCATCGCCGGCGGCATCGTCGTCTTCGGCGACCCGATGCCCTCGGACACCCTCGGAATCGTCCTCCAGGTCGTCGCCTTCACCCTCGTGGTGGTCGCCGCCCTGCTCGTGCCGCCGCCGATGCGCGCGGCCGAAGCCAACGCCTGACCGCCGGAACGACGAAGGCCCGCGGTTTCCCGCGGGCCCTGTCAGCGAGGCGATGCGCGCGTGACTAGCGCACGCAGACCGGGATCGTCAGCGCGTTGCGCCCGGCGTTCAGCGGGTGCTCGTAGGACTGCTGGCGCTTGCGGGAGCCGGCCGGCCGGCGCTCGAGCCAGCTCACCGTGGCCCGCAGGTGTGTGGCGCGGGTGGCGAGGAACTGCAGTGCCTGGTTGACCTTCGCCGACGTCGGGCAGCCGTAGGCGGTCGCGCCGCCGACCACGGGCTTGATCCGGACGCCGGCGTCGGCGAGCGCCCGGACGGTCGCGGTGACGCCGCGCACGGCCGTGTCGTTGCCGATCCGGCGGTTCGGCGTCGACGGATCACCGTCGTCGTCGACCATGATGAAGAAGGCGGGAACCTCGGCGGGGACGGTGACGCTCCAGGTCCCGTCGACCAGCGGCCGGCTGGTTGCGGGGGACGCCCCAGTGACGGGGCCCTGGATCAGGGCGGCCGATGCCGGAGCGGCGGCCGCCGTGGCGGCGAGTGCGGCGATGAGCGAGATGCGGCGGAACATGGTGAGACCTCCTGTGGTCTTCGGTAGCCGCGCTGGTGCCCGGCCGGTGTCAACCACTCGGCGTGAGGTCGTACTGCACGGCCGGTTCAGTCCGACTGAACGATTGCGCGGCGGTGTTCAGCCGGCGCTTGTCTCATGAGTCGTAAATCAGGGCACTAGGCGGCGGCGGCGAGCCGAAGGCGCTCGGGCTGCGCCAAGGCACCGGCGATCGCCGCGTAGGACTTGCGGTTCCAGGCCATACCGACGTGCGAGCCGGTGACTTCGACGTTGTCGGCGTCCGGGACCATGCACGACCACCAGCGGACCAGTCCGTCGCCCTTGGAGTAGATGCTGGTCAGCGCGACGTCCGGCGGGAAGGGGCTGCGGTAGCCGTCGGTGAAGGCACAGCGGCAGTCCTCGGTCATGCACCCACGGCGCTCGACGCGATCTGACGTGCGCGCGTGCACCCCGCGCACGAGCGCGACGGCGGCCAGAGCGGGTGCCGCGACCTCGAGTTGTGCCGCGAGCCCGGAGCCCATGGCCACGACGTGCGAGACCTTGTCGGGGTTGCGCGCGCCCGCCGCACGGGCCAGATAACCGCCCCGGGAGTGCCCGACCAACGCGACGCGCCGCCCGCTCTCTTGGGCGGCGTGCTCGATCCGGCGCTCGATCTTCGCCAGTGCGCGTTCGGCGCAGTAGGCGTTGAACATGAAGTTGCACGTGTAGGCCTTGTAGCCCGTGCGGTGCAGCCAGAACGCGAGGTGGGCGAGCGACCAGTCCCCACCCGCGAAGCCGGGAATGAGGACGACGGCGCGCCCGTCGCCACGTGGCGTGCCACCACGCACGTACATCGGGTCCGCCATCAGGCGCAGGAACTCGGCCGACCAGCGCATCTCGGCGGCAGGGCGTCCCCACCAGCGTTTGGCCGGGGCCTCGTTGTCGAGGTCGGGATCGAGGACGGCGGGATCGACCGGCATCGTGGCAGCGTATGGCCTCCCCGGGCGGTTCCGATCTCCTAGGCTCGCCGACCGATGGGCAGAGGGGACACCGAAGGAGCGATCACGGCGCTGCGCGCGTTGCTCGAGGACCGCCTCTCGACCTCGCCCTCGGTGCTGGACCTCCATGGGCGCGACGAGTCCGCGTTCCCGCTCGCGCTGCCGGACGCGGTCGCCTTCCCGCGCTCGGTGGAGGAGGTCGCCGAGATCGTCCGCGCCTGCGCCGACCACGACGTCCCGCTGATCGCGTTCGGGACGGGGTCCTCGCTGGAGGGTCACGTGCTCGCCGTCGAGGGTGGCGTCTCGGTCGACACCAGCCTGATGGACGCGATCGTGCGGGTCAGCGCCGAGGACATGGACGCGACCGTGCAGGCCGGCCTGCGCCGCACCGTGCTCGAGAAGCGCCTGGCCGACGACGGGCTGTTCTTCTCGGTCGACCCGGGCGCCGACGCCTCGCTCGGCGGGATGGCCGCGACAGGTGCGTCGGGGACGAACACGGTCCGCTACGGGACGATGCGCGAGAACGTGCTGGCGCTCGAGGTCGTCCTCGCCGACGGTCGGATCGTCCGCACCGGGACGCGTGCGCGCAAGTCGAGCGCCGGCTACGACCTCACGCGGCTGTTCATCGGCTCCGAGGGGACGCTCGGCATCATCACTGAGCTCACCTTGCGCTTGAAGCCGATCCCGGAGGCGATCTCGTCGGCGGTCTGCTCGTTCCCGACGGTCGCCGACGCGGTCGCCACCGCGATCTCCACGGTGCAGTCCGGCGTCCCGATCGCCCGCTGCGAGCTGCTCGATTCCACCATGATGCGCGCGGTCAACCTCCATTCCGAGCTGGGAAGGGCCGAGACGCCGACGCTGTTCCTCGAGTTCCACGGCTCTCCGGCCGGCGTGGAGGAGGATGCGCGCTACGTCGAGGGCCTCGCTCGCGAGAACGGCGGCGGGGACTTCTCGTGGTCGGCGCGCAACGAGGATCGCTCTCGCCTGTGGCGCGCC
>Ga0136633_1003654_pt1 | contig 10038 bp, 3 predicted proteins | sample AntDrymeUQ832206_2_FD_105494 | JGI IMG/M metagenome (GOLD analysis project Ga0136633, IMG submission 105494) | Polar desert sand microbial communities from Dry Valleys, Antarctica - metaG UQ83 (22.06) | ecosystem: Environmental > Terrestrial > Soil > Desert | place: Antarctica: Dry Valley...
AAGGTGTCCCGGTGGGCGACGATTCGCTTCGCCAAGGCGGGACCGATGCCATTCAGCGTCTCGATCAGCTCGGCGGAAGCAGTGTCCATATCCACTCGAGCGCCCGGGACGGCAGCCTTCTTACGGGACGGCGACCGGCGGCCACCCGGGCCAATCCTTCCCGCGGTCCGGGCCGAATCCACCCTGCGGAGCTGATCCTGAAGTGCGAGCGTTGTCGCCGGATCGGTCGCCGGGTCCTGGGAGATCGCGCGAACCGCGCGAACCCCGGCGCCCAGCGAGACCACAGCGGCGAGAAAGACCAGGGCTTTGCGCTCGGCGGGGGTGGGCATTCCTTTACCGATTGCCCTTCTCCCTGCCCGGCGCACCATCCTCGCGCTGCAAATGGGACCTTTTCGCCGCGAACGAGGCAACTGCGAACTACCGAATCGTCTATCTGTTGGCCGGAAGCACCAGCGCCGCGGCTACATCCCCGACTTTCTGCAAGGACTCAGCGGAGATCTTGTCGATCGTATCGCCGGGCGTGTGATGGGCCGGGTAATTGATGTCGATCACGCTGATCACGCGGAGCCCCGCGCGCAGAAGCGGCAGATGATCATCGGTAATCGCGTCCTTCTGCTCCGGGATGAAGACGTTCGAGTGCCCGAGGTCGGCGGCCACCGACCAGACGCGCTGCACTACCTCCGGCGCCTGACGCACCGAGTGGATCTCCTGGTATATCTGGAGGTCGCGGTCTCCGATCATGTCCCACACCACGCCAAAGAGCGGCTTGTAGCCCGGCCAGGGAATGTTGGCGGCGAAGTAGGTGGAGCCGATCAGCACGTCAGCCATCGTGTCGAAATTTCCCCAGTCCTCGCCGTCCACGAACAAAAAATCGACGCCTACTGCCGGCGGCGTGGACTTGAGCAGCTCGCCCAGCGCGATCAGCAAGCCGACTCCTGAAGCGTTGTCATTGGCTCCCTGCACGGGCATCGCCCGCTCCGCCGCGTTGCGTCCCTTCTCGGAGAGCGGGCGGGTGTCCCAATGCGTGACGTACAGCACGCGCTCCACAGCCTCCGGCCTGAAGCGCGCGATGATGTTGCGTTGCGGAATGCGCGCGCCAGTCGCCAGGGTGTGACTCCACTCCTGCACGAACACCGTATCGGCGGTTTCGCGCATCCGGTCCGTTATCCATTCGGCGGACTTGCGCCACCCTTCAGTGCCCGGGACACGGGGCCCGAATGACATCAGCGTCGTCGCGTGCGCGAGCGCGGCCTCGCCATTGAATCCGGTCGGCGGCCGCGACGACTCCTTGCCGCACGCGAGCAGCAGACACGCCAGGACAAACGCCGGCCATTGAATCACTTCATCTCTCCGCCGAAGAATTGCAGGTGAAGGACCGCGCTCAGGACGGTTTGCGTGATCTCGCGATTAAAGTTGCGGTCGAAGCTCGCCACGCGCGAGATGAGAAAGCTCGATGCAAGGTTCTCACCGACGTCGGTGTCCGCGCTGAACGTTAGCGCGCGCCTCCCGCTCTCGAACAGGCGGCTCGTGTTGTTCAGCGCCAGCGGGTTGATGACGAAGCTCGACCCTTCCCCGCTCTGATAGCTGAAGCGGGTCCGTACATCGCGATGTTTCCCCTCTCCCGCCGGCATGCGAAACGGCATCGCGACGTCGAGGTTGTAATCGGTGTTTCGCGAGCGACTGTCGACGCCCGGCCTGGATTCGGCACGCCGAACGCGGCTGAACCCGCCGTTGGTGGCGAGCCCCGGCACCAGGGCCCATGCGAGCGATACGTTAAACGGGTAGCTCCGGAACCGGCTGTCGCTGCGATCGTCATCCCCGATCCCCGCCGGGCTCGGAGTGCCGTAACGCTGCTCGGTCTCCTGGACCCGCGCGCTGAACGATGCGTTCGACCAGAGCCATGCCAGCCCGCGCGGTCGTCCGCTCCATTGAATGCCGACATCGGGGAAGACGACCTGTGTTCCATCGGTCGTTGTCGTTCCACCCTCGAGTCGGCGGATCCAGTGCCGCATCGTGTGCTGCTGGTACCGGCTCGTGAGCCTGGCCCCGAACGGCAGTTGCCACGAGTTGCCGATCGACAGGTGATTGGTCACTGCCGCGCTCGTCGCCGTGCTTCCTTTCACGTTGAGGAACTGCCCCGGTCCGCCTAGCGCAAACTGATAGGACATCGGCGGGTCTACCGCGGTCCCCTCGAAAACCGAAACGACGTTTCGGTTCAGCGCCACCTCGAAAGGGCGCAGCCCCTTAAGCGCCCGGCGGAGCCAGAGGGAAGAATCGCCAAGAGCCGATAGTGCGCCAGGCAGGTCGAGCGACATTCCCGTATTTAGAAGCTGCGAGTTCGCGAGCCGGCGCGGCAGGCGGGACTCCCGGTCGGCGCCGTCCGGAAGCACGCGATCCGCGTAGAACAGGGTGTTCGGGTCCCGGATCATGTGATAGCTGCTCGCAAAATCGAGCCGGGGACGAATCCACGGCCGGATCGATGGCGAGAAGTTGATCGAGCTCTGGATAGCCCGCTCCCGCTCGAGCCCTGCGTCGATCCCGGCGAGCGTCTGAACCTCGGACTCCGCAATGATCCCCAGCGGCGTAGCGGGATCGTAGGCGCGCAGATCGCGCACGGAGCTCAGATCGAATCGCGCGCGCAGAGCCTCCATCGGCTTGAAGGCGAGCACCGCGCCGTTCCTCCACGTGTGCGAAAGCCCGCTCACCGGGCGGGGTCGCTCTCCCAGCACGTCGGTGGGCCTGAAGAAGGAGAACCGCTGGTCGCTTCCCTTCCGGTACACGCTGGTCAGGAACAGCTCGGCGGGCGACCACCTGGAAATCTTCGGAAACAGGGCGCGACTCACATTGAGCTCGGCGCCGAGCAGGAAGTTGCGCGCGGCGCCTTCCTGGAACTCGCTGCGCGCGGACGCGGACGTGTAGCTGCTGTTCAGAACGACGTTGTTCAGCAGCGGCGCCAGGAAGTGTCCCTCGATCGGAACGGTGCGTCTCACGCTCATCGTGTACGACGCCGCCGAGGATCGCGGCGATCGCAGGCCGTCCACCGCTTCCGCCTGGATGTCGGATTGCGAAAGGAAGAGAGGATCGCTGGCGGTCGAGGTGTAGTTCAACGTGACCGGAATCGAGAGGCCGAGTGCGCGAGGCAGAAGCTTCTCGAGCCTGAACGCCGCGCTGATGTCCACCGCGTTGTCGGTGAGAAATCCGGGCTGCTCAGCGAGCTGCCGGAAGTGCGGATCCCTTCGGCTGAGATTGAGCCGGATGTCGCCAAAATCGCTCGCCACGATCGATGCAGCGAATTGCCCGGCGAATCCCATCTCGTCCACGACGTCCGCCAGGCGGATGTCGTTCACCCAGAGTTCCAGCGTGTCAGAAGGGGAGATAGGCCGACTACCGCCTCCGTCGGCCACGCGCAGCATTCCCACCGCAAGCTCCTGGACCGCCGCGAGGTTCGGCGCGCTCGATCCCGGAGCGATCGTATACGCGATGTACCCGTCTGCGCAGGCCGCGTAACGCCCTTCCGACGAAACCCCCACGGTAGCTGGCGTATTGGCGATGAGCACCGAATCGAGCCCGGTGCAGCTATTCGGCCTCGTGCCGGCAAGGAACGCGTTCTGTATTTGAGCCCGGAGCGCGAAGAACTTCTGGAAGTCGACGCGTATCTCCGGCAGCCACGCCGCGCGCGTGGTGCCCCCGTTCAAGGGGGTTCGGTACATGTAGAAGTTGTTGGGATCGCGTCCGACCTTCACGTAGAAGTGGAGCTCTCCGTCCGCGCCCCAGCCGCCGTTGATCCCCCGCGCCCACAGGCGGAGCTGCTTGTACCCCATGAAGTTTTTCTGCCCTTCGGGGAAGCGGTAGTAAGCCTCGGCGCGCTGATGCCGCTCGAGCCCGCCCGCCGTCAGTCGCAGCGACCGCTCGTTGATCTGCACGCGGGCCGACGAGAGCGCGACGGTCTTGTTGTCAGGCTCGTCCGTGACGCCTGGGGGAGATTCGTAATCGATCCCACCCGCGCGGTTCCTGTCCTGCGTGCCGATGACGCCCGCGATCACGTAGCCGTTCGCCGCCGGTAGCTCCCCGCCGATTCCGACCAGCGGCTTGTCGTCGCGCTTGAGCCAGGGCGCCCCGGTCAACCGCAGCCTGGCGATCGGCACGCGAACGAACTCATTGTCCGCGGCCCCAGCGCCGGAGATCATGGTGATACGAAGCGCCCTGACGCGGCGCAGCAGCGCCTCGCCCGCCGAGTCGTCAGGCGACCGGAACGGCACGCGAATCAGAACCCAGCACACGGGCTGGCTCGCCTGCGCTCCGTCGAAAGTGCGGGGCGCGGGGGCGCAGCGCCCGACGCGGTTGTACGACCCCGGATTGCCCAGATCGACCACGTACCTGCGCCACCGCTCCTGATCCCGCTCGCTCTGGGTCAGGTTGAGCACGTTGTCGAAGTCGATGTCTTCTTCGTCGAGACGGTTGTTCGCGACCGTGCAGTTCGCGCGGGAGTCTCCGAGCAATTGCGAGAACCTCGAACCTCCCGAGCAGAGCGCGAGGTCGTTCACCGTGACACCGGTCTGCGCCCCTCCGGGGATCGTGTCTGCGACAAGCGTGATTCGCTCTACTCTGTCGCCCGGCAGTCCGGTGTCGTCGCTCGTCACGTTGAACGCGCGAGAAAAAGGGTCTCGCTCGCTGTCGAGGCGGTCGAGTCCGCGAATCGAGCGCCCGTAATAAACGCTGTCCGTCGGGGCTGTGACGCTGCCCTTCACGAGGCGAAGCGTGTCTGGCGAGACGGCAACGGAGTTTTCCGACACATCGCCGAAGTCGAAGACGAGAAGCGGGTTGCGCGCACGCGCCGCAGCCGACGTATCGACCTGCGCCCAGAACTCCATGTTCTCGACACGCGACAGATCGACGCCGGACGGCCCGAGCACGGTTCGAATGGACCGCCACCGTCGACCGGAGGGCGCGCCGGTGATGTTCCACTGAAATGCGCGCCGCTCCTGGTTGTACAGGCCACCGACCGACAGCGGGTACAAGGTCATCCACAGCAGCGTCTCGGGACCAGCCACGCCGGTTCCGAACAGCTCGGTCTGCGGGTCGATCTGCCTGATCGTGTACTGCACAGGCCGGCCGCTCACGTCCAGACCGGTGGTCTGCCAGGCGAGAGTCGCCGCGCGAGCGAGCGAGAGCGCGTCGCTGCCCACGCGAAGCGCGAGAGCCGTGCCCAGCGCGGGCTGGCTGCTGTAGTACCAGGTTCCGTCGGTGAGCGGGACCTGTATCCCGCCTTCCCCCTCGAACGATTCAATAAACGCCTGCCCCGCCGAGTTCGGACGCGGCCGGCTCATGGCCAGCTCGCCCGATACGCTCACGCGCGACGGTACGGCGGTGCGCCCGTACGGAAGACGGGACACCAGCCGCGTGAGCGGGTCAGCGTCGAAATCGAATAGTCCGCTCACTCCGGCAACGAGCGACGCCGCTGGCTCGAAGCCGAGCGGCGGACGGTTGAAGGTCGTCTTCTGCGACTGCGATATGGCGGTGAAGCTGATCTGGCCGCGTTCCATCAAAAACTCGGCAGCGGCGCCGGTGATGGACGTTGGCGTATCCGCGAACAGCGGGTTTTCCTCGTACTGCACGCTCACCTGCCGGGGCCGCGGAAACAGGGTATCCGGTCGGGCGAAAGTAACGCGGCCAAGGTCGTAGTCCACGGAGTAATCCACGCCGCGCGTCAGCAGTATCCCGTCCACGTACAGCCGCTCGGAGCTGGGGCGCAGCTGCACCGATCCCAACATCAACCCGCCCGCGTCGCCACCGCCTTCCGCCTGGTAGCGGATTCTGAGGTGGTACAGAGCGCGGGGACGCTGCGCGGTGTTCAGATGCTCCGACGGAGTCGAGTAGATCGCGTCGTTGGACGGGTTTCCGCCCGTGGCGAGCCCGTCGCTGCCGAACGGACGCACCGAGGGAAAGATCAGGAACTGATCGTTGATCATCCGCGCCGATCTCATCGAGAAGCCGACCTGCAGGTTCGGATCGGACGGCCGCGGCCAGAGCCGATTCTCGAAGTCGAAGGTGGAGCTGTTGGTCTCCTGTGCAAGTCCAAACGCTTCGAGAAACGTCTGCGCGTTTCCGCTGAACGGCTTCTCGTGGTCGGTTCCGGCGCTCGTTACGACCTTCACGCTGACAGACGGCCGCACGATGCCCGCACCGCCCACGCGATACACGCTGCGAATTTCACGATTGAACGCCGGATCTCCCGGGGCCACCTGCGGATCCCAGAGGAGGTTCGCGAACTGCTCACGATCCGGCGCGAACTCAAGATCGGGAGTTCCGCCCGTCGTGACGTGCGTGGTGTCACGACCGTTGGTGCGCACCCGGTACGCGACGACCAGCCGCTCCCGGTCTATGGAGAGCGGACGCACGAGGGCGATCCATAGCAGCGACGGGTCCGCGTAGTAATCGATTCCCTCGCGCAGGTACTCGTACACCTGGCCGCGACGGGAGCGGGGATCGCCGAGCAACCGGAACTGCGGGCCGCTCGGCGTCGCCGGCTGCGCTCCGATGAGGAGACGGTAAACGAACAGTCGCGCCGGGCGGAGCGTGTCGGGAAGCGCCGCGGCCGACAACGTCAGCGCGCGGGAATCGAGGATGTCGATGTTCGGGTAGCCGCGGATGATTCTCGGATCGACTGTGAAGAAGAATCGCCGCGGCTCGAACTGATAATCCTCGATATTCCTGTCCACCTCCTGCAGGGTGCGATCGCCGACCGTGAACACGCGATCGGCGACGATATTTCCCTTCTGCTGGGCCATGATCGCCTTGAGGCGCATCGGGCCGAGGCGGGTGATCGCCTGCAGGCCGGTGTTGTTGCTCGGTATCCCGGCCGTGATGAAGCGCGAGCGCGGCGGCTGGAAGGTGACGTTCCCTATCTCGAATCTCTCGAGGAGATCCTTCTCTCTGCCCTGGTAGTAGATCGAGATGTTGTTGGACGCGTCGAACTCGCGCTGGGAATCGTAATCCACGTTCACGTGGATCCGGTTCGCGACGACCCCGCCGGAGCGCAGCGACGCCTGGAAATCGAACAGCGGCTCAAACCCCGTGCGGCAGCCGACGACGGGGTCAAAGCCGCCCGACGCGGAACACCGCTCGTTGACCGCGCGCTCTGCCCTGAACTCGACGCGCCCGTCGAGGTGAACCGACAGGTCGGTATAATCCCCCAGCAGCGTAGCCGCGCGATCGGCGACGCCGGAAGGAGGCCGCGGCGGCAGCTCTTCGGGAAACGCAACGGCACGGAATTGGGTAGCGAACGTCCGCGCTTGAACCTGGCCCCAGGTGGACTCGATGATGCTGCGTACGTTCTGCTGGAACGCCGTCGCGCGCGCGGCCGCGATCTGCTCTTGCGCCAACCTGAACGACTCTCGCTCGCTCAGGGAACGGACCGTGGGAAGGCGGTAGGGCAGCGAATCAAATCTGATCCTCAGCCGCACGTCGAGCGGAGGAGCCGTGTCGCGCCGCGCCCGAACGCTGTCCGGTGGCGTACTGTCGGAGGTATCGCGCTGGGGTCTGGGCACCGGGAGGGTATCGGGAACAACCCGCCCGCCCTGTGTGTCGGATGTCACGGCACCTTCGCCCGCGGCGGCGAGGGAGACCGCCGCAATGAGCGCGAACAGCCCACCCGTATATTTCACGCCGTGAAGATACTTCACCGGTACGTCCTAAAGGAGCACGTCGGGCCGCTCACGTTCGCGATCTCGTCGCTGACGTCAATGCTGCTGCTCAACTACGTCGCCAAGAGGATCGGAGAGCTGGCCGGCAAGGGGCTCGCTTGGTCGGTTATTGGCGAGTTTGTGGCGCTGACTGTCCCGTTCATCTTCGCGATGACGCTGCCTATGGCCGTGCTCATCTCGACGCTGTACGCGTTCAGCCGGCTGGCGGCCGACAACGAGATTACCGCGCTCAAGTCGAGCGGCGTGGGGCTTCGGAGAGTCATGACTCCGGTGGTGATCGCCGCGTCGTTGATCACGGTCGGCATGGTCGTGTTCAACGATCAGGTGATGCCGCGCGCCAACCACCGGCTGGCCGTTCTCCACCGCGACATCGCGCAAAAGAAACCGACGTTCGCCCTCAGGGAGCAGGTGATCAACGAGATCAGCCCGGGAAAGTTCTACCTGAGAGCCGGTCACATAGACAAGAACTCGAACCGCATGCGCGAGATCACCATCTACGATTTCGGCGACGTGGGCCGCAGGCGCACGATTCACGCGGACAGCGGGAACATGGCCATGTCGAGCGATCAATCCGACCTGCTCATGACGCTGTACGACGGCACGTTGCAGGACGTGCCCGTCCAGGACCCGACGCAGTTGCAGCGCCTGTTCTTCAAGGTCGATCTCGTGAGAGTGCGCGGCGTGGGGAATCAGTTTCGGGAAAGCCAGGCGGGAGAGTACAAAGGCGAGCGCGAGATGACGGTGTGCGAGATGGAGCAGAGCAGGCGCGAGGCCCAGTCGAATTACACCGTGGCGCAGGCCGAGTTCGCCGAGCGGGTCAGGGACGCCAGGAGCGCAAAGGTGGAGTTGAGCCGTGAGGTAAGGGAGACCAGCCAGGATCCTCCCGCCGGCTGGTCGTTCAGCGGCGCTTACTGCGGTATGCTCGGGGTGCTCGGCGGCGGCTCCGCTGACTCCGCTATGTCCCCGACGACGGCAGCCCTGGTGCCCCCATCGGCCGGGGTGGCCTCTGCGAGGATCGACATCGTGCCCGACAGCGGCGCCGTCTCCAAGGCTGCCCGGTCCGTGCCCAGAGGCGCGGCCGCCTCCACGGCTGCAGCCACCCGGGTGGCTGAGATATCGCCCGACGTCGCCGCCGGAATGCCGGCCCAGATCGAAGCGTCCCGGATAAGAATGACGGAGGCGTCGCGCGTGATGAATCTTTACTCGGTGGAGATTCACAAGAAGTTCGCGCTCGCCGTCGCATGCATCGTGTTCGTGCTGCTCGGAGCCCCGATCGCCCTTCGTTTCCCGAGAGGCGGCGTCGGCCTCACGATAGGCGTGAGCATCGGCGTGTTCGGGCTGTACTACGTGGCGTTGATAGGGGGCCAGTCGCTGGGCAATCGCGGCATCGTTCCGCCCGCGCTAGCGATGTGGGGAGCCAACATTCTGTTCGGCGCGGCGGGGCTGATCCTGCTCGCCAAGCTAGGCACTGAATCCGCGACCTCGCGCGGCGGCGACGCGAGAGAGATGGTGGACGCGTTCCGCGGGTGGATGGCGAGACACATTGCGCGGATCGGCATCCGGCTCGAGCGCAGGCGATCAACGCCATGATCTGGCGACCGCGCCCCCTCGACCGGTATGTGTTCGGCGAGTTCTGGAAAATCTTCGTCACGACAGCGCTTGGGTTTCCGCTGCTGCTGATCCTGTTCGACCTCACGGACAACCTCGACACGTACCTCAACCGCGAGCTCGCGCAAACCGATCTCCTCCTGAGCTACGTGTACTGGCTCCCCGATTCGGTGTTCCTGATTCTGCCCGCGGCCGTGTTATTCGCGACGGTGTTTTCGATCGGCGGGCTCACCCGGCATTCGGAGATCACCGCGGCAAAAGCGTCGGGCATAAGCTTCTACCGGGTTATCGCTCCCATTTTTGCAGGGGCTGTGCTTGCCGCTGCGGCCGGACTCGTCCTCGGCGAGCTGGCGCCATTCGCGAACAGGAAGAGACAGCAACTTTTGCGCGCCGACCAGTTCGCCGGAGGTAACGAGCGCTTCAATTTCGCGTATTCCGCGGAGCAGGGGCGTGTGTACAAGATCGGCGCGCTCCGGGTTAGCGACCGAACCGTGCACGGCATTGATATCGAGCGGAAGGGCGCAGGGCCCGAGTACCCGAGCTATATCCTGTCCGCCGCCAGCGCGACGCACGATCCCCAGCGTGGCTGGCTGCTGAAAGACGGCGTGATGCACGTCATCCCCGACAGCTCGCGAAACATCACGTTTGCGTTCGACTCCGCGCGCACGCGGCACTTCAGCCAGCGCCCGGTCGAGCTCACCGCCTCGCCGAAAGCGCCGGAAGAGAT
>Ga0136633_1003655_pt1 | contig 10038 bp, 8 predicted proteins | sample AntDrymeUQ832206_2_FD_105494 | JGI IMG/M metagenome (GOLD analysis project Ga0136633, IMG submission 105494) | Polar desert sand microbial communities from Dry Valleys, Antarctica - metaG UQ83 (22.06) | ecosystem: Environmental > Terrestrial > Soil > Desert | place: Antarctica: Dry Valley...
GCCGCAGTGACGTCGACACCGACCAGATCATCCCGAGTGACTGGCTCAAGCGGGTGGAGCGCACCGGCTTCGGCGCCGGCCTGTTCAGCGAGTGGCGCGAGGATCCCGCCTTCGTCCTGAACCAGTCGCAGCACCAGGGCGCCTCCATCCTGGTCGCCGGGGACAACTTCGGGACCGGGTCCTCGCGCGAGCACGCGGTCTGGGCTCTGCAGGACTTCGGCTTCCGCGCGGTCATCAGCGCCCGCTTCGCCGACATCTTCCGCAACAACGCCCTGAAGGGCGGGTTGTTGCCGGTACAGCTCCCGGCGGCAGTGGTTGAACAGCTCCAGGACCTGGTGGACCGGGAGCCCTCCACGGCCGTGACGGTCGACCTGACGGCCCGCCAGGTGCGGGCCGGCCAGGACTTCAGCGCCGACTTCAACCTGGACGACTTCACCCGTTGGCGGCTCATGGAGGGCCTCGACGACATCGGGCTGACCCTGCGGCACGCCGAAGACATCAGTGAGTTTGAGAGCTCTCGCCCTGGTTGGCTGCCGGCCCTGCGATGACCGACGAACTCGCCGCGCGACTGGCCGGCAGACTCGCGCATGCCCGCCGGGTTGTCGCCGCACTTCCTGTCGAGAACGACGAGAAAGCCATAGCTACCAGGAGATTGTCGGCCATCGGCGATGCCGTTCGGCAGGACCCGCGACGGGCGGCGCAGCAGCTGGATGCCTTCCTCGCAGACCTCGACAGCCGCGAAACATCGCCGTGATCAAGGGTGCAAGCCGCTCTCGGGGCTGAGAAAAGCCTGCGACACAAGAGAACTTCCTTGCCGAGGTGCTTTGTGCAGAGCAGGTCGGACCCTTACCTTCCGCAGTGAGAGGCACAGTGCCTCGACCGTTCTGGAAGGGACACGTCTTGAACAAGGCCGAGCTGATCGAGGTCATCACCGACCGCGTCGGTGTTGACAAGAGGACGGCCAACGCCGCGGTCGAGGCGGTCTTCGCCGTCATCACCGGCGCCGTGGCCGAAGGCAAGAAGGTCGCCATCACGGGCTTTGGCGTCTTCGAGAAGGTCGACCGTGCAGCCCGTACCGCCCGCAACCCAGCAACCGGAGCCCCTGTGAAGCTGAAGAAGACCTCCGTTCCGAAGTTCCGCGCAGGTCAGGGATTCAAGGACGTCGTCAGTGGTGCCAAGAAGGTCGCCGCCGCGACCAAGGCCGCCCCTGCACGGACGACGGCCAGCGCTGCCAAGGCGCCGGCCAAGAAGGCCACGGCTGCGAAGTCGACGGCCGCCAAGAAGGCCGCACCGGCCAAGAAGGCCGCACCCGCGAAGCGGGCCACGGCCGCGAAGAAGGCGCCTGCCAAGAAGGCGCCTGCCAAGAAGACCGCTGCCAAGAAGACCGCTGCCAAGAAGACCGCGGCAAAGGCGCCGGCCCGCAAGACTGCGGCCAAGAAGGCCTCTCCGGCAAAGCGGACCACGGCAACCAAGGCGCCGGCTCGTAAGACCGCCGCCAAGGCGCCGGCGCGCAAGACCGCGGCCAAGAGCACGGCGGGTCGCACGCTCGCCAAGGCGGCTTCCAAGGCGCCGGCCAAGAAGGCGGCCGCCTCCACGCTGGCGAAGAAGGCACCCTCGAAGCGGGCCCCGGCCAAGAAGGCCACTCGCTGAGCTCAGCACCTACATGACGAAGGCCCCGGCTCTGCCGGGGCCTTCGTCATGTCTGGATCTCGTCGTGGACGCTTACCGGCTCTCGCCCGGCCAGGGTGATGGCCCAGACGCTGCCCTTTCGGGCCCGGATCCGGGTCCGATCGGGATCCAGCGCCGCCACGACACGCGGGATCACTCCGCCCTGGCTGGCCAGCACCACGGTGGTTCCGGCGGCCGCCAGGTCGATGACGTGCTGCTGGGGGGCGGGCGGTGCGCCGACCTCGCCCAGCAGCGGATCCACGTCCACAGCCAGACCGAGCAGCGCCGCCAGCGGTCGGACGGTGTCCAGGCACCGCACCGGGGGCGCGGAGACGACCAGGCTCGGCCGGTAGAGCGCCAGCACCTGCGCCGCGGTCGCGGCCTGCTCCACCCCGCGCTCGTCGAGCGGGCGATCGTCGTCATCGCCCTGCCACTGCTCAGGATCTCCGGCGCTGCCGTGGCGGACCAGGAGAACGACGGAAGGCTCGTCCGGCAGCTGCCGCCAGCGCGCAAGGACCTCTGCGTCCCGTGACGGACCCGCGTGCAGCAGTGCTGCCGCATCGCTCGCCGCGAGCCAGCGCAGCTCGTCCACCTCCTCCGAGGGTGTGAAGGCGCCTTCGGTGGCTCGCACCGACCACCACCGCACGCTCTTCGGCGTCGACCGGCCGTCGACGAGGACGTCGTACGCCGTACTGCCCAGGTACGGGCCGGCAGCCCCAGCGAACCCGGTCTCCTCGCCGATCTCCCGCATCGCCCCGACGAGATGCGGCTCAGCCCGCTCGAGTTTGCCCTTGGGCAGCGACCAGTCGCCATAGCGCGGTCGATGCACCAAGGCGACCTCGCGCCCTGCGCCCACCTGCCGCCACAGGACTCCGCCGGCGGCGTGGATCTGCTGGCTCACCCTGAGCTGCGCTCGCGCGTTCCTGCCATCAGGTCCACCTGCATGTCTCTGCTCGGCCCGGTGAGCGGCAGCTGCGTCCAGCACCCGTCCGGCCCCAGCTCCCAGCGCCGGATCCCGTCGGACATGGCCCGGTCCAGGATCGCGTCGATCTGCGCCTGGGCAGCTGGGTCCTTGACCCGGACCAGGGTCTCCACCCGACGGTCGAGGTTGCGGTGCATGAGGTCGGCGCTGCCCAGCCAGTACTCCGGTTTGCCGCCGCCGTGGAACGCCATGACACGGCTGTGCTCGAGGAACCGGCCCACGATGCTGCGCACCTGCACCGTCTCGGACAGGCCGGCCACCCCCGGGCGGAGGGTGCAGATGCCGCGCACCACGAGCTCGATCGGGACGCCGGCCCTACTGGCTCGGTACAGGGCGTCGACGATCTGCTCGTCCACGATCGAGTTGGCCTTGATGCGGATGCCGGAGGCGCCACCCGCCGCGGCGGCGGCCGCTTCGGACTCGATCCTGTCCAGCAGGCCGGAGCGCACCGAGTGCGGCGCGACCAGCAGAGTGCCGTACGACGTCTGCCGGCTGTAGCCGGTCAGCGTGTTGAACAGGTCGGTCAGGTCCGAGCCGACCTCCGGGTCGGCCGTGAGCAGGCCCAGGTCCTCGTAGATGCGCGCGGTCCGCGGGTTGTAGTTGCCGGTGCCGATGTGGGCGTAGCGACGCAGCCCGTTCTTCTCCTGCCGCACGACGAGCGAGGTCTTGCAGTGCGTCTTGAGGCCGACCATGCCGTAGACGACGTGGCAGCCGGCGCGCTCCAGCGCGCGAGCCCACTTGATGTTGGCCTGCTCGTCGAACCGGGCGGTGATCTCGACCAGGACGACGACCTGCTTGCCCGCCTCCGCCGCGTCGATCAGGGCGTCCACGATGGGCGAGTCACCGCTGGTCCGGTACAGGGTCTGCTTGATAGCGAGTACCTGCGGGTCTGCTGCCGCCTGCTCGATGAAGCGCTGGACGCTGGTGGCGAAGGAGTCGTAGGGGTGGTGCACCAGGACGTCGCCCTCGCGCAGCGCAGCGAAGATGTCCACTGCCTGCTCGCCTTCGGCCAGCCGCGGATGCGTCGACGGAACGAAAGCCTCGTCCTTCAGCTCCGGTCGGCCGATGTTGTAGAGCTGCCAGAGGGAAGCCAGGTCGAGCAGCCCGTCGACCTGCACGACGTCGTCGTCGGTGACGTCGAGCTCGCGCACCAGCAGGTCCAGCACGTGCGGGTCGACGTCGGTGCCGACCTCCAGTCGGACGACCGGGCCGAAGCGCCGCCGGGCCAGCTCCCGCTCCAGTGCCTGCAGAAGGTCCTCGTCGCGGTCCTCCTCGACCTCCACGTCGGCGTTGCGCGTCACGCGGAAGGCGTGGTGCCCCGTGACGATCAGTCCGGGGAACAGCTGCTGCAGGTGCGCGCCGATCAGCTCTTCGAGCGGGAGGTACGTCGTCGTGCCGTCCGCAGCGTCCACCGGCACGAAGCGGCTGACGTTGTTGGGCACCTTCACCCGCGCGAAGTGCTCGTTGCCTGTCGCCGGGTCGCGGACGAGGACGGCGAGGTTCAGCGAGAGCCCACTTATGTAGGGGAACGGGTGCGCCGGGTCCACCGCAAGCGGCGTCAGCACGGGAAAGACCTTGGCCCGGAAGTAGCTGTGCAACGCGACCTGCTGCTGGTCCGACAGGTCACGCCACAGCAGCAGCCGGATACCGGCCTCGGCCAGTGCCGGTCGTACGTCCTGGACGAAGCAGCAGGCGTGCTCGGACATCAGCTCGCGCGAGCGACGTGTGATGAGCTCGAGCTGCTCCTTGGGCCCCAGCCCGTCCGTGCTCCGTACGCCGAGGCCCATGGTCTGCCGGCGCTTCAGTCCGGCCACCCGCACCATGAAGAACTCGTCGAGGTTGCTGGCGAAGATGGCCAGGAACTTGGCGCGCTCGAGCAGCGGGGCATCCGGGTCGGCGGCCAGCGCGAGCACCCTGGCGTTGAAGTCCAGCCAGGAGATCTCGCGGTTGAGGTACCTGCCCTCCGGCAGAGTCGGCTGCACCGCGGGAGCCGTAGGGGGGGTCTGCAGGTCTGTCACCTGTCCATGGTTGCACCCATGCGGGCCACCACGGCCGCGGTCGCTCGACCCACTCCGAGCTGCACCGCCTGCTGCAGGTCAGCGGGGGTGTCGACGTCCCGCCGCAGGCCCGGCCTGCCCTCGAGCTCGACCGCTCCCGAGGCGAGGTGCTCGGCACGAGATCGGGTGCCGTACGAGGGCACGAGCGCGACACCGGGAGGTGCGGCGAGCAGCGTGGTGCCTGTTCCACCCGCATCCGCGACGAAAGCGCGTGCGCCGGCAACGACAGCAGCAAGCGCGCTCGTCAAGTCCTCCGGGGTGAGGCAAGGAAGGTCGGCGGACACGGCCGCGGTGCCCAGGGCCTCGTCGAGCAGGTCCGCCCCGTGGGCCAGGGCCGGGTTGAGCCCGGCGTCCGGGGCGTCCGGCACGATTCGCGCCCCGGCCTCCGCCAGGCGCCCGGCAGCGTGGGGGTCGTCGGTGACGACGATGACCTCGTGCACGAGTGGGCAGGCCAATCCGGCAGTGACGACGTCTACGGCGAAGGCCAGCGCAAGCGCCTGGCGCACGTCGTCGCCGTACGCGCCGAGTCGGCTTTTCGCGAGCGCCAGCCGCTTGACCGGCACGACGAGACCCCAGGCGACGACAGGCACGAGACAGCAGTCTGGCAGGCGCCTCGACAGCCGCTGCTGCGGCACGGAAGACTGCCTACGACAAGGGGGTGCACGTGCAGGGACGAGTCACGCTGAGGCAGCTGGGGTTCTGGTACGCCGTGGGGGCCATGATCCTCAAGCCGCTGGCCCTGCTGTTCACCCGCCGGGACTGGCAGGGGTTCGAGCACATCCCGGCGAGCGGGGGCGTGATCCTCGCTGTCAACCACATCTCGCACGCAGACCCTGTGGTGGTCGCCGACTACATCATCTACGGCAACGGTCGCAGCGCCCGGTTCCTGGCCAAGAGCACCCTGTTCAAGGGCAACGGCCTGGTCGGACGCGTGATGCGTGGCGCCAAGCAGATTCCCGTGCATCGGCAGACCGCGGATGCCTCGCTGGCGCTGCGTGACGCGGTGGAAGCGCTGGAGCAGGGGGAGTGCATCGCCATCTACCCAGAGGGCACCGTCAGCCGTGATCCGGAGAAGTGGCCGATGCTCGCCAAGACCGGAGTCGCTCGGCTTGCACTCCTGTCGGGCGCACCCGTTGTGCCGGTGGCCCAGTGGGGTGCCCAGGACATCCTCGACAGCTACCGCGAGAAGGGTCTGCACCTGCTCCCGCCGAAGAAGGTGCACTTTCTCGCCGGCCCGGCAGTGGACCTGTCGGCGTACAAGAACAAGGAGCTCACCAGCGATGTCCTGCGCGCGGCGACCGACGAGGTGATGTGGGCGGTGACCCGGCTCGTGGAGAAGCTGCGGGGCGAGAAGGCGCCTGCCGCGTTCTTCGACGCTCGCGCGGCCGGGATCACGCCAGGGAAGAAGTCGGCATGACGCGCGCCGCCGTACTGGGCACCGGTTCCTGGGGCACGGCCTTCGGCAAGGTGCTCGCCGACGCCGGGACCGATGTCGTGCTGTGGGCCCGCCGCGAGGAGCTCGCGCAGAAGGTGCGGGACACCCACGAGAACGCCGACTACCTGCCGGGCATCACCCTGCCCGGCAACCTCACGGCGACGTCCGACGCGGTCGAAGCCGTGACCGGCGCTGACTTCGTGGTTCTCGCCGTACCGTCCCAAAGCCTGCGCGACAACCTGGCCGTCGTCGCCGGAGCGCTCGCGCCAGGGGCCGTTCTCGTCAGCCTGATGAAGGGGGTCGAGCTCGGCACGACCAAGCGGATGAGCGAGGTCATCCAGGAGGTGGCCGATGTCTCGCTCGGCTCGGTTGCCGTCGTGACCGGTCCCAACCTGGCCAAGGAGATCGCCGATGGTCAGCCGGCCGCGACCGTTGTCGCGTGCAGCGATCTGGCTATCGCGGAGCGACTGCAGCTTTCCTGCACCACCGCGTACTTCCGGCCGTACACCAACGTCGACGTCGTCGGCTGCGAACTCGGTGGCGCCGTGAAGAACGTGATCGCGCTCGTCACCGGCATGGCCGAGGGCATGGGGTTCGGTGACAACACCAAGGCCTCGCTGATCACGCGCGGTCTGGCAGAAACGGCCCGTCTCGGTGCTGCGTTCGGCGCGGACCCGATGACCTTCTCGGGCCTGGCTGGTCTGGGCGACCTGGTCGCGACCTGCACGTCACCGCTGTCGCGAAACCGCACGTTCGGCGAGCGACTGGGGCGTGGCGAGACGCTCGAGGAGATCCTTGCGCAGAAGCAGCAGACCGCTGAGGGCGTCAAGTCTTGCCGCTCCATCCTCGACCTCGCTCGCAAGCACGACGTCGACATGCCCATCACCGAACACGTCGTCGCCGTCGTGCACGAGGGCATGACGCCCAAGCAGATGGTGCGCAGTCTCATGAGCCGTGAGGTCAAGAGCGAGTAGTCGCTCTAACCTGGGGCGATGAGCGCATCCTCGTCACGGGGCGAGCACACCAGGGCGGTACACACCCCCGAACCGCCTCGACCGGAGCAGTCTCCGCTGGGACTTCCCATCTACCGGAACGCGGCATGGTCGTTCGAGACGGCGCAGGAGTACGCGGACGTGCTCAGCGGCGAACAGGCTGGGTATGCCTACAGCCGCGTCGACAACCCGACTGCGGACGCCTTCGCGCAGGGCGTCGCTGCCCTCGAGTCCGTCAACCTGGACTGGGCGGTCGCGGCGCAGCCGTTCGCCTCAGGCATGGCCGCCATCTCCTCGACGCTTCTGGCACTGACCGCCTCCGGCAGCCACGTGGTGGCGCCGCGGGAGGTGTACGGCGGGACGTACGGACTGCTGACCAACGTGCTCAGCCGGTTTGGCGTGTCGACGACCTTCGTCGACGGCACCGACCTCGACGCAGTGCGCGCCGCCGTACGTCCCGAGACGACCGTGCTGTGGGGCGAAACCCTGGCCAACCCCACGATGACGGTGGCTGATCTACCGGCACTTGCGGAGGTGGCCCGCGAGGCGGGCGTCGCCTTCGTCGTGGATTCGACGTTCGCCTCTCCGGCGGTCTGCCGACCGCTCGAGCACGGTGTCGACGTCGTGGTCCACTCGGCAACCAAGTACATCGGTGGACACGGCGACGTGACCGGCGGGGTCGCGGTTGGTCGACCCGAGCTGATGAGCCGCATACGCAGCGCACGGGTCGACCTGGGCGGCTCCCTGGCGCCGGACGAGGCCTACTTGCTGCATCGCGGTCTGGCCACGCTTCCGCTGCGGATGGCCCGGCAGTGCTCCACGGCGCTGACCGTGGCAACCGCGCTGGTGGATCACCCGAAGGTGCAGCGTGTCGACCACCCCGGGCTGCCCGGGCACCGCGACCACGGGTTGGCCGTGAAGCTGTTCGACCGCGACCGCTACGGCGCGGTGTTCACCATCACCCCGCTAGGTGGCCGCGCCGACGGACTCGCGCTCTGCGATCGATTGCGGCTGGTGCGCACGGCCACCTCGCTCGGCGGCACCCACTCCAAGGTCAGCCATGCCGCGTCGACCACGCACCGTCAATTCGACGACGCGGCCCTGGCGGCGGCCAGCATCGGCGCCGCATCCGTGCGGGTCAGTGTCGGTCTGGAGGATCCGGAGGATCTTGTCGCCGACCTGGTCCAGGCGCTCGAAGCCGTCTGACCCCGCGCCGCGTTCGGGGACCGTCAGAACGTCCACGGGTGTACGCAGTGGCGCTTCAGGTCAGGATGCACCCGTGGAAACCTTCGACGTTGTCGTGTTGGGTGCTGGTTCGGCGGGCGAGAGCATCGCGAGCAGACTGGCCAAGGCGGGACGATCGGTGGCGCTGGTGGAGACCCTGCGCGTGGGCGGCGAGTGCCCGTACGTCGCCTGCATGCCTAGCAAGGCCATGCTGCGCAGCGCCCAGACCCGCGACGAGGCGGGCAAGACGCTGGTCGAGGTGGGCGGTGCCGGCTCGCTGCCGAGGTTGGATGATCCATCGCTTGCGTACCGGGCGGCGGTCAAGCGGCGAGACGAGATCAGCAGGCACCGTGACGACGCCGATGCTGCGACCGGTGTGGAGCAGGACGGCGTGACGCTCGTGCGCGGCCGCGGGAAGGTCGTGCGCGAAGGCGCGCTGGACGTCGAGGGACGCGAGTTGGGATGGACCGACCTGGTCATCGCTACCGGTTCATCGGCGATCCGACCGAAGGTGCCGGGACTCGACCGGGTGCCGACTTGGAGCAGTGACGAGGCCTTGTCCGCTCAGGACCGGCCAGGCTCGCTGCTCGTGCTCGGCGGCGGCGCCGTGGGCTGTGAGCTGGCCCAGGTGCACACCCGTTTCGGGGTGGACGTGACGCTGGTCGAGCCGGGGCCGCAGTTGGCCGGCAAGGAGGAGCCAAGCATCGCCGGGCTGCTGGCGAAGGCATTGCGTGCCGACGGGATCGACGTCCGACTCGGTGCGGAGGTCGAGCGATGCGAAGCAGCCGCGGACGGTTCCGCGATCGCGCATCTGAGCGATGGGACCACCGTGACGGCCGAGCGAGTCCTGGTCGCGACCGGGCGCAAGCCCACAACAGAGGATCTCGGACTGGACCTGCTCTCGATCGAGCTCGACGACAGCGGCGCGGTCCAGGTCGACTCGTCCTGCCGGGTCGAAGGCCAGCGGCACGTCTGGGCTGCCGGCGACGTGACTGGCATAGCGCCGTACACGCATACGGCGAACTACCAGGCCCGGATCGTGTCGGAGAACATCCTTGGCGGCTCGCGCAAGGCTGACTACCGGGCGATCCCCCGGGCCATCTACACCGAGCCAGCGGTGGCTAGCGTGGGTATCGCGAAAGAGCAGGCGCGGGACAAGGGGATTGATGCGGTGACGGCCGTGATGGACCTCGCCGAGGTGGCGCGAACGACGACGGAGGGCACGTCTGGGGGGCGGCTGGTCCTCACGGCAGACCGCGCGAAGGGCGTGCTGATCGGTGCTGCCGCCATCGGACCGAAAGCGGACGAGTGGCTGTCGGAGGCCACCGTGGCGATTCGCGGCGAGGTCCCGCTGGCGGTGCTCGCCGATGTCGTGCATGCCTTCCCGACGTTCGGCGAGGCCTATGAGCCGCCACTGCAGGAGCTGGCCGGCAAGGTGGAAAGCAGCGCGTGATCGGTCATGGGCACGCGCCGTCTATTGCCGCGCATCGTCTGCTCGGCGACGGCAGCTCAATCGCGCTGCTGCGTCCCGCAGGCGAGGTGGACTGGTGGTGCGCTCCCGAGCTCGACGACCCGCCCGTGCTGTGGTCCTTGCTCGACCCCGGCGGCGCCAGCGCACGGTGGTGCGACGTACGGCTCGCCTCTGCGGCGGGACGCGCGGCGGGGCCCGTCCTGGATACC
>Ga0136633_1003656_pt1 | contig 10034 bp, 9 predicted proteins | sample AntDrymeUQ832206_2_FD_105494 | JGI IMG/M metagenome (GOLD analysis project Ga0136633, IMG submission 105494) | Polar desert sand microbial communities from Dry Valleys, Antarctica - metaG UQ83 (22.06) | ecosystem: Environmental > Terrestrial > Soil > Desert | place: Antarctica: Dry Valley...
AAGTTGAGCGCGACGGCGGGAACGGCGTACAGCGCGACGAGAGCGACGAGCGCTGCAACCGGAAATCCGATGCGCGCGCCGTGCGGCCAGAAGGCGAGGGCGGCGGCGAGGACCATCAGCACCGTCCCGCCGAGCGGGATGACAAGGCGCAGCCACTCGTCGATGCCGCGGTAGGGGACCCGAGCGCCGGGCAATGCCTCGACGCCGCGGGCGACGCCGGCCGCCAGTTCGTCCAAGCGCGCCGGGAGCAGCTGCTCGTCGGCGGCGCCCGCCGCGAGGATGGCGAGGCCCGTGGCGGTGAGAAGCGCCGCGACGATGGCCGCGCTGCGGAGCGCGCCGTGCAGCCTCGCCGCCCCGAGGAGGCCGCCGGCGGCAAGCGCGGCGGCGGCGAGCGCCGCCCACGCCCGTCCAGGCGCCGCCGGCTCGACCATCTGCATCCAGTGCAGGCCGCTGAACAGGGCGAGGGCGACGAAGGCCATCGCCCTGGCCGGGACGGGGTGCAGCAGCAGAACCTCGCGCCTCACGTGGTGATCGCCCCCATTGCGGCGGCGCTGCCCGTGCGCGCGCCGAGGTATCCGTGGCAGCCCGCTACCTCGATGACGGCGCGACGCCCCGCGACGGCGCCCGGGCTCACGAGCAGCAATCCCCCGGGCGTCCGCCCAAGCCCGCGGGGCGCGCGGTCGACCGGCCGCGCCGAGACGAAGATCACGAGGCCGCGGCGATTCTGCGCGGCGGCCAGCGAGGGGCTGCCCGCGTCTCCGAGCAGGGCAAGGCGGACGTGCAGCGTCGGCCAGGCGGCAAGGTCGGGCTCGACCGTGACGCCGCGGCGGTCGCCCGGGAGCAGCAGTGCGCAGCCCGAGCGGCGGGCGAAGTGCAGCACGAGCGACCCCGCGGCGCGGACGGCGGCGTCGAGCGCCTGGGGGTCGGCGGGGAACCGCGGGTCGAGCACGACGATCGGCCGCGAGTCGGCTTCGGCGATCAGGCGACGCTCCATCAGCCCGTTGCCGCGGGCCACCGAGGGCCAGTGGATGCGCGAGGCAGGGGCGCCCTCGCGGTGCGGGCGGAGGCCGTCGATCTCGTTCTCGGCCGCGGCGGTCAGCAGTGCGCGGGCATGGCTGTCGGAGGCCTCGCCGCCGCCGGCCAGCGCCCGCACGGGAAAGGTGCGCGGCAGCACGAGGATCTCGTCCGCCGCTTCGGCGCGGATCGTCCGCTCTGCGAGCCCGAGCGGGTCGCGGAGCACGAGCAGCGGGGGTGCGAGCGCCCGCCGTCCGCGGCGCGAGAAGGTCGCCTCGATCCTGACGCGCGAGACGCGGCGCCCCGCGTTCAGCGGCACCGGCTCGCCCAGTAGCGGCTCGTCGATGAAGCCCGGCGGCAACGGAAGCCTTCCGGCGCGCGCCTCGACGCGGACGACGAGTGGCTCCTCCTCGACGACCGTGCGACGCTCGAGCACCCGCTCGACGCGCGCGCCCCACGCGCCCGCGGAGATCCAGGCGGCGGCGCCCGCGCCGAGCAGGACGAGGGCGATGCCGGTGACGTAGAAGGGCTCGGCGTCAAAGGTGCCGGCCACCGCCAGAAGGAGCACCCCGAGCGCCGCGCAGCCGGCGGCGGAACGCACCGGCGGCTACAGCGCCGGCGTCTCGGCCACCGCGTCGGCCACGACCTGCTCGCGGGCCACGCCGGCGGCTTCGGGGACGAGCATGAGGCGGTGGGCGAGGACGATGCGGGCGAGCGCCTGCACGTCGTCGGGCAGAGCGTGGTCGCGCCCCTCGAGAAGCGCCCGCGCCTTCGCCGCACGCAGGAGCATCAGGCCCGCGCGCGGGGAGGCCCCGAGCTCCACGCGGTGATCCGCGCGCGTCCGGCGCAGCAGGCTGACGATGTAGTCGCGCAGCGGTTTGGAGGCGTGGATGCGGCGGGCCGCGTCCTGCGCGCGCAGGACATCGGCGACGTCGGTCACCGCTTCGAGCTCGGCGACGCGGTCGCCGCCCTCGTGGCTGGCGAGCATCGCCGACTCCGCGTCGGCGTCGGGATATCCGAGCGAAACGCGCACCATGAAACGGTCCACCTGCGCCTCGGGCAGCGGGTAGGTGCCCTCGTACTCCACCGGGTTCTGGGTCGCGAAGACCATGAAGGGACGCGCGAGCTCGTGCGTGTAGACGTCCACGGTGACGTGGCGCTCCTGCATGCACTCGAGCATCCCCGACTGCGTCTTGGGCGAGGCGCGGTTGATCTCGTCGACGACCACGACGTTGGCAAAGATGGGCCCCGGGCGGAACTCGAAGCGGCCCTCGCGCTGGTTGTAGACGTTGGTGCCGACGATGTCGGCGGGCAAAAGGTCGGCGGTGCACTGCACGCGGGAGAACTGGCAGTCGATGGAGCGCGCGAGTGACCGGGCGAGCGCCGTCTTCCCGACCCCGGGGTAGTCCTCCACGAGCAGGTGCCCCTCGGCGAGCAGCGCGACGATGACGTGGTCGAGCACCTCGTCGCCGATCTCCACCGCGCGGCGGATGTTGGCGGCGATGCGATGTCCGACCTCGGCCGCCGCGCGAACCTCGTCGGCGCCGATCATGGCCCCTGGCTCCCTCTGCTCCACTATCCCACCCTCGTCCCCGGAGATGAACGCAGGCTCAAGACGGCGTCCAGGATCGCGCCCGAGACGACGTCCTTCGCGGAGCGGGACACGTGCCGTTCGCCGGCGCGGGTCACGATCGTGACCTCGTTCTCCGCGCTGTCGAACCCGATGCCGGGCGCGCCGATGTCGTTGACCACGACGGCGTCGAGCTGCTTGCGCTCGAGCTTGCCTCGGCCGTAATCGAGTGCGCCCGCGCCATGCTCGGCGGCGAAGCCGACGAGCGTCTGGTGAGCCGCACGGCGCGAGGCGAGATCGCTGAGAACGTCCTCCGTGCGCGTGAGGCGCAGGACGGCGGCCTCACCGGCGACGTCCTTCTTGATCTTCCCGTCGACAGGCTCGGGGCGGAAGTCGGCGACCGCGGCGGCCATCAGGAGGACGTCGGCGTGCGGGAAGTGCTCCAGGCAGGCGGCGTGCAGCTCGGCGGCCGTGACCACGTCGACGTAGGCGACGCCAGGGGTTCGTGGGAGGGCGACGTTGGCAGCCACCACCGTCACGTGGGCGCCGCGGCGCGCCGCCTGCTCGGCCAGCGCGAAGCCCATCCGCCCCGAGGAGCGGTTGCCGACGAAACGGACGGCGTCGATCGGCTCGCGCGTGCCGCCGGCGCTGATCAGGATCCGCAACCCGGCGAGATCGTGCTCCGCCGCCAGGCGCGTCTCGACGGCGGCGAGCAGATCGGAGGGCTCCGGCAGGCGCCCGACCCCCCACTCCCCCGGCGAGCCGAGCTGGCCGACCCCCGGCTCGAGCACCTGCACTCCGCGCTCGCGCAGACGCGCGAGGTTCGCCTGCGTTGCCGGATGCTCGTACATCGCGTCGTTCATCGCCGGCGCCACGAGCAGCGGGCCCCGCGTCGCCAGGGCGGCGGCGGTCAGCAGGTTGTCGGCCAGCCCGCCCGCGAGCTTGGCGATCGTGTTCGCCGACGCGGGCGCGATCAGAAAGAGGTCGGCGTTGTGGACGAGCTCTAGGTGCGACAGCGGGTCGTGGGCCGGCTGGAGCTGGCCGGGGAAGGCGCCGCGCATCGGGTCGCGCTCCCATTCGGTGAGCAGTACGGGCGCGCCCGTGATACCGGCGAACGAGGCGGTCCCGACGAAGCGGATCGAGGCCTCCGTCTGGATGACCCGGACCGCATGCCCGGCCTTCAGCGCCAGCCGCGTGAACTCGAGCGCCTTGTAGGCGGCGATCCCGCCCGTGACGCCGAGCAGGATCCGCATGGCGTCGCCGACCCCTGCCCCGAGGCTCGCGCTAGCGCTTGAGCTCGCCGCGGTAGGAGTATGTGATCTTGCCCTCCGCGACTTCCTCGAGGGCGATCGTGAGGTAGTTCTTCGACCGGGACTCGACCATCGGGGGCGGGAATTCCTCGAAGGTCCCCTCGCCGAGGTTGTGGTAGTACGAGTTGATCTGGCGGGCGCGCTTGGCGGCCACGATCACACTCGCGTAGTTGGAGTCCACATTCTCGAGCAGGCGGTCGACGCGGGGATTGATCATTGCGGCCCAGTGTAGCCGCGCACGATCTGCTCGAGTTCGCCCACGGCGTCCTCGAGGCGGTCATTGACGACGCGGTGGTGGAACTCCTCCAGCGCGCCGAGCTCGTCACGCGCGGTCGCCAGCCGGGCCGCCACCTGATCGGGCGAATCGGTTCCGCGGCCGACGAGCCGCGCGCGCAAGGCGTCCTCCGACGGCGGCTCGATGAAGATCTGCACGGCCTCAGGCATCCGCTCGCGCACCTGCCGCGCCCCCTGGACCTCGATCTCCAGGACAACGGGAACGCCGGCCTCGACGCGTCGCAGCACCTCACTGCGCAGCGTCCCGTAGCGGCGGCCGGAATAGGAGGCGTGCTCGAGAAAGTCGCCCTCGGCGGTCCGCTTGTCGAACTGCGTGTCGTCGAGAAAGTGATAGTCGACCCCGTCCGCCTCCCCGGGGCGCGGCGCGCGCGTCGTCGCGGACACGCTCAGTTGCACCTCCGGAAGCCGCTCGCGCAGGGCCCGTATCAGCGTTCCCTTGCCGACGCCCGACGGGCCGGTGATGACGAATACCGCAGACATGGGCCGGGGAGTGTTCCTGACCCGGCGGCGGATCGAAGGAGCGCTACCGGCGCAGCATGGAGACGAGCTCCGTGCGCTGGCGCTGCGAGAGGCCGCCGATCGTCTTGCTCGGCGAGATCCGGCACTGCAGGAGGACCTTGTTGACCTTGACGCGGCCGTACTTCGGCACCGCGAGAAGCATGTCGAAGACCTTCGCGGTCTCGATGAACTCCGGCGGCTCGAGCAGGAGGTCGTGGATCGACGTGCGGCCACCCTTGAGATCCCGCTTGAGCTGAGCCCGCCTGGTGCGGATCTCGTTGGCGCGCGTCAACGCGTCCATGCGTTGCTGATAGGACCTCTCGGGCGCCGCAGCAGACAGTTTCGGTGGGTTAGTCAGGACTTGCGGCACGAGCGGCGAGTCTACAGACGAGACACGAGCGTTCAACCGAAAGTTCCCAATTCGCCTCGACCTCAAGTTGAGGTTGGGACTGGTTGCGGCTGCTTGACGGTTTTTGGTTGCTTTTGCAGGACTTTCCCGGCACGAAATCTGCTATAGGGCTCCCTTAGCCGACAGCGTTTCCTGCCGTTTGCTGGGGTTTTCCCGCAGCGCGCAAGCCTTGAGCTACCCGGGTTCCGGCGAGCGGGTCTCGAAATGATTCGGTGCCGATCGCGACGACCTGGGCCCCGGCGGCGAGCAGCGCGGCGGCATGTCGGGCGGTCTGCACACCGCCCATGCCGACGATCGGAACGTCCACCGCCGCCCGGACGGCCGCGACCTGCGCCAATGCGACGGCCCGCAACGCCGGGCCGGACATGCCCCCCGTCCGCCCACCGAGCCAGGGCCGAGCCGTGCGTGGATGCGCGGCCATCGCCCGCAACGTGTTCACGAGCGACACGGCGTCGGCGCCGGCAGCCGCGACGGCGGCGGCCACCGCCGCAGGCGACGCGCAGTTGGGCGTCAGCTTCACGATCAGCGGTTTGTCAGTGAGGTGACGAACCGCGGCGAGCAGCTCGCCGGCGGGCCCCGGCTCGGCCCCGATGTCAAGTCCGGTCGATACGTTCGGGCAGGACACGTTGAGCTCGAGCGCCGCGACCTCGTCGCGTGCACCGATCAACTCGATCAGCGGTGCGAACGCCTCGGCCGAGCCGCCCATCACGTTGACGATCAGCGGAACGGGCAACTCGGCGAGCCGCGGCAGGTCCTCGGCGAGGAAACCGTGCAAGCCCTTGTTGGGCAGGCCGATCGAGTTGATCATGCCCGCCCCGAGCTCCCACAGCCGCGGCGGCGCGTTGCCCGCCCGCGGCTCCCCCGTCACCGTCTTGGTGACGTATGCCGAGAAGGGGAAGGCGTCGAGCAGCGCGTCGCCGAAGGCGCGGCGGGCGGCGATCGCGTCGAAGGTCCCCGAGGCGTTGACCACGGGGTGGGCGAGCTCGATGCCGAGGAAGTCAATGGGCATGGACGGCCTCCAGATCTGCGGCGTCGAGCACCGGGCCGTCGACGCACAGCCGGACGTAGTTCCCGCCACGCACGGGCACCACGCAGCCGAAGCACGCGCCGAACCCGCAGGCCATCCCGGCCTCGAGCGCGAGCTGCGCCGGCACCCCCAGCTCCTCGCACAGCGCGCGCACCGCCTCCAACATCAGCGGCGGGCCGCACGCGTACACCTCCGCGCGAGCATCGCAACCCAGCTCCGCCCGCAGCAGATCCGTCACGTACCCGTGGTGGCCCACGGACCCATCGTCGGTCGCCACGCGCGCGTCGCGCAGCAGCGTCGCGCCCTCGGCATGCGACGCGTCGCGGAAACCGAGCAGCACGAGTGCCGCCGCCCCGAGCTCGTCCTGGAGGATGGCGAGGGGCGCCGTCCCGACACCGCCGCCGACGAGCACCGGCCGTCGCGCGTCTCGCGCGGGTACGAACGGCCGGCCGAAGGGCCCGGCGAGCCATAGTCCGTCGCCCGGCGACAGCTCGCAGAGCCTCCGGGTGCCTGGACCCACGTCCTCGAGCATGAACTCGAGCACGCCGTCACGGGCACGCATCACGGAGAAGGCGCGCGGGAGGAAAGGTCGCTCGTCCTCCCCGCCGCCCCACCGCTCGGCGGCGGCGAGCATGTAGAACTGCCCGGCCCTCGGAGCCGTCTCGTCCGGCGCCTCGAGGACGACGTAGGCGCCGGCCTCGCGGCGTCCCGAGATCTCGACGCGCCGGCGCCCGAGCGGCGCCGTCACGCGGCCGGGACCCCGGCGCGCATGCCGTGGATCTCCTGCAGCGAGAGCACGGGCGCGGCGCCCTGGCGGCGGACGGCGATCGCGCGCGCGGCGGCCATCCCGCCCGAGATGGTCGTGATCGCCGGCACCCCGCGGGCCACGGCCGCGCGGCGGATCTCGTAACCGTCCGAGCGGGCGGCGGTGCCCGTCGGCGTGTTGATGACGAGGTCGACGTCGCCGGACTCGATCCTGTCGACGACGTGCGGGGAGCCTTCCTGGATCTTGTTGAGCCGCTCCACCGGGATGCCCATGCGCGCGATCGCCTGCGCGGTGCCCCCCGTCGCCACGATGCGGAAGCCGAGGTCGTAGAGCAGGGAGGCGATGCCCACCGCCGCGGGCTTGTCGGAGTCCGTGACCGTGACGAACACGGTTCCCTCGGTTGGCAGCGAGACGCCCGCAGCCGCCTGCGCCTTGGCGAACGCGGTCGGAAAGTCGTGGGCGACGCCCATGACCTCGCCCGTAGAGCGCATCTCCGGCCCGAGCAGCGCGTCGGATCCGTGGAAGCGGTCGAAGGGCAGGACGGCCTCTTTGACCGCGACGTGCTCGCCCATGCCGCCGTGACCTTCCTCTGGGAGGCCCATGTCGGCGAGCCGCTCCCCGAGCATCACCCGGCAGGCGACCTTGGCGAGCGGGATCCCGGTGGCCTTGGAGACGAAGGGCACGGTGCGCGAAGCACGCGGGTTGGCCTCGATCACCATGACGGCGTCCCGATGGATCGCGTACTGGATGTTGATCAACCCCACCGTGCCGAGCGCGAGCGCGATGCGCTCCGTGGTCTCACGGATCTCCTCGAGCGTGGAGGCGCCGAGCGAGTGCGGCGGCAGCACGCACGCCGAGTCGCCCGAGTGGATGCCGGCCTCCTCGACGTGCTGCATGATCCCGCCGATCCAGACCTGCTCGCCGTCGCAGATCGCGTCGACGTCGACCTCTATGGCGTTCTCGAGAAAGCGATCCAGGTAGATCTCGCCCTGCGGCCTCGTGCGCTCGAGGTAGTCGGCGAGGCCCTCATCGGAGTACACGATCTCCATCGCGCGACCGCCGAGGACGTAGCTCGGCCGCACGAGCAGCGGGAAGCCGACCTCGCCGGCCGCCGAGAGCGCCTGCTCGGGCGTCGCGGCCGTCGCGTACGGCGGCGCCTGGGCGCCGATCTCCGACAGCAGCGCCTGGAAGCGGGTCCGGTCCTCGGCGATGTCGATCGCGTCCACGGACGTGCCGAGCAGCGGGACGCCCGCGGCCTGGAGCCCGGCCGCCAGCCGCAGGGGCGTCTGGCCGCCGAACTGGACGATGACCCCCTCGGGCTTCTCGACCTCGACGACGCCGAGGACGTCCTCGAGCGTCAGCGGCTCGAAGTACAGCCGGTCCGAGGTGTCGTAGTCCGTGGAGACGGTCTCGGGGTTGCAGTTGACCATGACCGCGTCGCGGCCGGATGCGCGCACCGTCATCGCGGCGTGGACGCAGCAGTAGTCGAACTCGATGCCCTGGCCGATGCGGTTGGGACCCGAGCCGAGGATCATCACGCTCGGGCGATCGCCGCGGCGGACCTCGTGGGCGGCCACGCGCTCCCAGCCCGAGTAGAAGTACGGCGTCTGGGCGGCGAACTCCGCCGCGCAGGTGTCGACGGCGCGGAACGAGCGCTCGCCGGCGAACGGCGCCTCGGGGTCGAGCGCGAACGCCCGCATCTCTTCCAGAAACCACGGGTCGACCGAGGTGGCCGCGCGCACTGCCTCGACGCTCTCGCCGCGCCGGAACGCCTCGAGGAGGACGTCGTAGCGGTCGGCGCTGGGCGTCGCGAGGCGCTCGAGCAGGTCGCCCGTCAGGTCAGGTGCAGCATCGAGCTCGCGCGAGCGCATCGCCTTGCCGAAGGCCTGCTGAAACGTGCGCCCGATCGCCATCGCCTCCCCCACGCTCTTCATGTGCGTGGACAGCCGGGCGTCGACGCCGGGAAACTTCTCGAACGCGAACCGCGGCCACTTGACGACGACGTAGTCGATCGTGGGCTCGAAGCTCGCAGGGGTCGCCCGCGTGATGTCGTTGGGGATCTCGTCGAGCGTGTATCCCACGGCCAGGCGCGCGGCGATCTTGGCGATCGGGAACCCGGTGGCCTTCGACGCCAGCGCGCTCGAGCGCGAGACGCGCGGGTTCATCTCGATGATGATGATGTCCTCTGTCGCCGGGTTGACGGCGAACTGGACGTTGGAGCCGCCCGTCTCCACGCCGACGGCGCGGATCACGGCGATGGCCTGGTCGCGCAGGCGGTTGTACAGCCGGTCCGAGAGCGTCTGCTGCGGCGCGACCGTCACCGAGTCGCCCGTGTGGATGCCCATGGGGTCGATGTTCTCGATGGAGCAGACGACGACGACATTGTCGTTGCGGTCGCGCATCACCTCGAGCTCGAACTCGCCCCAGCCCAGCAGCGACTCGTCGATCAGGATCTGGCCGATCGGGCTGGCCGACAGCCCGCCGGAGACGATCGCCTGGTACTCCTCGCGGGTCCGGGCGATGCCGCCGCCGCGGCCACCCAGCGTGAAGGCCGGCCGGACGACGGCGGGGAGCCCGATCTCCTGCAGGCAGTCCATCGCGTCCTGCAGCGAGTGAGCGATGAAGTGCCGCGGCGTGCGCAGGCCGGCCGCCCGCATCGTGTCGTCGAAGAGCTCGCGGTCCTCCGCGCGATTGATGGCGTCGTAGTTCGCGCCGATCAACTCGACACCGAAGCGCTCGAGCGTCCCGTCGTCGGACAGTGCCTTGGCCAGGTTGAGCGCCGTCTGCCCGCCGAGCGTCGGCAGCAGCGCGTCGGGGCGCTCCTTTTCGATCACCTGGGCGACCGGGCCGGGAAGCAGCGGCTCGACGTACGTCGCCGTTGCGAACTCCGGGTCGGTCATGATCGTCGCCGGGTTGGAGTTGACGAGCACGACCTCGTAGCCCTCCTCGAGCAGGACCTTGCAGGCCTGCGCGCCCGAGTAGTCGAACTCCGCAGCCTGGCCGATGACGATGGGGCCGGAGCCGATGATCAGGATGGAGCGGATATCGGTGCGTCGGGGCATCTCGTGGGCGTTCCTTCGGGCACGTCGGGCGCAAAATCTCGGGCATGGTACGGGCGCGGCGACGCAATTCAACCACGTACGGCG
>Ga0136633_1003657_pt1 | contig 10034 bp, 9 predicted proteins | sample AntDrymeUQ832206_2_FD_105494 | JGI IMG/M metagenome (GOLD analysis project Ga0136633, IMG submission 105494) | Polar desert sand microbial communities from Dry Valleys, Antarctica - metaG UQ83 (22.06) | ecosystem: Environmental > Terrestrial > Soil > Desert | place: Antarctica: Dry Valley...
CGCCGAGCGGGGGATGATCACCCGGCCGTCGCTCGACGAAGTGCGGGCGTGGCGGCAGGCGGTCGATGCGGCTTTGCTCGGCGCGATCGACGATTTGCCGGCTGAATTGATCGAGCTGGGCCTGAACCACGAGCAGCAGCATCAGGAATTGATGGTGATGGACCTGACCGCAAGTTTCGCGGCCAACCCGCGGCCGGCCTTGTGGCAGAGCGAGCCCGCGCCGCCCGCCGCCTTGCCGCAACCCGTGCAATGGATCGAAGGCAAGACCGGCATTGCCGAGATTGGCCATCAAGGCGGCGCTTTCGCTTTCGATTGCGAAGGCCCACGCCACCGCGTCCTTCTCCATCCCCACGCGTTCGCCGATCGGCCGGTTACCAATGCCGACTGGCTCGGCTTCATCGAAGCGGGCGGCTATTCCGATCCCCTGCTCTGGCTGGCCGACGGCTGGGCCTGGGTGCAGGCGGAACGGATCGAGGCGCCGCTTTACTGGCTGCGAAGCGGCGCGGGCTGGAAGCGCTTTGGTCTCGACGGGATGCGCCCGCTCGATCTCGCCGCGCCGGTCTGTCACATCTCTTATTATGAAGCCGACGCTTATGCCCGCTGGGCTGGCGCGCGCCTGCCGACCGAGGCGGAATGGGAGGTCGCGGCGCAGGCGTTCGACCCCGCTTCCGGCAATCAGCTTGATGGCGCCGGTGCGGCCCGGCCCCTGCCTGGCGACGGCGGGGGTCTGCGCCAGATGTTCGGCGATGTCTGGGAATGGACCGGCAGCGCCTACCTTCCCTATCCCGGCTTCCGGCCCGCGACGGGCGCGGTCGGCGAATATAATGGCAAGTTCATGTGCTCCCAGATGGTCCTGAAGGGCGGTTGTTGCGCGACCCCGCGCGGCCATGTCCGGGGGAGCTATCGCAATTTCTTCTACCCCCATCAGCGCTGGATGTTCTCCGGCCTGCGCCTCGCCAAGGATCTGTGATGGACGCGCTGACCGTCGTGACCCAGGCCGATCCGGCCTTTCGCGCCGACGTGCTGGCTGGCCTCGCCGCGCCGATCCCTGCCATTCCGGCACGCTGGCTCTACGACCGGCGCGGCTCGGAATTATTCGAGGCCATCACGCAGCTTCCCGAATATTATCCGACCCGCACCGAGACCGCGTTGCTGGAGCGGCATAGCGGCGACATCGCCGCTTTGGTCGGAAGCGGCGAGGCGGTGGTCGAGTTCGGTTCGGGCTCCTCGGCCAAGACGCCGATCCTGCTCCGCGCCGTCGCCCCGGCCGCTTATGTGCCGATCGACATCAGCGGCGATTTCCTGCGCGAATCCGCCGTGGCGCTGACGTCCGAATTCCCGTCTTTGCCTGTGCACCCGGTCGAGGCCGATTTCATGCGGCCCATCCAATTGCCGGACCAGATCGCGATCCTGCCCAAGCTCGGCTTCTTTCCCGGCTCGACGATCGGCAACCTCGTCCCGCGCAGCGCGGTCGACCTCCTGCGCGCGATGAAGGAGACGCTGGGCGACGGATCGCGGCTGGTGATCGGCATGGACCGGATCAAGCCGGTGGAGGTGCTGCTCGCCGCTTATGACGACCCGGCGGGCGTCACGGCCGAATTCAACCTCAACCTGCTCCACCGCATCAACGCCGAACTTGAGGGCGACATTCCGGTGGAAGGCTTCCGGCACAAGGCGATCTGGAATGACGAGATGAGCCGGATCGAAATGCATCTGGACGCGACGCGCGATGCCGCCTTCACCGTCTCCGACCGCCGCTTCGCCTTTGCGAAGGGCGCGACGATCCACACCGAGAACAGCCACAAATATGGTCATCGCGACAGCCGGCTCCTGCTACGCGCGGCCGGCTGGGGCGTAGTGGCGGAATGGACCGACGAGCGGCAATGGTTTTCCATCATCCTCGCCGAAGCCGAGCCGCCGCGTTGGGCGCCTTAAGGGGCCGCCATTGCCCGTCACGCCCCCCATCGCTAGATGCGGGGCGATTTCGCGGGGAGTGATGCGTGACCTTGGCTTTGTTCGGTATCGTGGAGCTACTGCTGCGGGTGGCGATGTATATCATCATCCTGCAGGCGATCCTGTCATGGCTGGTCGCCTTTAACGTGATCAACACGCACAATGATTTCGTCCGCTCCTTCCTGAACGCGCTCAATCGCATCACCGAGCCGCTCTACCGGCCGTTCCGCCGCATCCTGCCCGATTTCGGCGGCCTCGATTTCTCGCCGATGATCGTGCTGCTGCTGATCATCATCGTGAAGGATTATCTGCTTCCGGGCGCAATGTTGTCGCTGACGCAGTGAAGCGCAAATGACCGCCGAGCGCATCGACGGGAAGGCATTCGCAGCGGCGCTGCGCGGTCGCATAGCCGCGGCCGTCCCCGCTTTCGTCGCCGCGGCTGGCCGCGCGCCGGGCCTCGCCGTCGTGCTGGTCGGCGCCGATCCGGCGAGCGAGGTCTATGTCCGCTCCAAGGGGAAGGCGACGCGCGAGGCGGGGATGGAGAGTTTCGAGCATCGCCTGCCCGCCGACGCGACAACGGCCCAACTGATAGACCTCATCGAGACGCTCGACGAAGACGACGCGGTCGACGGAATCCTTGTCCAGCTGCCTTTGCCGCCTCGGCTCAACGAGGCGGCGGTGATTTTGGCGATCAATGCGGCCAAGGATGTAGACGGTTTCCATGTCGTCAATGCGGGACGCTTGGCGGTGGGCGAGGAAGGGCTTGTGCCCTGCACGCCGCTCGGCTGCCTGATGCTGCTCAAGGACCGGCTGGGCGATCTTTCGGGCCTCGAAGCGGTGGTGATCGGCCGCTCCAACATCGTGGGCAAGCCGCTGGCGCAGCTCCTCCTCAAGGAGAGTTGCACTGTGACGATCGCGCACAGCCGCACCCGCGACCTGCCGGCCGTCGTCCGGCGCGCCGACATCGTCGTCGCCGCCGTCGGCCGGCCCGAAATGGTGAAGGGCGACTGGCTCAAACCGGGAGCAACGGTGATCGACGTCGGCATCAACCGTGTCGACGCCGGAGAGGGCAAGACGCGTCTGGTCGGCGATGTCGATTATGAGAGCGCCAACGCGGTGGCCGGAGCGATGACGCCGGTGCCGGGCGGGGTCGGCCCAATGACCATCGCGGTGCTCTTGCGCAACACCCTCGTCGCGGCCCATGCCCGAGCCGGCCTCGCGCCACCGGAGGGTCTGTGACTGAACTCTTCGTCTCCGCCTTCGTCACCTTCCTGGTGGTGATCGACCCGCCGGGCTGCGCGCCGATCTTCGCCGGGCTGACCCGCGAGGCCACGGCCGCGCACCGCCGGAGCATGGCGATCCGCTCGGTGCTGATCGCCTCCGGCATTCTGCTTTTCTTCGCCCTGCTCGGCGAGGACCTGCTCAGCGCGCTCGGCGTGTCGCTAAGCGCCTTCCGCATTTCCGGCGGCATCATGCTCTTCCTGATTGCGATCGACATGGTCTTCGAGAAACGGACCGAGCGGCGTGAGAACCGCGCGGAGGAAGTCGCCTCGCGCGAAGTCGAGGACGTTTCGGTCTTCCCGATGGCGATCCCGATGATCGCCGGCCCGGGCTCGATCGCCTCGGCGATGCTTTTGACCGCGCGCGCCGACGGCTTGGGCGAGACGCTGACCGTGCTCGGGGCACTGCTCGCGACCTTGTTGCTGACGCTGATCGCCCTGCTCGCCGCCGGGCCGCTGATGCGCCTGCTCGGTCACAAGATGGAGGCGATGATCACGCGCCTGCTCGGCGTCATCCTCGCCGCTTTGGCCGTTCAGTTCGTCATCGACGGCATCGAGCGCAGTTTCAGCTGACTACCCGGTACATCCGGTAGGGCGAGTCCGGGCCGAGATCGATCGGCCTGAGCCAGTTCGGCACCCGCCCATCCTGGAGCTGGGCGTAAAAGCCCTGCGGCGCCTCGGCGCGGTAGATCGTCGATTCCGACAGATAGGGACAGATCAGGACGTAATCGATCCGGTAGCGCCGCACCGTGGCCAGCGCGTTGGCGACGTCGCCGCGCCAGGCATGCATGATGTCGATGATCTGCTGCCCGTTGCGATGATAGGGGCCGGCGATCGCATTATGCGGCGTCACCGTAATCAGCCGCGGGCCGAGATCGACGAAGGTCAGCACATTGCCGCGCGGCTGCAGCGCCACCGGCCGCAGCGATGACAGCATCGGGCAGCGCCAGTTGGCGAGATTGACCTTGCGGCGATACTCGCTGTTCGGCTCCTGCGGCTGGAGGCTGACCAGATAGGAGGTGGCGACGCCGGACACGATCAGGAAGGCGCCGACCACGCCGACCACGCGCACGATCATGCTCTTCTGCGCCTGCACCCAGAGGATCGCCGCCCAAGCCAGAGCGGTCGCGCCGGGGATCGACAGGAGCTGCGCCGCCGGGCCGGCCCGGGTCTGCCAGAGCAAGAGCGCGGCGGCGAGCAAGGCGGGCAGCGTGATCGAGGCCCAGGGCGCGAGCTTCTCCCAGTCGCGCCGGTGCGTCCACAGCATGAGGGCATAGCCGATCAATCCGGCGATCGGCAGCGTGACGATCTGCACGGTCGTGTCGAGGCCGTGCGCATAGACCGGCATCGCCTCCCGCACCTTGCTGAGCCAAAGCCGCTCGAGCTCAGGCGAGGAGCGCTCCAGCCGGCCGACGCAATCGGGCCAGACCAGGATGAAAGCGGTGGCGAGCAATGCTCCTGCCAGCGTCGCACACGCCAGCCGCAGCCAGAGCACGCGCGGGCTGAAACTGGCCAGCCCGACTGCGATGGCGCCGGCGGCGAGCATCGCCGAGAGCCAGACCGGGGAGAGCGCATCGCAGACGGGCGCGCGATTGTCGTAGGAGGCGAAGAGCAGAAAGCCGAGCGCGCAGCCGCCGGCGAGCGCCCCGCCATAAGCGAAGAGCCGCCGCGCATCAGCCGCATCCCAAATCCAGCGCAAGGCCAGCGCCGCGCCCATCAAGGCGAAATAGAGGAGCATTTCGAGGCCGATGGTCAGCGAGACGGCGGTCGCAGCGCCGAGGATCGCGCCGCCGCGCGCCCGCTTCGGATCGGTCAGCGCCATCATGCCGATCCCCAGCATGGCGAGCTGCCAGCCATGGTGATCGATGCGCAGCGGCGTCCACATGCCGCGCACCGAGCCGCCGCAGACCAGCAAAGCGATGGCGATCGCAAAGGCCGGCGGCGCGATCAACCGCCGTGCCGCCACCGCCACCGCCGCCATCGCGACACCCATGGGCAGCATCGGCGCCACCGCCACCGCCGCCTGCTCCGCCGTCGCGCCGCCGAAGAAGGGCGTGAGCAACAGCTTGATCGCGGCGATCGGCAGATCGACGAGGCGCGACCAGTGGATGTCCGCGCCGCCCGGCGGGTTCAGCCGATATTGCCGAAGGTCATACCAGGGCGCGCCTTCGAGCAGGCCACGCACCTGCATCATGCGCATATTGTCGTCGGTGTCGCCGAGGGCGAACATCCGCACCCCATCCCAGCGATCGAAGAGCATGTAACCCGCCACCGCGAGCCAGAAAATCAGCGTGAGCCAGCGCCAATGCTTCTCCGCCCACGCCCCCAATTCCATCCGTACGCCCTTCCCAACCTGCCCGACGGTCATTAGTCGCTTGCCCGTAAAGGACAACAGGAGGCCGCGCGCGGCTCATGACTCAGGCCAGCGCGTTCAGGACATTGTTCGGGCAGCTCATCCGGTTCGGGCTGGTCGGCGGCTTCGTCACCGGCCTCTACGCCCTCGTTTATTCGCCGCTCGCCAAGTTCGAGCTGACCTCGCCGCAGGTCGCTAACCTGTGCGGCTATTTCGTCGCGATGGTGACCGGATACGTGCTGCACAGCCGCTGGAGCTTTCGCGGCCATGGCGAGCGCGACAATGCGGCGCGCACCACCGGCCGCTTCTTCATCGTCAGCCTCGTCAGCCTCGCGCTCAACGCCTTCTTCGTCTTCTTTCTGACCGATCCCCGAATGGCGGGAGGGCCCTGGTGGTGGCCGCTCATCCCGATCCTGTTCGTCACGCCGCTCGTCACCTTCACCCTCAACCGCAAATGGGTGTTCGGCTGATGGAACGCATCGTCTATGATCGCATGGCCGAGCTCGACCAGGTCCATTGGTGGTATCGGGCGCGGCGTGAGATCCTCTCCACATTGATCGCGCGCGAGATTGCCCTGCCGCCGGAGGCCCGCATCCTCGAAGTCGGCTGCGGCACCGGCCACAATCTCGAAATGCTGCGCCGCTTCGGCCGGGTCGACGGCATCGAGGTCGATCCGGCGGCGCGCGAGATGGCCGCCGCGCGGCTCGGCCAGCCGATCCTCGACGCACCCTTGCCCGCTTTGCCCGGCATCGCCGACGGCGCCTATGACATGATCGCGATCCTCGACGTGATCGAGCATGTCGAGGAGGATGTCGCGGGGATGCGCGCGCTCGCCGCCAAGCTGAAGCCCGGCGGCAAGATATTGATCACCGTGCCGGCCTTCCCCTTCATGTGGAGCGCGCACGATGTCGTGAACCACCACAAGCGCCGCTACACCAAGCGCACGCTCAGGGCGCTCGTCGGCGACGCCGGCCTGAAGCTCGAAATGATGAGCTGGTTCAACAGCCTGCTCTTCCCGCTCGCCGCCACGGCGCGGCTGGCGGGGCGCGTCACCGGCAAGGAAGACAGCGACGACAGCCTGCCGCCGAAGCCGGTCAACCGGCTGTTCGAATGGACTTTCGGGCTTGAGCGTTACGCCTTGGGGCGCTTGCCCTTCCCGCCCGGCGTCTCTTTGGTGGCGATCGCTTCGGCCTGAGGTTCGGCGACATGGCCGAGGCTCGGGCTGCCGCCCGGCCGGCCGGCGATTTCCGAGACGATGTAGAGCGGGCGGCGCTTCGCTTCGATGTAGAGCCGGCCGAGATACTCGCCGATCATGCCGAGCACGAACATTTGCACCGCGCCGAGCACCACGACCACCAGCATCAATGACGTCCAGCCTTCGACCGCGCTGCCGGTGAAAAAGCCGATGCCGATATAGATGAAGAGCAGGATCGACGCGGCGACCAGCCACAGGCCGACATGGCTGGCGAGCCTGAGTGGCGCGGTCGAAAAGCCCGTCACCGCATCAAGCGCGAGGCGCATCATCTTGGCGAGCGGATAATTGGTCTCGCCGGCATGGCGCTCAGCCCGGTCATAGGCGATCGGCACCTGGCGGAAGCCCACCCAGGCGACCATGCCGCGGATGAAGCGCGCCTGTTCGGGCAGCGCGAGCAGGGCATCGAGCGCGCGGCGGCTCATCAGCCGAAAATCGCCGGTGTCGCGCGGAATGTCGATATCGGCGAGCCGCGAGAGCAAGCGGTAGAAGAGCTTGGCCGTGCCGCGCTTGAAGGCGGTCTCGCCGGCCCGCGCCTTGCGGACGGCATAGACGACGTCGGCGCTCTGCCGGTCCATCTCCGCCAGCATCGCGCCGAGCAGTTCGGGCGGGTCCTGAAGATCGGCGTCGATAATGAGGATGCGCTGACCGGAGCACAGATCGAGCCCCGCGGTGAGCGCGAGCTGGTGCCCATGATTGCGCGAGAGGTTGATCGCGACGAGGCGCGGGTCGCTCGCCGCCAGCTCCTGCATGATCGCCCAGGTGCGGTCTCGCGACCCGTCGTTGATGAGGACGATCTCATAGCCCTCGCCCACCGCCGCCTGCGCGGCACGGGTGAGGCGGCCGTGCAGCTCGCCGAGGCAAGCCTCTTCATTGTAGCAAGGCACGACGATCGAAAGCGGCAGAGCGGACATCAAATTCTCGTTGGCGTGGTCGGCGGCTCCGGTTGCCGGCGATCGACCACCCTATAGAGGACGCTCGTCCCGTCGCGCCAGAGTGGCTGGAGTCCGCGCGTGAGGTTCACGTCATATTCGGGCGGGTCGATCAGCCAGACATAGTCGAAGCCGGCGCGCGGGAAGCGGGCCAGCGCCTGATCGATCGTCCGCCACGGCTCATGCCGGCAGCGCACCCGGGTGACGACTTGGCTGGCGTCAATCACGAAGGCGGCGCCCGGATTATAGCGGACGGAGAGCAATTGCGCGCCGGCGAGCGCCCATTGATCGTTCGAAAAGGCCTCTCGCCGCGAAATGGCGAGCGCGGGCAGATGAAGCAGGCGCGACATCGCCCAATCCTCGGTGCAGGGGCGCCCGATGAAGCTCACCATCCGTGCTCCGTAGGGAACATGGGCAAGGGCGGCGAGCTCGCGGTCGTAGCGCTGATCGTAAAGCGTCGTGCTGATTGTCGTCGCGGCGGTGCGGACGCAGAAGAAGGCCATGCCGGCGATGCCGAAGGCAGTGACGAAGGGGCGGGGCGCCGTCGGCGGAAAGCGGATCGCGATCAAGGCGATGGCGAAGAGATAGGGCGCGAGGCGCATATCGGCATAAGCCGAGCCGAAAATGATGCGCGGAAGCAGGAAGAAGACGAGGGTGAGGAAGAGCGCCGAGGCGCCGAGGTTGCGCGAATAAGAGAGGTTGCGATTGCCCCAGACCAAGGTGAGCACGAGGACGGCGAGGCCCAGCGAGGCGATATCGAACCAGATCCAGCGGTCGCGCAGCGCCATGAACAGCCATTGGAATTTGGCGCTCCAGTTGAACCAGTCGCCGGTGACGCCGCCCGCCTCGCTGCGCCAGTAAATCATCAGCAGGAACGGGCCGCACATCGACAGGCAGTGGAGGCCGGAGCGGAAGGCGGCGCGGAAATAAGAGCCGCCGCGGTCGTGCTGGCGGACCAGTTCGGCCGAGAAAGCGAGGGCGCCGAGCGTCCCCCAGCCGAAGGCATGGGCGACCCAGAGGATCCCCGAAATGGGCACGAACAAAGCCGCGCGCAGCCGCGTCCGGCCCAGCCGGCCGAGCCTCAGCCAGAGCGCGAAGGCGTTGAGCGCCAGTGCCATCGCCAAAGCGAAGTTCACGAAGCCGAAAAGAAAGGGGTAATTGTAAGCGAAGGGCAGAGCGAAGAGCGTGGTGGGCGGGATTCGGCCGTGCACCTCGAACGCGACCCAGAGCAGGCCGGCGGCGGTGAGCGGCGGAATGATCAGCACGATCAGCTTCACCGCCGGCTCGAGCCCGATCAGCGGCGCGAGCAATTGAACGAGCAGATCGACGCCGAGATTGCCGATCAGCCGCCACTCATAATGATAATATTGCTGGAGCGGCGCCGAGCTGTCGAGATCGAGCTGGACGCGGTAGCGGCCGATATGGCCGGGCAGATCGACCAGCGGCGCGACGTCCGGCCAGAAGAGCGGCAGGGCGCTGGCGAAAACCAGCGCCGCGAGCACGACCGGATGCTCCCATAACGGGCGGGGCTCGCCGGCCCCTCGCGGCAGAAAATAGCCCTGTTGCACGCCCCTAAACGCCCAAGCCCCGGTTCCCGCGCGGCCTTCCCGAACTGATCGAGCCTTGCAAGGGGAAAATGGCCGTTTCTATTCCGCGGCGAGGTGCCAGGCGGGCGCTTTGTCCGCGTCGCGCAGCCGGGCCGACTCCTCGTACATATAGTCGCGGGTCATCGGGATGGCGTCGCGCCTTTTGGTATATTGCAGCTGCCAGTTGACCAGGCCGCCATAGCGGAACGCCGCTTCGGCGCCGGCCAGATAGAATTGCCACATGCGGAAGAAGCGCGCGTCATAGAGGGCGGTGATCTCTTCCTGATTCGCCATCGTCCGCGCATACCATTCCTCGAGCGTGTGGGCGTAATGGAAGCGCATCGCCTCGACGTCGGTGACGATCAGCTGGTTCTTCTCGGCCTCCGTGACCAGCTCGGACAAAGCGGGGATATAGCCGCCCGGGAAGATATATTTGCGCGTCCATTTGTCGGTATGGCCCGGCCCGCCCATGCGGCCGCAACAATGGGAGAACATCACCCCGTCGGGCTTCAGCAGTTCGTGCGTCTTCTTGAAGAAACCCGGATAATGGGGCGTGCCGAGATGCTCGATCAGGCCGACGCTGGTGATCCGGTCGAACTGGCCCTCGACGTCGCGATAATCCTTGAGCTCGAACTTCACGCGATCGGAGACGCCAAGCGCGCGGGCGCGCTCGTTCGA
>Ga0136633_1003658_pt1 | contig 10033 bp, 8 predicted proteins | sample AntDrymeUQ832206_2_FD_105494 | JGI IMG/M metagenome (GOLD analysis project Ga0136633, IMG submission 105494) | Polar desert sand microbial communities from Dry Valleys, Antarctica - metaG UQ83 (22.06) | ecosystem: Environmental > Terrestrial > Soil > Desert | place: Antarctica: Dry Valley...
ATCGTGCGCAAGGACGGCACCGTCACCGCCGGCAACGCGTCGGGCGTCAACGACGGCGCGGCGGCGCTGATCGTCGCATCGGAAGAAGCGGCGAAACGCAACGGTCTCACACCACGTGCGCGCATTCTCGGCGGCGCCGTCGCCGGTGTGCCGCCGCGGATCATGGGCATCGGCCCCGCGCCGGCCTCGCAAAAGCTGTTGAAGCGACTCGGCCTCGCCATCGGCGACATAAACGTGATCGAACTCAACGAAGCCTTCGCCGCACAAGGGCTGGCGGTGTTGCGCCAGCTTGGGCTCCCCGATGACCCGCCGCACGTGAACCCCAACGGCGGCGCAATCGCATTGGGCCACCCGCTCGGTATGTCGGGCGCGCGCCTCGCGCTGACCGCGACTGAGGAATTGCAGCGGACCGGCGGCCGCTATGCCCTCGCAACTATGTGCATCGGTGTCGGCCAGGGCATTGCGCTCGCGCTGGAACGCGTGTGAACGACGAAACCGCGATCATGGCCGTGCTGGCCGACGTCCCCGACCCCGAAATCCCGGCGGTGTCGGTGCTCGACCTCGGCATCGTCCGCGGGGTCGAGGACGGCAAGGTGATCGTCACCCCGACATACTCGGGCTGCCCGGCGACCCTGTACATCGAGCAATCGATCCGCGCCGCGCTCGACGCTGCCGGCTTCCGCGCGGTCGGCATCGAAACCCGCCTCGCGCCGCCGTGGACGACCGACTGGATCAGCGACGCCGGCAAGGCCAAGCTCGCCGCCTACGGCATCGCGCCGCCCGATTTGGCGAAAGCCGCGACCTGCCCGCAATGTGGCTCGACCGCCACCGAGGAGGTCAGCCGCTTCGGCTCGACCCCGTGCAAGGCGCAGTGGCGCTGCACCTCGTGCTTGGAGCCGTTCGACCGCTTCAAGTGCCACTAGCGAAGCTAGTGCCCCTGCGAAGGCACAAACTCAGCCGCACTGCGCGCGGTGCAACAGCTTGTGGTCGGCGAGCACCAGCGCGACCATCGCCGCGATCACCGGCGCGCCGCGGATCGCGACGCACGGGTCGTGCCGCCCCTTGATGCCGATGCTTGACGTCGGCTTGAACCCCGCTCGCACGACGATCGGCCGGCCGGTCGAGATTCCCCCGTCGATCCCGCTCCGCTCCATGCCGTCGCGGTTTTCGCTGCCCTCCAGCCGCGCCGCGCCAAACCCTTCGCCGATCTCGATGCCCTTGACCGCATTGACCCCCATGCACGCCGCGGCGAGCGCGGCGTCGAGCTTGGCATAGACTGGCGCCCCCCAGCCCGCCGGCACGCCCTCGGCCACGCACTCGACCACCCCGCCCAGCGGTCGCCGGCCTCGCGCACCGCTTCGAGCAGCGAGTCCCACCGCGCGTCGTCGCGCTCGCCGCCAATCTCGACCAGTCGTGCCGCGATCGCCACCTCGGGGATAACCAGCCGCGCCACCGCGCCCGCCGCTACCCTCGCAGCCGTCTCCCGCGCCGATGCGCGTCCGCCGCCGCGCGGGTCGCGGTGCCCGAATTTCTCCTGATAGCAAGGTCGGCATGTCCGGGCCGCAGCGGCAGGTTCGCATAATCCGCCGGCCGCGCATCGACATTGTCGATCATCAGGCTGATCGGCGTGCCCGTCGTCCGGCCCCCATAGACGCCCGACAGGATGAGGACCTGATCCGGTTCGGCGCGCGGGCTGGTGTGGGGCGACTTCCCCGGGCGCCGCTCATCGAGCCAGCGTTGCACCCACGCTTCGTCGAGCTCGAGCCCCGGCGGGCAGCCATCGACCACCGCGCCGATCGCCGGCCCGTGGCTTTCGCCTTAGGTGGTGAAGCGCAGCACATGGCCGAAACTATTCCAGCTCATCGATCTCGGCTCCAATCGACCGCATGACTTCGGCGAATACAGGAAAGCTGGTGGCGATCATCTCGGCCCCATCTACCGTCACCGGCCGCTCCGCCGCCAGCCCGAGCGTCAGCATGGCCATGGCGATGCGATGGTCGCCGCGGCTGCCGATGCTCGCCCCGCCCGGCACCGCGCCGCCACCGACGATCAGACTGTCGCCCTCGCTGCGCGCCGCCACTCCGCACGCGGTGAGCCCGGCGACGATCGCGGCCAGCCGGTCGCTTTCCTTGGTGCGCAGCTCGGCGAGGCCGTCGAAGCGGCTGGTGCCCGCAGCGAACGCGGCGGCGACCGCGATCAATGGATATTCGTCGATCATCGCCGGCACCCGGGTCGCGGGCAGGTGGATGCCGCGCAGCGGCCCGGCCGCGACCCGGACATCGCCGGTCCATTCGCCTGACTGCATCTGCCGGTCGGTGATGACGACTTCGGCTCCCATCGCCTTGAGCGCGTCGAGCAGGCCGATGCGCAGCGGATTGACCAGCACCCCCGGCGTCTCGACCGCCGAGCCCGGCAAGATCGACGCCGCGGTCCACACGAACGCCGCCGACGACGGGTCGCCGCCGATACGGATCGTGGTGCCGGTCAGCCGCCGTTGCCGGCCGAGACGGACTCGTCCGTCGGCAACTTCGACCGCGCAGCCGAATTCGCCCAGCATGATCTCGCCATGGTCGCGGCTGGGGTTGGGCTCGATCACCTCGACCTCGCCCTCGGCGCGCAGCCCCGCGAGCAGCACCGCCGTCTTAAGCTGCGCCGAGGCGAAGCGGTTGACGTGGGCGATCCCGTGCAAGGCGCCGCCGTGCAGCGTCAGCGGCAGATGCTCTTCCCCATCGATCCGCGTGCCCATTGCCTTGAGCGGCGCAATCAGCCGGTCCATCGGGCGCCTCCGCAAGGATGTGTCGCCGGTAAAGGTCGCGCGGAGCGCAAACCCTGCCGCCGCGCCCATCAAAAGCCGCGCCGTGCTGCCCGAATTGCCGCAGTCGATCGACGCCGGGGATCGCCATTCGCCGCCGACCACGCGCCACGCCTCGCCGTGCCGAACCTCGATGCCGAAGGCCCGCAACGCGCGCACCGTCGCCATCACGTCTTCGGATTCGAGCAGGCCGGCGATCCGCGTCTTCCCTTCGGCCAGCGCGCCGAGGATCAGAGCGCGATGAGAGATCGATTTGTCGCCCGGCACTTGCGCCACGCCGTGCAGCGGGCCGCTCGGCGAGGCGCGCAGCCTGCCGCTCATCGCTTGGCAAGCAGCGCGAGAAGCGCGAAGCTCGCTAGCCAATGCTCGCCCATATAATCGCCGGCGACGTGCGGCAGGGCCGCCTCAAGATGAATCCCGGCAGTTTCATCGCACACGGCCGACCGCTCGGCGTCGAGCAGACCCGATAGCTTCCGCCAGCACCAGACGCGGCTCAGATTGAGGCCGTCGAGATGGGCGATCTTGCCGTCGCTGCGGTCGCTGACTGTGGCCGGCGTAAACAATGTTGCCGGCTGGCGGGCGGCGAGACCCGGAAGGAGATCGTCGAACCACGGCGAGAATCCCTGCGGGTCGCAGCGCGCCATGCACAACGCCTCTATCAGCGTCGGCGAGAGGAAATCGTCGCCGCTCGGCTCCCACGCCTGGGCGTCGCGGTCGGCGCCGAACCAATCTCCGGCGCGGTCGCGGATCGCCCCGGCCAGGGGCGCGTCGAACGCCTCGGCCCAATCGAGCGCCAGCACCAGCGCGAAGGCGGTATTGAAATGGGTACCGGCGCGGATCGGGTAGGTCAGGATGGTCAGATACTGGCGCAGCCGTGTCGCAAAGGCGCGGGCCAGTGGTTCGAGCTCGGCGCCCCATTGCTCGTCGTGCCGTGTCGCTTCGAGATGCAGCGCAAGTAGCCAAGCCCACCCGTACGGCCGCTCGAAACCGGCCGACTGCGGCCGGTCGAGATAGGCCAGCTCGTCAGCAACCTTGCAGCCGATAAAGCTCGCGCTGGCGAGCGAATCGATCTCCGCGGCCTCGGCGATCTCCGGGAACAGCCGCCGCAGTGTCAGCAAGGTCCACCAGCCGTGGACGCAGCTGTGCCAGTCGAAGCTGCCGTAGAAAATCGGGTGCAGCACGCGCGGCGTTAGCGCGTCGTCGTCGCTTCCCAGCACATGGTCGAGCTTGTGCGGATATTCGCGCGCGACATGGCCCAGCGCGATGCGCGCGAACCGCCCTGCCAGATCCGCGTCGAGGCCGCTCACCGGAACGCCGCGAAATAGATGATCAATATGTTGAGAACGAGCAGTGGCAGCGCCGTCGCCACCTGCGCGCGGATCACGCCATATTGGTCCTTGAGCTCGAGCAGCGCCGCCGGGACCAGGTTGAAGTTGGCCGCCATCGGCGTCATCAGCGTCCCGCAGAACCCGGCCAGCATGCCGACCGCGCCAACCACCGCCGGGTCCCCGCCATAGCCGACGATCAGCAGCGGCACGCCGATCGCCGCCGCCATCACCGGGAAGGCGGCAAAGGCATTGCCCATGATCATCGTGAACAAAGCCATGCCGAGCCCGAACACGGCGACGGTGAGGAACACACTGCCCTCGGGGATCGCCTGCCGGGTCACGCCGCCGATGATGTCGCCGACCCCGGCCGCGGCGAACAGGACGCCGAGCGCGGCGAGCATCTGCGGCAATACCGCGGCCCAGCCAATCGCGTCGATCAGCCGCCGCCCTTCCTGCAACGGGGCGAGCGCCGGAGGGCGCAGCCAGGCGAAGATCGTCGCCAAGGCGATGAGCACGCCGAGCGCGAGGAAGACGTAAGTTTCGCGCTTGGCCTCGATCCAGCCGAGGCCGCCGATTGGCGTATAATTGTAGAGCAAGGTGCCGATTAGCGCCGTCACCGGTATGATCAGCGCCGGCAGGAACAGTCGGTTGCCGAGCCGCTGCGACCAGCCCTCGCGCTCCTCCGCGCCGGTCGTCGGCGGGCTCGACCGGCCGATCAGCCCGAACCCGGCGAGGCCGGCGAGGCCGAGCACGAGCAGCCCGTTGCCGAAGTCGCCGATGGCATCGCCGCCGAGCAGGCTCAGCGCCATCAGCCCCCAGAAAGCGGCATTGCCGAACCGCTTGGAGTGCGCGGTGTCGAGCGCCGAGAGCAAAGCGAATGCCGCGAACATCGCGCCGGCCAGCGCATACAGCCAGTGCATGGCGATCATGGCTTTTGGCCCAGTCGCCGGTCGAGCAGCAGCAGCCGCGCGCCGTGGATGAGGAAAGCGCAGATCGCCGACGGGATCGCCCACAGCGCCAGTTCGAGCGGAGAGAGATTATAGCCGTAGGTGACGAGCGTCTGCTGGATCAGCACAATCGAGCCGATGGCGAAGAAAATGTCTTCGCCGAAGAACAGGCCGACATTGTCGGTCGCCGCCGAATAAGCTTTCACCGTTTCCGCCGTCTCCTCGTCGAGCGTGCCATGCTGTTTCTCGGCCGCGGCGAGCGCCATCGGCGCGACCAGCGGCCGCACCGTTTGCGCATGGCCGGCGGTCGAGTGGAGCCCGATCGCGGCGGTCAGCTGGCGGTAGGCGAGGTAGAGGATCAGCAATCGCCCGGTGGTCGCCGATTTCAGTCCGCGGATCACGCTCGCCGCGCGCTGCTGCAGCCCGTGGCGCTCGAGCAGGCCGATCACTGGAAGCACTATCCACACGATGGCAATGATGCGGTTGTCGTTGAACGCCTTGCCGAAGGTCGAGACGACTTCGATCAGGTCCATCCCGCCGAGCAGCCCGGTGACGATCGCCGCCGCGGTGACGACCAGCATCGGATTGAGTTTCAGCGCGAAGCCGATGACGACCAAGGCAATGCCGAGCAGGGGCCAGTAATTCATGCCACGGTTCCGAACCCGCCGCCGCCCGGCGTCTCGATGACGAAGCGGTCGCCGTGCGCCATGTCGGCCGACGCGGTCGCGCTCAAATGCTCGACGCTGCCGTCGATGCGCTCGACCCAGTTGCGCCCCGGTTGCGCGTCGCCGCCGCCGGCGATTCCCCGGGGTGGCACGCGGCGGCGGTTGGCGAGGATGTTGGCGCGCATCGGCTCGAGGAAGGTCAACTCGCGCACCACTCCGTCGCCGCCATGATGTGCGCCAGTCCCGCCCGAGCCGCGCCGGATCGCAAACCGCTCGAGCCGCACCGGCAGCCGAGTCTCGAGTATCTCGGGGTCGGTCAGTCGGCTGTTGGTCATGTGGGTCTGCACCGCGTCGGTCCCGTCATGGTCGGGCCCCGCTCCGGAGCCGCCCGCGATGGTCTCATAATATTGGCGCGTCGCATCGCCGAACGTAAAATTGTTCATCGTCCCCTGGCTCGGCGCGAGACGGCCGGTGGCGGCGAACAAGGCGTCGGTGACGACCTGGCTGGTCTCGACATTGCCGGCGACCACCGCGGCCGGCCAGGCGGGCTTGAGCATCGACCCGTCGGGCACGATCAATTCGATCGGGCGCAGGCATCCGTCATTCATCGGAATCGCATCGTCGATCAATGTGCGCACGACGTACAGCGAGGCGGCACGGACGATCGAATATGGCGCGTTGAAATTGTCGCCGAGCTGGGCGCTGGTGCCGGTGAAATCGAACGTCGCCGAGCGCGCGGTCTTGTCGATGCGGATCGCGACGCGGACGTGGGCTTCATTGTCCATGGCATAGTCGAATTCCCCGTCGCCGAGCCGGTCGAGCAGCCGCCGCACCGACTCCTCGGCATTGGCGAGGACATGGCGCATGTAGGCGGCGACCGCCTCCGCGCCATAATCGCGGGCGGTTTCGGCGAGCCTCTCGGCTCCGCGCACGCAGGCGGCGAGCTGCGCCTTCAAATCGGCGATGTTGCGGTCCGGGTTGCGTGCCGGCCAGTCGCCCGCGCCAAGCACAGCGCGCATGTCGGCTTCCAGGAAGCGGCCCTCGTCGACCATCAGCTGGTTGTCGATCAGCACCCCTTCGTCTGCGATCGAGCGGCTGTCGGGCGGCATCGATCCGGGCGCGATCCCGCCAACGTCGGCATGGTGCCCGCGCGCGGCGACGAACGCGGACGGGACCGAGTCCTCGGCACCGTAAAACACCGGAACGATCACCGTGATGTCGGGCAGATGCGTGCCGCCGCGATAGGGGTCGTTAAGCACATAGGCATCGCCGCGGCGGATTCCGCGACCGTCGCGACCGCTCCCGCGCGACTCGATGATGGTGCGGATGCTTTCGCCCATCGATCCCAGATGCACCGGAATGTGCGGCGCATTGGCGATCAGCGCGCCGGTCGCGTCGAACAGGGCGCAGGAGAAATCGAGCCGCTCCTTGATGTTCACCGACGTCGCGGTCGATTGCAGCGCGACACCCATTTCCTCGGCGATGGCCATGAACAGATTGTTGAAAATCTCGAGCATCACCGGGTCGGCGTCGGTCCCCGCGGCGCGAGCACGAATGGCGGGGACAATGCGCGCCAGCACCAGCGTCCCGTCCTCCGCACGGACCGCCTCCCATCCGTCCTCCACCACCGTGGTCGACGTCGGATCGACGATCAGCGCCGGGCCCGCGATGCGTTGCCCCGCCGCAATGTCGGCGCGCAAATACAGAGGCCAGTTTCCAACCTCGCGCGGCTCGGCGCCCGCGCCCGGCGGCTGGGTATAATCGTGCTGCGCCTCTGCCGTGCCCACGGCCTCGACCACCAGCGCATCGACGATCAGTTCAACCTCGACGGCGAAGCCGAAGCGCTTGCGATGCAGCGCGGCGAATTCCGCCCGCATCGCCTCGGGTTCGCCAAGGTCAATCTCGATCGCCGTGTCGCTGCCCATAGTGCGCAACCGCGCGCGCCGGAGCAGGCGCGCGGCGTCCACGCCCTGGCTCGACAGCGCCGCGAGTGCCGCGGTCTCGAGCGCCGCGAGGTCGGCCGACAGATCGTCGCCGAGCGGCTTCAGCGCGCTCGCCTCGCGGATCGCCTTTACCTCGGCCCGACCGATTCCATACGCCGACAGCAGGCCCGCTAGCGGATGGATGAGGATGCGCTCCATGCCGAGCGAGTCGGCGACTCGGCAAGCGTGCTGGCCGCCGGCACCGCCGAAGCAGGCGAGGGCGTAGCGCGTCACATCGTGCCCGCGCGCGATCGAGATCTTGCGGATGGCGTTGGCCATATTGTCGACCGCGATGGTCAGAAAACCCTCGGCAATCGCGCCGGGCGTGAGCCGATGCCCAAGCGCCTCTGCCACTTCGGCCAGGCGCGCCTGCGCCGCGTCCGGGTCGAGGGGCTGGTCGCCATTGTCGCCGAACACCGCCGGGAAAAAACTGGGCACGATGCGGCCCAGGACAAGATTGCAGTCGGTCACCGTCAGCGGCCCGCCGCCGCGATAGCAGGCCGGCCCGGGAGTGGCGCCGGCCGATTGCGGGCCGACGCGAAAGCGCATGCCGTCGAACCGGCATACCGATCCGCCGCCCGCCGCGACGGTGTGGATGTGCATCATCGGTGCGCGGATGCGCACACCGGCGACGACGCTTTCCTCGGCCAGTTCGAAGCGCCCGGCATAATGGGACACGTCGGTCGAGGTGCCGCCCATGTCGAAACCGATCAGCCGCTCGCCCTCATGCTCCGCCGAGGCCGCGACCATGCCGACCACGCCGCCGGCCGGGCCGGACAGGATCGCGTCCTTGCCGCGAAACGCGCGGGCGTCGGTCAATCCCCCGTTCGACTGCATGAACTTGAGCGCGGTACCGGCGCCGAGCCCGGCCGCGACCCGATCGATGTAGCGCGACAGGATGGGCGACAGATAGGCATCCACTACCGTCGTGTCGCCGCGCCCGATCAGCTTGATCAGCGGTGCCACTTCATGGCTTACCGAGACTTGAGCGAACCCGAGTTTGCGAGCGATCTTCGCCAGCCGCTCCTCATGCTCGGTGAACCGCCACCCGTGCATCAGCACGATCGCCAGCGAGTCGATCCCGCTCGCGCGCGCCGCCGCCAGCGCCGTCTCTGCCGCCGTCTCGTCGAGCGGGGTGACCACCGCGCCGTCGGCGCCGACCCGTTCGCCGATCTCGACCACCATTTCGTACGGCTGTTCGGGCAGAACGATGTGCCGTGCGAAGATATCGGGCCGCGCCTGGTAGCCGATGAGCAAGGCATCGCCGAAGCCGCGGGTGATCGCGAGGGCCACGCGCGCGCCCTTGCGCTCGAGCAGGGCATTGGTGGCGACGGTGGTGCCCATCCGCACCTCGCCGACCACGCCGCCATGCGCGGCGACCAGGCGCCCGATCCCCTCCAGCGCCGCATCATCGTAGCGGCCGGGGTCGTCGGAGAGCAATTTGGAGATGTGGAACCGGCCGTCGGGCCCGCGGGCGACAATGTCGGTAAACGTCCCGCCGCGATCGATCGCGAATGTCCAGCCGTGTGCCACGCGCCCTTCAAGCAGAACGGCGTCGGCGGCTCAACGCCATTGGCTTTCCGTCACATTCTTCCTTCCCGGATAATAGTTGGGGTAAGGGTTGAGACTATCGCGCGATCAAGCGTTTAGCCTTGACCAAGGATATTGCCGACTCCCCACAATGGCCCATGAAGCGAATCTCCCTCCGGCCAAGCGGCTCAAGGCATTGACCGCAGTTGTCGTCCTGCATGCGGCGCTATTGTTCCTGGTGCTTGCGATACGGGTGACAACCCCGCCTCCGCCGAAAATCAGCTCGATGTCGGTGTTCGCGCTCACCGCCGCGCCCGCGCCGCCGGTCGCGCCCGTTCCGCCCAAGTCGTTGAGCAAATTGCTTGACGAGCTGCGCCCGCCGCCGACGCCCGCTCCGCCGAACGACATCAATGCGAGGGGAACGCCCGCCACCGGATGCACGACTCTGGACGGAGTCGTGCAAGCGCTGCTCGCCAATCCCTCAGCAGTGTCGTCGGTCCTCAACGCCCCACCCGAAACGCGCTCGATCGCCGAAGCCATCGTCATCTGGAATGCCGGGTGGAGCGAAGCCGCGACGACCATGGACGCGCCGCTTGCGCCGGTTCGCGAGTCGGTCCGACAAACCCTCGCTGAGGTCGATGAGGCCTGTCTTGACGAGCAGCTCGCCGGCCCCCGGCTGGTGCCGATCCCGGCTGGGAGCGGGCCCATGTTCCTGGTGTTCGGGTCAGGCCGGTGGAGCTGGCGGCAGCTGCTGATCGATCCCCCCACC
>Ga0136633_1003659_pt1 | contig 10032 bp, 13 predicted proteins | sample AntDrymeUQ832206_2_FD_105494 | JGI IMG/M metagenome (GOLD analysis project Ga0136633, IMG submission 105494) | Polar desert sand microbial communities from Dry Valleys, Antarctica - metaG UQ83 (22.06) | ecosystem: Environmental > Terrestrial > Soil > Desert | place: Antarctica: Dry Valley...
CGAGCTCGGCCCACTCCTGTGGGCCAAGGGCGACGAGTTCAGCAGCGCCAAACAGGCTTAGCCAAACCCTCCGGCGCAACGCCGGAGGCCAACCAAAAGGAGTCATGGCGCAATGCCTGACGAACCCGTACCCCCGCCCGCCCCCACTACCCCGCCGCCCGCACCGCCGGCCACGCCACCCGCAACGGGTGACGACCTCGGCGACGCCGGCAAGCAGGCCCTCGACCGCATGAAGGCCGAACGGACCGAGGCACAGAAGACCGCCAAGAAGGCCCAGGCCGAGCTAGAGCAGCTACGGGCGGCCTCCATGAGCGAGCAGGAGAAGGCGGTCAAGGAAGCCGAGGCACGGGGTCGTGCTGCGACGGTCGCCGAGTTCGGCAGCCGCCTTGTCGACGCCGAGTTCCGTAGCCTCACCGTCGGTCGTGTCCTCACCCCGGACGCACTCCTCTCCTTTGACCGGTCGACCTTCCTGAGCGACGACGGCCAGGTCAGCCGAGACGACCTCAAAACCTGGGTCGAGGCCAACTCGTCGGAGGTCGGGAACCCCCGACCAACAGGTAACGCAGACCAGGGCGCCCGAGGCGCCCCGCTCCCTACAGACGCTCGAAGCGCAGACCTTGCGCAGATCGAGAAGGACATGGCGGCAGGTCGCCGCCGGTAACCAACCCCCCCGAAGCGTCGCTGAGGGGCCAACCGAAAGGAAGTACCCCTCATGGCGATGACTCTCGCCGAAGCACAGAGCGTTGCCCCCGACCCCCGCCTCCCCGGCGTGCTCAGGGTGCTCCAGACGTCCAGCATCCTCAACCGCACCCCGTTCGAGGCAGTCGAGGGCGGTGCGTTCTCCTACAACCAGGAGGCCACCCTCCCCGCCGCCGCGTTCCGGGCCGTCAACGCCGGCTACACCGAGTCGACGGGCACGTTCGCTACAGCGACCGAGTCACTGGTCATCCTCGGCGGCGACTACGTGGTCGACCGGTTCCTCGAGCAGACCAGCGTCGGCTCGATCCCGAGCCTCGTCGCCGCCCAGCGCGACCTGAAGGCCCGCTCGATCTCCGCGAAGTACGGTGACGCCTTCATCAACGGCGACACCGCCGTCGATGCCAACAGCTTCGACGGCTTGAAGAAGCGGATCACCGGTTCGCAGGTCATCAGCTCCGGCGCGAACGGCGCGGCGATGAACACCGACGACACCACCCGCAGGGCCTTCCTCGATCGACTCGACGCACTCCTGGCACTCGTTCCTGGTGCCGACGCCATCTACGCCAACGCCGCGGTGATCGCCCTCCTGCGGACGGTGTTCCGCAACGTGACGATCAACACCTACACCATCGACACGCTCACCGGCACCCCCATCGAGGTGCCGACCTGGCAGGGCGTCCCGATCCTCGACGCCGGGGTGAAGGCCGACCAGACCAACGTGATCCCGCAGACGGAGACGGCCGGGGCCAGCACCGTCACCTCCTCGATCTACGCCGTGAACTACACGACGAACGAAAACGAGACGGGCGTGATGGGCATCACGAACGGTGGACTGCAGGTCGATCCGCCCCGCCAGCTGGAGACGAAGCCGTCGTGGCTCGGCCGCATCGAGTTCTACACCGGCCTCGCGGTCATCGGGGCCCAGCCTGCTGCCCGCCTGTCCGGCGTCATCGCGGCCTAGATGGCCGGCGTCATCGCCGCCTAACCAGAAGGAGCATCCATGTCCGCATCGACCCTCACGGCGCCGCCCAACGTCAGACACGAGGAGTTCTGCCAGCCCACCGGCGGGCGCGACTCGATCCGCATCGAGTCGTACCTGCACTACGAGGACAACCCAGAAACGGGCCGCTCCCGGTCCACCCACAAGGTGACGAGCTGCATCGAGTGCGGCGCGCGCCACTACCAGAAGATCGGAGTCTGACTATGGCTGACGCCACGACCAAGAACGAGAAGCTGACCCACTCGAAGGGCGGCGCCACCACAAGGGACGACCGGTGCGATTCCGGCGTCCCGATGATCCAGGGCGACGCCTCGGAGCCGGTGGGCCCGGAGGACGCGCTCGGGTCCGGGTTGAAGCGGGGCGACTACTCCAAGGTCGTCGGGAACCTCACGCACACGGCCACCGTGCCGGCTCCCGACCACAAGCCAGGCGAGCCGAGCAGCCCTGCGGTGACCCTCGTCCACCAGAACCCGCTCGTGGCTCAGCGTGGCGACGAGAAGGGCGTCAAGGGCGGCACCCATCCCCTATCCGACGAGGGATAAGTAGAAGTGGCAGCGGCCCTCGCCACCCTCGAAGACCTCGCCGCCCTCCTCGGGCGAGAGGTCACACTTGAGGAGCAGGCGAGGGCGACACGGCTGCTCGACATGGTGTCGGCTGCTGTCCGCTCGGAGTGCCGCCAGACCCTCTCGTTCCTCGCTAGCGAGGCGGTGCGGGTCTACCCGGTGGGCGGCGAGGTGTGGCTGCCGGAAAGGCCGGTGACCGCCGTCACCTCCGTGTCGGTCCCAAGCACAACCTCGGCTGCTGTCGGCTCCGGCGCCGCGCTGCTGGCGTCGGCGTACTGGTGGAGGCCGGACGGCCGGTTGGGCCTGGGCCCGTCCGGCCTCGCCAACGGTGACGACGGCTACAGCGGGCGGGCGTTCACCACCGACCGGCCGGTCGACGTCGTCTACTCCCACGGGTTCAGCCCGGTCCCCGACGACCTGGCCGGGATCGTGTGCGGCATCGCCGCCCGGCACCTGAGCAACCCCGACCAGGTGTCACAGCGGTCGATCGGGGCGTTCTCCGAGCAGTACGAGGCCCGGACCGTCGGGACCGTCCTAGCCGCAGACGAGAAGGCGGCGCTGTGCCGCTACCGCCGGACGGTCTGGTCGCCCCGGATGGTCGCCAGCTGAACGAAGGAGGGGTGACGTGTCGGTCTTCGCAGCGATGACGCAGACGGTGACCATCACCCGTGCTGGAACGGGCACCGACGCAGAGGGGCGCCCGACGGCCTCCTCGGACGTGGATGCCGTCGGACTCGTCACGGACCTGTCTGCGGCCGAGCAGCCGCAAGGTGGTGCGCTAGGCCAGGAGACGACCGCCCAAGCGGTGCTTCCGTTCGGGACCGACGTGCAAGCCCGAGACCAACTGAGCATCGTCTACCCGTCGTCCAGGCTGGCGACCACCTACCGGGTCGTCGCCGTTCACGACGCCACGCGCTCGCTGCTTGTCGACCTACGGCGGGACGGCTGATGGCGTTCGGACTCGACGGGCTCGGTGAGGTGCTCGACAAGCTCGAGCAGGTCGTGAAGCAGATCAGCGACGACGCCGCCCGCAAAGCGCTCGACGAGCAGGGTGACCTTCTGGTCGAGGACATCGTGGCGAACACCCCGGTCCTGACCGGTGCAGCCGCCGGCTCGGTGACGAAGGGGAAGGCGACGCCGGCAGAGGTCGTCATCACCGCAGGCGGTTCCGGCGCCATCTACTTCCCGCTGATCGAGTTCGGTGGGACCCACAACCGGCAGCCGACCGCCCCCGTGCGGCGGGCGTTGGAGAAGCGGCGGATGGTCTTGGTCGATGAGACGAAGGCCAGCATCCGCAAGTCGGTGCCCGAGTTGAAGGGCTGAGCGTGCCGGCGACGATCACCGGTGCGATCAAAGCCATCCTCGCCGTTCCCCTCCCGGGGGTACCGGTGTTCCGAGACGAGAAGACCGGGGCGGTGACCGGCAACCGGTGGATCGTCGTCTACGAGGGCCTGTCCCGACTCCCGACCGCAGCAGAGACACACGGCCGGCGCCGCCGCCGTGAGCTGGTCCAGCTTGACCTGTGGCAGCAACTGACTGCCACACACGCCGACGATGAGACGTTCGCCTCGACGGTCGAGCGGGCCCTCGACGCCGCACCCAGCCAAGCGCTCACGGGCGGCGACGGACTTATCCGCTTCCGGCCGGAGTCGTACTTCCGCAGCTTCGACGAGAAGACGTTGCTGCTTCGTGAGGCGATCACCGTCGCCGTCAACCGCCACCTCATCTGACCCTGAAGGAGAACGAATGCCCACCCCGCCCGCCACACCCACCACACCCACCCCGCCCACCGAGCCGTCCCCGGCGAAGACGTCGGAGACGATCCGCTACTCGATCGGCGGCAGCAAAACCCGCAGCGTCGAGGTCATCGACGGGAAGGCCGTCGTGGCCGACCAGCGCACCGCCGACACGCTGAACGCCGCCGTCGACCACGTCACGTTCACCACCGAGCAGGAGAAGTAGCCCATGCCCCTTACCCACAGAACCCCAGTGTTCTCCGTCGACCAGGCCGCCATCTACCCGATGCTGACCGACGTGACCACGAACCCGACCTACTCGCCACGGGTCCTCCTCCCGGGGGTGACCACCGTGGCGATGGACCCGGACGTGCTCTCCAAGGAGCTGTTCGGCGACAACGCGATCCGAGCGCACTACTCGAAGGTCCGCCAGTTCATGGGGAAGGCCGGGTTCGTCGACCTCGACCTCGACGTGCAGGCCATCCTCGACGGGTCCGTAACCGCTGACACCGGTACCACGCCGAACCAGGTGGCCACGAACACGATCCTCGGGTCGTCGTTCTGCCCCTACTTCAAGCTGGAGTTCCGAGTCCTCGGCGTCGAGGTGCCCGGGGTGGCCGGCGGCGGTTCGGTGAACGTGAGCCTCCACAAGTGCAAGGTCACCAAGTTCGGTGGTGGTGCGAAGGCCGAGGACTACTCGCCGTCCGAGTTCGACTTCGTGGCGTTGCAGACCGTCTCGAACGGGAAGATCCGCACGATCACGTTCAACGAGACCGCCGCCGCCCTGACCGCCTGATGGGCTTCACCGGGAGGGTTCCCGTCGTCCTGAACGACGGGAAGAAGCGGTCGATCCGGTTCGACATCAACGCGTTGGCCGACGCCGAGGAGACGTTGGGGTCGCTGCTGAAGCTGCAGATGGACATCGGGCAGGCGTCCGTCCGGGCGGTCCGAGGTGCCCTCTGCTGCGGTCTCGGCGGCGACCTCGACGAGAACGAGGTCGGAGACCTGATGTTCGGGGTCGAGATCACCGACCTGATGACCGCGATCATGCGGGCGTTGCACGAGGCGTTGGAGCCGCAATCGGCGAAGGATGAGCCGGTCCCTCCTCCCGGGGCCGACGAGGCGACGGCCGCTACCCCTTCACCGACCTGATCGCCGCCGCCTGCCACGCAGGGTTGGCGTCGGGGATCACCGAGGCGGCGACGTTGACGCCGGCCGTGATCCTCGACACGCTCGCTTCGCTCCGCCGACTGCAGGCGAAAGCGGAGACCCGGGGTGACGGGCCGGACATGAGCCGGCCGACCGCGACCGCAGCCGACCTCCGAGCATTGGGGAGCGTATGAGCATCGACGCGTCCCTCGGGACACTCTCGGCGAAGATCGGGTTGAACACAGCGAGCCTGCAGGCCGGGATCGGTCAGGCGAGAGCCCACTTCAAGAGCCTCGACGGGGTGGCTGCCACCTCGGCCAGCGGGCTTGGTGGGACGTTCCAGAAGGCTGGGATGGTCGCCGCCGCCGGTATCGCCGTGGCTGGTGCCGCCGCGTTGGCGTTCGCGGTGAAGTCGGCCGGGGCGTTCAAGGAGGTCGGCGGCGAAGTCCTGAAGCTGCAGCGGTTCACGGGCGGCACCGCCGAGAGCATGAGCAAGCTGCGGTTCGCCGCGCAGCAGTCCGGGGTCGACGCCGACAAGCTGGCCAACTCGATGAAGTTCCTGTCGAAGGCGGTCGACGGGAACAAGCCGGCGTTCGACAAGTACGGGATCGCCACCGTCGACGCCTCAGGAAAGACGTTGGCGGTCGACAAGATCCTTGCGAACGCCGCCGACAAGTTCAAGACGCTCCCGAACGGGGCCGAGAAGTCGGCCCTCGCCCTCCAGCTGTTCGGCCGGGCCGGCACCGACATGATCCCGATGCTGAACCGGGGCTCGGCCGGCCTCAAGGAGTTGGGCGACCAGGCGAAGAAGTACGGCCTAGTCCTCACCAACGAGAACCTCGTCGCGGTGAAGGCGGCGACGAAGGCGAGCCGGGAGCAGGCGGCGGCCATGCAGGGCCTGCAAGTCCAGGTCGGCCAGAACGTCCTGCCGATCCTGACGAAGCTGACGCAGGCGCTCTCCGAGGGCCTCCTTGTTGTCATGCCCGCCTTGTCGTCGGTCATCAACGCGACGGTGGTGCCGGCGCTCGGGCTGTTCGTGGACGTGCTGGCCGGGGTGCTCCGTTTCGTGACCGCCTACCCCGGGCCGGTGAAGGCGCTGGCCGCCGCCATCGGCGCCTTCCTGGTGCCGGCCCTGGTGGCGTGGGCGGCGGCGCAAGCGGCTGCGATCGCGACGTCGGTCGTCGGGTTCCTCGCCACGGTCGCAACGAGCGCGGTTGCGGCTGCCGGCTCGGTGCGGCTGATGACCGGCAGCCTGCAGGCAGGCACGGTCGCCATGACCGGCTTCGGGGTCGCGACCACAGCCGGGCTGGCAATACTCGCACTCGCCTTCCTGGCATGGCAGCGGCATAAGGAATCACTCGCCGCCATGAGCAGTGAAGTCGTCGCGTCGTCCTCGTCGGAGAAAGCGGCGATTGGGGCTCTGCGTGCAGAGGCCGATCGTCTGGACGCAACGTTCGCATCTACCAGGCCGAAGGTCAACCGACTGACGGGAGACTTGGACAAGAACAGCAAGGCAGCGATGAAAGGCGCCGAAGCAGCCGAGAAGATGCGCGAAGACGCCAACGCTCTCGAGCTGAAGTTGGCGAAGGCGGGCGTCACCGCTGGAGAGGTGGCCGACGAGTTCACCAAGCAGGGATTGGCAGTTCAGACGGTCGGCGGGAAGATGAACCTGACCGCCGACCAGGTGACCGAGCTGGCCGCGGCGATGAAGATCGACCTGACGAAGGACACGGCCGGCGCCACCGAAGCGCTCACCGCCCAGGTCCAGCGGCTCGGGATCACGTCGGTGGCGACGCTGAAACTGGCCGACGCCAACAAGGTGCTGGGCGACTGGACGAAGGATGCGACGGCGAAGTCGTCGGCGTTCGCATCCGCCCTTGATGCGGTGGTCGGCACGAAGATCGCTTCGGCCGCCGCCGACCGGGCGTACAACGACTCGCTGAGCGCACTGCAGCAGAATGGCGTTGACGGTGCCAAGAAGCTGGCCGACGCGAACCGCACCGTGCAGTCCACCATCCGTGGGCTGACGTCTGCCACGGAGGACCGTCAGGCGGCCGAGGAGGATCTGCAGGCGATCCTGAATCCGACGGCCCGGACGAAGGAGGAGGCGAACCTCGGCGCCTCCGACGCGCAGATCGGAGTGCAGCGGGCGGCGCTCGGAGTGCGCCGCGCCGAGGAGGAACTGGGGAAGCTCCGTGGGAGCGGGAAGGCGACACCCGACGAGATCCGTGCCGCCGAACTCGACCTGGCAGACGCCCGCAACAACGTGGTCCGAGCCGCCCAGCGGCAGGCCGACGCCCAGCAGCGCATCAACGAGCTGACCCCGGCCGGCATCCGCGGGACGGACGAGTACAAGGACGCCGTCGCCCGGCTCGGCGCCGCCGAGCAAGTCGAAGCTGACGCCAAGGATGCGAAGAGGAACGCGACGGCTGACGCCGAGGAGATCGAGCGGGACAACCTCGACCGGCAGCGGGACCTGGGCCCGTTGGTCGAGGCGGTGGCGAAGGCAACGCTCGACCAGGCCAACAACACCTACGCGCTGACCGGGTCGATGGTGGCGGCGAAGGCTGTCATCGACGGGCACGTCGGCGACCTGCAGCGGGTGCTGGAGAAGCTCGGGCTCAGCAAGGACCAGGCGGCGGACCTCGTCGGCAAGTACGGCCTCCTGCCGAAGGACATCAACACGATCATCGGCATCACCGACAACGCCTCCGGGCCGCTGGCGGACCTGCTGAAGAAGTTCGGGGTGGACGGCATCCCGTCCGGCGGGCTGGGGGTCGGCCCGTTGAGCATCCTCGCGGGCGCGCCCGCGGCGACTAAGCGCGCCGCCGGTGGGCTCATCACCCGCCCCGAGGTGGCCCTCATCGGCGAGGCCGGCCCCGAGGTGGTGCTGCCGCTGAGTGACCCGGGGCGGATGGCGGCGCTCATCGCCCAGGCCGGCATCGGCGCCATGTTCAACGGTGGCTACACGCCCGGGACCGGTCAGACAGGCACGACGCAGAACGTCACCCTGCACCTCGACGCACCGCAGGACGCCGGGATCGTCGCCCAGGCTCGACTGGCCAGCCAGATTGTTGGCTGGCAGCTCGACCGTTCCGGGCGCGGCTGATGCCCGGGGCGCTGGTAGTCGCCGACTGGCAGGTCGAACTGAGAGACGTCCTCACCGGGAACGGCACCCCCTACCAGCTGGGTCCGAAGGTCATCCAGGGCCTCGACGTTCCGGAAGCGAAGACCCATGACACCGACCTCGGGCACGCGGCCGGGTCATACCAGGGGCGGGACTACACCGGCCCCCGAACCGTTCTCATCGACTACGCCATTGACGGGAACAGCGACGCCGCCGCCGCCGGCACAACGTTCCGCACCCTGTCTGCGCTGTGGGTGGCATCCACCGTCGACCTGCCGTTGTACATGCAGGTCCCCGGGTTCGGGAAGATCCGGGTCAACGGCCGCCCCCGGGGGTTGGTCGCTGACCTGGCCGACCTGTCGATCGGGTTCGTGACGGCGCTCGCCGTCTTCGAGTGCGGTGACCCGACGATTCAATCTGTGTTCCTGCCGTCGGCGCCGACAATCGGGACGGCCACGGCCGGCGTCGGGTCGGCCACCATTAACTGGACGCCACCGGCGAACTGGGGCGGCAACGTCGGTTCCCAGGATGTCTTGCTGTACCGGGCGTCGGACAACGCGGCGTTGTATGTCGAGGCGGTGGGGGCGTCGGCGACGACGCACACGTTCACCGGGCTGGCCGCTGGTGTCGGGGTGTACGGCAAGGTGTTCGGCGTCAACAGTGCCGGCACCGGCCCCGGGTCGGCGGCGAGCAACATCGTCACCCCGACATGACCGGCCAGTTCCTCACCGCCGCCGACGGGACCACGTTCCTCGTTGACGACTCCGGCCAGTTCCTCGTTGACGCCCCGGTCGGCGAACCACACTACGAGGTGAAGGTGGTCAACCGTTCCGGCGTGGTGCAGGCCACGTTCAACGCCGACCAGGGCGACGGTGACACCCGGATGAAAGCGACCGTTGAAGACATCACCTGGGAGTTGAACGAGCCGGGCAGTTTCCGGGTGAGAGTCCCCCTGTTCCACCCGGCTGCCACGTCGATCGTGGCGTTGACCACTGAGATCCAGGTGTGGCGTGACGGGTACCTCATCCACTGGGGTGTGGCGTTGCAACGGGAACTGGCCGGCCAGTCGGTCGTGTGGACCTGCCCCGGGCTGCTGTGGTACTTCACCCGCCTCTACTTCGGGCCGATCAGCGTCGAAAAGTTGACGAACCCCCGGTTCGAGACCGACCTGTCCGGGTGGACAGCTGTCGGGTGCACTGCCACCCGGAACACCAACCTTCTGATTCGTGGCCCGGCCACCGCCCGTCTCGTCTCCACCAACTCCGGCGACAACTACATTCAGCAGACGTTCACGGTGACCACCGGGCCACATTCCGCGCTGGGTCTCACGTTGGCCGCCTGGTACTGGATCGACCCGGCGGTCGAGTTCGTGGAGCCGGCGTTAGACCAGCGGGGCGCCTACATCCAGGTGACGCAAGGTCGGGGCGGCGCCGACGGCATGTGGGAGCCGATCACGATGAACGCCGAGGACAGCCGACCCCAACGGGTGCAGGTTGACTGTGCTGCCAACGCTGGCGTCACAGACGAGCTGGTCACGGTGCGCCTCTACAGCCCGCATGGCGCCGTCCAGTGGGGGGCCTGTTCGGTGACCATCCCGGAAGCGCTGAACGCCGAACTGCCGTACGGTTCGGACCACACCGAGATGATGCGTAGAGTCGTCGACTACGCGCAGCACGGCCCGGGCAAGGGCGAGTTGAACATTGGCACGTCAACGCCGCCATCGGGCATAATCCTTTACACCGGCTTCGCGTTTGCTGA